>MDTE01016282.1_pt1 | contig 87992 bp, 90 predicted proteins | sample 811231 | NCBI WGS metagenome assembly MDTE01 (sample SAMN05326651, study PRJNA326480) | marine metagenome | isolation source: seawater | place: Indian Ocean: Red Sea | collected 2010 | reverse complement strand
GGGCCTTATAACCGCAGTAAGCATTACATAACCCGAGTAAAGACAAACAAGAATTAGTCCCGGTATTATCGCTCCTGCAAATAAGTCCCCGACTGATACCGTCTTTGGATTGAATATGCCTTGACCTAGCTGAGCCTGTTGGTAAGCATTGCCTAAGACATCACCTAATAATACTAGAGCAATTGAGGGCGGGATAATCTGACCAAGCGTCCCAGTGGCACAGATGGTTCCGGTGGCAAAAGAAGGATCATATTTTGCTCTTAGCATTGATGGAAGAGACATTAATCCCATGGTCACAACTGTAGCACCGACAATACCGGTACTTGCTGCCATTAACACTCCAACTATGGTAACCGAAAAACCCAAACCGCCAGGTATAGAGCCAAATAGGTTGCCCATGGAATCGAGCAGTTTTTCAGCGATTTTCGACTTTTCTAAGATTACTCCCATAAGAATAAATAAGGGTACCGCAACTAAGGTTTGATTTGAGATTATTCCGAAAAGTCTATTTGGAGATGCGTTTAAAAAGGCGATCTCGAAAGTACCCGTTATCACCCCGGAAAGCGCTGCCAGTAGGGCGGTTCCAGCCAAGGTTAATGCGACAGGGTAGCCGAGCAGTAGCAAGAGAAAGACCAGAGCGATCATTATTAAGGGGGCATACTCGATCATATACTCTCCGCAGTCGATGTTCTGTCTACCAAAATAATCACGTTCCTTAGTAAATCCGCGATGCCTTGTAAAAATAATAATATAGCCATTACAGGGATAAGAGTCTTGATTATGAAGACACCGGGAAGGCCTCCCGGCATAGCTGAGGTTTCATACACTGACCACGAGAAGGCGACATAATCAAGGCTGCTTAAGAATAAGAAAATAGATACGGGGAAAAGGAAGACTAATGTACCAAATGTATCAATATAGGCTTTTCCTTTAGTGCTCAGTTTCTGATGGATTATGTCCACTCGTACGTGGCCCCTATGCTTGAGTGTATAAGGGATACCAAGCATGAAGACAATACCATGCATGTACATCACAGCTTCTTGCATTGCTATTGATCCTATGTTGAGCGCATACCTTGCTAAAACAATACAGCAGGTCACAAATAGCATTGCTAAGGTTAGCCAGGCAATGAAGCTACCTATCTTTTCGGAGATGTTATCGATTGTCGTAATAGTTTTTTGGATTAGGTTGCTCCTTCGGTGTAGAAAAATAGGTCAACAACGATAGAGAGGAAAAGTATTAAACCGAGCCAGTGACTGATTAAGAATGCTCGAAAGCAGAGATCCCGCTTTCGATCTTTAATCAGAAATTGTTGGTAAGACAGGATGATTATCGCAATTAAAATCCCGATCAAAAATGGCCAGTGTAAGTTAGCTGTTTTCCAAACAAGCAGTAAAGAGGCGAGAAAGCATATCTGTAGTATACCAATCATAAATTTGTCTAGGTCACCAAAAAGAACGGCAGAAGATTTAAGACCCAGCTTCAGATCATCATCCCTATCTACCATCGCGTACATTGTGTCATAGCTAACGATCCAAATGAGATTTGCAATAAAAAGTAAGCCAGCAACTCTATTAACATCGTTACTTACTGCTGTAAACGCCATTGGAATACCAAAGGAGAAGGCTATTCCTAAGATGATTTGCGGCATATGAGTGAACCGTTTCATGTAGGGATAAATCCCGGCCAAGGTAGCCCCCAAGAATGCAAGTAAAACAGTATTAAAATTGGTAGTGATAACCAGGAGTAAAGCTAATAGACACAGTAAAATCATAAAAATCAGGGCTTCAGAAACCTTTACATCTCCGCTAGGGATAGGTCTATCCGAAGTGCGCTTCACTGATCCATCAAATTTACGGTCGGCAATATCATTGATGACGCACCCAGCAGATCTGGTAAGAAAAGTGCCTAAGGTAAATACAAGGAGTAGGTGCCAACCCGGCCATCCCTGAGAGGCTAACCAAAGAGCAGATAATGTTGGCCAAAGCAGTAGGAAGCTGCCGACTGGCTTATCTAAGCGTGCTAGACGTAAAAAGTGAGGGTAACGCGAGGTTATAATTTCCTTTACCAAACCCCTCCGTTCAAACTGCGGCATTCTGTCGCGCTCGTTGGAAATAGTTTAGTATACTTTGCTTAACTTAGCCTTCAATCAGAACTTTAATACTTTATCGGATGATATAAATCATGAAAAAGTGGCAGTGTATCATATGCGGTTTTATCTATGACGAAGCAGCGGGACTTGAGTCAGAGGGAATTCCCGCGGGAACGAAATGGGAGGATATCCCGGATGATTGGTGTTGCCCTGAATGCGGTGTTTCGAAAGAAGATTTCGACATGGTAGAGGTAGCTTAACCAGTGGACAGAGCCAAGCTCACCAGACGTATCTTAATAGGAATGGTATTAGGTCTTTTCGTTGGGTCATTCTTCCATTGGATGGGAGCTGAGGATGGCTTTATTACAAAGTTTTTAGTCAAGGGGGTATTTGATTTTGGTGGTCAGATATTCATAGCGAGCTTAAAACTGCTTGTTGTGCCACTGGTTTTTTTCTCGCTTGTGTGTGGTGCTAGCAATCTTTCGGATGGGTCGAGTATGGGGAGAATTGGATTAAAGACCCTAGCCCTTTACATGTGTACAACCGCAATTGCCATCACCTTAGCCTTAACCGTGGCCACTACTGTTAATCCGGGCTTGGGCATTGACCTTCTCACCTCAACTGAATTTGTCGCAAAAGAAGCGCCCTCTCTAAAGCAAGTATTGATAAATATCTTTCCTACCAACCCTCTGAAATCGATGGTCGATGGAAACATGCTGCAGGTTATAGTGTTTGCCATTCTTGTAGGAGTAGCCATAAGCCGCTGTGGTGATATTGGAATACGTGTTAGGGCATCGTTACAGGATTGGAATGAAGTTATCATGCGACTAATATTGATGATGATGAGCGTTGCTCCCATCGGTGTTTTCTGCCTTATGGTCACGTTGTTTGCTACTATGGGCTTAAGTGCAATCGCCGACTTGATTAAATACTTTCTGACAGTAATTCTCGTGTTATTCCTCCACTTTTCACTGACCTACAGTACTCTTATAAGGTTGCTCGCAGGATTAAATCCTATTACTTTCTACAGACGATTTTCTCCAGTTATGGCCTATGCTTTTAGTACGTCGTCAAGTAATGCTACTTTACCTATCACCCTCGAAGCAGTGCAGCATCGAATTGGGGTAAAAAATGAAGTTGCCTCATTTACTGTCCCTCTCGGAGCAACTATAAACATGGATGGCACCGCGATAATGCAGGGCGTAGCAACCGTCTTTATAGCTCAAGCTTATAATATTGATATCTCGTTGACCGGGTACCTAATGGTAATTTTAACTGCAACATTAGCGTCGATTGGAACAGCTGGAGTGCCAGGCGTTGGACTTATTACGCTTGCTCTCGTGCTTCAGCAGGTAGGTCTTCCTGTTGAAGGTATCGCTCTTATTATAGGTGTCGATCGCCTGCTCGATATGATTAGAACAGCAATAAATGTCACGGGCGATGCAGCTGTATCAACCATTGTGGGTCGTACAGAGGGTAAATTTGACGAAGCAATTTTCTCGGGGCAACGAGTTTAGACTATACTTGACTTACTTCCTCAGGTACCGAAGTCCATCGTTTGATTAGCACATCTATCTTCGCTTCCTCGGTCCTAAGCATTTGTTCTGACTTCGCCTTCACCCTTGGAAGTAGGTCACCGTCACGAGCTAAATCAGCTATCTTAAACTGGATAGCTCCCGATTGTTTGCTCCCAAGTAGCTCTCCAGGACCACGTATTCTTAAGTCCTCTTCTGCGATAAAGAATCCATCATTACTATTTCGCATGACTTCAAGTCTACGTCTGCTTAGCTCTCCAAGAGGTGACTTGTATAAAAGAACACAGTGACTTGCAGTTTGACCACGCCCAACTCTACCGCGGAGTTGATGCAGTTGAGCTAAGCCCAGACGCTCAGAGTTCTCTATCACCATCAATGAGGCGTTGGGTACATCCACTCCAACTTCAATGACTGTAGTTGCCACTAGAAGATCGACTTCCCCTTCCTTAAACCTACACATGATTTTCGCTTTTTCTTCGGGTTTCATACGTCCATGAATGAGACTTATTGAAAGATTCGGTAGAGTATCAGTCAATTCCTTCAATGTTTCTGCGGCTGCCTTACTCTCCAAAACTTCGGATTCTTCAATGAGGGTGCAGACCCAATAGGCTTGAGCTCCTTCGGTACATAAGGCTTGTATACGTTCGATAACCTCTGCTCTTCGGGCATCGGCTAGTACGGTAGTCCTAACCTCAGTCCTACCAGGAGGTAGCTCGTCAATTACTGATACATCCATATCCGCATATAGGGTCATCGTTAGGGTGCGCGGGATTGGAGTTGCTGTCATGATCAGTTGGTGCGGATTTGTATTTTTAAAGATACCTTTTTGTCTCAGGGCTAGTCTCTGATTCACGCCAAAACGATGTTGTTCATCTATTATTACTAATCCTAGTTTTTGAAATACAACATCTTTTTGAAACAAGGCATGGGTACCAATTATGATCTGAGCATCACCATGCTTTATCTTCTGAAGTTCTTCCTCCCGAGCGGCGCCTTTACTCTTACCCGAAAGCCAGGCGGTCTCTATTCCTAACGGTGCTAGCCATCCCCTAAAGGTTGCTAGATGCTGCTCTGCTAAGATCTCAGTCGGAGCCATCAGGGCCGTTTGGAGCCCATTCTCATAAGCGTGAACCGCTGCTACTGCCGCGATGACCGTTTTCCCAGAACCAACATCGCCTTGTAATAACCGTAACATTGGAGTGTTCTGGGATAAATCTCCACTGATTTCAAGAAGTACCCGTTGTTGCGCGCTGGTAAGTTCAAAGCCAAGATTTGCAACTAACTTTGCGCATGTGTCACGCGGACTGGCTAGTCTAATCGCTTTTTGTTTATTGACCTGTTCTCGCAGAAAGCAGAGGCTGGTGTGGTGGGCTAATAGCTCCTCAAAGGCTAATCTTCTTTGAACCGGATGGTTGCCTTCGATAAGAGCAGAAATGTCCGCATTGACCGGTGGTTTATGGACTAATTGGAGTGCCTCATTAATGGGTATTTCTCCACTTATTAGTTCAACTAAAGGGTTAGAATTTAAGATTGTAAGCACTTGTTCGATTAATCCTCGATAGCGCCCCTGGCTAACCCCTTCTGTGGTTGGATAAACTGGAGTGAGTGTCTCTGGTAATGCCTTATCTGCGCCCAATCTTTCATACTCCGGGTGGTATATTTCTAGTCCTGAGGCACCTCTTCTAATCTCTCCGAAAACGCGAATAAACTCCGACTCCTTTAAATTATTCAATTGTGTTTTTGAGAAGTGGAAGAAGCGAAGTCCAATTTTTCCAGTGCTATCTTCAAGGTATGCGAGAAGGCTGCGGCGCCGTCCATATGAAACCCCAACATCAATGATCTTGCCTTCTAGGACGGCGGGCATCCCTACTTTTAAATTAATAATTGGGGTAACTCGGGTTCTATCCTCGTAGCGGAGAGGCAAATGAAAGAGGATATCTTGCAGGTTACGAATACCAAGTCGTGCAAGCTTTTCTGAAATCGATGGCCCAACACCCTTTAGTTCGGCTATCGGTCTATTTACCAGCACTTCTAAACATCCATTATGGCATCAATTTCAATATCTGCTTGTTTTGGTAGCGCCGCCACTTGCACGAGTGAGCGCGCAGGATAGGGCTCTCTTAGAAATTTTTGCATTATGCGATTTACCTTGCTGAAATCCTCAATGTTGGTCATGAAAACAGTAAATTTAACCACGGAATTAAGCGAGCCACCCGCGCTTCGGCAAATAGCATCGATATTTTTCATTACTTGCGTGATTTGGAGGTCAATATCTGGACCTACTAGCTCTAACGTATTTGGATTTAGCGGAATTTGGCCACTTATATAAACGTTCGATGATGTGGCGATGGCTTGTGAATAGGGTCCGATGGCGCGGGGTGCATCGTTGCTACATAATTGACGCTTTTTTTTCATCGCTGTTTAACTTCTGACGCGGATGATGCGGGTGATTGCTTTAAGAAGCCGCAACCGTTTGATTACTTGGGCAAGGTGAACGCGGTCTCTAACAGAAATAGTTACATTGATAATGCCAAGTCGGGCATCTTTCTCAATCATACTAATTCCTTCGATATTCGCATCCTCGTTTGTAATGTAAGAAGCAATAATAGCAATGATACCTTTTGCATGTTCTAGCTCCAGGCGCAGCTCAACAGAAAATTCCTGATCAATAGTATCATCCCATCGAATAGCCATAACTTCGTCTGGCTTGTCTTGGATCTGGTGAAGTATGTTTTTGCAATTATCTATATGGATCACTATCCCACGACCCGCACTAACGTGGCCCATTACTGGGTCTCCAGGAATTGGTTTGCAGCATCGCGCATAGGTAACGATCAAGCCTTCCGAACCCATTATTGCTAGTGGACCTATATCCTCCACCTGTCCCGTATTTTCTGTGACAAGTTGTTTAGCTATAACATAAGCGATTTGATTACCAAGGCCAATCTGGCTCAGAAGTTCATCTAAGCTTTCGATATTTCGATCATCTAAAGCGGTTTGGATTTTTTGAGCTGGAATGGTTTCCAAGGAGGTATCGTAAGACTCAAGAGTCCTCTCTAGAAGTCGGTGCCCAAGCGCGATTGATTCACTTTTTCGCTGATGTTTTAAAGCGTGCCGAATACTACTTCTTGCTTTGCCTGATATAGCAAAATTAAGCCATGCTGGATTAGGTTGTGCCCCGGGAGCGGTAATTATCTCGACTGTCTGCCCGCTTTCTAGTGTCGCGCTAAGGGGAGCCAGTCTTCTGTCAATTCGACAAGCGACACATTTGTTACCTATGTCTGTATGTACTGCGTAGGCAAAGTCTATCGGGGTGGAACCTTGTGCTAAGTCATAGATATCGCCCACTGGGGTAAAAATATAGACTTCATCAGGGAACAAATCGATTTTCACATTCTCTATAAATTCCAGCGAGCTACCTGCGCTCTGCTGGATTTCTAGCAGATCTCTTATCCATTCCCTGGTTCTCACGCTAGAACCCGATTCGTCATTCGATTTATATAGCCAGTGTCCTGCTATACCATCGTTTGCTAGTGTCTCCATTTCGGGTGTACGAATCTGTATCTCTATAGGTAAGCCATGCATTCCGAAAAGTGTGGTGTGCAAAGATTGATAACCATTTGCTTTTGGAATAGCAATATAATCTTTAAACCTTCCGGCCACGGGCTTATATAAATTATGCATGGAGCCTAGGGTTCTATAACAATTATCGACACTGTCAACAATTATTCTAAAAGCATAAACATCCATAATTTCGTAGAACGATTTATGCTTACTTCTCATTTTATCGTAAATACTGTAAAGGTGTTTTTGTCTACCAAAAACTTCTGATTGGATACCATCTCTTTCTAGGCATGCCGATATGGATTCCCGAATATTGGCAACGACTTCTTTCCTATTTCCTCGAGCCCGATTTACAGCTTTTTCGATCATTGATGAACGCAGAGGATAGAGGGCGCGGAAACCAAGTTCCTCAAGTTCTATCCTCACTGTGTTCATACCGAGACGATAGGCGATGGGCGCATAGATTTCTAAGGTCTCCCGGGCGATGCGTCGCCTCTGATCGCCCTCTAGTGCCCCCAAGGTCTGCATGTTGTGAAGACGATCAGCTAACTTGACAAGAATTACTCGGATATCTTTTGCCATTGCAAGCGCCATCTTCTGGAAGTTCTCCGCTTGTGCAGTTGCTCTGGAATCGAATAATGTTGTATTCAGCTTACTTACGCCATCCACTAGATCGGCAACTTCTTCGTCGAACTCTTTACCGATTATGTGTTTGGGTATCCCTGTATCCTCTATTACATCATGCATCAGCGCAGCCATAAGACATTGATGGTCCATATGCATATCTGCAAGTATGGAGGCCACTGCTAACGGATGGGTAATATAGGGTTCGCCAGACTCACGCTTTTGGCCTTTGTGGGCTTCTTCCGCAAAATCATAAGCCCGTCGAACTTGCTGGATGAGGGCGGGATCTAGGTAGGTCCCAAGATTCGTCGCAAAACTTTCGATGGTTAGCAAGGTCTCCCTCACTTGAAAGGGTTAGAAATCTGCTTTTGGCTGGCTGAATTCGTCTTCAGTAGCAAGAGACAAGACTTCTGAATGATCTATTTTGGGTTCCGAGAGTATGTCTGCATTTACGAACCCGTCAGCTATCTCTCTGAGCGCCAGTACTGTCGGTTTATCATCCTCCAGCGGCACCATCGCTTCTTTCCCCTCGTTAGCAAGCTGTCTTGCACGTTTACTGGAAACCATGACAAGTTCAAATCGATTTTCTACATTTTCTAGGCAGTCTTCTACTGTTACACGAGCCATCTTTTGTTTTCTCCACGGATCGGATCTTCGTTATAGGGATACTAAAACGACAAACATATACAAACGGTAATCCGAAAGTTTACCGTCAAATACTGTTCCTGACAATCATGCTATCTTGAGGGTTTGTTGACGGTTAGTTTGGAAACTAATTCTTTATACCTTTCTCTTTGTATTTCCAACAATAGTCTTTCTCCTTTTCCGTCGAGTATATCCTCTATCTCCGCAAGTGCTGTCTCAAAATGATCATTCACTATTAAATAAGTAAACTCATCATAATGAGAAATCTCGCTAAGGGCGGCAGCCATGCGAAGTTCAATTGTTTTTCTTTCGTCTTGGCCACGTTTCGTTAAGCGTTTTTGAAGAGCTTCTAAGGATGGGGGTAAGATGAAAATATCAACTATTCGTTGATTTGACTTTCTGATTTCGGCTGCTCCTTGCCAATCAATTTCAAGGATAAGATCATCACCTTTGTTTAAATGTCTACCTACTTCTTTGCGACTCGTGCCATAGAGGTTTCCAAATACGGTAGCATGCTCCAAAAACTCGCCGGCTGCGTACATGAATTCAAATTCTTTTTTTGAAATAAAGAAATAGTTAAGGCCACTCTGTTCCTCAGGCCGCGGCTTCCGCGTAGTGTGTGAGACTGACACCTGAATATTCCTTCCCGAACTAATGATTGCCTGGACCAATGAGGTTTTTCCTGCCCCAGAAGGTGCTGAAATGATATAAAGATTACCGGTTTGATTACTCAATGTTCTGAATTTGTTCTCGCATTTGTTCAATTAATACCTTCATGTCAACCGCAGACAGGCTATTTCCGGAACTCAATGTCTTGGATGATAATGTGTTTGCTTCTCGATTAAGTTCCTGCATTAGGAAATCAAGTCTTCGTCCAATACTATCCTCAGATTGAAGAATCTTTCTTATTTCTTGGATATGAGTATCGAGGCGATCAACCTCCTCTGCAATATCAAACTTATTCGCGATGAATACTAATTCTTGTTCCAATCTGCCCTCATCGAATTCAGATGTAAGTTGAGAGACTCTAGACTTCAATTTCTTTTGATAGTCGGCCAATATCTTTGGAGTCTTATCACGAATGGTATTTACCTTCTGGGCGAGAAGCTCTAGTTTTTCCTCAACAATGCTGCCTAAGGCTTGTCCCTCGCTTTTGCGAACCAATTGCAATTGCTCTATTCCCTGCTTGAAGAGCCTTTCAGCAACATTTAGCTGCTCTGTTCTATTTAATGTCATTTCTTTAATAACACCTGGCCAGCGCAAAAGATCCAGTGCGTTATCGGTTGGCAGAGCTCCTGTTTTTTTTGTAATCAATTCTTGAAGGTTCTTTAGGGTATCTAATAACGCTTCGTCCAAAGTTACATTGGAACTCGATTCTCCATTACTTATATGCAGTGTGCAATCTAGCTTACCTCTGGATATGCTTGTTTTTACTATTGCACGCAAAGGTGTTTCGATAGATCGAAAAGATTCGGGTATGCGAAAAGAAACGTCCAGATATCTGTGGTTTACTGAGCGAATTTCCCAAATGATGTCATGGTCTTTTACTTGTACGAACGCGGTCATGCTGTTAGTCATAAAGATTAATTTAACCCCAAGCGTTTGAGTTCGAAGTATAATGCAAATTTGTCTGGAGTTTTCATGCCACAACGCATAAATGGAAGAGAATTAAATCAGCTAAGGGAGATATCGATTGAACGAGGCGTAAACAAATATTCAGAAGGTTCCGTGCTTGTATCATTCGGTGATACCCGTATCATTTGTACTGCTTCGGTTGAGTCTGGTGTGCCCCACTTTTTAAGAGGATCTGGTAAAGGATGGATCACATCTGAATACGGGATGTTACCGCGATCAACTAATACGCGTATGGACCGAGAAGCCGTCCGAGGAAAGCAAGGCGGGAGGACGGTAGAGATCCAACGCCTTATTGGTCGTAGCTTGAGAGCAGCCGTCGATATAAGTAAGTTGGGTGAAAGAACTATACGCATAGATTGCGATGTCATTCAGGCTGACGGTGGCACTCGCACTGCGTCAATAACGGGGGCCTGCGTAGCCTTGCATGAGGCACTAAGACAGTATGACTTGGACCTTAGTCTAGTGGCTTCAGTTTCGGTTGGTATCGTCGACGGAACAGCAATGTTAGATCTTGACTACAGCGAGGACTCAAATGCGGATACCGATATGAACGTTGTTATGAATGATCGCGCTGAATTTATCGAGGTCCAGGGAACTGCAGAGACATCGCCCTTCAGTAACACCGATTTACACTCAATGCTAGCCCTCGCAGAAAAAGGTATTAGTGAGTTATTAAGTATCCAAAAGCTATGCCTTCTAGATCAACGGTAGGTTGGTTAGATGATAGCAAGATATCAAACTGAATTTATTGAATATGCATTACAGGCTGGTATCTTGTCCTTTGGCGAGTATCGGCTGAAATCTGGTCGTATTAGCCCGTATTTTTTCAACGCAGGTGCTTTTGATACCGGTGAGAGACTTTCGAGACTCGGGCATTTCTATGCTGAAGCGCTAGTTGAGTCTGGTCTATCTTGCGACGCACTTTTTGGACCAGCTTATAAAGGCATTCCGCTGGCAAGCATTACCGCAGTCGCCCTTTATGAAAGGTTTGGGATAAATATTCCTTATGCTTTTAATAGAAAAGAGTTAAAGAATCATGGTGAAGGCGGACTTATCGTTGGTGCTGATATTACCAGTAAAGTCGTAATTATTGACGATGTCATTACAGCAGGAACTGCTGTACGGGAGACAATGAATACTTTAAGTAAAGCTGGGATCAGCGTTAGCGGAATTCTAGTTGGGATTGATCGCCAGGAGAAGGGAAGCCAGAATCTTTCAGCTATTCAAGAGATTCAAGTTGAGTTCGGTTTGGATGTTAAAAGTATTATTCAGCTAGATTCAATTGTTGAGTATCTCGAAAAGACTTATTGCGATCGAAAAACCTTGCGATTGATAAGAGATTACCGCTCGAAATATGGTATTGCGTGAAATCAGCTTTTGCTAATTAAATTAAATGCGATTCTGTGGTCCATGATGGAAGATGATAACTCTCAGTAATTCCCATTGCTCAGTCCAGTTTTTAGTTGGAGCAAGGTTAAAATTACTCCTTACAAAATGTGAGATCTTCCCTTCTGCGCAGCTTAGTATGAGATTTGCTGCAGTTTGAATATCCGTATTTAGTTGTTGTCCATCGCGTATCTCACCTTCACGCAGAACTTGTTTTAGTTGCGTTTCGAAACGATCAAAGAATTGATTAACCCTTTTACGTAGATATTCTGGTTCTCCTGACAAAGGGTCTCCCATCAGCAGTCTTGTTATCCCAGGGTTTCTTTCACTGAATGTTAATAACAGGTGAATAATCTGCTGTGTCCTCGCTAAAGTTGATTTTTCTTCAGCGAGGATAACTGAGACTCTGGAAAAAACAGTTTCTTCGATAAATTGGATTAGAGTTTCGAACATTTTCGGTTTACTGGGAAAGTGGCGATATAAAGCCGCTTCAGAGACACCAACTTGTTTTGCTAAACGAGCAGTTGTAATTGTTGAACCCGGACTTGCCTCCAACATAGAGGCCAGTGTCAACAGTATTTGCTCTTTTCGTGTGACTCTTTTTTCTTCTTCCAACTTAAGAACTCGACGATATTAGTGTTCCGACTCCATCGTCGGTTAGGACTTCTAACATTACGGCATGCTCCACTCGTCCATCGATAATATGGGCTGAAGTAACCCCGTTCTCGATTGCACTTAATGCACAGGAGATTTTGGGGAGCATTCCTCCGTGAATGGTGCCATCTTCGATAAGACTTACTGCTTCTTCTGTATCGAGACCCGATAAGAGGTTACCCTTCTTGTCCTGCAATCCCACTACATCGGTGAGCAGTATCAGTTTTTCTGCATTAAGCTCTTCAGCTAATTTTCCCGCTACCAGATCTGCATTTATATTATAAGTTTTCTCGTCATCGCCTACTCCTATAGGAGCTATGACCGGAATAATATCGCTTTTTAACAGTAGATCGATTACTTCACGGTTAATATATTGGACCTCACCTACGTGACCAATATCAATTATTTCGGGGGCTTCCAGCTCTGGCGATGACCTCTTTATTAACATCTTGCGAGCTCTAATCATACTAGCATCTTTTCCAGTAAGACCAAGTGCTTTGCCTCCACACTCATTTATTAACCTCACTATCTCCTGATTTACCTGCCCTCCTAAAACCATCTCCACTACGTCCATAGTTTTGCCATCTGTTACTCGCATTCCGTCAATAAATTTGGTTTCTATTTCCAGTTCTTCCAGAAGGGTACCGATTTGAGGTCCGCCTCCATGGACAACTACAGGATTCATCCCTACCAATTTCATGAGCACGACGTCTCTGGCGAATCCCCGTTTGAGTACTTCGTCAGTCATGGCGTTTCCGCCATATTTAACCACGATAGTGGTGCCGGTAAACCGTTGAATATAGGGTAGAGATTCCGAAAGTACTTGTGCAATATTCATTGCTGAAGTCTTTGACAATGTCATTTTAGTGACCTTCCTGTAGCTTTTTGATTTGGCTAGCGTCCCATTTTTAGTAACCAAAATTATGTTCTCTAAACCACAATCAAATTCCTTTTACTTGTGGATTCCAAGCATTTTATTACTGTACTCTAGTCTACTTTTTACCAGAAGACCCAAAACCACCTGTTCCCCGCTTTGTTTCGGCAAATTCATCCACTTCAATAAATTGCGCTTGAACTATTGGGACCACCACCAATTGAGCAATTCGGTCTCCTTTCTCAATGGTGAAAGAATCTTCACTACGATTCCAGCAAGATATCATTAGCTCGCCTTGGTAGTCTGAATCGATTAATCCCACAAGATTTCCCAGTACGATACCGTGTTTATGCCCCAAACCGGACCTTGGTAAAATAAGACCAGCAAGGGAGTTATCTCTAAGGTGGATCGCGAGACCAGTTGGGATCAAGTCGCTAGTGTTTGGTTCGATGATAATTTTTGATTTTATGCACGCTCTAAGATCAAGCCCTGCAGATCCATCCGTTGAGTAAGAAGGTAACGGTATATCTTTACCGATTTGCGGATTTAGAATCTTTAGTTGAACGTTAACCATCTTCTTCCCTAAGTACTGTTTCTGCGATTAGTGCTATGATTTTTGAGGAGACAGCTGCTTTTGACATGATCGGAAGCTCTTGTTGATTATCTTTCCAAAGAATTGTTGTTCGATTATCGTCGCTATTGAAACCTTCTGAAGGATCACCAACCTTATTTGCAATTATCATATCGAGATTTTTGCGTAACAATTTATTTCTTGCATTTGTTAAAACATTTTCTGTTTCTGCGGCAAAACCTACAGTGAATGGTCTGTTAGGACTATTTGAAACACTTTGAAGAATATCCCGATTCTGCACTAATTCAAGTAGCCAAGTATTACTTGGGTCAACTTCAGATTTCTTAATCTTTCTTTTCGGGACCGTTTTTGGCCGGTAATCAGCGACAGCAGCTACACCTATAAAGATGTCTGTATCCAAAATCAGCTTCTGGACTTCAACATACATTTCTTCTGCGCTATCTACCCAAATCAACTGGGCGCGTTTCGGTACCTCGATATTCGTTGGCCCAGAAACTAAAGTTACTCTAGCGCCAGCCTCGAGCGCTGCCTCAGCTATGGCATAACCTTGTTTTCCTGAACTATGATTAGATATGAATCTAACAGGATCGATTGCTTCGCGAGTTGGTCCTGCAGTTATTACTACATGTTTCCCTGTCATGGCTCCGGATTTGAAAACGGACCCGACACCTTCAATTATAGCTTCAAGATCAAGAAGTCTGCCTGATCCTTCCTCACCGCAGGCTTGAAGTCCATCCTCTGGCCCGAAAAATTGTATTCCTCGTTGCGAGAGTAATTCGCAGTTGTCCCTTGTTGAGGGATTCCCCCACATGGCCTGATTCATAGCTGGGGCTATCGCAAGTGGACATTCTGCTGCTAGGCAAAGCGTAGTTAACAAATCACTAGCGTGTCCGCCTGCTAATTGAGCAATAAAGTTTGACGTGGCTGGAGATATAAGCACGAGATCTGCCCAGCGGGCCAGTGCAATGTGACTCATCGTAGATTCACTCTCAACATCAAGAAGATCGATGTGAACTGGGTTCTGAGAAAGAGCCTGTAGCGTCAACGGCGTAATAAATTCAGTAGCTGCTTTTGTCATTACTACTTTCACCTCGCAGCCTTGCTCCTGCAGCAGGCGCACTAGTTCGGCACTTTTATAAGCAGCAATACCCCCTGTAACACCAAGCAATATTCGTTTACTTAAAAGAGTCTGCATTTATTCCACTCTCATATTTATAGGACAACCTGCAAAAGAGACATGATCTCAGAAATTCCTACTGGATACTCGCAAATAGTATCATTCTTCGCCGAGGAACCCACTTTGTCCCTTTAGCGAGAGCGATTTCTTAGAAGTTTAATTAATTTAACAATAGATTTTAGTGCGCGGGTTGATAAAGAGAGCTTAAAGTTGAAACCCTAAAAAGGGCGCTTTACTTCCAACCAAATAAGGAAGTAACCGAAATTCCCCATAAAAATCCCTGATCCTTAAACTATTGATCGCTCAGAGCGTTGAATTGGTTTGGTGCTTCTGGTATAAAATCGCACCGAAATCAAGTCGAAATTGTAGAGCAGCAGATATGTCCAAGATATGCCAAGTTACGGGGAAGCGGCCGATGTCAGGTAACAACGTGTCGCATGCTAATAACAAAACTCGACGGAGATTTCTGCCTAACGTACATGACCACAGATTCTGGTTGGAAACTGAACAGAGATACGTCAAATTAAGGGTATCCGCTAAGGGAATGCGGATTATTGACAAGAAAGGAATAAACCAAATTGTAAATGAAATCCGCGCTCGCGGAGAGAGAGTTTAAACATGAGAGAGAAAATTAAACTTGAGTCTTCTGCAGGAACCGGTCATTACTATACAACTAGTAAGAACAAACGAACTATGCCAGATAAAATGGAGATCAAGAAGTTTGATCCTGTAGTTCGTAAGCACGTGGTCTATAAGGAAGGAAAAATTAAATAGCTTAGGCCTCTGAGTTTAGTAACAGCGTTCCCGCTTCATCAACCTCAAACCCCCAATTATCCCTAACCAGTGCTGTTGAATGACGGTCTGATATCAACGCTGGGCCTAAAAGCTTCTGTCTTGGTGCAAGACTGTCTTTAAAAATCATTGGGACACTTTTACCCACTTCTGGTAGGTTAACGAAACGATCTAGACTTGGCTTTATTGTTGTTTTGATCGCCGGAATTTTAAAATCTAAGGGTTTTGCTTCCAAGCGCAGTCTCAAGTTGAGTAATTCAATGGGTAGGTCGAATGTATGCCCAAACTGAGACTGGTGAGCTTCTTTAAATCGTTCTTTAATTCGTGAGAAGTTGCTAAATGGTATGCTGATGGTTGAGGTTTGCCCGAGATATCTTAAATCCATACTGAATAGATGGTTAACGTCTCTTACCCCCTCGGCTTGCAGTTCGGTTAATCCTGACGCCATTAGCTCATCATAAAGCGTTTGAATTTCGCCTCTTGTGACACTATCTAAGGACCTACAGTATGTTTTCACAAGTTCACGTCCTGGATTAGTGACTATCATGCCCAGCGCCGATAACACTCCACTCATTGTTGGAATAATCGCCTGTTTTATATTCATTGCTTCAGCTAGCTCACATACATGAAGCCCACCGGCGCCTCCAAAGCAAATTATTTTGAAATTAGAAGGGTCAAACCCCCTCTGAACTGAGATGTGCCTTAGTGCTTGTATCATATTTTCATTAGCGATTTGCACAATCCCAAGAGCCACTTGTTGAATACTTAGTGAAAGCTCCTTTGCTAGAGGCGAAAGCGCTTCGACGGCTCTCTTTAGGTTAAGACGTATGGTTCCGTCTAGGAATGTCTCCGGTACAAGTCTTCCTAAGATTAAATTAGCATCCGTAACAGTAGGCCTTTTTCCACCAAGTCCATAGCAAGCCGGACCGGGCGTTGCTCCTGCAGACTCTGGACCTACTTGTAATAAGCCCCCTCTATCGATAAATGCTATTGAGCCGCCACCCGCACCTATTGTATGAATATCAGCCATTGGTAACGCTAGGGGGAAGTGGCCAATCACGCTGTCGTTCCTGAGGCGAATACCGTTGGTTATTAATGAAACATCAGTAGAGGTTCCACCCATATCGAAACTAATAAGATTTTCAGTTTGAAAAAGTTGCGCTGCTGACAAACCCCCTGCGGGGCCGGAAAGGACCAAATTCGCAGCTCGTTTGGCAGCCTGATTTGCAGCGATGGTTGTTACGTTTGACTGCATCACTGATATTGAACTGGGGGTAAAAAGACTAATCAATTTCAGTATATAGTCATTAATAAGAGGCCCTAACCAGGCGTTTATCCATGTGGTTATTCCTCTTTCGTATTCGTTTCGCTCCGGTAAAATTTCGGAAGATCTTGAAACAAAGTAATCTTTAGAGAAAAGGGCTTCTATTTTCTTCTCATGTGCGTCATTTATAAATGAAAACAGTAAATTGATCGCAATCGCCATGGGTCTTTTCGAGTCAACGGCCTTCTTTAAGCTTATTAGTTCTGAATCCTCAAGAGGATAAATTTCCTCTCCTAATGAATCATGACGACCGCTAATTTCGAATAATAAAGAATCTTCAATTGGTGTCTCCAGCTTTCTAGGCTTTAAGCTATATAGATCCAACCTTGTTTGTCTGCCGATTTTCAAAATATCTTTCATTCCGACGTTAGTTATATAAGCAGTTGGTACGCCGGTCCCTTCGAGAAGGGCATTTGTAGCGACTGTAGTCCCAATTACCACCCGCACCCTTCCGGATTTAATGTCTTCTAGAAGACCCATATCCTGGATTCCCTGCTTGATTGCTAAAGCTGGATTGTCTGGTGTGGATAAAACCTTATGGACTGTCAATTCACTTCCCGCAGAGTATACGAAGTCTGTGAAAGTCCCGCCTGTATCTATCCCGAGCAGGTATGTTGTCATAAATTCATAAAATGCGTAGATTGGCTGACAAAGATATCATTAGAACTTATTTAAACATTAATTTGTATGCCCGAGTTACCCGAAGTTGAAACAACCCGGAGAGGTATAGAACCGCATCTAATTGGTCAAACGGTTAAAGGTGTGGTCGTACGCGAATCGAGATTACGCTGGAGAGTGGCTGATAACTTAAGGGATTATATTTCTGGTGAGTCCATAAATCGTGTTGTTCGCCGCGCGAAGTATTTGTTCTTATGCACGAATGCAGGCAGGCTGATGTTGCATTTGGGTATGTCAGGGAGCTTGCGAGTTTTACCTCGGGGAGTAGCCCCAGAGCGACATGACCATGTGGATATTGAATTTCAAAGCGGGATAGTCCTTCGCTATCGGGACCCTCGTCGCTTTGGGTCAATAATATGGTTAGCTGGTGAGGAAACCCACTCCCTTATAAAAGATCTAGGCCCTGAGCCTCTATCGAGTGATTTCTCTTCACACTATATTTACAAAAAGTCGAGGGGTCGACGAACTGCGGTGAAAACTTTAATTATGAACAGTCGCGTTGTCGTGGGTGTGGGCAATATTTACGCAAATGAAGCTCTGTTCAGAGCGGGCATTCGGCCCGATCGACTCGCAATGCGGGTAAGTATTAAGCGGTATGAAGGTTTAGTCGAAGGAATTAAATCCGTCCTGAGAGAGGCTATTGCGGCTGGGGGCACAACACTCCAAGATTTTTTTCGAGAAAACGGATCCCCCGGTTATTTTAAATCTCGCCTGGATGTTTATGGAAGGAAGGGCCAACCTTGTGTCAAGTGCGGCGTACTCTTAAAGGAGATCAGACAGGTTGGTAGAAGTACAGTTTTTTGTAAAATATGCCAACGTTAGTCAAGATTTATATATCCGTCATTTAGGGCATCGGCTACGGATGAGGGTACGAATTCGGTGATATTCCCTCCATAACTTGCAATTTGTTTTACGAGCGTTGAGCTGATAAAAGAGTATCGATCGGAGGGCGCCAGAAAGATGGTTTCAAGCCCAGGCTGCAAAACTCGATTCATCCCCAGCATTTGAAATTCATAATCAAAGTCCGTGACCGTTCTAATTCCTTTTAAAATAATTCTTGCACCCACTTCTTTTGCAAAATCAATAGTAAGAGAGTTGAAGCCGTGTACTTCAACATTCTCTATATGACCAAGAACTTGTTTCGCTAGATCAACCCTAAGCTCGAGGTTGGTCGGCTTTTTATGCGGACTTGTAGCTATACCTAGAATAATTCTGTCGAAAAGTTGGGAGGCTCTTTCAACTATGTCAATGTGTCCGTTATGGATTGGATTGAAGGTGCCTGGGTATAAAACTGTGGTCATGAGGACACGAAATAGTTAGGCCTAAACCCCAATAATGACTTCATTCCTTACAAAAATCTAGGGTTGCTTGTGATTCCCTCGATTGGTTTCATATTATCGGTTTTAAAAGATAGTAGTAGATCCGTCCTGCACGCCCTTGGCGATGTATCGACAGAAATTTCGGAAGATCTAAAGGTCTATTGTTTTCAACATAGATCATGCTACCCATATGAACTAAACCGAAATCTGATAATTGAGGAAGTATCTTTTCTATTTCACCAGAATTAAAAGGAGGATCTATAAAAACGATGTCATAAATTGAATAAGCTGTTTCTAGGAACTTTGTCGCAGTACCAGAGATCACCTCAAAGTTATCACAAGGAAGTTTTCTAAAAGTAGACATGAGGTGCTGATGCGTTCGTTTTGATTTTTCAACGAGTGTAACTTGATCTGCGCCCCGGGATAGGGCTTCCAAACTGAGTATCCCGCTGCCTGCATATAGCTCTAGGCACCTGGCACCTTTGACTTCGCGTTGAAGCCAATTAAATAATGTTTCCCTCACCCGACTCGGCGAGGGCCGAACATCAGCTCTGTCGTAAAAAGATATTTTGCGGCCGCGCCAGTTTCCACCGATAATCCGAAGGGAGGACATTTTTGTTTGGTTGTTACTCGTTTAAGGAGAGTTTATGACTAATGTTGCAGAAGAAGAAGTTGAAAGCAAGAAACGATTATTAGATCGAGTCAGGCAGGGATTGGGTAAAACTAGATCACAATTAATGTCAGGCTTAGAAGAACTATTTTTGGGTGAGAAGGTCATTGACCAAGATCTATTAGAGCAAATAGAGAATACGTTATTACAAGCTGATGTTGGTGTAAGTGTTACTAACGACATTATCGAAAACCTTACCCAGTGCGCTGCTAGAGACGAATTGGGTGAATCAAAGATCCTATATGATTATTTACGGCGTGAGCTCACCGAATTATTGGTGAAGTGTGAGGAGCCTCTGACCATAGGGTCGAATTCACGCCCATTTGTAATTTTAGCTGTTGGAGTGAACGGAGCTGGAAAGACTACCACTATAGGTAAGTTGGCTTGCTACTTTAAAGATCAAGGCTTTTCAGTGTTGCTTGCCGCTGGAGACACTTTTCGTGCTGCAGCGGTCGAGCAATTGCAGACTTGGGGAGACAGGAATCAAGTGCCGGTAATTGCGCAAGCTCAAGGCTCGGATAGTGCATCTGTGATATATGATGCAATGTCAGCGGCAAAAGCTCGCGAGATTGATATCGTTATTGCAGACACCGCTGGTAGGCTCCATAGTAAAAAAAACCTGATGGAAGAGCTCTCGAAGATTACTAGAGTTCTAAAAAGACATGGAAACTCTGCGCCGAATGAAGTCTTGTTAGTCGTTGACGCTGGAACAGGACAGAACGCTCTAATTCAAGCCAGGGAGTTTTTAACTGCAGTGTCAGTCTCGGGTATTGTTCTAACCAAATTAGATGGTACAGCAAAAGGGGGAGTAATTTTCGCAATCGCTAAAGAGTTAGGCTTACCAATCCGTTTTATTGGTGTTGGCGAAAGAGTTGAGGATTTGAGAGCTTTTTCGGCAGAGCAGTTTGTTGAAGCGCTAATAGGTCACTAGTAATGATTTTGTTTGATAATGTAAGCAAACGCTACCCGAGCGGTAAGGAAGCTCTATCCGATGTTAGCTTCCGAATCAAATCAGGAGAAATGGCCTTTTTAACCGGGAACTCCGGTGCCGGAAAAAGTACACTATTGAAGCTAGTGATGGTGCTAGAGCGTGCTACCAGGGGCCAAGTGATAGTACAAGACGTAAACCTCAGTCGAATTGCTACTAAAAATATATCGGCACTTCGTCGAAATATCGGCTTCGTCTTTCAGAACCACCAACTTTTATTCGATCGCAATGTCTTTGAAAATGTTGCTCTTCCTCTATACATCGCTGGTTTCCAACATCGTGAGATTGGCCGTCGGGTTCGCGCTGCCCTTTCTAAAGTGGGTCTAAATCGGAGGGAGAAGGCTTACCCAATCTCTTTATCTGGGGGTGAGCAACAGAGAGTCGGTATCGCCAGGGCTGTGGTCAATCGACCACCACTGCTATTGGCAGACGAGCCGACTGGAAATTTAGATCCAGCGCTGTCGGAGGAGGTGATGAATCTATTCTTACAGTTTAATCAAGTTGGGGTGACCGTATTGATTGCCAGTCATAATCTAGAGCTTATTTCTCGGCTAAAAAAACGACAAATACGACTGCATGAAGGCAGACTGTTGTGAAAACTTCTGGTGCTATACCCACTGGAGTTTCCCCTCTCGAGCGAGTGAGGGCTTGGGCACGAAGTCATCGTATTATTTCAGTTGGTTCATTTGTTGACCTCCTAAATAATCGGGCCACTAGTTTTATCACTCTAATGGTCTTGGGTATTGCTACGGGTTTACCCCTTCTCCTTTATGTGGTCCTAGTGAATGTTTTGAACGTTACAGAAAATTTTGATGGCAATCCGAGAGTAAGTATTTATTTGAAGAAAGAAACGGTAGAAAAGGATATTGAACGTTTTCTAAAAATCGTAGAAGAACATCCAAACACTGCAAGTCTTCAATATATTTCTCCCGAGGAGGCACTTATCGATTTCCAATCTCAGTCGAATTTTTCCGATGTCCTTAATAGCTTGTCAAGTAATCCCCTCCCAGCACTGGTTGAGCTGATACCGAGGCATACTGAATCTTTTGAATTGAGGGCTCAAATTAACGAGCTAGAAAAATATCAAGAAGTCGATATGGTTATAGCAGATTTGGCTTGGATAGAGAGATTAAACGGCTTTATAAGTCTCGCTAAGAGTATTGTTATTTTGCTTGCGCTGACGTTGGGACTTGGAGTGCTTTTAATTCTTGGCAACACGGTTCGATTATCCATAGAGAATCGTCGGCATGAGATTCAAGTAGTGAAACTCGTGGGGGGAACTGACGGGTTTGTGAGGCGTCCTTTTCTATACCTCGGATTCTGGTATGGTCTCGGAGGTGGGATCTTGGCTTGGCTCCTAGTGTATGTTTGCTTGTTGTTTTTATCTGGACCAGTAGAGCTAATTGCTCAGTCATACCGTAACGAATATGCTTTGATTGGATTAACTTTCTTCGAAAGTGTGAGTTTCGTCGCGCTAAGTTCTATTTTGGGGTTATTAGGTTCGGCTTTAGCAGTTCGCAAACACCTCCGCGCGAGTGAGAGCACGATTTAGTGTTAATCTATTAGCACCCGGGCACTGGGTTGCTAGCCCTGACAACTCGCAGTTGAGGTATACGCTTTAAATTAAAACCTCCTGTTCAGATTGGAGTTCCCATAATGATGTTGGGGAGGGTTCATAGATTGTGAACTCTATACTTCCTCAGCGGACCAGCACTAAAACCCCGATGGGTAAAGAGTAAGCCTTTAAAAAAATGGGTGTTAAACTTCGCGAACAACCGACAAAACAGTGGACCATTTCTAAAGTAGTAATTTATGGAAACCCGACAGATCCGAAGCTTTGTATTACGTCAAGGTCGTATGACGCAAGCACAGAGAATATCCTTCTCCAAGTACTGGAAAATCTATGGTATCGATCCAGTTGGTGAATTCAGCCCAAAGGAGGATTTTTCGAGAGATGCACCTCTTACAGTGGAGGTTGGTTTCGGTATGGGGGACTCCCTGCTAGCTATGGCGAAGGCTGAGGCTGGAAGAAACTTTCTGGGCATAGAGGTACACAACCCGGGTATTGGAAGTTTACTGCGTGAAATTTCTACTAACGAGATAAAAAACATTCGTCTGATGAATATTGACGCTCTGACTATCCTCCAAAAGCATCTCCCGAAAAACAGCATTAATCGGCTACAAATTTTTTTCCCTGACCCATGGCCAAAAAAGAAGCATAAGAAGCGTAGACTTATAAACACTGAGTTTTTAGGTGTGATAGCTCCGGTCTTGGAGCAAGATGGTCTGGTTCACATAGCAACAGATTGGACAGATTACGCTCATCAGATCAAAGATACTTTTCGTAGAGATTTTCGTTTTTTACCGGTTGACCCTCCCCAACGTGCAGAAACAAAATACGAGAAAAGGGGAATCCAACATGGCCATCAGATTTTTGATATTGCGTATCGATTCTGTCATTTAGTCGAGTAAAAGTAGAACTTCATCTACGAATCTCAGCCCACGTGTTGTTGGCACAAGTCTTTCTTTACTATCTATAAAACCATGGGCATATGCCTTTTCAAGGAAAGTATTTATGATCTCTTTAGAGCAACCGGTCCGTTCTTCAAAATCATTTAACCTTGATCCTGATACGAGTCGAAGACTATTCATTAAATATTCAATTGGCTTATCAGAATCTGATACTTCCTTAGTTTTTTTGTTCGGAGAGATTAAATAGTCTTTAGGAGATCTAGTTTTAGTCGTACGATAGATATTGCCTTTATAGGTATACTTTCCATGTGCCCCCGCTCCGATACCAATATAGTCTCCAAATTGCCAGTAATTCAGATTATGTTGACTCTCTTTCCCTTGTCTACTGAAAGCTGAAATTTCGTAACGAAAAAAACCGGCTTTTGCCAACAGTTCAATTCCCCGTTCGTATATCTCCACAAGTATCTCTTCCGATGGTAGCGATGGTGGTTTTTGGCTAAATAATGTGTTGGGTTCAATTGTTAATTGGTACCAAGAAATATGAGTTGGTTCATGGTTTATGGCCTCTTCAAGGTCGTCTTTCGCTGATTTCCAGTCTTGTTGCGGAAGACCGTGCATTAAGTCAAAATTAATATTTCTAAACCCAGCAGATTTTATTGCGCTGATTGCTGATTTAACGTCTTGTCTATTATGTGCTCTTCCCAGTGCGGCGAGACTTCGGTCTTTAAATGATTGCACACCTAGACTAAGTCTATTTACTCCCTTTTCCCTGAAGCCCGAAATATTAGCTACATCTAAGGTTCCGGGATTGGCTTCCAAAGTTATTTCTATATCGTCGCTAAGTGTTAACAAATTTTTTGCACTGGACAGAATCTTTCCAATACTCTGTGCCGAAAATAAACTCGGGGTTCCACCACCAAGAAAAATAGAGTTTACATTGCCATCAAAATTTGAAGCCTCTTCACAAAGATCATTGACCAGGCATGAAACGTATTCATCCTCAGGAATCTTTCCATTGATTGAATGGGAGTTGAAGTCGCAATAAGGACACTTTTTCACGCACCAAGGGAAATGGACATAGAGCCCTATTGAGCTCATCAGATCATCCTAGTCAGCTGGTGTATCGCTTCAGCCCGGTGGCTAATCTTGTTCTTCTCTGAAGGATGTAATTCAGCGATTGTTTTTTTATATTCTGGAAGAAAAAAAATAGGGTCATAACCAAAGCCTCCTTTACCTGCCGGCTTTTCTAGTATTTCTCCTTTTAGCATACCCTGAGCGATATAAGGGGTTGGATCAGCCTCATTCCTCACAAAAACTAAAACGCAATGAAAACAAGCTGTCCGAACTTTTTCCCCCTCCATCTCCTTAAGGAGCTTCTTGCAATTCTGAGTATCTGTCGCGTCTGGACCTCCGAACCGGGACGAAAACACACCTGGTTTCCCTCCTAACGAATCCACTATTAAACCGGAATCATCAGCAATCGTAGGTAGTCCACTTTTGTTACTTGCATGACGCGCTTTTATTATCGCATTTTCTACAAATGTTAAACCAGATTCCTCAGGACTGGGTATAGTAAGTTCCGCCTGACTAACCAGCTCAAACTTTTCCGGCATTAGCTTTTTAATTTCTTCGAACTTATTACTGTTATTAGTTCCCACTAGTAAACGCATCAGTAGTATTGCCTCGTAAAGAGTAATTCGTAAGCTTCAACCTCATTCTCAGGTTTTATGCTGATTTGAAAATTGATACTATCTTTTTCATTGAAGATATTATTAGCAATATAATAAACCGTTCGATTCTCGATTATTTCTACGAATTTCAAAGGTATCGGCTGCTTCAGAAGATTGTAGGCCGTACCCTCTACACGAGCACGAATTGGGGTTCCATTCTTCGTTATTGCAATGTTCGTTATCATTCTACCCGTTGCGCGAACAATACTGTGTGCGCTCGCAACCTCTTTTGGAACAAAAACGCTTGGTATTACTGAGTAGTGAATTTCATAATCTTTCCAATCTTCTGTTTGTTGCGAGACTGCGTCTGAAGCGAGTAGAGAGAGGAGGCATAGGAAAAATTTTTCTTGCAAAAAAATCAGGCCCAAAGCACTAAGGTTGGTACCACACCTAAAATCTCTGCCATGGGTCGAATCAGGAAGTATGAGTCTATAAGGTTAATGGCGACGAAAACTAATATTATAGAAAAATCTATCCCGCCCATAGGGGGAAGTAACTTTCTGGCGGGCGCACAGATGGGTTCTGTTATCTGGCTGACGAGAGCAAGGGCTGGGTGGTTAGAATAAGGCGCTATCCAGCTCGCTCCGACGTTAATAAGGAGGGCAATAAAATATATATCGATTACTACCGCGGCGATACCGAGCAAGGCCCAAGCTAGAATAATGGGGTCAAAAAAATATATTGGATAATCTGTAATCAATGCAATAACTAATGCTGCAACTACCTGCAACAAGATGCCTAGCAGAAGCGCTGAAAAATCTAGTCCTTTAATAGTTGGCAATATCTTTCGTAACGGGTTACATGCCGGATCAGTAATTTTAACGATACCTTGGCAAATAGGATTATAATAGTCCGCTCTCGAAGCCTGAATGAGAAATCGAAGTACCACTACTACTAAATAGAGCCCGAGGAACGTATCTATTAGAAACACGCCTGCGCCCGAGAAATTACCGGTCATATCTGTGTCATGACAACTTTAAAAGAATTTAGGATAGCTTACTGATTAAGTGATGTCTCGGGCAAGCTCTATTGACCTTGCATTTGCACTTTCTACTGCCCGAGAGAGAAGGCCAACAAGATCGCCTTGCTCGAGTATATTAATTGCAGCCTCGGTTGTGCCCCCTGGTGATGTGACCTCCCTTCTTAGGGTGTCAGCGGTTTTCGTAGTCTCGGTAAGTGTCATTTTCGCTGCTCCGATGGCGGTTTCAATTACCAACAGTTTTGCTAAGTTTTCGCTTAAGCCCAATTGGGTTGCTGCTTTTTGTAAAGCTTCGATAATATAAAAGAAGTATGCCGGACCACTCCCTGATACTGCGGTAACTGCGTGGAGCTTTGCTTCCTCATTTACCCAGACATATTTTCCCACCGCACCCAGTATTTTCTCAGCAATCCTCTGCTCGGTTTTTGAAATGACGGCGGTTGCAAATAGTCCTGTTATCCCGCTTTGTATTTGTGCGGGAGTGTTAGGCATGCAGCGAATTACATGTGCTTTGGCCCCTAGTGATTCCTGTAAGAGTTGGCTCGTGATACCTGCAGCTACGGAAATCACTAGCTTTTCACCAACAATACTGGCTATCTCTTTCGTTATTTTCGTGACAATATTCGGTTTAACTGAAATTATGATTACATCGGCATACCTAGTTGCTGATTGGTTATCCATTGTGACATTAATCCCAAGCTTTCCAGCTTCGTCTAGGGCGCTTTTCATTGGATCTGCTGCAGTTATCTCAGTAGCTGGAGTTCCATTCGCTATCAGTCCCTTAATAATGGCACGCGCGATATTGCCTGCACCCACAAAAGTAATTTTCATATTGCTCATGTCTCCCTTGCTCCGAATATGTCTGTTCCAACGCGAACGATTGTAGCGCCTTCCGCAATTGCTAACTCGAGATCCTGAGTCATTCCCATTGAGAGCTGATTAAAATCAGATAGGGAGTGCTGACAATTTAGTTCTTCAAGGAGTCTTGATAGTCTCGCAAAGTGCTTACGTTGTTTGTTTTGCTCTCTCGTATTTTCAGTGATTGTCATTAAACCCCTTAGCTTTAGGTTTTCCAAACCCTGAATTTCCTCCAGCATTTGACTTACATTGTCTGCCTCGATGCCAGCTTTCTTGGGGTCCTTACTCACATTGACTTGTACTAAAACATTCAGTGGTGCCCCTTTCTCTCTTTGCCAGCTAAGTCTCTTAGCGACTTTAACGCTAGCCAGAGAATGTACCCAGTCAAAATTGTTGGCTATTTGTTGGGTTTTGTTTGATTGGATATTTCCAATGAAGTGCCAGGTAACTTGAGGAAGAACGACAATTTTCGTTAAAGCATCTTGTACATAATTTTCACCAAATTCCATTTGACCTTCTTCCATAGCCACGTATATCAAATCGACGGGTTTTGTTTTACTAACTGCCACTAATCTAACATCACTAGCCTCACGACCATATTTAAAACATGCGGCACTTATTCGTTCTCTAACACGTGAAAGATTGTCGCCAACCGCCTTCAGCATCACTGCCTTTCGTTCAATACCGCTAGGACTGCGAAGATCGTGCTCCAATTGTGTACCTTAAAGAACTTTTTGAATAAGTATCATATTCTATCACGTAGCCAAGATTCTAAAATCAACGCGGCTACTTTATCGTCTAGATCCTCTTGTCTACTTTTAGTCGCCCCGTCCTTAAAAATCTGTCTCGCTTCGAAAGTACTTAACCTCTCATCTACGTTACTAACAGCAATACCAAACCTATTTTCCAGCTCAGATGAAAACCAATTTGCGCGTCTCGACATGTTGCTCGATGAATCATCCATATTTAAGGGTAGCCCGACAACAAAGCGTTCTGGTTTCCATTGGTTAATGAGCTTCTCCAACACACACCAGTTAGGAACCCCATTCTCAACCCGAATGATTGATATTGGCGTAGCTGTCGCTGTGACCATTTGTCCAATAGCTACTCCTATTTTCTTGGTCCCAAAGTCAAAACCCATAATTAGGTTAGTTCTCATAATTATTAATGTTCGTTTAAATCGTTTATAAAAAGATTTAGGTCAATACCTATTTGTTGCGCAGCTCTAGTTGATCTTTCAGAGTATGGAGTGGAGAATACGATTTCTTTTGCGAAAGGCACAACAAGCCAAGCGCCCTGTTTAATTTCAAATTCGAGTTGCCCCGCACTCCATCCTGCGTAACCTAGTAAAGGTAGAACGTGTTCAATTGCACACGGTTTTGATAAATCATCCAGGATCTCTCTCGACGTGGTCAAAGATATCTCACTATTTATACTAACGGTTTGAGGATATTGCCTCTCAGTACTATGCAAAAAATATAAATGGTCCTGCTCAACGGGGCCACCTAACAAGACTGGTAATTCCAAGTTAGGTAGTTCGAAATCTGCAGTAAAGAGCGCAGAGAGATCGATTGCAGTTGGTTTATTGACTATCACTCCAAAGGCTCCCGAAGCGGAATGCTCTATCAAAAGTGTTATAGTATTATCAAAAAAGCCTCCTTCTAATTTTGATAGGGCGACTAGAAAACTACTGGTTAAAAATTGTGTAGTCATTTTTAAAAGCTATGAATCTTATTTTGTTGAAAGCGCCAGGTTCGTATGATTTCTAAAACATCAGTTGAGCGTTTCAATTCCTCTGGGAATGGTGCGAACGGCGCTGCTAACTTCACTATATTCAGCGCGGCATCATCCAAGATACGTTGCCCTGATGATTCAAGCATTTTGACTTCTTTTAACTTACCATCTGGCAGTATTGCCACTAATAGTCTTAGGGAACCGTACAGCTTCTCCCGGCGAGCTTTTTCTGGATAGTTCATATTTCCTATTGTTTCAATTTCTCGCCGCCAGGAATCAAGGTAACTGGCATCAATACTATACGCAGCGGACAAACTAGTTAGTCTTTTGATTCTAGGGCGCTTGGCATGAATCGCTCTTTGTTTGTCAAGACGTGCTTCCAAACTCGCAATCTCTCGACTCCTCTGACGTGATAATTCTGCCTTGGATAACCGTAGCTGTTTATTCCTTTCTAATTTAGTTTCGTTACTAGTTGTTTTCAGTTTATCGTTATTTTGTGTATCGATTAGTGTAGTCACCTCTGACTTGATGGTTTGTTCGGGTTTAGTTTCTTTAGTGAACTTTTGAATATCTTTAATTTCAGTATCGAAGAAGCGTGATCTCTCTGGAGATCTAAGTAACTTTTTTTCCTCTAATGTTCCACTCCCTAATTGATTGTACTGCGCTAGGAAATCTGTTTCCTCGGGCCGGGTTAGGCTTCGATGTTGGGCTAGTGTTACCTCCATGGTATGTGTTGATGAGGATCTTTTCTCCGACGTAAAGGTTATACCGAGGATAATCATTGCGTGGACGGTCACAGCTAAAAAGCTAGTGAAAAAAAGTCTGTCTAGTGAGGAGATATCCTCAATATCCTGTAACCGGTTACTAGTCATTACTCAGAAATTCTTGGGTAATAAAATCAATATACTTGTCCCCAATATTTAATCCAAATGCTTGATCTAGCTCTCTTATGCATGTCGGGCAGGTTACATTGATTTCGGTGAGATAGTCTCCAATAACGTCGATCCCGACAAAATATAGCCCTCTTGAAACTAATGACCCTGCTACTGTGTCGCATATGAACCGGTCACGCTTTGTTAAATTCTTTCCCACACCAGATCCACCAGCGGCCAGGTTGCCTCGATTTTCATTTTCAGCAGGTATACGCGCGAGAGCGTAAGGTATTGGTTCCCCATTTATGATCAGAATCCGCTTATCTCCGTGCTTGATCGCCGGTAAATACCTTTGTGCCATGACCTGACACTTCCCATGCTGGGTTAATGTCTCTAGTATCACACCAAGATTTTTATCGTTTGGCGCTACCCGAAATACTGAAGAGCCACCCATCCCATCCAAAGGTTTGAAGACAACATCCTGTTGTTCATCATAGAAATCTCTCAACATTTTTTGGTTATTACTAACAAGATACTCAGGGCAACAATCTGAGAATTCGAGGGCAAAGAGTTTCTCGTTACAATCCCTGATGCTGGATGGTTTGTTAAGCACCGGAACCCCCCGTTTTTCAAGCACTTCCAAAAGATAGGTTGTATGTAAATATTCCATATTGAAAGGGGGGTCCTTGCGAAACAGAACGATATCCATTTCTTCCAGTGACATCGTTTTAGAACTTTGAACTTCAAAGTGAGTCGGCTGATCAAAGTGTAGGCTCACTTTACGGCAGTTACCAAAGACTTGATCCTTTGTGAGGAAAATCCCACTCTGTTGTATTTCAAACAGATCCCAATCCCGTTTTTGCGCTGCTTGCATCATGGCTATGGTACTATCCTTTTTGGGGTTTACAGATTCCAGAGGGTCCATAACAACGCCCAGCTTCGTTTTCAAGAAATATCTCCCTTTTGAATGTCACCTTAAAAGACTTGGCAGATCCTCCATGCCAGTGGTTTCAATACCTATTGCACCTAATGAGTTTATGCCTTCTTCATATTAACTAATGTCTCCCCAGCAAAATTGTATTATAGAGATGAGCGCTGCCGGAACTGTTTCCGCTCTTAGAACTCTTTTACCCAAGTCAATACTTAAAAACCCATATTCTAAAGCTAGTTTAAGTTCCTCACTTTCTAAACCTCCCTCGGGTCCAACCAATATTGATATCGCTGCTGGTTTAGAAGTTAACTCTTTAAGTCTACCTTTGGAACCTGGGTGAGCCACAAGTCTCATCGGCGTTTCAGTAGTTGCCAACCATGCTTCTAGAGAGCTTGTTTTTTTCACTCTAGGCAATTGGTTTCGTCCACATTGTTCGCAACTTGACTGAACGACCTGTTTCCAATGGCTTTCTCGGGTGTGCATGACGTTAGAACGACTGGTAGTCAATGGTGTAATTTCTGTGACACCAAGTTCAGTAGCTCGACTAAGTGCAGATTCCATGGCCTTACGTTTAAGTATCCCGAGTCCCATTCTAGAAATGAGTTTCGATTCTCTGTTTACTTTGTTTTTTGCTTCAATAAAAACTGCGGCCTCCGAGCGATAAGCTTTTACAATTTTACTTTCATATTCGAAACCATCTCCATTGAATAAAGTAATATTTTGGCCAGTACTCATTCTTAAGACACGGAGAGCGTGGTGCGCAACTGGTGCTGGTAGAACGAATTCCGTATCGACCTCAAGCGCGTAATCGAGATAAAAACGGTGGGCAGTCATTACGATTGTAAGTTACGCAAAATTCTAATACTTGGTAAAGCTTGATTTAGAGTATAAAAATGAAGTCCTGGTGCGCCACCATCAAGTAGCTTTTGACATTGTGCTGTAACCACTTCGAGGCCGAAGGCCTTTAAACTATCTGGTTGATCTTGGTAACTCTCGAGCTGTTTTAATATCCAACGCGGGATTTCGGCCCCGCAGTTTTTTGAAAAACGAATAATTCCCTTATAGTTAGTAATTGCCATTATTCCTGGGACTATAGGAATGTTGATATTATGGGAGGCGCAATTATCTAAATATCGAAAATAAGCATCCGTGTTGTAAAAGTATTGTGTGATTGCGCTATTGGCTCCGGCATCAACTTTATCTTTGAAAAACTTTATATCACTTTCCACAGTAGGCGAGTCTGGGTGGACTTCTGGATAAGCGGCGATGTCTATATGGAAGTGATTCCCAGTTGAATTTCGAATAAATTCAATAAGTTCCCTCGCGAACGTCATTCTAGTAATTTGACCTGAAGGCATATCGCCGCGTAATGCTACTAACCTTTTAACCCCTGCTAATTTGTATTCCCGGAGAAGGTCAGCAATTTTGTCAGGTTCGTCTCCACCGAAGGATAGATGTGGCGCAACGCTACTACCAAGGTTTTGGATATTTAATACAGCTTGCTTCGTTCCTTCCTTTGTAGAGCCACCTGCTCCATAAGTTACGGAAAAAAATTCCGGCGAAAAGACTTTTAACTTATCGTGAACTTTCAGCAGTTTTGCGGTTTCCACTGAATTTCTCGGAGCCGAGAATTCAAAGCTTACGTATCGTTTCATAAAGCAGCCTGAAGATCATACGCCTTGTCGGTTTTTTCCCAACTAAACATTGCGTCCTCTCGACCAAAATGTCCATATGCTGCTGTCTGCTGATAGATCGGCCTTTTTAGATCTAACATTTCTATAAGACCTTTTGGCCTTAAATCAAAATTTTCCCGAACTAGCGTTTCTATTCTAGATTCCGCCAGTTTGCCCGTGCCAAACGTTTCAATACTAATCGACGTAGGCTCTGCTATTCCAATGGCGTAAGAAATTTGAATTTCGCATTTACTAGCTAATCCAGCTGCTACGATATTTTTTGCAACGTAGCGACCCGCATATGCTGCACTGCGATCAACCTTTGAGGGATCCTTACCTGAAAAGGCACCACCGCCATGACGCGCCATTCCCCCGTAGGTATCCACAATAATTTTTCGCCCAGTAAGTCCGCAATCGCCAACCGGACCGCCAATAACAAAGTTTCCGGTTGGGTTAATAAAGAACTTTGTATCTTGATGTAACCAATTCGATGGCAGCACAGGCCGTATTATTTCTTCCATTACCCCTACTCGAAGTTCTTTGAGGCCAATATCGGGGTCATGTTGTGTAGATACCACCACTGCATCAATAGCCTGGGGTGCACCTTTTTGATCGTATTGGAATGAGACTTGACTCTTAGCATCGGGCCGCAAGAAATTAAGATAGCCTGCATTACGAATCTCTGCCTGTCTTTTTACCAGCCTGTGTGCGTAAGTAATTGGGGCAGGCATAAGGACCTCTGTTTCATCGCATGCGTATCCGAACATCAGTCCTTGGTCTCCCGCTCCTTGCTCATGCTGCTCTGTCTCGTCTACGCCAATGGCGATATCTGGGGACTGTTTACCTAGCGCGTTTATCACTGTGCAGGTGGCACCATCAAAACCAATATTTTCACTGTTGTAACCGATGTCAATGAGAACTTTTCTGCAAATTTTTTCAAAATCAACATCCGCGTTCGTACTTATTTCACCAGCAAGTACTACCATGCCAGTTTTAATTAGTGTCTCACATGCGACCCTTGCTTTTTTGTCTTTTGAGATGACAGCATCAAGTATGGCATCAGAGATTTGATCAGCAACTTTATCTGGATGTCCTTCAGAGACTGATTCAGAGGTAAATGTTTTATTAACTGTCATATCTAGTAACCTTATAATTCGCCATAATTCTACTATTCCAGCTCTTAGATGCCCAGAAAACGCGTCGACATTCCCTCAAGTCTTTAAAAGATTATTTTCTGAGATATAAAAGTTCGTTGATGATTCTAGTGTGCTAAGAGAGAATAACATGATAAACCGCAAGGAATGTTCGGCTAATGGTTTCAAGACAAGCAAAAGCAAATGCTATCAGGGCACTGAGTATGGATGCCGTTCAGCAAGCAAACTCTGGACATCCGGGCGCGCCTATGGGTATGGCAGACATCGCAGAAGTTCTTTGGGCAGACTTTCTGAAGCATAACCCCTCTAATCCGGAATGGCATGATCGCGACAGATTTGTTCTGTCAAATGGACATGGGTCGATGTTGCTTTATGCGCTTTTGCATCTCTCCGGCTATGAAGTTTCGATTGAAGATATAAAAAATTTCAGACAAATAGGATCAAAAACACCAGGACATCCGGAGTACGGGGATACCCCAGGTGTTGAAACGACAACCGGACCATTGGGCCAGGGATTTGCCAATGCTGTAGGGTTGGCCTTGGCAGAAAAAATTCTTGCATCAAGATTTAATCGAGATAACTTTGAGATTGTTGATCATTACACCTACGCTTTTGTGGGTGATGGTTGCTTGATGGAGGGCATTTCTCATGAAGCCGCCGCGCTTGCCGGTGTTCATAAGCTAAGTAAACTAATTTGTATCTATGATGATAACGGGATTTCTATTGATGGGAACGTAGAGGAATGGTTTATTGACAACACGGCTCAGCGTTTTGAGGCTTATGGTTGGAAAGTTATCGCGAATATCGATGGGCATAAATGGGAAGAAATCCATAAGGCTTTAAAAGAAGCGAAAGAATCGAAGTTACCGACTCTGATTTGTTGCAAAACTATTATTGGTTTTGGATCCCCGAAAAAATCTGGCTCGGCCTCTGCACACGGGTCCCCGCTTGGGGAAGAGGAGGTCTTGCGTACCCGGGCATCTCTCGATTGGCACTTCTCGCCCTTTGAAATACCTGACGAATATATGGAAGCCTGGGATGCTCGACGAAAGGGCCAACAAAATGAGACCTTGTGGAAAGCACAATTTGCAAGGTACTCGTCGAGCTTCCCTGAGTTGGCTAAAGAGTACACTAGAGTGATGTCAGGATCCCTTCCGGACCTTTGGGAGGCAAGTATGGATTCACTTTTAAAAGAGGTGGTTAGAAAAAGCGAAAGTAAGGCATCCAGGAGTGCCAGTAATGATGTAATTTCTCATTTAGCCTCGATTTTGCCAGAGCTCTTAGGAGGGTCTGCGGATCTGACTGGTTCGAATTTGACCAGCTGGGAAAAAGCCTTACCGGTATCTGATATTAATCCCGGAGGTAACTATATCTATTATGGTGTTCGAGAGTTTGGCATGACGGCAATTGCTAGTGGGCTCGCTTTGCATGGGGGGTTGATCCCCTTTTCGGGAACGTTTTTAACATTCATGGATTATGGGCGGAATGCGGTTCGAATGTCAGCCCTGATGAGAATTCAAAATATTTTAGTTTATACCCACGATTCAATTGGTCAGGGTGAGGATGGTCCAACCCATCAACCTGTAGAGCAGTTAGCTAATCTGCGTACCACCCCAAACCTCGAGACTTGGCGGCCCTGCGATAGTGTAGAAACCGTAGTGGCATGGAAAGCTGCGGTTGAGAGAAGGTTAGGACCGACTGCCCTGGTTTTTTCTCGCCAAAGTCTACGTGCTCAAGTAAGGGACGATTCCCAAATTGAAAAGATAAAACGAGGAGCCTATATCCTACGAGATTCACCAAAGCCTGTGGCTATCGTTATTGCAACAGGGTCTGAAGTTGAGATCGCAGTCAATGCCTATGAAGAACTATCGCGGGATGGGGTAGCCATAAGAGTAGTATCGATGCCATCGGCTGAGGTCTTTGAGAAAGAGGGAAAAGCATATCGTGATTCCGTTCTGCCGCCCTCGATTAGGTGCCGTCTGGCTGTAGAGGCAGCCCATCCGGATTATTGGAGAAAGTGGGTTGGATTGGAGGGCAATGTGATTGGTCTAAATTACTTTGGTGCTTCGGGCCCTGGAAAAAAAGTTTTTGAACACTTTGGATTTACCTCAGCAGCGGTTATTAGTGCAATCAAAAAGATGATTTAATCCGATGGCAAATACAGATTTTTTCGATCTCAACTTAAAGGATAAGCGAGTTCTAATTCGAGAGGATCTTAACGTGCCGATGCAGGATGGTAAGGTTACAAGCGACGCTCGTTTATTGTCAGCATTACCAACAATTAAGCATGCTTTAGAACATGGAGCTGATGTGATGGTCATGTCACATTTGGGTCGCCCACGTGAAAACATTCCAATAAGTCATCAACCAGAGTTCAGTTTGAGACCGGTAGTTGAGCGACTAGAGTTGCTCTCTGGACTAACTTTTGAGCTAGTAGGGGATTATTTGAACGGATTTGTTCGAGGAAAGGCCGATGTCGCAGTTTTAGAGAATGTTCGTATAAACTCGGGTGAAAGCACGAACGATAGAGCATTATCAAAATGTCTTGCTGAGTTGTGTGATATCTTCGTAATGGACGCATTTGCTTGTGCACATAGAGCTCACTCGTCGACAACGGGAATAATAAACTATGCTCCTCTTTCGTGCGCAGGTCCATTATTGAGGTCAGAGCTCGATACCCTGAAAAAGGTATTGCACTCGCCGACCAAACCGACTTTAGCGATCGTAGGAGGTAGCAAAGTCTCATCCAAGCTCTCTGTATTGGAGTCCCTTAGTAACCAGGTAGACCAATTAATAGTAGGAGGTGGTATTGCGAACACATTCTTAGCCGCGACTGGAATCGACGTAGGTAGCTCTCTTTATGAAAAAGATTTATTGCAGATTGCGGGCAATATATATAAAAAACTGAATATTCCCTTACCAATTGATGTCGTGGTTGCTACTGAAATCAAACCAAATACAGAGACCAGAGTTTGCGATGTAAGAAACATCCACTCTGACGAAATGATAGTTGATTTTGGTCCGAAGAGCATTTCACTCCTGAAGCAGTTCATTTCTTCGGCCGGGACCATTCTTTGGAACGGTCCGATTGGCGTGTTTGAAATTGATGAGTTCGATGAAGGGACTAAGCAAATTTCACAAGCTATAGCGTCTTCAAGTGCCTTTTCTATAGCGGGTGGGGGAGATACGCTCGCAGCAATCGAAATGTATAGCGTGAGTTCTGGTATCACCTATATCTCTACGGGTGGTGGCGCATTTTTGGAATATATAGAGGGAAAAACCTTACCTTCTGTTCAAGCCCTCGAGAAAAAGTGAGATCAGAACGGAGCTTCGCAATGATATCTGAAAACGTGCTCGAACGAATAAGTGAAATCACCGGCTCGGTACACACCGACAATACTACACTCAAAAGTCATGGTTCAGACTGGACGCGTTTTTATGAACCAAACCCTTCTGCTGTTGTATTCCCAAAAACAACACAGGAAGTAAGCGATTTGGTTAGGTTGGCGAACGAATATAATTTTGGGTTAGTACCCTCGGGAGGTAGGACTGGTCTGAGTGGAGGTGCGGTGGCGAAAAATAAGGAGTTGGTCGTATCTTTTGATAAAATGAATAATATTTTAGAGTTTGATCCCATTGATTCAAGTGTTCGAGTAGAAGCAGGAGTCGCTACTAAAACTCTTCAAGAATATGCGATAACCAAAGGGCTCTATTACCCTGTAGATTTTGCCTCCTCCGGTTCAAGTCAAGTCGGAGGTAATATCGCTACCAATGCCGGAGGTATCAAAGTACTGCGGTATGGTCTTACCCGTGATTGGGTTAGTGGATTGAAAGTCGTAACTGGGCGAGGAGATATACTTGAACTGAATAAGGGTTTAATCAAAAACGCTACTGGCTACGATCTTCGACACTTGTATATCGGATCTGAGGGTACGTTGGGTTTTGTTACTGAGGCCACTGTGCAACTCACGACTGATCCTGGAAACTTATCGGTTGTGCTTTTAGCGGTTCCAAGAATGACTGATGTTATTGAGGTGCTAAGCGCTTTTCGTAGAAGGGTCAGCCTAACGGCGTTCGAGTTTTTTTCTGAGATTGCGTTAAAGCATGTTATTGACCATACCGACCTTGCAGCCCCATTTGCAAAGGCTTCAGATTATTACGTATTAGTGGAGTGTTTAGAAGATGATGACGCCATATCGGACGTCTTCACTGACTGTTGTGATGCAGGCTGGGTAAGCGATGGTTTAGTAAGTCAGAGCGGACAGCAGAATATCGATTTTTGGCGTTATCGAGAAAATATCTCAGAGGCAATCACACCATTTACTCCTTATAAAAATGATATTTCTGTTCGTGTCTCAAGGGTCCCAAATTTTCTTCTAGCAGTTCAAAATGAGGTAATGAGTAAATACCCTGATTTTGAGATTGTTTGGTTTGGCCATATTGGAGATGGAAATCTTCACTTAAACATTTTGAAACCGACAAGTTGGGAATTAGATCGCTTCAGAAAACGTTGTGAGGAAGTAAGTGAAAGTATACTCAGTGTTGTCTCTTCGTTTCAGGGGAGTGTGTCTGCTGAGCATGGGGTAGGGTTGCTTAAAAAGGATCAATTACGACATACCCGCAGTAATACAGAAATATCAGCGATGAGGGCTTTAAAGGGAGTATTTGATCCTAACGATGTCATGAATCCAGGGAAGTTACTCTGATAATTTCTTTTCTAAGACTTCGTTTGAAGTGCCTATCAGCAAGACATCTGCCGGACGGAGAGCGAACAAGCCGTTCGTAACCGTACCGACGATAGAATCGATTTTTTTTTCTAAGGACTTCGCATTGGAAATAGTAAGGCCATGTACATCGAGAATGACGTTACCATTGTCTGTTAAAAAATTTTCCCTATAAACCGGGTCCCCTCCCAAATAAACTAGCTTGCGTGCTACCAAAGAACGGGCCATCGGTATAACCTCTACTGGAAGTGAAAATTTACCAAGCATTTCTACGCACTTACTTGAATCTACTATACAAATAAAAGTTTCTGCTGCAGAAGCAATTATTTTCTCCCTCGTCAATGCTCCTCCACCGCCTTTTATTAACTCCAGAGCTTCGTTGGTCTCATCGGCGCCGTCAACGTATACAGTAACTTCGTCAGCAAAATTCAGGTCTAAAACCTCTATGCCCCTATCCTCAAGGCGAGCTTGCGTATCTTTAGAGCTAGCTACGGCAGCCTTAAATTTGTGCTTTATCCTAGCTAAATAATCGATAAAAAAATTCGTAGTAGACCCAGTACCCACGCCTAAAATTGTGTCGGAGTACAAATCGCTCTCTATATAATCAATGGCTGCCTTAGCAACCGAGGATTTTAAGTGGTCTTGTTTCATTTCTGTTAGGGGGTCTGGTGATAAAGATCAAACTCGTCGTCGAATGATATCTTATTCTTATCCTCGACTCGATCGATGAAAAGTGTGCCATCTAAGTGATCGCACTCATGCTGAAAAACGGTTGCGAGCAGACCTTGGGCGTTTAAAGTTTTTTGCTGTCCGGTTTCGGTCATCCAGTCGATTCGGATGTTTTGTGGTCTCTCAATAAAAGCTCTGATATCCGGAATCGAGAGACATCCTTCCCAAACACCTGAAGACCTATCATCTAGAATGGTTATTACTGGATTAATAAAGGTTGTAAATGGGATGGTAGGGAGATCCCCATACCTAGACTTTGAGTCGCTAGTTTCTATTACTACAAGACGATAAGGGACATCGATTTGCGGTGCAGCCAGTCCTATTCCGCCAGACTGTTTTAATGTCTCTCTCATATCCCCTATCAATTCACAAAATTTTTGACTACCAATTTGATCCTCTGGATACGGTTTGGCAATCTTTCGTAGATTGGGATGCCCCATACGAAGAATTGTTCTGATCATGGCTATTTTAGGCCCCAGAGCGAGTTAACATGCTAAATCGTCTTTCTTTCGACAGCAAATGAACTCCAATTCTGTCACAACCGCATCCATCGGAATATCCTTTGGGTGAGGGCGGAGGGTTGCTTCTTGGAAACTGTGCCCTATACCTAATAAAAGTGGCATTTTGCTCCACTTAGATTTTTCCGAAAATGTATGATCATAGTAACCCTTCCCCATGCCAATTCTATTCCCATTTCTGTCAAAAGCCACCAGAGGCATGAAAACTAAATCGAGAGTATCTGCGGGCACACTTTCTGTCGACACAGGCTCGAAAATATTATAATGATTTTTTTTCAGCTCAGTTCTGTCTGGAATGAACTGGCTAAATATTAGACTTTCTCCAGTTATTTGCGGTAGAAAACACTTTTTCCCAAGACTGTGTGCTAATAAACATAAATTCGTTGGGTTTACCTCTCCATCAAAGGGCAGATAGAAGGCAAGATTTGCAGCTCGTTGAAAGAATGGCTTACTTGATACTAGGCCAGTTATTTTTTGGCTTGCCTTAATTTGTAGATTTAAGCTAAGGGCTTGTCTTTTTTCCCTAAGACTCTTCCGGAGGCTGTTCTTATGCATCTGGATAACAATTCCCCAAGTTGCCGCTGTTCGGATAGGCCCTTGAACCCAGCGGTTCAAGGCGGTGGTCTCCAACTTGCCTAAGGCTTTCCGTGTTTCGGACATGCACACGACAGAGAAAAAAGACCTCCTGGTTTTCGCTTAAAGGGTCGAGGACATATCGACTGGCAAACAACCCAGGGAACATGGACTAAATTATATAGCTTAATTTGAGCAGGTATCGAATCAATTTTCTTTTTTCTTAAATCGTTGTAGAGCTTTTTCAACCTTTTCGGATAGTGCTTCCACAGTATTATCCTGAGATTGTTTTATACCTAAAATTTTGTCTTTCTCCCGAAGAAAATCATTTGCAATATTGAGAGCTACCATCACTGCAAGCCTTTCTAAACCTACTACGGAAGAATTCTTCCTGATCTCTTGCATCCTATCATCGACGTAGTGTGCTGATTGTCTTAGTTCGTCTACTTCGTCAGGATCACAACTAACTTGATATTCTTTTTCGAGTATTTTGACCGTAATGGTTGTCGCGTCCCCCATACTTTTATTCCTGCCCTAAAGCCTTTAGTCGCGTGATCATGGCTTCAACCTTGGTTTGTATCATCTTGTTCTTTTCCATTAGCCTAGCTCGCTCAGCGAGCCATAACTCTCTATCTGATTGAATTTTTGTGTATTTTTTTTTCAGCTCATCACAAAGTTGGATGAGCTCATCGATCTTATTTTCTAAGTGTTCAATTTCCAAAGCGAGCACCTCGGTAGATACTTGTTACCTCTCGTTAGAGATAATTACTATAAAGCGAGCCTTCATAACAGGTCAAACAAGACTTTATTATTTTTCAGAAACTCTGCTTCCGGGTTAAACTACAAGAATCTGCAATGTTGACGGATTCTGGGTTGCGAAATTTCGATTATGCTGACTTTCACGATTTCTGGTTAAAAACCAAAAGCTATATAAGTATTTCGGAAGTTCATGGCTTTATTACGGGCTTTATATGTTGCAACAAGAAGTCCACTGCACTCGCCCGCAGAAAGCTTTACGGTGAATTGCTTATTGCTGACGTCGATAACGCGGCGAGACTGGACGATGTGATAACAAGTAAACTAGATTTACTTTTCAAGGCAACGCTAGAGGATCTGGATGAATATGGAGATCACCAGTTCTGTATGTTGATGCCGCCTGATGAGGAAAATATCAATCATAGAATGAGGGCCCTTAGAGATTTTTGTAACGGCTTTATCGGTAGTTTGGACTCGATGCCACCGAATGAGGCAATAAGTGAAATTTTGATAGATATGAGAAGTATCGCATCAGTTACTGACGAGATGGAGGAAAATGAAGAAAACGAATCAGACCTTTTCGAGTTAGTAGAGTTTGTAAGAGCTTCCGTGTTCTTTATTTTTTTTGAGGCCATGCAAAAGAAATGAAAATACGTGTTTAGACTGTGGGTCAAAAGTATTCTATTCACCAACTTTTCTGCGCAAAGCCGTGTTTTAAGACTTCACGCTACCATTTGAGAGTAACGCTAAGCTAATCTTCAAAATAATCTTCTCGAGGAGTAATTTGATGGACCACACGGACGTTTTGGTAATAGGAGGTGGCGTTATAGGTGTGGCGTTTGCCGCGTCACTAGAGTCCACTGGTTTATTGGTGACTGTCATAGATCAGGGGTCAAAACCAAAACTAAAATCATTAGTTCCAAAAGGACAAAAAATTTCGGCATTAGATTTAGATGTTCATCCAAGAGTAAGCGCCCTAGGCTTAAGCGCATGGAAGTATTTAAACTCTTTCGGAAAGAGTCTGTCCGGTACGCCATACCAACGGATGGTAGTTATAGACGGTGAAGGAACTGGGAGGTTGAAATTCTCAGCGAAAGAACTTGGTCTAGGCGAGCTAGGTTATATTGTGGAAAATGATCAGTTAAGCGCTGAGCTTATCAATAATCTCAAGCGTGAAAGTAATGTAAGTTTTCAATGGAATACGGAGCTAGAAGAACTTGAGGAATTGGAAGATGGTTATGCCATGAAAATGGCCAACAATACCATCCACACGAAGTTATTGGTGGGTGCTGATGGAACTCAATCAAAAGTTCGAAAATTAGCTAACATCAACTCATATAAATGGACCTATGACCAGAAGGGCGTTGTAGCTATTGTTGAGACGGAGCTTTCGCACGACGGAACAGCTTACCAATGGTTCACCAAACACGGGATACTGGCGTTCCTCCCCCTCGCCGAGAAAAATTTGTGTTCTATCGTATTATCTACGAAAAATTATGATGAGATTATGTCAATGGATGACCAGGCTATAGCAGATGTTCTCGAACATTTGTCAGAAGGAATGCTCGGTAAGATTGTAGGTGTAAGTACTCGTTTGACTTTTCCAATTCTCCAAGAGCACAGCTTAAGGTACGTTGACAGGAATCTCGCTGTTATTGGGGATGCAGCACATACAATACATCCTTTGGCTGGCCAAGGGGCAAATATTGGTTTTGCTGATGCAGAGGACCTCAGTCAGTTAATAAAGCAATCCTGTGTGAAGGGGACCCCTTTCGCAAGCAGAGAGGTTTTAACTAAATATCAATCTTCTCGAAGGATAGATAACCTTTGCACAGCGGCTTTGATGGATATATTGGCTCGCGGTTTTTCTTCAAGTCATCCTACGGCTCAATGGCTACGTAGCGAAGGAATGAAATTTGTTAATCGTTCAGGATTACTTAAAAAAACAATCGCTAAATTAGCAACCTTAAGATGATGCTTACTTATTCGTATAAAGACCCTAATTTTCTTCGGATACCCATTAGTGGTTTAGGCTGAGTTTATGGGGAAAAAAACTCGGCTATATGAATTGCACAAAGAGGCAGGTGCCAAAATGGGGAATTTCGCTGGTTGGGAGATGCCTATTAGTTATGATTCTCAAATAGAGGAACACCTTCAGGTAAGAAAAAGGGCTGGCGTGTTTGATGTTAGTCATATGACTATCATAGAAATTTTTGGAAGGGCGAGTCAGTCTTTGCTTAGTAAATTATTGGCGAATGATATTACTCGTCTTCGTACCCCGGGTAAGGCGCTATATAGCGCTATGCTAGATTTCTCAGGACACGTACTGGATGATCTTATTGTTTATTATTTAGCTAGAGATAATTATTTGTTAGTGGTTAATTGTGCGAACCGAGAGAAGGACCTTGCATGGTTTCAGCAACATATTGGGGATGGAGATTGCACCCTAAATGAGAGACAAGATCTTTCGATTCTAGCAATTCAAGGTCCAGATTCCTTGACTAAAGCTTCTGGCGTTCTAGCGGCCCCTTATCGCAGAACTTTGGAAAAATTGGTGAACTTTCAGGGTCTTTGGTGTGGAGAGTGGTTTATTGCTCGTACAGGTTACACCGGCGAGAAGGGTCTAGAGATTATGCTGCCTCCTGAAGCCGCAATAGAGCTTTGGAAAAAACTCGTCTCGCATGGAGTTCAGCCGATAGGTCTGGGAGCGAGAGACACGCTGAGGCTTGAGGCAGGGATGAACCTCTATGGAAATGATATGGACGAAACAGTGACACCTTATGAATCGAATATGGCTTCTACTGTTGTGATGGAAGAAAGAAGCTTTATTGGTTCTGGTGCTCTTAGGATAAATCAAGGTTCTCGAAAATTAGTTGGTCTCATAATGAAAGGCAAAGGTATTTTAAGACCTCATTATCCAGTATTCTGTGATGATATGATGATTGGTAAGATCACAAGTGGTGTATTTTCCCCAACGTTAGGAAAGTCGATCGCTTTAGCCAGAATTAATAAGACTTACGGTAGTTTTAGTGTTGAAATACGGGGCAAAAAAAAACAGGTAGCTTTAGTTCGACCACCTTTTGTGCGAAATGGTAAGCCAGTATGGAAGGCTTGGTAGTAAAATAGATAGGAGAAGTAGGTGATGGTGAAATTCGCAGAGGACCGACGTTACCTCGAGACTCACGAGTGGGCTAAGCTCGAAGGAGACGGAATAGTAGTTGTGGGGATTAGTGATCACGCTCAAGAAGCGTTGGGTGATGTGGTTTTTGTAGAGCTCCCTGAACTTGGTATAGAGCTCGAGGCAAAAAGTGAAGTTGGAGTAGTTGAGTCCGTTAAGGCAGCTTCAGATATTTACTCACCTGTCTCTGGCGTTATATGTGCAATTAACGAGCAGTTAGAGGAATCTCCCGAGATTGTTAATGATTCTCCTTACGACCAAGGATGGTTTTTTAAGATCAGGGCCTCAGACATAGAAGAGCTTGCCTCTTTACTTCCAGCTGAAAAATATAGGGAGATTTGCGAAGAATAGAGACGTCGAGCGATGTCATAGCTTTGTATTAAAATGCCATTTATCCCCCATACCTCAGACGATGAAAAACAGATGCTAGACACTATAGGTGTTGCCAGCATTGATTCCCTTTTTGACGAAATTCCAGAAAGTCTTAGTAACGCAAATCTACAGTTACTTCCTTCAGGTATTTCTGAAATGTCAATGCTCCGTCTTATGTCGGAAAGAGCGGAACAAGACACTGTGTTATCTTGTTTTCTTGGGGCGGGAGCCTATGACCACCATATTCCGAGTGCAGTTTGGGATTTAGCTACAAGAGGTGAATTTCTTACGGCTTACACCCCCTATCAAGCAGAAGCCAGCCAGGGCACGTTGCAAATCATCTATGAATTCCAAACGATGATATCGCGACTCACTGCAATGGATGTTGCAAATGCATCAGTTTATGACGGTGCAACAGCTCTGGCGGAAGCTGCGCTTATGGCAGTTCGAGGAAACAAGAAGTCAAAATCTAGGCGCCTACTTTTTGCAGGAACTCTGCACCCCGGATACTTGTCCACTTGCCGTACTATTGTCTCGAACCAGAATATTGAGATTGACTTGTTACCTTACTCAGGTACTACAGGAACTATAGATCGAGCCGTACTCGAGCATCATCTAGGTCACGATTACGCTGGTATGGTGATTCCTTATCCAAATTTTTTCGGAGGCCTAGAGGAAATAGATGCTCTAACTAATTGGGCTCATGACCAGGGTATGCTGGTAATCGCAGTTGTTAACCCTCTCGCGCTAGCGCTTTTGAGAGCCCCTGGTAATTGGGGTGAGGAAGGGGCAGACATTACAGTAGGTGAAGCTCAACCATTTGGGATCCCAGTTTGTTCTGGTGGTCCTTACTTAGGGTTCATGTGCTGTAGAAAATCTCTAGTGCGGCAGATGCCAGGCAGAATAATCGGACGAACTATTGATCTTGATGGGAAAGAGGGATTTACTTTGACTTTGCAAGCGAGGGAACAGCATATTAGACGAGCAAAGGCCACTTCTAACATTTGTACTAACCAGGGTCTCTTGGTTACAGCAGCCACAATCTATCTAAGCCTCTTGGGGCAGGAAGGTTTGAGATCAGTAGCAGTGAGAAGTCACAATAATTTGGTATCACTCATCCATAAGTTGTCCTCGATTCCCAACGTTTGTCTGCGATTCCCAGGTCCTTTTTTTCATGAAGCAGTAATTCAACTCCCTAAACCGGCAGATAAAATTCTTCGTGACATGGAGAGGCAAGGTATACTCGGAGGCTATGATCTGGGTCAAGTTAGTCAGGAGCTCGCTAATTGCGTGTTGACTAATACGACCGAGAAAAAAACCGACTCTGACTTAGAGTTTTTCGTTGAGGTACTGACTGAGGCGATCAAAGAATGTTGATATTTGAATCTTCCAGTAAAGGCCGAAGCGCTCCTGCTCAATATGAGAAATTAGAAAGTGTGGGCGATATATCAGAACTATATCTCCGTAAGGATGGAACCGGGCTCCCTGAAGTCTCAGAGCTACAAGTTGTAAGACACTTTACTAATTTGTCCAAAAAGAACTTTTCAATTGACGGACAGTTTTACCCTTTGGGGTCGTGTACGATGAAATATAATCCGAGGGGAGCCCATCAAGCAGCTAGGTTTCCAGGATTCCTAAATAGGCACCCTTTAGCCCCAGAGAATAAGAGCCAGGGTTTCTTAGCCTGTATGTTTGAACTGCAAGAGTACCTGAGAGATTTGACTGGGATGGAGGCAGTTTCGCTCACGCCCATGGCAGGAGCTCAGGGTGAGTTAGCGGGAGTTGCCATGATACGGGCGTATCACGAGCATAATGGTGATTCCAATCGATCGGAGATTTTGATTCCCAACGCAGCTCACGGGACGAATCCCGCGACAGCCGTTATGTGTGGGTACCAAGTACGTGAAGTTGGCGTTACAAGTGGCGGTGATGTTGACCTCGATCAATTGAAAAAGGCGGTAGGGCCAGCAACAGCTGGTTTCATGATGACAAATCCATCAACATGCGGTGTGTTCGAACGTCAGATCGAGAGTATAGCAAGTGTTGTGCACAACGCGGGTGGACTACTTTATTATGATGGTGCGAATCTTAATGCAATTTTAGGGAAGGTAAGACCTGGTGATATGGGATTTGACGTTATGCATATGAATCTGCATAAAACATTCGCCACGCCCCACGGTGGCGGGGGTCCAGGTTCAGGACCTGTAGGAGTTGGAGAAAAATTAGCCCCTTTTGTTCCTACCCCCATTGTAGGCAGGGATAGTAATGGTCGTTTCCGGTGGATCGGTACTACGGAAATACCCAAAAGTATAGGGAATTTATCTACTTTTATGGGGAATTCGGGAATTCTATTGCGAGCTTATGCTTACGCTCGTCTTTTAGGGGCAGAGGGCATGCGGCGGGTTGGCAAGTTTGCTACCCTGAACGCGAATTATATGGCCAAAAAACTTATTCAGGCTGGATTTTGCTTGGCTTATCCGGCTCGGAGAGCGACTCATGAATTTATAATTTCACTGGAAGATGAGGCAAGAGATTTAGGTGTTACCGCTATGGACTTCGCAAAGCGCCTCCTCGACTATGGGTACCATGCACCGACGACGTATTTTCCGTTGCTGGTGCCTGAGTGTCTCCTCATTGAACCCACGGAGACAGAAACCCGAGAAGAGATAGATGGCTTTGTGGACGCTATGACCAATATTCTTGAGGAAGCAAAATGTACTCCAGAGATCGTTAGAACTGCACCCCATAATATGCCAGTGAAAAGGTTGGATGATGTCCGTGCCGCAAGGGACCTCGATCTTGCATATTTCGAATAGAGTATGTGTTATGAATACGTCAGTTATCCGAACTAAGGAGTGTAATTAAACTTCTTAGTTGATGTTTTAACCCTTCAAATAAAGACGAACAGCGAAAAGCGATGTCTTCGTCCTTCGCATCTGAATTCAGAACCGTGCTTAATTCCCGAACGGTATGGATTACATCTCGTGTCAAAAACTCGTCTATAAAGACAAGTGCTGACCCAAGATGCACCGGTTGAAATAAAATTTGTTCCACTAGAGCTATTTGAGTCTGGAGATTTTCTCGACTTTTGTTCGAAAAAGCAGAATGAGGATTCACCGAAAGCTTCAATGATTCTCGATGCAGTTGACTAACTCCTACTTCCAGTATTTTCACAATTGTCCCTAATGTTGGTGGGGAGTTTTTATCAAAGTGAGGAACATTTAAATAATAATTAAGGTCCTCTTCCAAACTACTCACCATTGTGGACAGTAAAACTCTTCGTCGCTTAACTCTGAAATCCTCTAAGATAACAAAGTCATTTAAAGATCGTGCAAATAATAGATACTCAATTGCGTGTAAACCAATAGCAGCTTCACTAAGATCTGTGAATTGGTGTTGTTTTCGGAGGGTTGTCTCATCGATAGGTATTGAGACGTCCGAAACTATGCCAGTAGCAGGGTAAGTTGGGAGGTTATCAATAAACCCAGGTTCGATTGGCCAAGAGTCGATAAGTGTTGAGAATGACTCTCGAGTAGAGGGATGGGCCAGTAATTGAAACCGATGCAGTGTATCGTGAAGATAACTCCATTCTTTTTGTAAGTCGCCCAGAGTTTTTGCAGTGGGTGTTGAAAGAAAGCTATCAATCGCTAACTGAAAATCGTCAAATTTCTCCCTTACATCAGTTTTGCTACCAGAGTGCAATTTTTTAACAGGGTTGAAGAGAATTTGATCGGTATATTCATTACTTTTTTGCGAGCAAGCAGTAGTTAGCAAGCAGCATAATAAAAGTATTACTTTCTTAGGCTTATTATTGACCATTTTTCTTTTTTCGCCTCCGATCTGAGTAGGTTATCCGGATCTACCGCGATGGGGTTACTTACTATCTTCAGCAGCGGTAAGTCGTTATGCGAGTCCGTATAAAAATAACTTCCCTCTAATGTTTCGCCCTTGCATCTAACCCACTCTTTTATCCGAATAACCTTCCCTTCCCCAAAGCTAGGTACTCCAAGAATTCTTCCAGTGTATTTATTTTCTTTTATCTCTAGTTTTGGCGCTATCATGGTATCAATGCCGAGAAGAGATACAATAGGCTCTGCAACGAATTGGTTAGTCGAAGTAATCACCAAAAGTCGGTCTCCCCTGAGCCTATGATATTTGATTAGTTCCATAGCTTTAGGAAGTAAAAACGGGGTTATGAAAGTAGAAACAAATTCTTTATGAAATTTTTTCAGGTCTTGAATGCTAAATTTGGTTAATACTGAACATGAAAACGCTAAATAAGCGTTAATATCTAAAACGCCTCTCTTATAATCAGTATAAAATTGGTCGTTCTGAAACTTATAGACCGATTCATCCACTAGACCTTTTTTTATTAGAAAATTCCCCCATGCACGATCGCTATCAGTAGCGATGAGGGTTTCATCAAGGTCAAATAGTGCTAGCGCCATTTTGTTTTCCAAAAAGTCTTTTTATAGTTTATCTTGGATTTCGCATAACCAAAATGCCGTTTGCCCGTAATTGTACAGTGAGAGAGAATCAGACCTTTGATTACTGAGTGGGAGATTCTGTGATAGACGAGGATGGTTACAGACCGAATGTCGGAATTATATTGGCGAGGGATTCAGGCCAAGTGCTTTGGGCACGTCGAGCGGGAGAGAATTCTTGGCAGTTCCCTCAAGGAGGGATAAAGCCAGAAGAGTCTCCAGAAGAAGCTTTATATCGGGAGTTAAGGGAAGAAGTTGGATTAAGCCAGCATAATGTGGAGTTGGTTCGTTGTACCAAAGGCTGGTTAAAATATCGTCTTCCAAAACGCATGTTGCGCCATAGTATCCCCGGCTTCGTGGGTCAAAAACAAAAGTGGTTCCTATTAAAAATGGTTGCTGAGGATGACGCCATAACTTTTGAATATTCAAGAAGGCCAGAATTTGATCATTGGCGCTGGGTGACCTTTTGGTATCCACTTGGACAGGTTATACACTTTAAAAAGGACGTATACCGCAGGGCATTGAGAGAGTTGGCGCCCGCTTTACCTAGTTAACCTGCCCAAATGAGCTAATGATCGAAAATTTCTCTTCTGATTTTCCAAAGATTTTACGCCGAGTGGTACAAGAGGTCTCTTCTGCTGGAGATTTAAGGGCCTCGCTGGACCTCATGGTAGACCAGATTAAGAGGGCCATGAATACTGAAGTCTGTAGTGTCTACCTTAAGGATCAAGATAGTCAAAATTAAATTTTAATGGCCAGTAGAGGCTTAAACCCAGAAGCTGCGAGGGTTGTGACTCTAAATAAACATGAAGGCCTGGTTGGATTCGTTGGTGATAGGGCAGAGCCCTTAAATTTGAATGATGCCCAAAGCCATCCCAGGAATAGGTTCATTGCGGGCCTGGGAGAAGAACCTTTTCATTCTTTTTTAGGTGTACCAATCATTCATCATCGAAAGGTTCTTGGGGTTTTAGTGGTACAGCAAAAAGAAACAAGACGTTTTAATGAAAGCGAAGGGTCTTTTTTAATTACCTTATCGGCACAGTTAGCGGGGGTGATAGCACACGCGATTTTAAGCGACGACTTACTGCTAAGTGACCTATCAGACCATTCATCGTGTCTCGAGTTCAGGGGTGTATCTGTTTCTGGGGGTGTAGGTTTTGGAACGGCTTTCGTCTTTTCGTCGGTGGTAGATCTTAAGAGTATCCGTCATAGACAAATTAAAGAAATTCCCGCAGAAATTTACGCGTTTAATCAGGCTGTAAAAGAAACACGGGAGGAGATAAAAGGGTTCTCTGCTCAACTTGAGGGGCAGCTCAAACCATCCTCAGTAAAGTATTGAGTATGGATAACTCTAGGGTAATTCAGAATTACGTAGAGGAGCAGATAAGAAAGTCTGGCCTTGAGGGAGCACTGCGTACTCATAAGTGAACCTGAAAAGATACATTTTTGGTAGTTTCTAACTTTCCACCCTGCGTGAAGTTTTTCTCTGTAAACTTCAGTTCTCCCTTAGTATCCCAAGTTAAGACTGTCTGCGATGTCGTACCATATACCGAACCAGCTATAAAACTTTTAGAGAATGGTCTCGTGTCACCTTCATAAGATAGGATACTAAACAAATTTTCTTTGATACGGACACTATCAATCGCTTTCGTGAGCCGTTGTCTTCCATGCTGAACTTTAGGCCAATCACAGTTGAGTAGTTCATTACTAAGACCATAGAATCCTGGTGCTAATTGAAGGACCCTCGACGATCTGCTATTAAAGTAATGGTATCCGAACTGATCGCCAACAAGTAAATTGAAATCTCGGTACCTTTTTTCACTTCTAGTTAGTTTATCCAAAAAAGATTTTGGGCTTTCGTTTGACTCTAGGTAATCTATTGCGATCTCACCCCTTGAAAAAACTTTAATTTTCTCTTTAGCGTTACCGCGCAGATTAGTAATTGCTGCGAATCGACCACTTCGTGTAATTCCCATCCAGGTGCCACCCATCAAAAGATCTTTTCCCGCTAAAATATCAGGGTTTTCTCGCCAAAATTCTGCCGGGCGAGTTGGCCGTGCATAGTACTCGTCTCTATTGGCTGCAACGATAAGTCGATAAGAGCTTAAAGGACGTATTGCAAACAGTATTAAACACATTGAGATTGCGTCATCATTATCATAATGGAAACCGAAGTTTATCAGAGAAGGTAATCTACTTTAGGAGTCACTATGTGGAACTATCCTAATTTTAACCCAGTAGCGTTAGATTTAGGGGTTATTATTATTCATTGGTACGCCATTAGCTATCTAGTGGGTATTGGCTTAGTTTGGTGGACGGTTATTATTCGTAACAAGGTATACGGATATGGTTGGACTAATGAATCTATATCTGATCTTGTTACCTATGCTGTTTTTGGTGTCATTTTAGGTGGTCGGATCGGATACATATTATTTTATGATTTCCCCCAATTTATTTCTGAACCAATCATAATAGTAAAAATCTGGCAGGGCGGTATGTCATTCCATGGCGGGTTGTTGGGAGTGATGCTTGCTTCCCTGGTCTATGTGAAAAGAACAGGGAAAAATTTCATGGCCACTATGGATCTGATTGCACCGAGTGTGCCTTTAGCTTTAGGATGCGGCCGAATTGGAAACTTTGTTAATGGGGAATTGCCTGGTCGGATTACAGAGGTCCCTTGGGGAGTAATTTTCCCAGGTGAAATACTGGCTAGACATCCCTCTAGCCTATACCAAGCTTTTATGGAGGGCGTAGTCCTCTTCGCTGTTATGTGGCTGTATGCTTCAGTTAGGAGGCCACATATGGCGATATCAGGATTATTTTTATTAAGTTATGGAATAATCCGCTGTTTCACAGAGAATTTTCGCCAACCAGACTCCCACATTGGGTTCTTGATGCTAGAAAGGTTAACTATGGGGCAACTATTATCCCTGCCTATGGCTCTTATAGGGATCATAATTCTAATTATCAGTTATCGTAATGTCAGTTAGCAGAGGTTAAAGATGAAGATGAATATAACACCGAGGATAAAGGGATTTTTATGCACAACAGCACATCCTTTGGGTTGTGCCAAAGATGTGATGGACCAAATAGACTATGTAAAGAAAACAGGTAACTTCAAAAGTGGTCCCTCCCGTGTACTAGTGATTGGTGCGTCCGGAGGGTATGGTTTGGCGTCTCGTATTTCTGCAGCCTTTGGATTTCAGGCCTCAACTATTGGAGTCTTCTATGAGAGGCCCGCACACAATAAAAGGACAGCATCTCCTGGTTGGTACAAGTCAGCTGCCTTTACGAGAGAGGCCTTGGCAAATAACTTATATATAGGGAACATAAATGGTGATGCCTACTCCGACGAGGTGAAAAGTCGAACAATACAGCTTATAAAGCGGGATCTCGGCAAGGTTGACATGGTTGTTTATTCTCTTGCTGCACCTCAGCGCACACTGCCAGATGGTACGGTTCTGCGATCCGTTCTCAAACCAATCGGTCGAGCCTTCTCAGGCGTCACGATTGATATAAATACTGCAAAAATAAGGCCGGTTAGACTGGAACCGGCAACGGAGAATGAAATAACGGATACTGTAAAAGTGATGGGTGGGGAAGATTGGGAGCTCTGGATTAAAGCACTTATGGAAGCGGACGTTTTGGCCAGAGGCTGTATAACTACAAACTACACCTACCTCGGCAGCGAGGCCACATGGCCCATATACAATCATGGAACCATTGGAAAGGCAAAAGAAGATCTAGATCGTGCAGCAAGTCTACTAGACACAAAATTGTCGAGTCTTGGCGGTACCGCCAAGGTAGCTGTTATGAAAGGTCTGTTGACCAGTGCGTCCTCTGCTATTCCAGGTATGGCACTCTACCTTTCCTTATTATTCAAGGCAATGAAGCAAGCAGGTAGTCATGAGGGCTGTATCGAGCAGACTACCCGACTATATACCTCTGAACTATTTGGAGAGGGAGATATGGCAACAGATGAGGCAGGACGAATTCGTATGGATCGATGGGAGCTTGCATCGGATATCCAAGCGTACGTTACTAACAATTGGTCAAAAGTTACTGATTCAAATCTCAAAGAGCTTACAGACTTCGATGGGTATCAGAACGCTTTTTTAAAATTGCATGGTTTCGGATTTCCTGATATCGATTACTCCGCAGAGGTTTCCCCTTCTATGGAAATGGTGCTAGTAAATTAAAGCTCCATAAACCCATTCAGAAAAGTTTGATAGTTTCAGAAAGATTTAATTAAGTTTTCTGATCTTGGTCTTGCGTAGCTGAGTTATACTATAATTCTTTCAATTCTATTTTTACTATGATCTTTAAAAAGTTCCTTTTACCTTTTTGGATTTACTATGTCTTCACGACTTGATAACTGCATTTTTCTCAAGGCTTGTCGAGGCGAGAAGACAGATCAAACGCCGATCTGGCTTTACCGTCAAGCAGGTCGGTACATGAAGGAATACCATCAAGTAAAGGGCGAGACACCTAGTCTGACCTTTTTCAAATCGCCAGAATTAGCTGCTAAAGTCACCTGTGATGCCCAGCGAATTTTAGATTTAGACGCGGCTATCCTATTTACAGATCTGCTTCCTATTCTCGAGCCCATGGGACTTTCTCTAGATTATATACCTGGCGTGGGACCAGATATAAGTAATCCTGTGCGGAGTTATAAACACATTGATGAGCTCAAGGTTCTGCCGGCGGCAGACACTGTTGATTATATTGGTTCAACTATAAATTTGGCCCGATCAGAACTGCCTGAAGATATACCACTGATTGGTTTTGCTGGAGCACCTTTTACCCTAGCCTCTTACGCGGTAGAAGGGAGAGGTTCGAAGAACTATCTTTTTGTGAAAAAACTAATGTTCAGCGACGAGAAGGCTTGGCACGTTCTGATGTCGAAGGTAACTGATGTTGTAGTTGATTACGTGGCTTACCAAATTGCTTGCGGAGTGCAGGCGGTTCAACTTTTCGATAGCTGGGTCGGTTGTTTAGGTCCTGATACTTATCGGCGCTATGTATTGCCGTACTCAAAGAGATTAATTGAGTCAGTAAGGGGAGATGTTCCGATAATTCATTTTGGTACAGGTAATCCTGCTTTATTGCCCCAGATGCATGAGGCAGGGGCGGACGTTTTGGCTGTAGATTGGAGGTCATCCTTGGTAGATGTTTGGCAGGAGCTAGGACCACGAGCAGTTCAGGGCAATCTAGACCCACTAATACTTTGCGGAAGTCAAACTTCGGTAGTACGTGAGGCAAAAGCTTTATTGGACAGTGTCGCAGGGAGGCCCGGTTATATTTTTAATTTAGGGCATGGGATCATACCTGAGACTCCGGTAACCAACGTCCAGACACTCATCAGGACTGTAAAGGAATATCGAACTGTTTAGATTAGACTCACTTTAGATTAAGAGAAGTTATCTAAAGTTTCTTTTCTAAGTATTTTGAATTACGCTGGTAGTTGTAGAAAGATTTTCTCTTTTCCGGAAGAACCTCGATTGCTGCCTCTGCGAAACCACGCTCACTAAACCAATGCTCAGCTTGAGTTGTGAGTACGAATATAGCGGCAAGCCCCTGCATTTTTGCGTCATTTTCGATACTTTTCAACAACAATTCCCCGCGACTATCATTGCGATACTGTGCATGAGTAGCTAGACATGCCAACTCACCCTTGTTTCCAAATGGATATAAAGCTGCGCAAGCTACCACCATTCCATCTCGCTCAATAACCCTGAAGTGTTTAACTTCGGTCTCGATTAACTCCCTAGGTCTTTTGACGAGTAAACCTTCCTGTTCCAGAGGGCTAATAAGCTCGAGAATACCCGCCACATCGTTAGGGGAAGCCTCCCTAAGTTGCTCATAGCTCTTTTGTATAATCTGCGTACCCGATCCATCTCGGGTAAATAATTCCTCCAGCAACGCCCCGTCACGTTTAAAGTTAATTACATGGCTTCTACTTACTCCATTTTTGCAGGCCGCAAGAGCTAAGTCGGCGAGTTTTTTCTGAGTCGAATCAGGTATCAAGGGTAATTGACTCTCCGTTATCTCGTTAATGACATCCTTATTTCTATCTTGGATTCCATCATTGGCCGAGAAAAAAATTAATTTTTCAGATTCCAGTGCAGAAGCAACGTTCTTGGCTAGCTCATGTGCATCCAAGATAAATGTTTCTCCCGATGGAGAATGGCCGAAAGGAGAAATCAGGACTATAGCTTTGTTCAAGAGCAGATCTTTAATAGCGGAAGAGTTAATAAATCGTGCGCTTCCAGTGCGTTGGTAATCAATTCCATCTTTAATACCTATTGGCTTTGCTCTAACAAAATTACCACTTGTTACGAGTAAGTCCGATCTCATAGCTGCATGTCCTTTTGATAAGCCTGCTTCGAGCTTAAGTTTTGCTTCAGAGATGCCAGATAAAATCCTTGGGAGAAGCTCTTGAGAAGTTATGTGGAAGAGTCCTGAGTGTGGCCACTCTTTGTCGCCCAGACTAGTTATGATTTGAGGTCCTGCTCCGTGAATTATTACTAGCCTGATACCTAGACTATGCAAGAGTGCAATATCGTTTAAGATATTTCTGAAATTTTTGTCAAGGATTGCTTCGCCTCCGATGAAAATAACGAAGTTTTTATCTCGGTGGCTGTTAATGTAGGGAGTAGAGGCTCTAAACCATTTAAGGTTACTGTTATCATCCATAAGTTTAAACGCCCTAATCGTTATCGTGCCAAATTAATTATAACAAGAGTTAGACACACTTCCTCAAAAGTGCTCAAGAATTCTGAGACATCATATTTCCTGTCCGAAGTTATATACCTCACATGACATGCAGAAAGACTGATCAAAAAGGTGTAAGATTTCACAACCGTATAGCAGGATCAAAAAGTGGTAAATCCTTTATCAGATAGAGATGGTCTAATTTGGCTCGATGGCGAAATGGTACCCTGGCGAGATGCAAAAGTTCATATCCTTACGCACACTCTTCATTATGGCCTTGGTGTCTTCGAAGGGTTGCGAGCGTATGCAACAAGTGAGGGCCCAAAAATTTTTAGGTTGCAAGATCATACTCGCCGATTATTTCGTTCCGCACATATTCTTACTTTCCCAATGCCATGGTCTCAGCAGGAACTTAATGAGGCACAGATTAGCGTTGTACGTGAAAATAATTTGAAGGAAGCTTACATAAGGCCGATGTGCTTCCTTGGTTCTGAAAATATGGGTTTACGTGCAGAGGGTCTCACCCCACACTGCTCCATTTCCGCTTGGGAATGGCCAGCGTATGTGTCACCAGAGGCAAGGGAGGAAGGCATTAAAGTAAAGACTTCGTCCTACACACGACACCATGTCAACATCACAATGTGTAAAGCGAAAGCAAACGGCAACTATATAAACTCTCTACTAGCCCTCAAGGAAGCTACAGATAGTGGTTGTGATGAGGCACTCTTGCTGGACAATGAAGGTTATGTATCTGAAGGTAGCGGGGAGAACATCTTCTTGGTTCAAAAGGGTCAACTCATTACGCCAGAATTGACGTCTTGCTTGGAAGGAATTACAAGAGCTACAGTTTTCGCGCTCGCGCATGAAATAGGTATTGCAGTTATTGAGCGGAGGATTACTAGAGATGAGGTTTATATTGCTGACGAAGCTTTCTTTACTGGTTCGGCAGCTGAGGTTTTGCCTATTCGTGAGGTTGACTCCCGAACAATTGGTAATGGTAGGAGGGGTCCTATCACCGAGAAACTGCAAACAATGTATTTCGACCAGGTTACAGGGAAGCGCACGCAGCACTCCGAATGGTCTACCCTGGTCGTTTGATCAAGCGGTAGTCTAAAGAAATTACTGATGACTGAAAAACGAATACTCGTCGTCAGTCCATCTTGGGTTGGCGATATAGTCATGTCGCAAACTTTATTTTCATTGCTCAAGCAGACTGACCCTAGTACTCGATTGGATGTTATGGCCCCCAGTGCCTCTAAGCCTTTGTTGTCGAGAATGGCCAACGTTGATAATGCATTACTATTCGACGTTGGTCATGGGGAGATGAATTTAGGCTATCGGCGTGCGTTCGCTCGGGACCTCAGTCACGCCCATTATGATCAGGCCATTATTCTTCCTAATTCGTTTAAGTCGGCGCTAGTACCTTTCTTTGCAAAAATACCATTGAGGACAGGGTATAGAGGCGAGATGCGGTATAAACTCCTAAATGATATGCGTATCCTTGATAAGGCGACTCTGCCTAGGATGATCGACAGGTTCATGGCGCTTGGCATGGCCTCGGGTAAAACCTTACCTAAATATAGTCAGCCCAGTTTGCTTGTCGATCCGAAAAATCAAGATGATTGCATAAAAAGATTTGACCTTAATAAATCAAAGGCAGTCCTGGGTATCTGTCCTGGTGCAGAGTTCGGTGACGCTAAACGATGGTCGGAGCACAAATTTGCTTTAGTGGCTAAGGCGGTAATCGAATATGGGATGCAGGTTTGGTTATTTGGATCAGCTAGAGATAGAGTCATCACAGATACGATTTGTAAGATGCTTCCCAGAGGTTATGAAAAAGATTGCGCAAATCTCGCGGGACGTACAACCCTGTTAGACGCTCTCGATCTAATAAATCTTTGCGGTCATGTTGTTACCAATGACTCCGGATTAATGCATGTTGCGTCTGCTGTAGGTTGTAAAATTGTCGTTTTATATGGTTCTACTTCTCCTGAATTTACTCCTCCTCTAACAAGTGATGCTGTAGTGGTCAAAAAGTCTATAATATGCAGTCCTTGTTTCAAGCGGGAATGCCCTCTTGAGCATAAAAATTGTTTGAATTTAATCGAGCCAAATGATGTCCTGGTTCAACTAGGCCTCCAATGAAAATTCTTATTGTGAAATTGTCCTCTTTAGGAGATGTGGTTCATACTTTACCGCTCGTAAGTGATATCCTCAAGCATCACTCCGGTGCAGTAATAGATTGGGTTGTCGAGGATCAATTTTCCGACATTCCAGCCATGCACCAAGGAGTATCCACAGTTATCTCAGTAGCAATGCGTAGATGGCGCAAAAACTGTTTTAGCTCGCGCTCATGGATCGAACTATGGCGCTTTCTTAAACTCTTACGCACAAAAAAATACGACTTGATAATCGATGGACAGGGGCTTATCAAAAGTGCACTAATAGCATCAATAGCGAGAGGGCCAGCTGGAGGTCTTGGTTTTCATTCCAGTCGTGAACTAATTTCGAGCATTTTTTACAAGATAAGAGTGGAAATTAAAGGTGAATTTCACGCTATTGTTAGACTGAGGATTCTTGGAGCCAAGCTCCTAGGCTATAGCTTTTCCTCAGCAATAGATTTTGGTCTAGTTCATTGTCATAAGATGAAGACTAAATCTGTGATGTTCTTCCACGGTACGACCTGGCCGTCTAAGTTTCTTCCTGAAAAAACCTGGATCCGATTATCGGAGCTTGCTATACGCGACGGCTTTCAGGTGCTTGTTCCTTCAGCTAATGATGCTGAATTAGAAAGAGCACGTCGAATTGTGAGTAGGGGCGGAGAAGTTTTACCGAAATTGACCATAAACGAGCTTGTGAAAAAAGTTAAAGGGTGCGCCGGTATAATCACGATTGACACGGGGCTTGGACATTTGGCACAAGCTCTAGGGGTCCCCACCGTGGCTTTGTTCGGACCAACCGATCCAAAACTAACCGGCATCTCTGGGAATAATCAGTTAACTTTAGCTAGCAACAAGCTACCGTGCGCTCCATGTCTGAAAAGGGACTGTATGTTCTCGAACGACGATTGTAAAATCTTCCCCCCATGCTTTTCGATAACGCCAGAAAAAACTTGGAAAACATTGCAGAAACAAATTCAGACCGAGCTGCGAAATTAAAGCTCGCCTTTTGCCTCTATAAGTATTTTCCTTATGGGGGGCTCCAGCTTGACTTTCTAAATATTGCGATTGCGTGTCAAAGGCTCGGTCATACTGTGAGGGTTTATACCTTAGAGTGGGTTGGGCAAGTGCCTGTCGGCTTTGAATTAGTAATAGTACCTGTACACGCTCTTACCAACCATAAAAGGAATGAGCGGTTTAGTGCATGGGTAAAGAAAGACCTTGATCGTGACCCGGTTGATGGTGTTATTGGGATAAATAAGATGCCTAATCTAGACGTCTATTTCTGCGGGGACTCTTGTTACGAGGAGAAAATGCAGACTCAGCGCGTTTGGTTCGACCGTCAATTACCAAGGTACCACCATTTTGCCCGCTATGAGCAATCAGTTTTTGGAACTGATAGTAAAACAAAAATTCTCATGATCTCAGATACGCAAAGACCTTTTTTTGAAAAATATTATGGAACGCCTAAAGATCGGATGCACTTTCTTCCTCCTGGCATTTCGAGGGATCGAATCGCGCCCCCGAATGTAATCGACCTCCGCAGAAAAATGAGAGCTCAGCTGGGTGTAGCTGAAGACGAGTATATGCTTCTTACCGTTGGTTCAGGGTTCAAAAAAAAGGGGGTCAGTCGATCTCTTCATGCTCTGCGCTCGTTACCCAAAGATATTCGTAAGAAGACTAAGTACTTTATTGTTGGCAGAGACAAAGCATTACCTTTTAAACGACTTATTTTAATGTTGGGTTTAGGAAAAAATGTAACCATTTTCTCTTTTGGGCGTGATCCCAACGAAATTCCTAATTTCCTTTTTTCAGCAGATCTATTACTTCATCCGGCTACTGATGAGAACGCTGGAATCATTTTACTTGAAGCTGTGGTAGCAGGTCTCCCTGTTCTAGCAACAGAGAATTGTGGTTATGGACATTATGTGGAAGAAGCAGGAATTGGCTCTCTGATTCCGAATCCTTTCTTACAGGGACTTCTAAATGAAAAGCTTGTAGACATGCTTTTATGCAATGATCGAAATCAATCTTTATCTAAGGGTCGTGAATTTGCAGCAAAAGCAAATATATATTCTTTGCATAGTGAGGCAGCTTATCAAATTCAAAAGGTCGTGGCTTTAAAAGGCAAAGTCAAGCATGACGTAAGTACATTCGCCTTTTGCCTATATAAATATATGACTTATGGGGGCTTACAACTTGATTTCATGCGTATAGCAATGGAATGCCAGTCCAGAGGTCATAGCGTTAGAGTATATACCCTATCATGGGAGGGCCATATTCCGCCGGATTTCGACGTGGTATTGGTGCCGGCCAGTTCTCTGACGAACCATAGCCGAAATCAAAAGTTTTCAAGATGGGTTAAGACGCATCTGGAGAAAAATCCAGTGGACTGTGTTGTCGGCTTTAATAAGATGCCCGGTTTAGATATTTATTATGCTGCAGATTATTGTTATCAGGAAAAAATGAACACGCAGCGGAGTTGGTTCGATAGACAGCTTCCCAGATATCATCATTTCTCGAATTATGAAAAGGCCGTCTTTGATAAGGCACTGAAGACTGAAATATTGATGATTTCTGAGGTCCAAAAGCCGCTTTTTGTGAAATACTATGGTACGCAAGAGTGTAGGTTTCATTTGCTCCCTCCAGGCATCTTGAAAGATCGAGTAGCCCCCGCTGACGGAGAAAAGATCCGCGCTGATCTTCGTAAAGAGTTCAATTTAGGAGAAAACGATTTTCTCCTTCTGATGATCGGTTCTGGTTTCAAGACGAAAGGGCTGGATCGCATTTTATTAGGTATGGCTTCTTTGCCACATAGTGTGCTTGCTAGAACCCGTCTTATAGCTATTGGGCAAGATATGCCTAATCGGTTTTATCGAATGGCGAATAAGCTTAAAGTGGGCAATGCTGTTCAGATATTAAAGGGTAGGGATGACATTCCACGATTTTTATTGGGTGCTGATTTGCTGGTACATCCTGCTTATATGGAGAATACAGGTACTGTTTTATTGGAAGCAATAGTCGCAGGCTTGCCAGTTCTTGCGTCCGATGTATGTGGTTACGCGCGCTATGTCGAAGAAGCAAGGGCTGGAACCTTAATTCCCTCGCCCTTTGATATAAGTAACTTTACATCACAATTACTTTCAATGATTACCTCAGAAGATTTAATGAAAATGAAAAATAATGGTCTATCCTTCGCCAAGAATGCGGATATCTACAGTATGCCTGAGAGAGCAGCAGATTATATTTGTAGTCATACAAAGAAACTTAAAATGTTACATAAAAATTAAAGGCTGTCAGATAGCAGTGCGAAGGTTATATATTGATCCAGAAGTCAGTCATCTATTTAATGATCAGAACCTTTTTGAACAGATCACAAAGTTTGATGGAAAAGTATTCCGTTCGTTAGAAAACAGACGAACAACAAGAATCGAAAAGGATGGTCAAAAGTTTTTCATAAAGTGCCATTTTGGGGTTGGCTGGCGAGAAATATTTAAGAATCTACTTCAATTGCGATGGCCAGTAGTTGGTGCTGAGAACGAATTCAGAGCATTGGCTAAATTAAAGTGTTTAGGCATAAGCTCGCCCACGCCGGTCCTCTTCGCCAGTGAAGGCCTAAATCCTGCTTATAAACGCTCTTGCATCATTACAAAAGCCCTTGAGGGAACCAAAAGCTTAGAGGAGCTCTTTGAGAGTCAGGATATTGACGCCTCTTTAAAACGATCTCTGGCAAGGAAACTCGGTCTAATAGCGCGCACACTTCACGAAAATGGTGTCAACCATCGGGACTTTTACCTTTGCCATTTTCATTATGAAGTTAATGTTAAAGAGCCTTCACTTTACCTTATCGATTTGCATCGTGCTCAATTAAGGAATCGCACGCCAGCAAGGTGGCGAATTAAGGATGTTGGAGGTCTTTTTTTCTCTACCTTTAATTATAATTTTACTTTCCGAGATGTACTCCGGTTTATGCACGTTTATAGTGGTAAGACTCTGCGGCAAACTCTAATAGAAGATGCCGAATTTTGGCGTAGAGCTTATAAACGTGCGAGTCGGCTCTATCTTCAGGATTATGAAAGCTTACCAAGCTGGATTATTAGGATGGGAATCAAGGGTTTGTGAGGATTTGAAGAAGCTTAGTAGAGGTTGATATTTATGAAAATGTCTCAAAAAACTCTGATCGAGTAATATAAGAAACATTAGTTTACAAGCGAACATTACCTGGAGCAGAGCGTATGTTATTTAAGAATTTTGATCTGATTTAGTCTAGGATCGCGCCAGAAAGATAATTATTAAGTAGCACTTCTACTTTCAATTTAGTGGGTACCGTCAATATGGAAAGAATGACCGGCGTATCTTTGATAAGACGGGGTCGGAATCTTGGTACACCTTTTCTCTTGAGCGTTAGAAGGCCAGGGGGAAAATGGGGCGATATCCAATTAATTCGAGTTTTTCGGCTTTTGCCAAAAAAAAGACTGGTGGCCCTGGCAAATTATCAGGGTAAACTTTTGCTGCTGAAGATTTTTCTGGGTAAACACGCCCGTCGTAATTCTAGAAGAGAGCGCTTAGGCGTCACTTATTTAACTCATGCTGGCGTCACTACTCCAAATTTACTTTGGGAAGGGATGATTGCTGGCAGCGGTATGGTTCTCGCTTTTGAGTATCTACGCGAAGCTGTTAGCTTAGATATGGGTTTCCAAAAATCCACGTCAGAACCTATCAAATTATTCTCCGAAATTATGAAGGTGATGGCGCGACTCCATGCTCACGGTGTCATGCAGACAGACATCCATCTAGGAAATTTTCTCCTACATAATGGTACTTGCTACACCATCGATGGCGGAGGTATACAGAAGCGATCCAACCAAGGTCTATCTGAGCGTAGTAGTTTGAAGAACTTATCACTGTTCTTTGCGCAGTTTACGATGGAGTTTGACGTTTGGGTCTCAGCAGTCCTCTTCAGCTATGAAGAGGAAAGAGGTTGGCATTATAACCCTCGTAGGCTCGATAATTTATTATTAGAAATTCGAAATTCAAGAGAGGCGAGGAAGCGTTCTTTAATTAGTAAGACATTACGTGATTGTTCAAGGTTTAAATCTACTTCTACACTCACCCGCTTTATGGTTTGCGAACGTAAATCTTTTAATAGTGAAATGAGTCAGGTCCTTCGAGACATAGATAGGTTTGTTGATACGGGCTGTATTTTGAAGCTTGGTAACACCGCTACAGTCTCACTGGTTAAATTAAGTGATCGGTCTTTAGTTATAAAGCGCTACAACGTTAAAGGAGTTTTTCATGCATTGAAGCTGGCGTTTCGCGTTAGCAGAGCGAGAACTTCCTGGAAGAACGCATTTCGGTTAGAGGTTTTAGGCATTCCCGCATTGAAAGCGATAGCTCTTCTTGAAAAAAGACTGGGCTTTCTTGGATCGAAATCCTACTTAATTACGGAGTATATAGAGGGATCTCCATTAGGAGAATATTTACGAGATACTCCTAAGATTAAGAATTCTATTGAAATGGGAGCTTTGGAGAATATTTTCTCCAAACTTTCCAAAGCACAGCTTTCCCATGGAGATTTAAAGGCCTCCAATCTTATGATTTCCAACAAGAAACCTATCCTAATCGATTTGGATTCCATGCACGAGTATTCAAGTAAGAGAACCTTTAGGCGAGCTTTTAGGTGTGATTTAGAACGTTTTATTGAAAATTTTAAGGCCCAACCGGCCATAAGAGAAGAATTCGCTGTACTACTGTCTGGCCTATTTGAGGAATTTGGGGTATCAAAAAAGTAACGGTACAACTTTTGAAATCAGTAGAATACGATTTGTATATATTTCTTATGGAGAGGCGCTGTTGAAACTCACTGTATTAGGATTATCTGGTGCACTTATGCACGACGCCTCCGCTGCTCTCTATGTGGATGGTCGGCTCGTTGCCGCGGCTGAAGAAGAGCGTTTTACACGAGATAAACATGCGAAGAACAGAATGCCTTTTAACGCCGCAAAATTCTGTATGGAATTCGGAGGAGTTGAGCCGGGAGATATTGACGTTGTAGCATTTCCCTTTGCGAAAGTGAGTTTACTGTCCCCTGCACGTTGGCATTTTGCAAAAAGATATTGGTATGCGCCTGAACGATCTCTAGATGCCCTCTTGAACGGTAATAGGCACTTTCGTCGCAATGTTAAACGGGTTCGGGGCCTTCTCGATGCGCTGGGTATTGACTGGAACAAAATAGAGTTTGACTCAGTTGAGCACCATATTGCTCATGCTAGCAGCGCATACCATCTAAGTGGATTCCAGGGAAAAACCGCAATTTTGGGTATCGATGGGAAGGGTGAATACGCCTCTACGTTCTTTGGATATGGAGAAAATGGTGAAATCCACCGCATAAAGGAGTTTTTTGACCCTGATTCACTTGGTCAGCTCTATGCATCTTTTACAGAGTATCTCGGCTTTGAAATGTTGGATGGGGAATATAAAGTCATGGGCATGGCACCCTACGGTGATAGCGACCGCTTTGATCTATCGAGACTCCTCGCGTTCGATGGTAAGGACATTAGAGTGAATACAAGTCTCGTAAATACCGTAGGGCTTAGACGCTACAAAGAGGGAAATAGAGGCTTTTATTTTTCAGAAAAGTTAGTGGAATGGTTGGGACCACGAAGGCAAGGAGATGTAGCAGATGATCCTTACATCCATTACGCTTCGTCAATTCAAAAACTTTATGAAGATGTTTCACTTGGTCTGATTGACTTCTACCTCAAGGATGTACTTGAGGAAACGGGTAAGCTTGTTTTTGCGGGAGGAGGGGCGTTGAATGTGAAGCTAAATCAGAAAATTCTACAGCTGCCCTATGTAGATGAGCTATTTGTGCAGCCGGTCGCCAGTGATGCAGGCTCTGCGTTAGGCGCCGCTTCTTATGCTACCTGGAAAAGAGGTATCTACCCTGAAAAAATGGAGCATGTGTATCTTGGGCCTTCTTATACGTCGGATGAGTGCAGCTTGGCATGTGATTCACACGAGAAAAAACCAAATTACCGTCGGATTGAAAACGTGGTGAAGGAAGCAGCGAGGCTTTTAAAGGAAGGAAGTCCTATTGCGTGGTGTCAAGGTAGAATGGAGTTTGGTCCAAGGGCGCTCGGCGGCCGAAGTATTCTCGGTAACCCAAGCCATGCAGGAATCTCAGATAAGATAAATAAACAGATAAAATTTCGCGAGCGATGGCGACCATTTTGTCCTAGTATTCTCGATACCATTGCTGCTGAAGTCATTCAAACTGATCATCCTGCCCCTTATATGACCATTACATTTGATGTAGCTAAAAACTGGGCAGAACGGATTCCGGAGGTAGTTCATGAAGATGGCACTTCGCGAGTGCAAATCGTTACTAAGGAAGCCAACCCGATATACTACGAGCTTCTAAAAGAAATGGAGACCCTAACAGGCAATGGTGCTTTACTAAATACCTCTATGAATAGGCGAGGGGAGCCAATGGTTTGTTCTCCAGCTGATGCATTGGATATGTTCTTTGGTTCAGATTTAGAATATTTATTTCTTGAAGACTTGCTCGTCACGAAGCCTAATATCGATGTCGTTTGATACGGTAAGAAAGTTAAAAGTTCTGCAGCTTTGCCACGACTACAAGGGACCTTTTCCTTCGATTTGCCGACAGTATTGTGAGGCATTTTCTGATGCAGATGTAACTACGATATATATCAAAGGCAAGCCCGATGATGCGATAACAGAAAGAACTGGCGGTACTAAGGTCATTTATTTCAATAGCTCAAGCGAGGCTATGCGAGGTCTAAAAATTTCTATCCTATCTCGTTTGTTCCTAGTCTTTCGTAAAATCAACTATGACATTGTTGTTGCGCACCGCTACAAACCAATCTATCTGGCCGGGATGATTAGTTTTTTTTCTCGTTCTATGTTGATTCTTGGGGTTGTGCACGAGCACGATGTTTTTAGCAGACCGACCCGGGCTTTTTTCCTCACTGTTTGGCGAAGAGGAATACATGTTGTTGCCGTGTCCAAATCTGTTGCAAAAAACATAGTCCAGTCATGCCCCTCCCTTCTTTCGGGAAAAAGGCTGCATGTATTAGGTCATGCTTTAAGCAAGGATACGATATTATTGAAAAGATTAAGTGCGAGAGGAAAGCTTGGGCTGGAACCTGATCATTTCGTATTTGGTGCAGTTGGTCGCCTTATCAGAAAAAAACAGTTCGATGTTTTACTCAGAGCTTTCGCAGCGGCTAAATTTGATGAAAGATGCACTTTAGTCATTGTTGGTGATGGACCTGAGGCCTCCCGACTTAGTTGTTTGGCAGAGAGTTTGAATATTTTGCATCGAGTCTTTTTTTTCGGCCATCTAGACCAAGCTGTGCAATACTTTAAAGCTTTTGATTGTTTTGTAATGCCTTCTAGCAACGCGGAGGCTTTTGGTATTGTGCTCTTAGAAGCTATGTTAGCTGGATTACCAATACTTGCAAGCGATGCACCGGGTCCCGATGATGTGCTTTGTGATGTGGGGATTAGATTTTCTGGGCAGGAGGATTTAACGAGAAAGCTCCAAAAATTGTTTAAGCTAAGTCTTGATCAGAGATCGAAGCTGGGCGATGTTTCGCGAGAGCGCTTTGATAAAGAATTTATCATCGAAAGTTTCACAAAGAAACTGAAAAAGCTCCCTCCCGTCTTAAGTTTCAGTAGGGCCGAATTCCACCCTTAGGGGTAGTTTTGAATCGTCTGTGTAACCACCAATACTGCTCCGGGGCGCGCTGGATTGCTTCTTCAATTTCCTGGTTAATACGGGATGCATCTTCTGCGAGATCTCCTGAGGGGAAGTTTTTTAGGGGTTTACTGAGGCATATTTGATAACGCTTATCACCTTCGAGGCGATAGTGAGAAAATATTATAACTGGTGATTTAGAAATATCTGCTAAACGCGATGTGGCTGAAATTGTAGCTGTTTGATGTCCAAAGAAAGGTACAAATACCGAGTGAGCACGACCATAGTCTTGATCTGGGCCGTACCAAACTGCATTACCTCGCTTAAGACTTTTTAGTACTGATCGAATATCTTTACGCTCGATTGCATTGGAAAAATTCTGTGTTCGACCACGCGTCATAATTGCCTCAATAAATGGATTCTTGTTACTGCGATACATCACATCAAACTTACAGTAGCTGGCTAGAACGGCCCCACAAAAATCCAAGGTAGAAAAATGCATACCAACTAGGATGACACCTTCCTTCTGTTCAAGTGCCTTTTCAAGGTGCTCTAAACCTCGAATTTCAACTAGATTTCTGAAGGCCTGGGGAGATCGAAGCCAAACTAACCCAGTCTCTATGATACTAATACCTGCTGATCGAAAGATATTTTTGGTGAGCTTCTTTCTGTTAATTGCTGACATTTTGGGGAAGCAAATCGACAGATTGATATCAACTATATGTCTTCTATAGCTCGCGGAATAGTAGGCAAGCTTGCCTAATACTGACCCACACCAAATTCTCCAGTAGTGGGGGAGGTAAACAATTACAAATAACAGAGCAAGCCCCAGCCACAGAAACCAATAACGGGGATGCAAGAACCTTCTTTGTAGGATCGTTGAATTATTCAAGTTTTTAATAATAACCCGGCTAATTTTCTCACTATGCTATGATTTAACTGTAAACGTGGAGATTTTTCTAATGAAATTACCTCGATTTGATAAAGCTTCCGTCCTCGTTATCGGCGACTTAATGCTTGATAGATACTGGCACGGGACAACTGAAAGAGTCTCAGCTGAGGCCCCCATCCCAGTAGTAAACATCAGTGATACGGAAGATAGACCGGGTGCTGCGGCTAACGTTGCACTGAATATTGCTTCTTTAGGGGCGGATGTGACCCTGATCGGGATGGTAGGTCTGGATGAACCAGGAGAGGTGCTATTAGAAAAACTTGATAGTGCAGGTATATGTTGTCGCGTATACAAGCAAGCTGGATATCGAACTACCACCAAGTTAAGAGTTGTAAGCCGTAATCAGCAACTCATACGCGCAGACTTCGAGCTATGCGAAGCCATGGATAAACGGGTTTTGTCGCAATTACTAGATGAAACGATTTCCAATGCAGATAATGTTCTTCTCTCCGACTATGATAAAGGCGTAATTGCTGAACCCCAGCAGATTATTGCCCAAGCACGAGTTTACAAGAAATCAGTTATGGTTGATCCGAAATTTAAGGATTTCAAAACCTACAAGGGAGCAGCCATTATAAAACCCAATATGCTTGAGTTATCCAATGCGATCGGACCGTGGGACTCTGAGGCGGAGATGACTCAGAGGTGTAATCAGTTGATGAGTGATATATCGGTAGACGCTATTTTGGTGACACGGTCTTCAGAAGGTATGACGTTATTGGAAAAAACTGGCAACGTCACCAACTACCCCGCAAGGACTAGGGAAGTATATGATGTATCGGGTGCAGGAGATACAGTAATTGCCACCGTGTGCTCAGCGCTTGGAGCAGGTTATACCTTAAAGGATTCCGTGGGGTTGGCAAATATCGCGGCTGGTTTGGTTGTTAGTCATTTTGGAATTACAAGCGTTAGCGGTCCAGAACTGCGGCAAGCCGTTGCTGGTGACTTAGACTTTGATAGAGGGATAATGTCCCAGGAACAACTGCTCAAGGTTGTTGAAGAAGCGAAATTACGGCAAGAAAAAATAGTTATGACGAATGGTTGTTTCGATTTATTGCACGCCGGGCACGTCAATTACTTGAAAGAAGCCAGAAGTCTTGGTGATCGACTTATTGTTGCAGTTAACAGTGATGACTCTGTTACCAGACAGAAAGGTGATGGCCGGCCACTCGTGTCACTTGTCCACCGGCTGACCACGTTAGCAGGATTAACGGACGTGGATTGGGTGGTGTCATTTGATGAAGATACCCCAGAAAACTTAATATGTTTGATACAGCCTGACATATTGGTTAAGGGGGGAGATTACTCCGTAAACCAGGTTATTGGTGGAGATATTGTGAAAGCTTACAATGGGGAAGTGAGAGTTGTATCTCTTATTGAAGATTGTTCTACTAGCTCTTTAGTAGAGAAAATCAGAAAGATGTAACGTGTTTTACGTTTTCTTTGAGGTGCTGCTTGTTAATGCTACCAATAACTACACTCACTACAGATGGATAGCTCAGCGCTCTTTGAATACTGCCCTTTATGTTGTCTGAAAATCCACCCTTTAGCGATTTTTTTATTATGGATGGTTTGTTTTTTGCCCTGGCTGTTTCGAGGATAGGTATTTGATCTGGTGCGCTCGAGATCATTACTAAGTCAGTACTATCTAATGCGTAATAACCTCCCGCTAAAGTTTTGGTTGATGCCCCTATGTACCTCACATACCCCTTTTCTTGCATTCCTTTTAGTGCACTAATAACATCCGTGTTTTTTAGATTATCCAAGTCATTGTCACTACAGTGAACAAGAACAATATCTAGATAGTCTGTACGTAGTTTTTTCATACTAGTTTCTATACTCAATTGAGTATGATTAAAAGAAAAATCATAATTTGAGCCTCCCTGATAGATCTCGCCAACTTTAGTTGCAATAATCCAATCGTGTCTTCCATGAGCTAATAGTTGGCCTAAACGACTCTCACTCGCGCCGTAAGCAGGCGCGGTATCAATAAAATTAACTCCTAAAGTCCTCGCTGTTTCTAGGAATATCCTCAAATCTTTTAGTGATGGAAGCTCAAAAGGGCTTCGGTAGTTTACATCAGTATTACGACCAAATTTCACTGTACCAAGTCCTATCGGGGAGATATCGAGTTCTCCTAGTTTTCGCATATGATTTGCTAAAAATTGCTTCAAAGCGACCCACCCCAAGGATAGGTACCAACTTGTACTTTTTTAAAACCAGTAGTATCGCTCGCAGCAATTCCTGATGGATGACTCGTAATTTTTTTAAAAACCTCATCTATGAGTAAAGGTACTAATGTGAGCTTTATGGGCCAGCAAGCGATTACATTTCCTTCGCAGATACAGGTAGGTCGATCAGGCCGAAGTCTGTTGCGTTCCTTAGGTTCAGCTCGCTCAATTTCTAGCGTAGTAAATTCGCAAGAATCGATATTTATCGAGGGCAAGAATTGCTTCAATTCATGCTTTGCAAATGCAATTTGCGCCCTGGGGTCCCTCTCAATTCCGGTTTCTGCTAGGTCTCCGCCGAGATACCAAGTTGTATTCGAACCTTCCCTGTAGGAGGTGACTGTGAACCGCGGCTTATCTTTCGATCGCAGACTTACGGCATGCCCGTTAAGCACTGGTAAATCACCTTTAATAAGAACCTGGTGAAGCCCCCTCCTTTGAGTGGCCATTTTTAGTTTACTTTTGGTAATCAATTCTTCATTACCAATCCCAGCTGCATAAATGAAATACTGGGCTTCAACTATCGTCCCATCCTGAAGAACTAGGTATTTTATTCCAGCTCCTTCGTGTGGTACGGGGTCCACCTTTGCCTCTAACAAGTTCCCCGGATCTTTATCCGCTAGCGTTTTTACAAGGGACTGTGTATCTAAAATCAGATCTGGTATTTCATAAACCACTCCCTTGAATTGATCCCCTTTGAAAGGCGGAGGGAACTCCTCAGGAGAGAGCGCTCTTGTCCCCGCGGAGAGAGCATGACTACCCAAGAAAGCAGATAATCTGTTTCCTAACCGACCATCCGAAAACAGATGGTACTGCCACGCTATACAGCCCACTTTACTCAAGTCCACCTCGCTATTTCCAGAGAGACATGCTCGCCAAACTGCCGGCATTGAGGAGATGGTTTTTGACGCTGTTCCAGTTATACCGTCGAGATTATATTTGAGTCCACCGTGTATCATACCCTGGGAGGCAAGTGTTTGGCCTGAACCTAGCTTATACCTTTCAAATACAAGACTTTGATACCCGCGAGACTTTAGAAGACTATGCAGCCATAATCCTGTTATACCTCCGCCAACAATTGCGATGTCGGTTTTAATCATGAATTAAGTGGACTTCAAAATGAGTAGTATAACAGCCTAAAACAGATTACCCGGGTAATTTTATGACGCGAATTTTTTACAACGTATTATTTTACATCTTACTACCGTTAGTCCTTCTTAGGTTGCTCTGGCGTTCTATAAAGGAGCCAGAGTACCGAGAAACCCCTTTACAGAGATTTGGGTTTGTAAATAGAAAGGTCTCCACGGGTTCTGTCATATGGGTTCATGCTGTTTCTGCTGGCGAAACGATAGCTGTAGTACCGTTAGTGAGAGGACTTCTAGAAAAAGGCTATCAGATTGTGATGACAAATATGACTCCTACAGGACGAGAGCGCTGCAATGCACTTTTGGGAACTCGCGTAGAAAATTATTATGCTCCCTACGATCTTCCCGGAGCGATGAAGCGTTTTTTGTTTAAAATAGCACCGCGAGTGCTTGTGTTGGTCGATACAGAACTATGGCCTAACATGATCCATTATGCTCATGTCCGCGGTACTAAGATTTTATCTATTAATTCAAGATTATCCGAGAGGTCCGCTAGATCTTATCGTCTTGCGGGTGCGCTTAGCTCTCAGATGCTAAATCAGATAGATATCGTTGCGGCGCAAACCAACGCTCATGGTAAACGTTTTATCGACTTGGGTCTGGAGAAATCAAAGCTCCATATCGTCGGGAGTATCAAGTTTAATGCTTATCAGCAACCCGAAGACGATGAGAGACTAAACTCTTTGATCGAGAATCTTGGCCCGAGAAGAAAACTTATTGCATCGAGTACCCATCCCGGAGAGGAAAAACTTCTTATTGAGGCTTTTCATCAATTAAAAGTGGAATGGCCCGACCTGATGCTTGTGATCGCCCCTCGTCATATTGCAAGGGTTAATGAAGTTGAGCGCATCGTAAAGAGGAAAGGAATGGAAGTTAAGCGCCGTACCGCAGCAGCGGTATCTGATACTGTTGCAGATGTACTCATCTTGGATAGTATGGGCGAGTTGAGTTTATTTTATAGTGCTTGTGAGATTGCTATTGTTGGAGGTAGTTTCGCTCCCGTAGGTGGTCATAATTTTCTTGAAGCAGTAACCGCTGAGGTGCCAGTAATAATGGGCCCACATTTGGATAATGTTGAGGAGTTATTAGAGGATTTCATTAGAGAAGATGCAATCATAACTGTTCCTAATATAGATGAGTTAACAAAGACGATACGCTTACTTTTAGCAAATGCTCATATGCGTTCATCAATGGTGACAAGGGCAAGGATGATTTTTGCTCGGAATCAGGGCGCCTTGGAGAGGGTAGAGGAACTCGTTCTAGCCCAATTAAAATAATTGAATTAACTAGCGATGTAATAGTGATTTGGGTTAGTTTACAGTCAATGATTTTAAGTAATGAGATAATTTGATTATCATAAATTCTATTAGTAAAGACATCATATTGTGGGTAAATCTCTGGTGGAGATAATAAGACCGTGTTAAATGATTAAGCATAAGTATGTTCCCGACCTGATCTCGGATATGGCAGAATGTGACGCAAATTATTTCCGCCTTCATTGCTTATTCCCGAATTTGCGTGAGGCCAACGATCTGGAATTTGGTGTACAAGGTAGCACTGGGGATGGCTCTTTGGTTACTATGACAATTTCAGAACGCTGTCCGTACACCACTATGTTATCGGTCTGTGTGGAGAATGAATTCGAAACCGCTTGGATAAAGTGGCCTCATCTCGAAGTCCGTATCTATCATGATCTCTGTACAGCGGAAGTAATAAGTTTCGAAAGGCATCGAAATTTTAAATACCGTTATCCAGTCAATAATCCAGAAATGTACCAACCAGACGAAAAATCCCAGATCAATCGCTTTCTAGGAGAGTTGTTAACTTTTTGTATACGGCACGGCTACTCACTGAATAAGAATTATTCTCCGCTACCCTGAGGACTAGGGAAATAGGACTTCTGGAGTTATACTGTATCTCCCATCTAAGCTAATAAATATTCTTGTTGCGTTAGTGCGTTAAAAGAGATTGTCTTTGTGGAATCCTATGACGAGTTCGTATAAAGCAGATTCGATTGAGGTTTTAGAAGGTCTCGATCCGGTAAGAAAGCGGCCCGGCATGTATACGGATACTGCAAGGCCAAATCACCTTGCGCAAGAAGTTATCGATAATTCTGTGGACGAAGCGCTAGCGGGGTTTGCGTCAGAAATTCGTGTGGTCTTAAGAAAAGATGGATCTATGTCAATAAATGATAATGGTCGAGGCATGCCTGTTGACATCCATAAGAAAGAGAAGCTTTCGGGTGTAGAACTTATACTTACGAAACTGCATTCAGGGGCTAAGTTTAACGCCGACAACTATCAATTCTCTGGCGGTCTTCATGGCGTTGGGGTGTCTGTAGTAAATGCCTTATCGGAATCGTTGGAGGTATTCGTTAAACGTGATGGGAATCTCTACCATATGGCCTTTAAAGGTGGTCATAAAGTCCAAAATCTGTCTGTTAAAGACAAAGTAGGAAAGAGGAATACAGGAACCTTAATCAATTTTAAACCTGATTCCCGTTACTTTGATTCACCAAAGTTTTCAATACCTCGTTTAAAGCATATGTTGAGGGCAAAGGCTGTTTTATGCCCCGGTTTGAAAGTATCGTTCACCGACGAAAACGTTCCTAATAAGAAGGAGAGCCATTTTGATTGGTTTTATGAAGATGGTCTTTCTGACTATTTACTTTCAGAATTAAGTAGTTTTGAGCTTTTACCAAAAACTCCTTTCGTTGGTTTCTCCTCCGGAGGAAATGAGGGTGTTGACTGGGCTGTCCAATGGCTTCCCGAAGGTGGGGATCTAATAACGGAAAGTTATGTCAATCTCATTCCTACTATCCAGGGTGGAACACATGTAAATGGTCTGCGAAGCGGTTTGCTGGAGGCTCTTCGAGAATTCTGTGAGTTTAGAAATATTTTACCTAGAGGCTTAAAAATCTTAGCAGAGGATATTTGGGATAAGTGCAGCTACGTAGTTTCTGCAAAAATTAAAGATCCGCAGTTTTCTGGGCAAACTAAAGAACGATTGAACTCTCGCCAAGCTGCAAGTTTTATTTCTGGCGTTGTAAAGGATAATTTTAGTCTCTGGCTTAGTCAGCACGTATCTGATGGAGAGGCTATAGCTGAGCTCGCGATCGCAAGTGCCCAGGACCGTCTAAGAGCAGGTAAAAAGGTTGTTAGAAAAAAGGTAACCTCCGGTCCAGCACTGCCGGGGAAGCTTGCTGACTGTACTTGTCAAGAAGCTTTGCGTGGGGAGCTGTTTTTAGTAGAGGGTGATTCTGCCGGCGGATCGGCAAAGCAAGCCCGAGATAGGGAAACTCAGGCCATATTGCCTCTCAAGGGTAAAATCCTCAGTACCTGGGAAATAGAATCTAGTGAAATCCTTTCATCACAAGAGGTTCACGATATCTCTGTTGCCTTGGGTATTGATCCAGGATCTACTGACTTAAAAGGCTTACGTTATGGGAAAATCTGTATTTTAGCTGATGCTGACTCTGACGGTTTGCATATATCCAGTCTATTAATTTCGCTGTTTGTAAGGCATTTTCCCACCTTAGTTCAAGCTGGCCATTTATTTGTTGCTATGCCTCCGTTATATCGCATCGATATTGGGAAGGATGTTTACTACGCTTTAGATGAGACTGATCGGGAGAGATTTCTTGATGGTCTGTCGAAAGAAAAAAGAGATCGCAAGATTTCTGTGCAACGTTTTAAAGGGCTTGGTGAGATGAATCCCTCACAACTAAGGGAGACAACTATGGCACACGATACCAGGCGCCTAGTTCAACTAAGGCCTGATAAGCTCAAATCTATGCATGAGTTATTGGATATGCTGTTTGCTAAGAAAAGATCTGCTGATCGTAAGTCATGGTTGGAGACAAAAGGTAACCAAGCAGAATTGGTTTAAATGATTCATTTAAAGAACACTGACTATGATTGATGATTTTGATTCGGAGATAACTGAATCTGTTAGTGTCGAAGCTTTTACCGAAGCGGCGATGTTGAATTATGCCATGTATGTTATTCATGACAGGGCTCTACCTCATATTGGCGATGGTTTAAAGCCGGTTCAAAGACGAATTATTTATGCGATGTCAGAGCTTAGACTAAATGCTTCCGCAAAGTATTCTAAATCAGCCAGAACTGTGGGAGATGTAATAGGGAAATTTCATCCACACGGTGATAGTGCCTGTTACGAAGCCATGGTTTTGATGGCTCAATCATTTAATTATCGCTATCCTCTAGTCGACGGACAGGGCAACTGGGGCTCTCCGGATGACCCTAAATCTTTTGCGGCTCAGAGATATACGGAATCAAAATTAACTAGATATGCGGAGGTCTTGCTCGATGAATTGGATCAAAATACCGTTGCTTGGGACCTCAATTTTGATGGTACATTAAATGAGCCTAGTTATCTGCCGGCTCGTCTTCCCAATATTTTGTTGAATGGCGGGATGGGTATTGCTGTCGGTATGGCTACAGATATTCTTCCCCATAATTTGAGGGAAGTCGCCGCAGCATGTATCCGTCTTCTGGAAAAGCCTAAGTCGAATACTAGAGAAATCTGCGAACTCTTAAAGGGCCCAGACTTCCCGTCTGGATCTGAAATCCTTGCTTCTAAGGAAACACTCACCGAGATCTACGAAACTGGACGCGGGACAGTTCGAGCGCGCGCGATATTTATAATTGATTCTGGCGAGATAATTATCACAGCGTTACCCCATCAAGTTTCGGGGGCTAAGATTCTTGAACAAATTGCTACGCAAATGCATTCAAAAAAGCTGCCTATGATAGTCGATATCAGAGATGAATCTGATCACAAAAATCCAACAAGGATTGTGATAGTGCCCAAATCTAATAGAGTAGACACCAATCAGCTGATGAGTCATCTTTTTGCTACAACTGACCTCGAGAAAACATACCGAATTAATTTCAATATGATTGGTGTTGACGGTCGCCCTAAAGTTCGACCCCTTGTTCCTCTCCTTAAAGAGTGGTTAGCTTTTCGCTCTGCAACAGTTCTCAAGAGGCTAGAATATCGTGTTAATAAGATTCTTTCTCGACTCCATATCTTAGATGGTTTATTGGTTGCTTATTTAAATCTCGACGAAATTATTCGGATCGTACGTGAGGAAGAGAATCCAAGATCTTTAATCATGTCTCAGTTCAAACTATCGGAGACTCAAGCTGATGCGATTCTTGATACAAAATTACGACAGCTAGTCCGTCTTGAAGAAGAAAAAATTAAGGGCGAAAGAGAAGGATTACGAGATGAGTGCGGAAGTCTTGAAGCTATTATCAAGTCCAAGTCGAAATTAAAAGGTCTTCTAAAGCAAGAGCTTTTAAATGATTCGTTGACCTTCGGCGATGATCGTCGATCAGTTATCGTTGAAAGAGAGGATGCTAAAGCATTCAGTGATAAGGATCTTATATCCTCTGAGCAAACCCTAGTTGTCCTTTCCAGTAATGGTTGGGTTCGTGCTGCGAAGGGGCATGACACCAACCCCAGAGATCTTAATTACCGAAGTGGTGATGAATATCTGACATCAGCACCTGGTAGATCGAACCAGGACGCTGTTTTTATGGATTCATTTGGAAGAACATACACGTTAGCTTCGCATACTCTTCCTTCTGCCAGGGGACAAGGTGAACCCCTTACGGGACGAGTAAACCCTCCAGATGGAGCCAGTTTTACTGGTGTCATTATAGGTGAACCAGCACAACAATTCTTAGTAGCTAGCGATGCGGGCTATGGATTTATAACGAGCTTCGCAAACATGCTCACTAAAAACAAATCAGGTAAGTCGATACTATCTGTGCCTAACGGCAGTTTATCCATGCAACCGCTATTAATAAATGACCTAGAACATGAATGTGTAGCAGCATTTAGTAATGAAGGAAGACTACTGATATTCCCACTTAAAGATCTACCAGTTATGGCAAGAGGAAAGGGTATTAAAATTATAAATATTCCTTCAAATCGATCAAAAGATCGCAGTGAATTTATGTCTTTTTTATTGGTTTTTTCGGAAACCGATACTCTGGTTGTAAGGTCTGGAAAGCGTACAATTAGTTTAAAGATGAGTGAAATGGCGCACTTCCGAGGAGAACGAGCTCGTCGAGGTTTGAAACTTCCCAGAGGATTTCAGAGGGTGGATGGGGTTGAAAGATTGGCTATGCGTTGAGATCCCTCAATATCTTTTTGGTTGCTGAACTGTCTTGTTCTTCCACAACAAATAGCTCATCCTCCTCAACCAGCGTATGGTTGATCACCTTTAATTGAAAGGCCTTGTTCTCTGGGGTTTGACACTGGCTGCATGCACGATGACTTATTAGTAACTGGTTTTTGCTTATTCCAGCGAGGTAAGCGGCATGTTTCCGAGTGGCCTCTAAATCTTCGCCTACATCAATTCCTCCTTCAAATGTGCTTGCTCTACATAAACGCTCATTAAGTGCCTTTACGTGTAAGGCAAAAGTTATGCTGCGTTCAACAAGACCGCGACCTTGAAAGCTAATGATCGAATCTTTACCATGAGATTGTCGTTCTCCGGAATGTATGTTGCAGAGTTTTGAGACTAATTTATGGTAATTACTACTTGAGTCAAAAGGCTTTTCTTTTAGTACCAAATAACAAACCTCTTGCGGTGAAAACGTTTGTTGGCCGTTTTTTCTACCAACAACATTGAGCCGAATAAACTTCGCAGCGTCTCCGAATCGACACATAATTATGAAGCAACTGGATAAGATAAAAAAAGTAATTAGCACCTTTGCTAAAAGCTCAAAAGCGAAGGAGTCATCGAAATTAAACCCTATTTCAAGATGGCCAATAACTGAGGTTTTAAAGATAATATCTTTTGTAATTTTTAGGTGGCTTGCTTTCGGTGTCCCGACCCGTGCGACGACTTCACCATTTGAGTCGTAGATCTTTGCTGTCTCGAAATCGCCTTCTGAGCAAAGCCTTCGCAACATTATATTAAGAGATAAGCCATCGCCATTTATCAAGTATTCAACTGAAGTTATTGCTGCTTGCTCGGTGAGCGCATTGGCAAATCTCAATGTTTCTTTTTTGACAATAGACTGTGCGAAGCTCACAGTGAATAATGTAACTAAGAAACTAATGGTAAGTGCGGGAACTAGGTTGGCCACTATAAATTGAGTTCGGGAGGATTCTGTCGGCAATAATCGCATCATCATCGCTTAAAAAGGGGATTCTAAGTATAACCGAATCACGACTTATCTATTTAATTTGTTTTAAAACCATCTTTCGAGAGCACATATTTACATCATGCTAGTATTTATAAATACATTTGGCGAAGACAGGCCAGGAATGGTATCCGAGATGGCATTATTGTTGTCTAAGTTCGATGCTGAAATCTTAGATATTGGGCACGCCGTCATACATAATTATCTATCTATGGGCCTTCTAGTAAAATTGCCTCAGGGATTGGATTGCCTCAAGGAGTCAGTCAGTAAGCTAGATATTTCAGTGAATTTTACTCCTATTGACTTGGAAGGCTATGAGAAGTGGTTAGATCCTCAAGAGAGGCCTAGGCAAATCCTGACTTTGTTGGCTCGTAAAATCAGTGCCTCTCATTTAGCTGAAGTAAGTAGCTTAATTGAAATGTATGGGCTGCGTATCGATAATATTCTACAGCTATCGGGTCGGGTACCCCCATTGGAGAATGGAGTGATGGAGACTAAAAACTCCACAGAATGTGTTGAATTTGTACTCAGGGGCGAGGCTAGTAAGTCCTTCAGGGAGGCCCTGCTAAAACTTTGTACTAGTCAAGAGATCGACATCGCTGTTCAAGAGGATAATATTTTTCGGCGTCACCGACGGCTCATAGCCTTCGATATGGATTCTACTCTCATAAAGACGGAAATCATTGATGAATTAGCTAAAATAGTAGGCTCTTCCTCTGAGGTGTCAAGAATTACCGAACTAGCTATGCAAGGCCAGTTGGAATTTTGCGATAGTTTGAAACAGAGAGTTGCGTTGTTAGCCGGTTTATCAGAGCAACAAATGAAAAAAATTGCGGACCATCTTCCGTTGACAGAGGGAGCAAAGGCACTTGTGAGATCTTTTAAAAAATTGGGCTATAAAACAGCGATAATTTCTGGGGGATTCATGTATTTTGGAAAAATCCTGCAGGAGCTTCTTGACATAGACTACGTCTTTGCTAACGAGCTTGAAATCGTTAATGGTCAACTAACCGGACGAGTATTAGATCCCATTATCGATGCTGAAAAAAAAGAGGAGCTTCTGCGGATGCTGGCACAAAAAGAAAATATTTCGTTGCAGCAGGTTATTGCGGTCGGTGACGGCGCCAATGACTTGGGAATGTTGCAGGCAGCAGGATTGGGCATTGCCTTCCACGCTAAACCTTTTCTTAAAAAAAATGCGGAACAATCAATATCAACTTTTGGTCTTGATAGTATTTTATATCTGATGGGTATTCGTAACACGGATGCGCTAGATTCTTAATCACCCTGAGCCGTCGCTTAAAGTTTTTCTGTACAAAGCTGGCATCAGTTTCGGCTAAGCTCCAATTTGAACTTTCGCTGATGCATAGGGGATTTCTTTAACCAATTTTGGAACTAAATACCCCGGCAATTTCTCGGTCATCTGCTTCACAAGGCCTACAGCTACTTTCTCTGGGATATCAAACTGTGCAGACCCCGAAACCTTATCAAGTAGGTGGAGGTAGTACGGAAAGACCCCATACTTTGATAACCGCCACGAAAGATCTATAAGAGTTTCAAGCTTATTGTTAACCCCCTTAAGCAATACACTTTGATTTAAAACTGAAATATTGACCGACCGAAGTTTTTCGATTGCGTCACCGACATAGCCATCTATTTCGTTGGCGTGATTAGCATGAATAACAAATACAGTTCTAAATCTGTCATTTCCTGCCCAGTCGAGAAGTCCGTTTGTAACACGTTGAGGAATGACAATTGGTAACCTGGTATGAATGCGCAAATGCGTGAGTTGTTCCAATTCGCCGAGACGAAGAACAAGTTCTTTTAAACGTTTATCTGTCATCATCAACGGATCTCCCCCGCTCAAAATGACCTCTCTTATGGACGGATCCGCGTTGATATAATTTTCTATATCCCTCCAGTCATTCTTTGACAGTTGGTGCTCGTGATAGGGGAAGTGACGCCTGAAGCAGTAGCGGCAATTTACCGCACAGATTCCTGTAGCGATAATAAGTAAACGACCATAGTATTTGTGAATTATTCCCGAGCCTTTAGTGCTGCCAATTTCTCTCAACGGGTCTTTGAAAAATCCCTGTGAGCTCTCATTTTCGATTGCCGTTGGTAAAATTTGGAGAAGTAACGGGTCACTGGGATTCCCAGGACTGATGCGCTTAAGGAATGGCAAGGGAACAAGCAAGGGAAAGTCGGTAGGTACATCCGATATCTCAATATCAAGTTTCGTAGCAAGGTCTTTAATAGTCGTCACGGAATTTTTTAGGTGCCATTGCCACGATTGGTCGTACAAAGCTTTTTGAGTTAGAGGTATCATTGAATAACTACTTAATTATGAGAAGCTAATGGCAACTTATTCTACCAATGAATTTAAATCTGGTCTCAAAGTTATTCTTGAGGGCGATCCCTGTAACATTATTGAAAATGAGTTTGTAAAGCCGGGGAAGGGACAAGCTTTCAATCGAGTAAAACTTAAGAATCTGAAAACGGGTCGCGTATGGGAGCGAACATTCAAGTCCGGAGAATCAATACAAGCCGCTGATGTATTGGACTTAGATATGGAGTATATGTATACGGACGGTGAATACTGGCATTTCATGAAGACTGACGGTACTTACGATCAACTCGCTGCGGATAAGTCGGCAGTTGAGGATTGTATTTCTTGGCTTAAAGAAAACTATAGATATGTAGTAACACTTTGGGATGAAACTCCTATCGCAGTGACTCCCCCAAACTTCGTAGAATTAGAAATTATCGATACTGATCCAGGACTTAAGGGAGATACAGCCCAAGGAGGGTCAAAGCCTGCCACCTTAAGCACTGGTGCCATCGTTAAAGTGCCGCTTTTTATCAACATAGGGGAAACTGTTAGGGTTGATACTCGTACTGGAGAATACCAGAACAGAGTCAAAGGTTAGCATCGAGTGAGGAGTTACTGGGCTTCTGAAGTCACGCAAGAAACTCTTATTCTTAGAGATAATTTGTTGAGAAAGATTCGTAATTTTTTTTGCGAGAGAGGAGTTTTAGAGGTAACGACCCCCACTATAGGTATTGCTGGGGCCAGTGACCCACATCTTGAAAATTTAACGCTTAACCTGGGGTCCCAGCTTGGATATATGCAGACGTCTCCAGAGTATGCAATGAAGAGGTTGGTTGCGGGAGGCAGTGGTCCGATTTATCAGATATGTCCAGCATACAGGGGTGGGGAATCTGGTAAACATCATAATATAGAATTTACAATGCTGGAATGGTATCGACCTGAATATAGCCTGCAAGAGTTGATTTTCGAATTACAAGAACTACTCCACGCGGTTTGTGCGCTCCGATTTAAAGTTATTAGTTACGGGGAGGCATTCCAACAATTTTGCAATATAAACGTACATGGCGCCTCTCTAGAGGATTTAAAGACACTGATTTGTCAAAAAGGACTAGATTATTCTCATCTCTTGGGGAATGTGGATATCTCTGACTATCTCGATCTAATATTTTCAACGGCAATAGAAAGACATCTAGAGGCAACTATTGTTACTGATTTTCCAGCATGCCAAGCTGCACTAGCAGAGACAAATTCCAACAATGCAGGGGAGTTAGTAGCTTCGAGATTTGAATGTTTCCTTGGGGGTATAGAGCTTGCGAATGGGTATTTTGAGCTTCGTGACACCGATGAAATACTGAATAGACTGGGACAGAACAATCTTTACAGGAGAAGAAATGATCTCCCTCAAGTTCCTATTGACGAGATGGCTGTTACAGCTATGGGAGAGATGAATCCTTGTTCTGGCGTAGCAGTGGGTATTGATCGCCTAGTAATGTATTTATCGGGAGAAACCAACATCACCCGAGTAATTAACTTTGCGGGCGATCATCGCTTGGACTGACGAGGGGTTGGCCTAGTTTTACAAGCTCGCCGGGGGATAGGGTCCAATCCATTCGTTCTTGGGCTATTAACAATACAGTAGATCCCATCTCGAAATGACCTATTTCTTCTCCTTGTTTGAAGATTGATTTCGCGAACGATTTTTCCTCAACATATGTATTTGGGGAGTAGACCTTATCCTTCCAAACCGTTTTTATCCCGGCCACAATCATTGCCCCAACGAAAACAAGGGATAACATCCCGTAGCGGGTGTTGAATTCACAAATGAGACGTTCGTTACGAGTAAATAATCCCTCGAGATGATTCGTAGTCAACTGGTTGACGGAAAACAGGCTGCCAGGTACATATTTACTCTGAATAATCTCGCAGTCTAATGGGGCATGCACTCTATGATAATCTTTTGGAGCGAGATAAATTGTGATAAAACTCCCTTTAGTGTAATCGCCTAAAGTTTCCCCTCCTAGTAATGAACTCAACGAGTAGTCTATACCTTTCACCTGAAGTAAGCGGCCATTCTTAATCTGCCCAGCTTGCGATACTTGTCCATCACAGGGGGATGTTACTTGCCCCAATATAATCCTCTGATTTGGTTTAAGTTTTCTTATAAAAAAATGATTGAAAGATCGATAACCCTCTATTGTGGAGATTTCTGCCTCACTCATGTTTACGCTGAAGTATCGAATGAATATTTTAATCAATAGAGTTTTGATCCAATGGTTTTCCGATTTGGCGATATTTCCAATCAAACGTGAAATAAAATGCTGTGGGGCTATGCTTTGAAGGAAAATGAATAATTTCATTAGGTTTCGATAGGTAACGAAAGATCGTTCCCCCATTCAGACCATGAGCCGTCATATGCTTTTACCTTATAACCGAGTGCTTTGGCTATGAGATATGTTAGCCCGGATCTGTGATGAGTTTGACAATGGGTAATTACTTTTTTATCTGGCGTTATTCCATGTCGTTCAAGCAATTCCGCAACGTCGTCACGAATCCTGCAGTTATCATCTCGATCCATGACGTTTAGCCAATCTAGATTTATTGCACCGGGAATGTGGCCGCCACGATGTGCATTGATCTGTCGGCCTGAATATTCCTCCGCAGATCTCGCATCCCAAATGATGCTTTCAGGATTATCCAGGGATTTCAAAACCTCCTCTTTTGAAGCTACTACGTCCCCCGTTAATAAAAGTTTAACAGGAGTTTGCAACGGAAGTTTGGGAATTTCTTTCGTAAGTTCCAAGCCTGCTGCGTACCACGATAACAGGCCTCCGTTCAAATAAGCGCTCCATTCATGGCCAATTGCATCAAGAGTCCATATGAACCTTCCGGCCCAACCGCCACCCTCGTCATCGTAAGCGACGATCTGTCTTTCCGGACTATAGCCTATTCTTGAAAATAGGTTTTCCAGCTTTGCCAAATCGGCCAATTTGCCGGTCGCAGGTTGTCTTCCAGATATGAGGTCCGTTGGGTTTACATGAACTGCGCCAGGCAGATGCATCTCAGCATAGACCTCTCTTCTGCACAGATCTACGATAAGTAGGTTATTCTCCTCCATTAGTTCCCGGAGTTGTTGAACTTCGATAATAAAAGGAATTGCCATAGGCCGTCCATTAAACAAAGATTCGATTGTCGTAGCAACTGTGGGATAATTTTCGTAAATGCTAACATTAGTAGTTTTGGTTTCATTTTTGTGTAGGCTCTTCACATGGGTAATTTTTCTGAGAATTTAGTTTGGTTAGACCTAGAAATGACTGGCCTTGATCCTGATTTCGATCGAGTCCTAGAGATCGCTACAATAATTACTGACTCACAGCTTAATATACTCGCAGAGGGTCCAGTGATGGCAATTCGACAGAGCAATCAGTTAATTTCTGATATGGATCAGTGGAACACCGAGCACCATACAAAGTCAGGCTTAATAGATCGAGTTTTGGCCCATGGGGTAAGTGAGGTGGAGGCTGAGGATAAAACTATTGGTTTCATAAATAACTATGTTCAAGAAGGGGAATCACCTTTATGTGGTAATAGCATCGCTCAGGATCGTAGATTCCTAGTGAGGTATATGCCAAGGCTTGAAAAATTTCTCCATTACCGGAATATAGATGTTAGTACAGTCAAGGAGCTGGCCTTGCGATGGAGACCTGATTCCGTTGAAGCAGTTTTTAAAGCTGGTACCCACCGTGCGCTGGATGATATTAAAGAGTCGATCGAAGAACTTCGTCATTATAAAGAAACTTTTTTTAATTCCCTAGACTGAGCGTTTCTTTTTCTGTCTCTTGATTGCCCAGTATACGTGCACTCTTACCATATCCGAGACCTCGTGATATTTGCTCTTTAAAGCTTCCACAATGAGCTGGTCATAATCGGCATTCCCAAGAGCAATACTGATATTTCTGAGCCATCCGTCATAGCCCGTTCTCCTTATGGCAGAGCCTTCAGTCTTTCTTAAAAATTCCTGCTTTGACCATTTAAAAAGCGACAACAGCGAGGCAGTATCAAAATTATTACGTGGTCTAAAATCAGCCTCGCAGGTGAACCTAGCATAACGGTTCCAAGGGCAGATGGTTTGGCAATCATCACAGCCAAAGATTCGATTACCCATTTTCTCTCTTATGGGGATGGGAATTACACCACGGTTTTCTATTGTATGATAAGAAATACATTTCCGAGAATCTAATTGATAAGGAGCCACGATGGCTCTCGTAGGACAAACATCGATGCATGCTGTACAACTTCCGCATCTGCTATTGGGAATGGGCTGATCAACTGGTAAAGGGATGTTTGTAAAGATTTCTCCGAGAAAAAACCATGAACCTGCATTTTTGTTTAGTATTAAAGTATTTTTTCCAATCCAACCCAGTCCAGCCTTTTCCGCAATGGCCTTTTCGAGCACGGGCGCGCTGTCGCTGAATACCCGCGCAGAAAAATGTTTATTTCCTTTCTCCTCCATGTACTCATTAATTCTAAGCGATAGGTTTTTGAGTCGACTGCGAACTACCTTATGGTAGTCTCGCCCCATCGCGTATTGGGCGAGATAAGCTTTGGCCTTAGATTTGAGGATCTTGTTGATTTGGATATCTTTATTTCGGTAGTCCATTCTTGCACTAATAATGCGAGTGGTTCCTGGCCAAAGCATTTCTGGTTTGGTTCGTTTTTTGCCATGCTTAGACATATAATCCATATCCGCAGCATATCCTTTACTTAACCAGGAATTTAGATACTTTTCGTGCTTATCTAAATTCGTGTTGGTTATACCAACCTGTTGAAAACCTTCTTGAATCCCCCAAGTTTTGATTAAACTCGCTAATTCTGCATATTTTTCCAATTACTGAGCACTCGTATAAGGTTTACAATATTATAACCCTCGATTTTGGAATGACTTGAAAAACTATCTTTATACAGCGGCACAACAACAGACTATTGAAGAACAGTTTAATAAAGAACTTGGTGCGTCCAACTTATTTCTTATTAGGAGGGCTGCAGAAGCCATTACTCAGGAAGCATTGATTCAATGGCCGAATTTGACGAAGGCTACGTTTTACTGTGGTAGTGGTAAAAACTCAGCAGACGGGCTTGTTACCGCTGGGCTTCTTGCCAACCGAGGGGTTCGGATTAAAGTTGTTATGGTTGGGTCGCCACCAAGGTTTAGCGCAGAAGTAGCCAAAGCATTGCGCTTTTGCAAGCAAACCAGTGCAGAATTTGTAACTGAACACGATATTGCGGAAGAGGATTTGATCGTAGATGCCATTTTTGGAACTGGTCTAAATAGAAAAGTAACGGGGACTCATTTAACAGTAATTAAAAAAATAAATAAGTCTGAAAAACCCGTTCTAGCCATCGATATTCCTTCGGGGTTGACTGCTAATGATGGTGCGGTGCTTGGCGACGCGATTCGTGCTAATTTAACAGTGTCACTCGTGGTTAGAAAGAAAGGTCTATATACGGGTAAAGGGTCAAGCCTTTCTGGAAAGGTTATTTTAAGAGATCTGAATATCCCTCCCAAATTTTTTCACCCCACCAATACTCATTTATTGCAACTTGACGAGTCCCTATCGCAAATCCCTGAGAGAAATAACGATGCTCACAAGACGGCATTTGGGCATGTGTTAGTTGTTGGAGGCGAATATGGAATGGGTGGGGCCGTTATAATGGCGGCTGAAGCAGCATTTCGCTCAGGGGCCGGTTTAGTGAGTGTAGCAACACGAGATCGGCATGCGTTAGCTATACTGTTACGGCAGCCTGAGATAATGGCGCAAGGTGTTTCCTGCGATACAGAACTAGATCCGTTGATTCAGCGAGCGACTCACGTTGTACTTGGTCCAGGACTCGGTAAGAGTGAATGGTCACGTTGGCTCTTCGCAAAAGTGCTATCCTCCGGTAAACAGGGGGTTATTGATGCAGATGCTCTGAATATTTTGTCTGAATCTCCGAAGGATTGTCATGATTGGGTTTTGACACCTCACTACGGTGAGGCCACTAGGCTTTTGGATGGGGATCAGGATATCAATAGGTTTTCTGCCCTTGCTAAGATACAAAAGAAGTTCGGGGGAGTGGTTGTGCTCAAGGGCGCCGGTTCCCTAATTACCGATGGAGAGACGACCACAGTTTGCCCTTATGGCAACCCGGGTATGGCTGTGGCTGGTATGGGCGACGTACTTAGTGGGTTCGTGGGGGGGCTGTTAGCTCAGGGAATGTCTTTGTTTAAAGCAGCTCAAACTGCTGTTGTTCTGCATGCTTACGCTGGAGATCAAGCGGCCCTAAAGGGCGGGACTCGGGGATTGATGGCCACTGACCTTATACCTGTAGTTAGAAAATTGATTGGTTAAGAGTTATGAAGCATGAGGCTCACCTAAAAAATGAAGAAGAAACCATCAGATTTGGGATGATCTTAGGCCAGTTCCTGCACGGGGGTGGTAGAGTCTATATAAAGGGCAATCTTGGTTCTGGAAAGACAACGTTGTGTCGCGGCGTTCTGCGGACGTTCGGATTTTCCGGCGCTGTTAAAAGTCCAACCTTCACTCTCATTGAGCCCTACGAATTAGTGAAGGGAACGATCTATCATTTTGATCTTTATAGGCTGATAGATCCTGATGAGCTAGAGTACATCGGTCTGGAAGAATATTTCCAGTGCAGTAACCTATGCCTTGTTGAATGGCCCGAACAAGCGGGTCAAAAACTCCCGCCAGCGGATGTCGAGATCGAGCTCATGTTGAAAGACAAAGCGAGAGATATCATTCTTCAGCCAAAAAGCCCAAAAGGAGAAGACATTTGTACTAAGGCTTTAACTTCTTGGTCGACAAATAGAAATACATTAGTTTATAAAATGTTTTGGGAAGATGAAGAAAGTTAAGTCTGATGTTGTTAGTCGACGTGTTTGGCTAAAATTATCTGCTGTTGTATTTCTTTTCTCTTACAACACTTCGATCGCAGACTCTATCAATCAAGTCCGAATTCACCGATCACCAGAAAAAACTAGAGTGGTTTTTGACCTTGCTGGACCTGTTGAGCATAGACTATTTTCTCTTGAGGATCCAAAGCGTCTCGTAATAGATATCGACGCCGTTGCATTCGAGGTAGATCTTCAAGAGGTCCAGCTTAAAAATACTCCGATTGTTCAAATTCGAACTGGAATTCGGAATCATGGTGATCTTAGGGTCGTGTTTGATCTAGGCGAGACAGTAAATCCAAAAAGTTTTTCTCTCGAGCCAATCATGCAATATGGTGATCGGCTTGTGATTGATTTGTATTCAGCAAAGCGGCGCGATGACAACGAAACTAAGCAACAGCTTGTTAGGTCGCAAATGCGGGACGTCATAGTTGCTATTGATGCTGGCCACGGCGGTGAGGATCCGGGAGCTGTAGGTTACGGTAATATCTTAGAGAAAGATGTTGTCTTGTCGATATCTTTGCTGGTCGCAGGCCTGTTGCGAGACGAGATTGGATATAGTCCATTGATGATTAGGAAAGGTGACTATTATATTGAGCTAAGACGTCGTACTAGAATAGCTCATGAAAATTTTGCTGACATCTTTGTCTCGATACATGCCGATGCCTTCACATCTCCAAAAGTTTCTGGTGCATCGGTTTATGCGCTGTCAGACAAGGGCGCCACGAGTGAGACTGCGAGAATACTCGCTGAACAAGAGAATCGGGCGGACTTAATCGGAGGTGTGGGTGGGGTTAGTCTCAATGATAAAGATGATCTTCTCGTTGAGGTTCTCCTTGATTTAGCAACAACTGCTAGTTTGTCAGCTAGTCTTGATATGGGTGATAGGATTCTTGGAGAAATCGGTAAGGTAAGTAAGTTACATAAACCAAAAGTTGAGCAGGCAGGTTTTGTCGTTCTAAAGTCTCCTGAAATCCCATCACTTTTAATTGAAACGGGTTATATATCAAATCCATCAGAAGCCCGAAAATTAGCAAACCGAACTCATCAGACGCGTATTGCAAAAGCAATCTTTGCCGGTATTCGACAGTATCTCGAGAATAATCCACCTCCAGATTCGTTACTAGCTTGGAGAAAGAAAAACCAAGGAGAAGAACAAATTAGCCATGTAATAGTTCGCGGAGACACTTTGTCGGGTATCGCAGACCGTTATCAGGTAGGATCAGATAAAATTAAGCAGCTCAACGGCTTGGTAGGCGATAAAATCATGGTTGGCCAAGTACTTAAAATCCCGCAGGGGTAAGTTGTTGTCTATAATTTT
>MDTE01109298.1_pt1 | contig 88197 bp, 87 predicted proteins | sample 811231 | NCBI WGS metagenome assembly MDTE01 (sample SAMN05326651, study PRJNA326480) | marine metagenome | isolation source: seawater | place: Indian Ocean: Red Sea | collected 2010 | reverse complement strand
CGTAAGGGACAGCGCAGCCGCTCATCCGACAAGCCACACACTTGTGTTGCTAGGGAAGGTGGTAGTGCTGGCAATATGCCCACTATATATCAGCTGACGTGTTGTTCCACACATACTAACCATCATGGCACGAATGCACACTCGTAGGCGCGGAAAATCCGGCTCTACCCGGCCAGTACACACCACGCTCCCCAAATGGAGTAACGTCAAACCAAAAGAAATTGAAAAAGAGATAGTCAAACTCTTTAAAGATGGCTACGCCCCTAGTGAAATTGGACTTAAGTTAAGAGATGAGGGCATCTCCGGAGTCCCTGTGCCTAGTGTTAAATTTGCCACCGGGAAGAAAATAACAAAAATTCTATCTGATAATCAAGAGTCTCCTTCTCTTCCTGAAGATCTCACAAATCTTATGCAAAAATCACTCCGGCTCCACGAACACATCTTGGAAAATCCTAAAGATAATCAAAATAAGCGATCTCTTCATAACACCGAAGCAAAAATAAGACGACTCGTTAATTATTATCGTGGAAACAAACTGGACGAAGATTTCACCTATAATCACGAAAACGCGAGGAAATTATTGGATTAAATGTCATTATTTGAAATTCTTCACACATCACCGGGGGCATTATGGTAAAAGCTACTTTTTGCATTTTCTCCAAACAACCTATTTTGGTAGCAGAGTCCATAGCCCCTGATAATACCTCTTCTATAGAAACAAAAATTTCAGGAAATTCAATCATCGCCACCGTCCAACGAGATTCACTTGGCAGTCTTAGATCTACCATAGACGATTTACTCGTTAATCTCCAAGTTGCAGTAAAAACAATAGAACAAACCCAAAATTATCTCCAATCACACCCAACACAAGATAAAATACAATAGAAACTTATGAGCAAAAGATCCGTATCCAAAAAAAGACAGCATAAACAGTGGTACAATATACTTGCACCAGAACAATTTGATAGAGTCAAGCTGGGAACTACTCCTGCAGACAACCCTGAAAAACTAATTGGCAGGACTATCGAAACTACTTTGGGAGCCATCTCTGGAAACCCCAATCAAAACCACATAAAACTTAAATTCAAAGTCGTTGAAGCCAGCGCAGATTCTGCTCACACAGAATTAATCAAACATGAGATCTCATCCGATTACTTACGTAGCCTCATCCGCCGAGGAGCTTCTAAAATAGATCTCATTATGACTGTATTGACCTCTGACTCTTACCAAGTCCGCATACATCCTCTTGCATTTACCAACAAAGGAGTAGATCATAGTCAAGAAAAAGCAGTCAGAAAACAAATGCAGTCGATATTAATTTCGAAATCTTCTAGTCAGACTTATCCCGAATTTATGGAAGCGATTTCCGAAGGAAAACTATCTTTAGATCTCTATAACGAAACAAAACATATCTACCCCCTTCGTCGTGTTGAAATACAAAAAGCAACCTTGGAAAATCACCCCTCAGCGTAGTCCCAGTCTCACTCTCTAACTTCTATTATCCCAACCATTCCTCCTATCTCATGAGGCACGCAAAAATAGTGATACGTCCCAGCAACTGAAAAGGTGTACTCAAATGTTTCTCCAGTTCCCAATGCCCCTCCCAATCTTTTAACCCAAGCATCTCTAGCTTCTTTTTCGGTTTCAAACCCTCCTGATGCAAAATAATCCGCATCCTCTGGAATTCTATCCTGATAAGCAGTTACCGTATGTAATCTAGAATTAGTATTAACAAATCTGAGAGTCTCCCCCACTTTTGTTTCTACCCGATATGGTAAGAACCCACTCGCACTCATTCTTATATCTGGAACTACTTCTGGGACCGGATCAATACACCCCTGAAAAGCAATTCCTCCCAGCCCTACTACTAGTCCTTTTCCAAATTCTCTTCTGTACACTCTTAAACTTATGAGCACAATGAAATAACATTTTTTCTTTAGTTCAAAGATAAATCGTAAGATGTATGCCCGCAGTAAATTAATTTCTGTGTTATGCGGCCTAGGTTTTTAGGATACGACCGTGACGGAAAAAAGAAGTTTGGCCTCGCAGATATAATTTCTCTTTTTAATGCCATAATTGGCCTTGCTGCTGTTTCTTTCGCCCTTGTAGATCCAATTCTATCTTGTAGATTGATCCTCTTATCCGCCCTTGGAGATGGCGTTGATGGTATAGTTGCTAGAAAATTCGGAGGATCTTCCATTGGACCTCATATTGACTCAATCTCTGATATAGTTTCCTTCGGTGTCGCCCCTTCTTTAGTAATTTATAATATTGTTACTCAAAACAACCCCATCTCATTTTCCAACTCTTTCTTATTATCCTATGACCACCTTTTGATCCTTTTTTGCATCTTAGCATTTTTCAGCATGTCGGCAGTCAGGCTTTCTCTCTATATGGCATATGATATAGAACATAACCACACAGTAGGGGCCCAAACCCCCGTGGCGGCTATCATAGTTTCTTCAGTAGTTCTCATACAAACTTTCAGCATCACTACTATTCTATTATTGACACTCATCTTAGCATACCTCATGGTCATCCCGATCAGATATCCCGATTTACTTTTCCGCGATGCTCTGTTACTGAGCATAATCCAATTACTCACTATTACATTCCCCGATGCAATTGGGCATGCATTTCCGTATGCCCTTTTAATCCTTTCTCTTGCGTATCTCTTCTTATCTCCTTCCTATTATTGGAATAATTTTTCAGAAAGAATATAGAAACCCTCTTAGGCGATTCGTCCCCATTTCTATCACATGAGCAAAGAAGACTCTTCGGCAGAAACAAAAGCATCTGACGGCGAAACTTCCAAACTTTCCACTAGGGAGTTACTTCAATCAAAAGGATTTTATGACGTCCTTGAAGGGCGCCCCAAAGATTTTCCCCCTGAACTTTCTGCACTCAAAGAACACGAAAAACGCGGCAACGTTGATATGGTTTTACTAGCCCTCGAAAACTTAGGAATGGAGTATATGCAACAATATTGTTTCAGCGCTCTCAAACGCATGGGCGATGTGTCTGCGATAGACCCCATGATCGTTCGCGCCTCCAGACGTGATAAATCTGCAATAGAAGTTTTAGGAAAGATCGGTTCTGAAAAAGCTGTGGATTCCATCGTATCTTATGTCGACAACGATTCTGATCCACAATTACAGCTTGTGACCCTACGTGCTCTTGGAGAAATCGGATCCCCCATTGCAACACAACACATTGCAAATAAATTAACTTCTGAAAATGAACAAATTCGAAGTAGTGCCGCCCGATCACTTGGCATGATCGGCGACACACGTGCCATAGGTCCATTATCATCGGTAGTTTCAAACGATCCTTCTAGTTTCGCCCGCTATAGTGCTATATGGGCTCTCGTGCAAATACGCACCAACCGAGCACTTGAAGCTGCAAAGTCTTACTCCAACGACTCAGACTACTTGGTACAATCCGAAGCCATAAAAGCATCCGAACTCCTCGGTTCTTTATCCTGATTTATATTAGTATCGCAATAAATTCCAAAGAAAATGCTATTGCGATCATTAATGCCCCAACCCTTCCAGCCAATGTATATTGTTGAACTTCAGTTGGTTTGATTTCAACATCATACCGATTCAATTTTGGTTTGTATCTCACATAATTTGGCACTTGGAATAACTCTATAAAAATTAAAAGACCACCAAAAGCTCCTACTATGTATCCTATCATTGCAATCACAACGTCATACTCTACCATTGTTCTATTCTATATTTCCCATCGATAAAAAACCCACTATTATATCTCATTTTTACTTGATTTTTATCGGAGTTTCTGCCATTTTTCTTTCCAATACTTCTCTTACTAATATATCTTCTCCAGGTATGAATTTTACCGATCCAACCACCAAGTGACCCCCTCCACTCACTCCTGCCTCTGGAATCTCTTCTTTAATTTCTTCTATCATTTGGGGTATGTCTAGATCTACACCATCACTTCGTAATATCGCAAAATCTGGCCCATACCCAATAGTGATCATAGGGGTCCCATTTTTTTCAACGAAATAATCATGAATCGAACTTGTCGTTTTCCCCGGAGCAGGATATGTATATCTATATGCCCCCCTTTCAATTTCTATTCTATTAAATTGAATTCCGGTTTCTAATTGCTCAGAGTGAGTGTGTCTAAGCGAAGTTTCCACTTGCCGTTTCATATTCCCCTTCGCCAACTTGGATAGCAATTCTGTCACTTTTTTAAATCGATTTTCTTTTCCAACTCCTAGTATGTCTTCAATTAGTCCCTCTCCATTGTTACGCTTTAAGACATACGTTGCATAATCTAGCGCTTCACATATTCTGTACAAATCTGTCTCTTCAAATCCCAATTCTTGAGCCAATAAATAATAATCCGCCATGGCATTTGCAGACGACCTATCTGCCATCCCTGAAATAGCAGGCAAATGGCCGAATTTAACCATGGCATCGGGGTCAATCATTCTAGCAATCTCTGCACAAATCATCCCCGTTGTTATACGATAATCCTCACCAACTAGATATGGGTTAACATGTTCTACTAGATATGGATCAACTTCATCTTCATTTGGATAATGGTGATCTACAACTAAGATGGGAATGTCGTAACTATTGAGGTATTCATATGCCGGAGTATCTTCTTCTGTACTACCATTGTCAATTAGTAATAATAATGGCAACATTTGCCCGTGTCGATCTCGAGAAGACAAGGCAGAATTCAAATCGTGAACTGCATCTTCCATATCATAATATGGTGCCCTACTCGCCAATCGTTTGATTAAATTGTGCTGAGACTTTTCATCACCATATACCTTTGTCACGAGACTTTTCAAAGATTTTTCAATGGGCAAACCGGCACAAATACCATCCACATCCGCATGATGTCGAATTATTATCGGGCGCCCTGAAAAAACTGCTCGGATAAGTATCTCTGCACTTGACTCTATACCCTTTCTCAATTTTAAAAGAGCAGGCCAATTTACTAAAAATTTCAATTCATTCAAATTTATCTTCTTAGCAATATTCTCTTCATACCTCTCTGTAATCCTTTCTAGCACCTCCACCCCTACCTTTTCCATATGGTCAATTTCTAATTGCTTTCCATATTTCCCATCTCTCATTGTTCCTATTATCTGAATCCCATTTCCTACGTTCACGTCATTTGAAGATTTTTCATTTAATTGACTCAATTCCACACACCGAATAACTCCAGTCCCATCTGTAATATTATATGTAATTGGGCCCATAGTCTGTTTCACCTGGGAAACAAACCCTCTAATCCGGACAGTTTTCCCAATGTGTCTTTCTAGTTGATCTATGTTTATCTCTCCACCCTCTCCAAGAATTTGAGTTCTATATTCATTCAGTTTGCCCGGCGAAAAACTCAAATCTCCATTTTCTTTAATCTCGCTTAGTTGAACAACCAATTCTTCACCCTCTCTATACTCTCTATCAAAAATAGATTCATGAACTAATCCTGAAGTGCGCTTCGATAAGCGAACAAACATTCCATACTTAACCAAACGATCAACTCTAGCATGGTAATATTTCCCAACTTCTAGTTCCTCAAAATCACTATTTTGCCTAAGTTTATAAACAACTTCTGAACTATCTCCTTTCTCCATATTGGCCATTATGCCCACTTTGCCACCATCCCTCATAATTGTTGGTTTCTATACTTGCAGACTATTGCTTCTTTCATTTCACATTATTGTGCACTTCAAATCAACTCATTAGCACAAAGTCTTTCAATCGCCTCTTCAATGTTTTCCATCGAATTGGCATAGGAAATTCGTGCATATCCTGGGGCTCCAAATGCTTCTCCTGGAACCATCGCAACGTGGGCTTCTTCAATCGATTTTTCGCACCATTTTACTCCATTTCCACCAACTGGAATCATGACATAAAAAGCCCCATCTGGGCTTAAAATATCCATCCCACTATTTGACAAAAGTCGCAAAATAAAATCCCGTCTCTGCCTGAAAGAACTCACCATTTCTCTCACTGAATCTTCTGTATTTTCTAGGGCTTCTACGCCTGCATGCTGAACCATATTTGTCGCACATGTGACTGTGTGTGAATGAATTTTTGCAGCTTGTTTTATGAGACTTTGAGGTGCGCCCATATACCCCAAACGCCACCCTGTCATAGCATATGCCTTAGAAAAACCATTCACCGTCACCGTCCGGTCTCCCATACCTTCTATCGATCCTATGCTTGTATACTCCGGAGCATATGTGATTTCTTTGTAAATCTCATCTGAAATGACCATCACATCATTGTCTACCGCAAGATCTCTCACCCCTTCAAGCGCCTTTTGAGAGTACACCGCCCCTGTCGGATTCGACGGTGAGTTTATAACTATCAGTTTTGTCCTCGAAGAAATTGTTTCTTTTAGTTTACTCATTGCAGGAGCCAATTGAAATCCATAAGGCTCTAAATCAACCCTAGTTATCTCTCCTCCAGCCATCGAAATGATCGGCTCGTATGATACCCACGCAGGTGTGAGTACTATTGCTTCATCCCCTTCTTGTATAATCGTCATTATAGCTTCGAATAATGCCTGTTTCGCCCCAGGAGTGACAATTATTTCTTCCGATCCATACTCCAGCCCACACTTACTACTAAAATACTTAGAAATTGAATCTCTTAATTCCAAAATACCTTTTGAAGAAGTGTACCCATGATCTCCCGAATCCAGTGATCTTTTTGCCACTTTGACTATATTTTCTGGTGTTTTAAAATCTGGTTCTCCCACACTTAGATCAATTATGTCTATTCCTTTTTGTTTAAGCATCGCCGCTTTATTCCCAACTGCAACAGTCGCGCTGGGCTGTATTTGCTCAACTCTCCGAGCAAATTTCATGATATTCTTTCAACCATTTTTATCGCACTCTCCATGGCAAAACCCCCATTTTCAATTCTATCTACGGCTTGTTTTGGATCCATCCCCGGTCCAGTTATCCCTAGTGCCACGGGTTTATCTCTGTTTAAACTAATTTTTATCAACCCTTGGGCCGTCGCATGGGCAATTACATGTTCGTGATCCGTTTCTCCTGATATTATTGTCCCAATGACCACTACTGCGTCAACATCATCTCTTCGTGCCAATCTGTCAGCGGCAATCGGGGCGTCATATATCCCCGGGACGTAAATGGTGTCTATCACTGTCGCCCCCCGATCTTTTGCAATTTGTTTTGCAGCATCCTCCATACGTTCTGTAATCGGTCTATTAAACTCTGCTACTACCATTCCTATTACTACCATAATTTGTCCAATGCTTGATTGGCTAATAGCTCTGACGATAGATGGAAAGGTTGTAGTTTGTAGACCTACTTTACCCACCAATGAAATCCCAATTTAGTACTTTTCTGTCTAAAACAGACCACACTCTACTTGCTATAATTTGCATCTCATTTGTGTCTCTTTTATTCCGAATAATAAACCTTGGATCTAGAGTTGCCCATTGGGATGAAGGAAGAGTGGGTTATGATATCCTTCGCTACGTAGACACTGGGATATGGCAATATAGGCCAATTGTTCACGGTCCATTTTTGCCTCAGATAAATCATTATATTTTTGAGTTTGCTGGTGCAAATGACTTTACTGCTCGTATCTCTGTGGCAATCATAGGGAGTTTATTACCACTTGCAGTTTGGCTATACCGCGACCACCTAAATAACCGTGAACTAATAGCGTTATCTCTTTTCCTAGCTTTGGATCCTCTACTTCTTTACTACTCCCGATTCATGAGAAATGATGTAATTGTAGCGGCGTTTGTTTTCATTTTCGTGGGCTACTGTCTGCGGTTCCTTTCTACCCATAAACCCCAGTACCTCTATTATGCAAGTGCATTTCTAGCTCTCGCATTCACAGCCAAAGAAAATGCCCTTGTGTATGTCGCAATATTATTCGCCTGTACATTCTTACTCTTCGATCACAAACTATTCTTACTTCGTGACAAAAAACCAGGCTGGACTGTTATTATAACTGAGACCTTTTCTCGCCTATCTGCGTCAATTTGGCATTGGAGGCGGCATCTATTGCTGGTCACTATAGAATTCATTTTCATTCTATTCTTATTTTATTCTCCCCGCACGGGGTCGCTTGGAGGTATTGGTATCGATCATATTTTCTCACATCCTTTAATTTTACCAAGTGTCCTTTCTGCAGCAATTATAGATTCCGCCTCAAAACTAGTTGCAGAGTGGATTCTTGGACCTTCTACAGACCATGCATATCTGCCTTTTTTGAAACATTATCTCCTCTCCCTTTTGAATGCATCAGGCGCTTTGGTTCTATTATCCTTCATCGGATTCTTTTCTGATCGTTATGGAGGCAAGCATCCCCGAAACATAGTTGCATTAGGATTCTATTGGGGGATATTTAGTCTATTCATCTACCCACTTTCCATAGACATCAGCTCATCTTGGGCAGTCGTCCATACTGTTGTGCCACTTGCCATCCCCGCAGCGGTTGGGGCTGCAATAATTTATGATTGGGCCTCTGAATCTTTAACTTCAAACGATAAAATAGGGGCAAGCCTAGCTATAATTTTACTACTCTTAATATCTCTTGGAACAATTGGAATTTCTATCTCGACGAGTCACGTCAACTCGTACGATGAATCCAACTTCATTGTCCAATATGCGCAACCAGATGCTAATATGCACGCAACTCTCCAATCTATCCAAATGGCTTCAGTCAGCCATTCTAAATTAGATGTACTCTTTTATGGTGATTACTTTTTAGTTGAAAACGAAGAAGATGCTTACATTCTCCCGCTTCGAGATGGAGAATGGTATAATCGACTTCCTATCCCCTGGTATCTCGAGTCATATGGATCAACCGTAGATAGTACTGCAGACATATTATCTTTCGAAACAATTCTTGAAGATCAAAACCCACCCGTCATCATAGCACGCTCAAACGAAATAGATGAGATACAACCCTTCTTGTCAGAATACCATCAAATTGAACATGAAATTCGCCAGTTCAACGTTGACATAATTTTCTTCATCCACGAAGATTATTTTATAGCTAAAAACTAACACCTTTTTTCAATCTCTATGCATCCTAATTTGCAATTCAACAAATTAACACTTATACGGACTCAAATCCACGTAAACATCAAGTAATCTACTCATGAATCCTTGGTTTGCTATTGGTATGCTGGCATTTGTGGCATTGCTCATCCCGCTTGGGATGATCCTCATCTCTTCTCTCCTTCGTCCAACCGTCCCCGTCGCTGGAAAAAGAACAGCGTATGAGTCCGGTGAGATTCCCACTAGTTCTACCCACTTTAGATTTGACATTCAGTACTATATGGTCGCTCTATTGTTTGTAGTGTTTGACATAGAAACTATCTTCATTTTCCCCTGGGCACTCATATACCGAGACGTAGCAGCATACGACTTGTTCTGGGCTCTTGTACCTATGTTGATTTTCATAGCAGTCCTTTTCGTAGGACTCATTTGGGCATGGAGTACCGGAGCAATCCAATGGATCGTTTCTGAAGCTATCTCTGAAACTGAGGTGCCACCATGACAGTAGACCCACGTCTCAATTCACGGTTGCGAGAAGCATTCGGATCTTCCCCTTTCATCCTGACAAAATTCGATTCATTTATGGATTGGGTGCGTGGATCTTCACTTTTCCTTCTTCAATTTGGAATAGCATGCTGCAGTATTGAAATGATGCACACTTTCGCAGTGAAACACGATCTGGACCGTTTCGGTGCAGGTGTCCCTAGAGCCTCACCCAGACAAGCAGATTTAATGATTGTCCCCGGAACAATCGTTTCTAAATTCGCACCTAGAATGAGGCGCGTTTATGATCAGATGCCCGAACCAAAATTTGTAGTTGGTATGGGCTCTTGCACAATTTCAGGAGGCCCTTTCCATAAAGGATACAACGTGGTAAAAGGCGTTGAAGAAATTTTACCCGTTGACATCCATGTTCCTGGATGCCCTCCCCGACCAGAAGCATTAGTCTATGGAATAGTAAAGCTACAAGAACGTATTATCAGCGGTCAACGTTCTCCTGTGACCGTCGACCCTTATGAACTCGAAAAATTTGGCGATCTTGATACCCACGAACTTATAGAACAACTCGCGGATCAAATCTCTGAAAACGATCTAGTCATGCGCTATAATTGGAGCGATTCCCCATGAGCTCTGCAACTACTCCTATTAAAAATGTGATTGGAGTATCTAAAAATGGTACTTTAGATTATGCCAAATTGGAAAAAATGCTCGGCGATCTCGTCCTACAAAAAGAAGATCACGTCAACGCCCCTGCATTTGTAATTCGACCAGATGCGGTTGAAGAAACATTGACTTTACTTAGGGAAGAAGCCGGATTTGATCATCTCTCATGCGTCACCGCACAAGAATACGAGGACCGTTTTGAATCTATATACCATCTCAGAAAATATGACGCTCCTCAACACGAGTTAGGTATTGTCGTTCCATCTCCCAAAAATAATCCCTGGAATCAATCTGCGTCTTCTGTTTTTCGAACCGCAGATTGGCATGAAAGAGAAGCATATGATCTAGTTGGAATTAATTATGTGGGACATCCAGATCTCCGGCGTATTCTTCTACCCGACACTTGGCAAGGGCATCCACTCAGTTTAGACTATGATCAAAATAAACCTCAAATCATAACATTACAAGAGCACGAAAATCCCCTCCAACATACTCTGGACGACAACACTATGTTCATCAACATAGGTCCTCATCATCCTGCAACCCACGGTGTATTGCATCTAAAAACAGTGCTTGACGGAGAACATGTTGTAGCAGTCGACCCAGATATCGGCTATCTCCATCGCTGCGAAGAACAGATGGCCCAAGGATTGAATTATCGCTACCAGATAATGCCATATCCCGACCGCTGGGACTACGCATCTGCAGGATTGCTCAATGAATGGGCATATGCTCGAGCAGCGGAGGATCTGGTTAATATAGAGGTCCCTGAATATGCCGAAATTCTCCGAACCATGGGTGCCGAGCTTTGCCGTATATGTGCACACTTCTTAGCAGTCGGAACATTTGCATTAGATATTTACGGCGATTTCACTGCCATCTTTATGTACGCTATGCGAGATCGAGAAATCGTTCAATCAATACTAGAAGACTTGACAGGTCAACGAATGATGTTTAATTATTTCCGTCTTGGTGGTGTTGTATGGGATTTACCAGAACCCCGAAATGAATTCTTATCTAAAATTCAAACTTTCCTGGACGCAGTCCCTGCAGGAATCCAAGAATATTCTGATTTAATGACCTCTAATGAAATTTTCCAATTAAGATGCGTCGATATTGGAATTTTGTCTCCCGACGTAGCTCGGCAGTATGGTGTAACTGGACCTGTAGCCCGAGGCTCCGGAATTGACTATGATCTCCGTAGGGATGATCCATATGGATATTATCCAAATCTCGACTGGGATGTTGTAACCAAAGATGGTTGCGACATCTATTCTAGATTTTTGGTCAGGCTAGGCGAGGTTGAACAATCTGCAAAAATTATCCAACAGTGCGTATCTTTGCTAGAATCTTGGCCAGAAGACGACAGGATAATTCAATCAAATGTCCCTCGTACAATCAAACCACCTGCAGACGCAGAAATCTACAGGGCAGTTGAAGCTGCAAAAGGAGAACTTGGAATTTACATACGTTCCGACGGGACCCAACAACCAGCCCGATTTAAGATTCGCAGTCCTTGTTTTAGCAATCTTTCCACACTATCTGAAATGGCCGAAGGTGGATTAGTACCCGATCTAATTGCAGCTCTAGGCAGTCTGGATATAGTTCTTGGGGAGGTCGATCGATGATCAACTTTATCCTTAGTACTCAGACACCTCTCGTAGACGCAATATACCATCTCTTAGGATTTGATGGATTTATTGGAACTATTATCTCTGCATTCATTGCAGCATTTTTAATTGGAAATATAATGTTAATTTCTGCAGGAATTGCTGGCCCCTGGGCAAAACGAAAAATCACCGCTGTTTTCACAGACCGAATAGCAGTCAATCGACTTGGGCCCTTTGGCCTGCTAATTATTGTAGCCGACGCTATCCGTTTACTAGCAAAAGAACTCATAGTCCCCGAAGGTGTGGATCGCCCGTCTTGGGACATTGCACCTCTGATTCTTCCTTTTTCCGCACTATTGGGATTTGCAGTTATTCCCATGGGGGGTCCTCTTCAATTAGCGGATCCCGAAACCGGTTTAGTTTTTGTTTTCGCTGTGGCCTCTATAGCATCCGTCGGGGTTGTGATAGGAGGGTATTCTTCCAACAATAAATTTTCTATGCTGGGTGGACTCCGAGCAGTGGCAATGAATATAGCTTATGAAATCCCCCTCATAGTAACTGCAGCTTCTGTTGTTTTATTCGCTGGATCTTTACGCCTAAGTGAAATTGTATCGGCACAAGCGGACCCTCTAATAATAATTGCCGGGGTCGCTATTCCCTCTTGGTTTGCTTTTGTAAATCCATTCGCTTTTATTTTATTTTTAGTTGCAAACTTAGCTGAAATAGGCAGAAACCATTTTGATATACATGAAGCACCCACTGAACTTGTTGCAGGATATGTAACTGAATATTCTTCAGTATACTTTGTTTTGTTTTTCCTTGGGGAATTTTTACATGTTTTCCTAGGCGGTGCTATCATCGCAACCCTCTTTTTAGGTGGCCCCGCAGCACCCATTTCTTCCCTATCTTTTATACCTGGGTTTATCTGGTTTTTATTAAAAATTTGGAGTGTGTTTCTATTCACTCAATGGATGCGGGCCGCCATCCCTCGTGTTCGAATTGATCAGATGATTGAAATTGGATGGAAAGGTTTGTTGGCGTTGTCATTCATTAACTTAATTTTCACCGCAGTATTAGTAGGTGTTATAGCATGATCGGAATTCTTCAATCTATGGCAACAACAATGAAACATGCTCTAGATGGTCAGACATTTACAATCGAATACCCTGAGTCAGTTCCCCATGTCTCCCCCCGGTTCCGAGGGGTTCATAAATTTAGCCAAGAACGTTGTATTTGGTGTCGCCAATGCGAGATAGTTTGTCCCAACGATACTATTGAAATCAAATTAGATGACAAACGTCAAGGAGAAGAATATAATCTCCACATAGGCCAGTGCATTTATTGCAGATTATGCGAGGAAGTCTGCCCTGTAGATGCCATTGTATTGACCCAACAATTTGAGTTCACAGGAGATACTAAAGCTGATTTAGTCTACAACAAAGAACAGCTTAAAAATGTCCCTTGGTACAAAGGTCTTGATCCCCTTGCCTCCCGCGAACCAACTCGGTCAGCTTGGGTTGGTGAAATAGATGGAGAAATTGATTATCAATGATTGAAACTAGCATGTATGATTTGTTGGTATTCTCATTTTTTGCTGGGGTAACTATACTCAGTAGCGCTGGGGTAGTTTTGGTAAAAGACGTGTGGCATTCTGCCCTACTTCTAGGGGTGGCACTTTTGAGTATCGCAGTTCACTATGTAATTTTATCAGCGGAATTCATCGCAGCAATGCAAGTCCTCGTCTACGTAGGTGGTGTTCTCATCCTAATTAGTTTCGCCATAATGTTAATTCGCCGAAAATTAGACCCAACAGCTATGACATCCCCTGGACTAAATCTCGGGCCGCACCTAGCCCGTGGAGTGGGTGCAATTATATTTTTTATTTTATTTTCAAGCATACTACTAAATACTACCTTTGCACTCCCAATCGGTTTCCAAGATGGCGCTTTGATAACTAAAAGCATTGGCTATGCCATGCTCGACCTACCCGGGGCATCCATCCCAAGTGAAGGTTTCCTAGCAGCATTTGAGATAATTGATATAGCCCTCGTTGCCGCCCTTGTAGCGGCCGTTATGCTAGCCAGAAGAGACATGGCAGGTGAAAATTAATATGGTTCCTATAAGTTACTATATCTTGTTGTCTGCAGCAATTTTCTCCATTGGTCTCTTCGGCGTGCTAACACGTCGGAATGCCCTCATGTTTCTCATTTCCATTGAACTCATGCTAAACGCTGCAAATTTAAATTTTGTAGCATTTTCAGCATTACATGGAAACTTGACCGGGCAGGTTTTCTCATTATTCATTTTGGCACTTGCAGCAGCAGAAGTTGCTGTTGGGATTGGGATCATTTTAGTATTGTATAAGAATTTCTCTGGTATTGATGTCACCAAAGCTGTGACATTGAGGTGGTAACCATGGATTCATTTGATCTAATTGCAGCAATACCACTTTTGCCTTTAATGGCCTTTTTGATAACCTTATTCGCAGGTCAATTTGCACCCTCCACTTTACCAAAACGTGGGGCAATTCCTGGTATAATTGCATTATCTGGATCTCTTTTGATATCTCTCTCTCTACTCCCCCTCGTTTACTCTGGAAATTTCTTCAACCAATCTGCTTACGTATGGGCAAATTGGACCGTTTCCGATCTCCATTTTGGATTTTTAATCGATCCCCTCTCTGCACTTATGCTTATCATAGTTTCTCTCATAGCACTTCTAGTTTTCATACATAGTCTTGGCTATATGAATGATCAAAATGAGCAAGGATTATTCCGATATTATGCAGGACTGTCCTTATTCTCATTTAGCATGTTGTCATTTGTCATCTCAGATAATTTATTGATGTCCTTCATCTTTTTTGAGTTAGTTGGATTTTGTTCTTGGATATTAATTGGATTCTGGTTCCGCGAAGATGCACCTCCCAAAGCTGCCACAAAAGCATTTTTAGTAACTAGGTTTGGAGATTACTTTTTCCTCATAGGAGTAGTTGCAGTTTTAGTCATATTCGGAACTGCCAATTTCGCGGGCCCGAATTCTTTCCCAGTTCTAGCAAAATCTGCTATCCTTGCAGGTCACAATTTACATGGACTCGATCCACAACTTTGGGTCACTATAATTGGACTTCTAATATTAGGCGGTGTTATTGGAAAATCTGCACAGTTCCCTCTTCACACTTGGCTCCCAGATGCCATGGAAGGCCCCACACCTGTATCTGCACTTATCCACGCAGCAACCATGGTTGCAGCCGGTGTTTATCTAGTAGCAAGAATATACGGGTTCTACGCATTGTCTCCTACTGCCTTGGCCACCATCGCACTCGTTGGTGGATTCACCGCATTACTCGCCGCAACGATGGCAACGGTCAAACACGAACTCAAACAAGTCTTGGCTTATTCTACAATAAGTCAATATGGTTACATAATGCTCGCTTTAGGAGCAGGTGGTTATGTGGCTGGAGTCTTCCACCTCACCACTCACGCAATCTTCAAAGCATTGCTTTTCTTGGGAGCAGGAGCTGTAATAATCGCAATGCATCATGATGGTGATATGTGGAATATGGGTGGACTTCGAGAAAAGCTCCCTGTTACTTATTGGTCTTTTATATTTGGATCCCTCGCATTAGCTGGGATCTTTCCGTTCGCTGGATTTTGGTCTAAAGATGAGGTTCTCCTAGAAACCTTGAATTATGGTCTGGGGGGTTCTCCCATTTTGCTGGTTGGGTATGCTTTTGGTCTAATAGCAGTCTTTGTAACTGGTTTTTACACTTTCAGAATGATCTCATTAACCTTCCACGGTGCCCCCCGATCAAAAGCCGCAAAGGATCCCCATACCCTGCGTTGGAATATCAAATTACCCTTAGTTGTGCTAGGTATACTTTCTCTTATAGCTGGGACAATCAATATGGTTCCTATAGGCGACCTCTTAGGACTCGACCTTTCCTATTTACATCATTGGCTCGACACTGCACCTGCCAATCTGACAGCTCACCATTATCATGAACTTATAGAGTCATTTTCTGGCTATCATTCTGCTCACTTCTCCTCACTAATATCTGCAGTTCTATCTCTCTCGATCGCCCTATCTGGCATGGCACTTGCATGGAAAATTTATGAGTCTCCCAACCCCACGGAATCTGGAACTGTTTACTCCACCCGGTTCAATACCATTTACCGCATTCTAATGAACAATTATTACCAAGACGATTACCAGCTAATGATTGCTAATATAACCCAAAATAAACTTGCCAATATAGCAAATATTTTCGATGAAAAATACATTGATGGACTAGTAAATAAACTCAGTTCGACAAGCCTTTCTATCAGCAATTTCATCCGAAAACTCCAAACTGGAGTGGTGACCAATTACGCTTTACTTCTCTCCTTGGGATTGTTATTAATTCTACTTATATTCGCAATATGGGGTGGGTGGTTCTAACATGCTAATTGAACTAATCATTTTATCTGCCTTTCTCGGTGGATTGTTCATATTATTTTCACCAAACGAAAAGTCCCCCAAACTTTCATTTTATTTGAGTTTGGTCCCTCTCCTCGGAACTCTGATAATGTGGCTCAATTTCGATGGGAGTGGTAATGCTCTACTCAGTGGAAGTGTAATCGCATTCGAAACATACGTGCCTTGGGTATCTCTCGGATCTTATTCTTTGAGTTGGCATGTCGGAGTCGATGGCATCAGCATGCCTCTTATCCTCCTGACCTCTATCTTAACACCGCTTGCTATTCTTTCTGCATGGACTCCCATAACCGAAAGAAAATCACAATTTTATGGACTCATATTGCTCATCGAAGCAGCCCTTTTCGGAGTTTTCGTGGCCTTTGATTTCTTTGTATGGTTTATCTTCTGGGAAGCGGTTCTGATTCCAATGTATTTCTTAATAGCAATATGGGGCGGTGAACGAAGAAAATATGCCGCCATCAAATTTTTCATTTACACAAACGTTGCCAGTTTGATCATGTTCATTGGCTTCATAGCTCTGATTTTTGGATTGGGTGATTCCATCCAATCATTCGATTTAATTGAGATCTCTGCCGCATTACAAGGAGGAAAATTAGGAGGGCTGGGCCTTTTAGATCCTCACAATCTAAAGTCTATAGTCTTCTTAGCCATGTTCGTGGGATTTGGAGTCAAGGTTCCCATTGTTCCCTTCCATACCTGGCTCCCCGATGCACATGTAGAAGCCCCCACTCCCGCATCTGTGATATTGGCAGGAGTTCTGCTTAAAATGGGAACTTATGCACTTCTCAGATTCAATTTCACACTCCTCGTTGACATCGCCCAAAAATGGGCTAGTATAATTGCTTTAGTTGCAGTTATTAGCGTTATCTATGGGGCATTTTTGGCCCTAGCACAAACGGATCTGAAACGCATTGTTGCATATTCTTCAATCTCTTCCATGGGATATGTCCTTCTAGGTCTGACTGCATACACTGTCTATGGTCTAGGGGGTGCAACTTTCCAAATGATAAGCCACGGATTGCTATCTGGACTCTTATTCATGTCCGTCGGTTTGATTTACAACGCAACTCATACTCGATCTGTCAACGACCTCTCTGGTTTGGCTGATAAGATGCCTATCACATCTCTAATTTTCATAGCAGGTGCTTTTGGTTATATGGGACTACCTCTCATGTCCGGTTTCGCAGCAGAACTTTTCATTTTCTTAGGCGCGTTTGAAGCAAGTTTCCCGTTTGCAAAACTTTTCACTGCAGTTTCTATGTTTGGGATAGTAATCGTAGCAGGATACCTCCTACTAACTATACAACGTGTATTTTTTGGCTCTTTTGAAATCAGAGGAAATCCCGACCTTACTCTCCCTCAAATATCTGATATAGCTCCTTTGGTAATCATTTTGCTAATCATTATTGCCCTTGGCATTGCACCCAATATCATATTCGAAATGATTCAAGATTCAGTCGAGCCGTTAGTCTCTTTATTTGGAGGTCAATCCAATGTCTGAGTTAACCTTACTCCTACCTCAATTATGCCTGCTTTTATCGGCCCTTTTGATACTTGGGTATAATACTATTTTCCGTAAATCCACAAAATTAGTCATTCTGACTGCTCTTGCAGTGATTGGATCTCTTGGTTCAATTTCAACTGCTGTATTTCTGTCCTCTTCCAATCTGCAACTAGGTTCTCTGTTTGGAGGCCAGTTGGTCGTCGACGGATCGAGCCTATTCTTTGTTGTTATCATTTCTTCCGTGACCTTGCTAGTTTCTATCGCTAGCTACGACTACATAAGCAAACTAGGCAATCAAGCAGAATATTACTCCCTTCTCTTACTAGCGGCAACAGGGATGAGCCTCATGGCTTCTGCAAATTCTTTAGTCATTGCCTTCATAGCTATGGAATTAGCGTCTTTACCTTCCTATGCTCTAGTCACTTACTTAAAAACCAATGAAAGTAGCACTGAATCCGGACTCAAATATTTCTTAATTGGGGCCCTATCTTCTGCTATATTTGTTTATGGATCTAGTCTCATTTATGGGGCAACTGGCAGTCTGGGTTTGAGTGCAATTTCTGAGTCAATACTCCACTCTTCTTCAATTTCTGGACTTCTCGGAATTGGTATCTTGATGGTAATCGGAGGTCTTGCATTTAAGACCACAAGCGTCCCATTTCACTTCTGGGCCCCCGATGCTTACGAAGGAGCAGTATCTCCTATCAGTGCATTCATTTCCTCCGCGTCGAAAGCTGCTGGATTCATCCTAGCGTTCAGAATTTTAATTGAAGCATTTCCTATCGATGTGATCTCTGCCATTGGACTCGATTGGACACTTGCAATCCAAATTCTTGCTGTACTTACAATGACACTTGGAAACTTCGCAGCTGTTCTACAAGAGAATGTCAAGAGAATGCTGGCCTATTCTTCAATAGGGCACGCAGGCTACGTCTTGATCGGTCTTGCAGCACTAACTGGGTCCCAAGACGCACTAGTTATCGGAGCTAGTATGATGCATTTGATGGTATATGGATTCATGAACACTGGGGCATTTTTATTCATCGCCCTCGCTGAACATTGGAAGATAGGACCAACTTTCAAAGACTATCGCGGCCTAGGACTCAAAGCACCAGTAGTATCAGTCGCCATGACAATATTCTTATTTTCTCTAGCAGGATTGCCAACCGGTGGTGGGTTCTTAACAAAATATGTTCTATTCATGGCAGCCGTGGGTGCCGGATTCTGGTGGCTTGCAGCCATTGGCGCAATCAATTCCGCCGTATCTCTTTATTTCTATTCCCGGATGGTCAAAGCCTTGTGGATAGATCAACCCACCTCTGAGCTGAACATCTCTCCCCGTGGCATCCCTCTTGGAATATATGCAGCAATATTCATTGCCACACTAATAACCATTCTAAGCTTGCCCTTCTTTTCAGTCATCTCAAATTTCGCAATGGAAGCCGCTACCATTCTACTTTCATAACCACTTGGGCATTTCCCATCCCCTTTTCTAACCAATCTCTATGATGGAGCTTTTATCATACAAGCTTCTTTATCGAACATATGAGTTATACTGCCCCTTCCAATGAACCACGGCCCATTGTCTCTCAGTATATGACTCTAAAAGTAGAGGTAGTTTCTCCCGATGATTCAGTTGCAGAGGTGGCCAAAAAAATAGATTCAACTGGTCATGATGGGTTTCCCGTTTGTGTTGGGAGACAGGTTGTTGGATTCGTCACCGCTAGTGATCTACTCCTTTCCAGCGACAACGTTTCCATTTTCCAAGTCATGAGTAAGGATTTATTGGTTGCACACCCTGGAATGGCCGTTCAAGATGCAGCTAGGGTCATCCTGCGATCTGGAATCCAGAAACTCCCTGTTGTAGATGATTCAGGCAATTTAGCCGGAATAATTTCCAATTCAGATGTTATCCGAAGCCAAATAGAACGGGCCACTCCTGAAAAAGTAGGAAAACTCCTGCGAACTTTGGAGTCCATCCACGAAATCAAAATAACTCAGAAACGAAAAAAAATATTCATCAATTTACTCATACCCACTCAAAAAACGGTCTATGCAGATGAATTAGAAGGAAGAAGCTATGAACTTTCAAATGGTTTGGCAGAGCCACTTGTCGTCATAGATTGCAATGATTCTTTGTACCTGGCCGATGGGCACCATAGAGCTCTAGCAGCACATTCCTTAGGAATTGAAAAGATGGATGCTTATGTATTAATCCTAGATGATTCTGTAGAATTAGGAATGGCAAAAACTGCAGCAAAAGAGGGACTGACCACGATCCACGATATAACTATTGTAGATTATGCCCGTCACCCTCTAGTCGAAACTACTCGTAGAAACAACTAGTCTCTATTTGCCATTCTCATGAATTTGAGCTCTTATTTTCTCTGCTACAGTTGGGTCGCTAAGCGTTGTTGTATCCCCTAGCTCTTCATTGTTTGAAATATCTTCTAGCAAACGTCTCATTATCTTTCCAGATCTAGTCTTGGGTAGATCTTCCACAAATATTACATTTGCAGGACGGGCAAATTTACCAATTCCATTTTCAACTGATTTGTTTATTTCATCCCGAATCAAATCTGATGCTTCGATACCTTCTCTTAATATGACATATGCATCTGGAACTTCTCCCTTTTCTGGATGTTTCCTAGCAGCAACAGCCGCTTCCGCAACCGACTTAACCTCTACTATCACCGATTCAAGTTCCATGGTGCCCAATCGATGCCCTGCAACATTCATAACATCATCAAGTCGACCCAAAATTCTAAAATACTTATCTATGGTTTGAACTGCACCGTCTCCTGCTTTATATGACCATTTCTCCCATTCCGTTGAGCTAGTATCTGAAAATTCTTCCCAGTAAGTTTCGATGAATCTGTCATCATCTCCATATACTGTTTGTAACATCCCCGGCCATGGTCTAGTTATTATAAGATTCCCCGCCTGGCCACCTTTTGTTTCTATTTCTTTACCCTCTCCATCAACGATCATTGGTTTAATCCCCGGAGCAGGAAGTCCTGCACTCCCTGGTTTCATATCCGACAAGGCAGGTAAGTTAGTAATCATGTGGCCTCCTGTTTCTGTTTGCCACCATGTATCCACGATCACCGCTGATCCTTTGCCTATATGCTCGTAATACCACATCCACGCTTCTGGCTGAATCGGTTCCCCGACGCTAGTCATCAATCTAAAGTTAAAGTTATACCCTTGTAAATGGACTTCTCCCCATTTCATAAACATTCTCACTGCTGTAGGAGATGTATGGAAAATGTCCACATCATATCTCTCAGCAATTTCCCAAATCCTGCCCTTATGCGGATAATCCGGGGTCCCCTCGTACATGACACTAGTTGTGCCCAAAGCAAGAGGGCCATACACAATATACGAATGACCTGTTATCCACCCAATATCTGCGGCACACCAGTACGTATCCTCTGGCTTAATATCCAGGACATATTTCGATGTACCCGTTGCATACGAAAGATATCCTCCAGTTCTATGTTGGCATCCCTTTGGCTTCCCCGTTGTCCCTGAAGTGTACATTAGAAATAGTATGTCTTCTGCATCTCTTTCTACTGGATCAACACATTCCCTTTTATGCTCTCCCTGGAGCTCCTTCAACAGAATATATTCATCTTTTATTTTTACCATCGGTTTTTCATGACGCGTCCATACCAATACTGTCGGATTCCCTCCTATTTCTTCCACTGCCGCATCTGTTTTTTCTATATGGTTTAAAAATTCACCCCTCCGATAATACCCATCAATCGTAACTATATATTCTGAGTTTGCATCTTGAACCCGATCTGCAAGTGCGCTTGCAGAAAAACCAGCAAAAACTTCTGAATGGGGTGCCCCTATCCGTGCACATGCTAGCATAGTCATTGGAAGTTCTAGCACCATTGGAAGATGAAGTGTAACTATGTCATTCTCCTTTACTCCTATCGATTTCAGAGCTGCAGCAATTTCATTTACCTCTCGATATAAATCCTGATAACTGATATTTTTTTGTTCCCCATTTTCTCCTTCCCATAACAATGCAGTTTGATTTTTCCTATCGGTGAGATGACGATCTATACAATTATAGGATGCATTTATTTTTCCCCCTTTAAACCATTTATAGAATGGAGGATTCGATCCATCAAATGTCTCATCCCACCTTTCATACCAGTCGAGTAAGTTGGCATACTCTTCGAACCCGTCTGGAAATTTATCGAACCGTTCATAAATATCTGAACTCTTTACGTTTGCTTGTTCAATAAATTCCTTTGGGGGTTTATAATATTCTTGCTCTGCCAAGTGTGCTTCAATAGTACCCATTCTGTTATTCGAGCTCATATGCATTCTACACTTTTGCCATTTAAAATACTATCTCATATTTCCTTCTCCGAATGTGACAACTAAGAAATAACTTTTATAATCCTGAAAAAGAGATTTCTGCATATCTCTTATGTCTGGACCTAGCTATTTACTAAGTTCTATCTTCATGGGTGCATTTTTTCTCGCCACCGTTGCCGTTTTCCTACGTTTAAAGGACTGGAATCGAACTTCTCCTATCAATTCTTCCAAATTCAATCTAAATTTCACAGAATTCCTCCCATACATGCGATTGATTTTGTTCTCAACTTTAGTTCTAGGCATTTCTGCATTCACAGTAGTGTTCCTTAGCTCCCCATCGTTCGATTTCGACGCTCAAACTTCGGTTATGATTTTCCTTGCACTCTTCTCACTTTTATTATTCTCTTATCTTTTATCTGGCCTTTACGCGTCTATGAGATCTCGTGGCGGGTCCCATGCATGGGCCCTTGCTATGATCACCATCACCTTTGCAACTCTAATTCTAGTGGTGATCGTAATACAACTAATTCTCTCATGAGGGGGCGCCTTTTATTTAAACAAACGTCACAATTACTTTTTTTAATCACCTTATCGGTTTATCTTTTATCCAAACCTGCCGCAGCACACGCTGGGGGCTTGCCCCTGACCAATGAACCTGCCATCATCCCAACTTGGCTTTTTGTTCTTACCGGTGGCGTTATCATCGGCGTTTCATTTTTATTTGTCAGCCTCGTGACCCAAAGACAACTCATCGATCGAATAAATGGTTGCCAATTAAGCCTGCCACTTCTTCAATTCCCTCAATTAAACCTCCCAATCATTCAGTTCCTGTCTGTGTTTCTGTTAATTTACACTTTACTTTTAGGATTTATCGGTCCTCAAAATCCCACTTCTAATTTTGCAATTCTTTTCGTATGGGTTGTCTGGTGGGCTGGTTATACGATGACTGTATATCTATTTGGAAATACTTGGGAAAAACTCAACCCTTGGAAATCAATTTCAACTATAATTCCATCCCTCCATCGCCCCTATCCATCTAAATTAGGTTCTTGGCCCGCCTCCCTTGGACTTCTGGTTTTCGTTCTAATTGAAGTAGGTTCTGATATCACTTATTCCCCTTCTACACTCTCCATTTTCCTTATCTTTTATACCATTCTAACACTACTAGGATCTTTCATCTATGGATCTGAACCATGGTTTACGAATGCAGATCCCATCTCCAAATTTTTTAGATGCTATGGGGAGATGTCATTCCTAACTCCTTCCGCCAATTCTCTCAATCTTCATTTACCTGGGCAAAAACTAGTAAAAGGAACTGATAACATTGGCCTTTCCGCACGCCATGAAGTTTTATTCATAATTACCATTCTTTTCATCACAACTTATGATGGTCTAATCTCCACACAATTTTGGAATGAATGGGTCTTATTACCTTTACTTTCTTTGGGAATTCCAATTTTAATGATACACTTCATTTCTCTTGTAGTTGGACATGGGATTTTTTATGCAATCTATCATTACGCAATCCTGATGGCGCACCGAATTTCTGGAACTTATATTTCTATTCACTCTCTTAACATTAAATTTGCAGTTTCTCTCTTGCCCATTGCAGCTGGGTACCACATCGCGCATTTTACAGGATATATTCTAACATTTTCTACAGCCTTCGTATCCACTATTTTTTATCCCCTACAACCCCCTTCATTCCACCCGTCCCCCCTCCCACTTTGGCTCCCAATAGTGGCTTTAATTTTCATTTTACTTGGCCATATATGCTCAGTTTGGATTTCACATTGCATCTCATTTAAACTTTTCAGCGGCCGTTTACAACCACTCCGCAGCCAATATCCTATTATTTTTATTATGATATTGTATACTATGTTCAGCCTTTGGATCGTCACTTCCCCTTTGGCAACATAAGAATAATTTTATTTCACTGCAATTTCTACCATCTTCATTATGGAACAAACCTCACTAATCGGAATAGAGTTTTCAGTTCCTACTTCTAACGACACCGTCGAACAATGCCACCTTTGCGAATTCATATGCTCCACAAGAGAACATCTAGTCTTCCATTTGGTCGAATCCCACCCCGACCAGTGTTCCACTGAAATAAGTGAGGAATATGCAAAACTCTCTCTAAAAGAATCTGATAAATTGTTTATCTACCATTTAAAAATATGTTCTCTAATAATGCTAACTTTGATGGGACTTGCGTATATTTATGCATTTGCCTTAGCCGGATAATTTAAATTTGATCCTCCTTTGAACCACTCAGCGAGAATATGCCAGTATAAGGGTTTTACGAGCATAGGTCGTAATAGATAAGTACCCCAACCGTCCAAAATTATATGTGTTAGATTTTAGTTTCAGTTTTCTCTTAGCTGGATCAAGCATTCTTCAGATTTTCCCAACAGGAAGTAGGAATTTTATTTTCGACCGCATTTTCTTTATATTTGTACTTCTTGGAACTATCGTTGGTGTAATTGTTATTGCTTATATGCTTATCCAAGCATACCGATATCGAGAGGGTTCTGCTCCTAAAAAAGACGATGTAGATCGCCCCAAACTAGGGGAATTGCCCCCTCCCATCGACGATGGGAATAAATTACTCAAGTCTCTTCTTTTGAGCGCAGTGGTCGTAATAGCACTTGTCGTCTGGACTTATGGTTCACTCTTATACGTCGAAGCCCAACCATCTCAAGTAGACGGTGCACTAACCGTCGAAGTCGAAGCATACCAGTTCGGATTCCTTTTCACTTACCCCGATGGCTATCAATCAACAGGAGTACTCCGGGCACCCGTGGACCGAGTCACAGTTTTGAAGATAACTTCAAGAGATGTGTTGCATAACTTTGGTTCTCCAGATCTCCGTATAAAAGCCGATGCAGCCCCTGGACAAGTATCCGAAACTTGGTTCTTAGCCGAGTCCACGGGGACTTATGATTCCGCCTGTTACGAACTCTGTGGAGCTGGCCATTCTTACATGAAAGCAGACATAATAATACTAGAAAATTCCGAGTTCGAACAATGGAATAAAACTAAAAATAAAGGTAGTTAACTATGAATAAACTTTTACAAACCGATGGTGGCCACTCCGATGAACATGGCCTTCCGCCAATGAGCTCTATCAAACGCTGGTTAGTAACAACAAATCACAAAGACATTGGACTTCTTTATATTGTAACCTCTTTATTTTTCTTAGTAATGGGTGGTGTTCTCGCCCTCTTAATCCGATTACAACTCTGGTTACCCCGTGCCCCTGGAGAAGGATTACTATCTGCTTTTGCGTATAATCAATCCGTCACCGCACACGGTTTGATAATGGTATTTTGGTTCCTCTCCCCATTTGCATTTGGATTTGCCAATTACATAGTTCCTTTACAAATAGGCGCAAGAGATCTGGCCTTCCCCCGCCTAAATGCTTTGAGTTATTGGCTTTATTTAATTTCTGGAATTTTACTCGGAATTTCATTTTTCCAAGGCGGGACCTTCAACGGAGGGTGGACCGTATATGCGCCTTTGAACCTCCCGGCCTTTACCCCTCAAGTCGGTGCAACTTCTGCAATCCTGGCCTTATTTATCTTTTCAGTTGCTATTACTGCAGGATCTGTCAATTTCCTCACCACCATCCACCGCATGCGCGCCAAAGGCATGACTCTACTTAATATGCCTTTGTTCACTTGGACAATATTATTAACCGTATGGATGATGCTATTCGCATTTGCTGCATTGCTTGCTGCACTGATGATTCTATCATCTGATAGGATCTTGGGAACAACCTACTTTTCAACTACTGGGACACAAGGATCTCTCTTATGGACCCACCTGTTCTGGTTCTTTGGCCATCCTGAGGTCTATATCGTATTTTTCCCAGCCCTCGGTGCAATGGCAGAGATTTTCCAGACGTTCACAGGCAAACGAATTGTTGGAAGAAAATGGTTCATCGCAGCCCTTGTTCTCGTCACTGTCCAAAGTTTCGTGGTTTGGATGCACCACATGTTCCTTACAGGGATCAATCTCGAAATAAAAACAATTATCATGATAACTACCATTGGAATATCGCTCCCATTCGATTTGATGGTATTTGCCCTCATCTATACTCTCCTAAAAGGGAGAATTCAGTTCACTACTCCCTTCCTCTTTGCATTCGGGGGGTTGATTTTGTTCATCATCGGTGGAATTACCGGGGTCTTTTTGGGCGCCGTAGTTCTCGACTATGAATTCCGTGGAACCTACTGGGTAGTTGCACACTTTCATTACGTCATGGTTGGCGGTGTAACCGGCCTAGTCGCAGCAATTTACTATTGGTTCCCGAAAATAACTGGTAGGATGTATGATGAGTTCTTAGGTAAGGTGAATTTCGTATTATACTTCATCGGCTTCAACCTACTTTATTTCCCATTGTTTATCGCCTGGGAAACTCCACGTAGGGTTTTCACCTACGCCCCATCCCTGATACCCTGGCATCAAATGGCCACTATCGGCGGATTGATCTTGGCAGCTTCATTTGCTGTAATGCTATACAATTTCTTTGTAAGTCTCTCCCGTGGAGAAGAAGCTGGACCATCTCCCTGGAAATATGCATCCACACTAGAATGGGCTCTTCCATCACCACCACCTTTGGAAAATTGGGAAGGCACTCCTACTTATGAAAACGGAAAACTAGAATTCTTACCAGATAATATCAAAACCGATGGAGGTGAATCTACCCATGAGTGATGAGACTGCCACCCCTCATGTAGAAACGCATGCGAGCATTTGGCCATTTTGCATATCTGTAGGGGTTCTATTTTTCCTCATTGGGCTCTCTGGATACACTCAGGGAAATTCTCCCTCTGTAATCTATCCAGCCACTCTCGTACTCGGATTAATAGTTTTCTCAGCATCCATGATCGGGCTTGGTCTTCAAAGATTTGAAGGCCCTGAAGGCGGATTCGGTGAAGCATGGCCATTCCAGAATATAGAAAATATGAAAACTGGTGTATGGATCTTCTTAGCATCAGATGTGGTCTTATTCGGAGCCTTCATTGGAACTGCTATTTTTATTAGAGTCGCTTATGGTTGGACCGACTGGACCCCCGTTCCAGACGATGTCATCCCCGGTTTAATGAACACCTATTTACTTCTCACCAGTAGTTTCACTGTAATCTTGGCCCTCGTCGCAGCAGAACGAAAGAATAGGTATGGAGTGGTCGTAAGTTTAATCACAACACTTCTTCTTGGAATTGGTTTCTTAGTAAACAAAGGTATTGAATGGAATCATTTGTTCCAACATGGATATTGGCTTTCAACCAATGTGAAAACTTCTACTTTTTTCTTAACAACCGGTCTCCATGGGGCACACGTAATCGGTGGTCTTATAATTTGCATCTGGCTTATAGGCCGTGCCTGGAATGGTGCCTATCTGGAAGACAATAGGGTTCTCGAGTACTTTGGTTTATACTGGCACTTTGTCGACATTGTGTGGTTATTCCTATTTCCCCTATTCTATATATTGTGAGGTAATCAAAAAATGGTATCACTTAAAACTTATACAATAATATACGTGGCATTGTTCATCTCTGCAACAGTACAGGTCCTTGTTGAATTCGCCGGCTGGCTAAGTACGATGTATTGGGTCGCCTTTTGGGTCATCATGATTTTATCTCTTATGAAAGCAGTATTGGTTGCAGGGTGGTTCCAACACTTACGATATGATCCTCCGTCCTTGAGTTATCTGATTCTCATCGGCTTGGGAGCTGCACTCGCACTCACTCTAGCAGCCTCCTATTCCATTCAATAATTTTGAATTCGTTCTAATATCTGTTTAAACCAAACTCGTCGTGCATAAATAGATGTACAGTTTAGTTTTAATTGTGAATGAAAAGACACCCAATCTTTCTATTTATTTACTGTCCCTTGTATGCATAGGCGTCTATGTATTTTCCATGGCAAAAATCTTAAATCCATCTCTGCACCCTTTGCCAATTCTACCCTTTATCTTAATAGGAATTGTATCCATTTTCACGATTTTTTTGCATAGGACCAATTCCACTAAGGTTAAAATTTTATTGTGGATTGGAACTATTTCGTATTTCATTTCGAATTTAGCCCATCTCCCCTTTGAACCTATCCTTAACCTGTTCCTTGACCTTTTAATTTTCACAATTTTCTTCCTAGCTCTTACATTTTCTCTTGAATTTTCCACCTCCTCTTTAAACATGCCAGATGAACCTCCTGTGCAAAAATCCCCATCTTTCTTGTCTGCATATTCTGATCATTTTTCATATGTCTCCAAACATGTGCTATTTGACTATATTCACTTAACAAAACCTAGATTGATGTGGCTTCTATGTTTAGTTGCATTTGCTGGAATGGCTGTTAGCGCAAGATCATCTTTATCTTTCAATACGATTGTTCTAACCTTGTTGGGGGGAATTTTAGCAATCGGGGCAAGTGGAACTTTCAATCATATTTTTGAAGCCGATCTCGATAAAAATATGAGTAGAACTGCTAATAGGCCCCTGGCAACTCAGAAGATATCTAAATCGAACGCTTGGATTTTTGGCATTACCCTTGCAACAGCTTCAACTCTTATATTTTTAACATTAAACCTCTTCGCGGCTCTCCTAGCATTATCTGCAATCCTCTACTACAGTGTGATTTACACCCTCTTCCTTAAACCAAACACTGCGCAAAACACCGTAATTGGGGGGATTGCTGGATCCTTTCCAGTTATTATTGGTTCTGTTGCAGCAACCGCTACTATTACAACCGATGCTATCTTACTCGCAATACTAATTTTCTTCTGGACTCCTGCTCACTTTTATAATCTAGCTTTAACCTATAAGAAAGATTTTGAACAAAGTGGATTGCCAATGTTCCCCGTTGTACATGGTGATGCAAAAACTAGGAAGCATATTTTGTTCTACTTTGGGGCAACTCTCATTTCCGCTCTGTTATTCTTCTTTGTGAGCGGACTTTCTTTGCTGTTCTTCTCTGTAAATTCTATCTTTTTTATAGTGTTCCTTTGGACAATAATTCTTTCTCATTATCAACCCTCTAGACTAACTTCAATGAGGGCTTTTTACGCATCAAATTTGTATCTTGGCGCACTCTTGATATCTATCATTTTAGAGATTCTATTATGATTGACATGACCTTGACCCCAACTAGACGAAATTTTTTATTCTTATTCTTATTCATTTTCATTCTAGAGTTTTCTTTAACACTAGTTTACCTTCTTTATTCAGGAGTCATCTTAACCGACCCTTTGATTCTTCTTTATCCCTTCTTGTGGATCAATTCAAGTATCTTTGTCCTCCTTCTAATTCTCCCAACAAATGTACCCATCCCTCGACGATTACCTGCACTTTTTCTTGGATTTTTATATTTTGTAGTACTAGCTTATCTCAGCTCCATCATAGACCCTGGACATATCTTTCATAATCATACGTCCCTTGACCACGATTTTGGCCTAAGAATTGCATTTACATCCATGCCCCCCGGCTGGGCTCCCGCTATATTCTATAGTGGAAATCTAATTTCTATATACGCACTTTTCTTCGAGTCGATTGGTTATATCTCCCTTTCTTACTTATTTTATCGATCCGTTCTTAGTTTCGATCGATTTACATTTTCTGGTGCAATAGGTGTCTTTTCTTGCGTAAGTTGCACTTGGCCGCTTATTGGTACCTATATAGCTGGAATTTCGGGATCTTCCCTTCCTCTCTTTCTATCAACACACCAATCATATGGTTTCTCAACATTGATATTTATCACCGCACTTTCACTCCTTTTCTGGAATTTACCAAAACGAGATTTTTAGATCTCAATAGGCGTTCCAAATTTATTATAACTAACCACTTCTTCTATCGCTTTTCTTTCCTTCCTCCCTGTAATTTTCTTTATAGGGTATCCAAACCCCACCACGGCAGTAAGATGATATTCTTCTGGAATGTCCAACGATAATTTGGCCTTTTCTTGGTCTGGTTCCTTTATCGTATACAAACGAGAACCCACGCCATTTTCCCATCCCACTAATTGCATTTGTGTTATCGATCTTCCCGCATCTATTTCGTTAAAATTATATTTTGGATCTGTAGTAGTAACTATTGCAAAATCCGCATTTCTCACCCAACCCCCTGTGGGACTAACACTAGCGAGCCTTTCTAATTCTTCCCCCCCTTCAACAATTATATAATGCCAATGCTGTAAATTTCTCCCACTTGGGGCAAGTCTACCCGCTTCAAGAATTTTCCTTTTAGCTTCCAATTCCACCGATTTTTTTTCAAATTCCTGTATTTCAATTCGAGTTTTAATAGTCTCTAGCACTCCCATTCATGTCCTAAGACCTTTATTTTAATATCTCTTTACATTGCAAATCCTAACGCATAATTCCTCTCCCTTCTGATCATAACCAATGAATGTAATCAAGGCGATTGATGTTCAGAAATCTTATTCTGGCATTTCAGCAATAGACGGAGTGTCTCTTTCTATCAAAAAAGGAGAAATATTCGCCTTAATTGGTCCAAACGGGGCGGGAAAAACAACTCTCATAAATTGCCTTACGGGTGCAGCTTCTTTTGATTCAGGATCTATCCAAATCTTAAACAACACCCCCCGTAATGTGGCCAAGTCTAAAATATCTTTATTACCTCAGTCTTTCGAACCACCCACTCATCTAACCGTTTCTGAATTGATTATTTATTTCTCTGGCCTATATGGGATTAAAACCGACCCTCATCACATCTTAGAAAAGGTGGGCCTGTCTTCTCAATCAAACAAGAAATTTTATGAACTATCTGGTGGGCAAAAAAGAAGAATTTGCGTTGGAATTTCAATCATCAATGACCCCGAAATTCTTTTTCTAGATGAGCCCACCACTGGAATTGATCCTGCAGGAAGATTTGAAATATGGGATCTCATCGAAACTATGGCTTCAAGTGGTTCTACCATCTTCCTGACCACTCATTATATGCACGAAGTAGAACGTCTCGCAAATAATATAGGGGTAATTTCAAATGGAAAAATAATAGCAACGGGGACCCCTTCTGATTTAATTACCAAATTCGGTGGTGATTGTACACTTACTATCAAAACAACTTCAAATATTTCTTCCACGTTTAAAGAATTTTCACCATCTTTTAAGGATGGAAATTTACACTTCAATAATATTCAACCAAGCCAAATTGGATCTCTATTAACACAGATTGAAAATCTAAACGTAGAATATAGTAATCTGACGTGGAATCGCCCTAGTTTAGAAACCGTCTACATGGAATTGATGAATAATCATCCTGGAGAATCTCTATGAACTTAACTAGAATCTTAGCCGAATCTTCGGCATCTTGGAAATCATTCCTGCGTAAAAGAACAGCAGTCTTCTTTACATTTCTTTTCCCCATAATTCTAGTCTCCATATTTAGTTTTCTTGTTGGGACTCAGACTAGTGGTTTATTTTCAGAAGATCCCGCATATTATGTTGCAAGCTATATTTCCATAGTTATTCTCTTTACACCCCTTTCTAGAATGTCCATGACCGTCGCTCGTGGAAGAGATGGTTCCCTATTCAAAAAACTCTCCACAACCCCTCTTACAAAAACAGAGTGGCTCTTGGCACACACCATTACCATTTTTAAAATCTGTCTATTTTCAACCCTCCTAGTATTGATTATTGCATCAATACTCACCGATTTCACATTTACCATTCCCCTCACTTTAATTTTATTTATATTTTTAGGCTCATTTTTATTTTGCAACGTCGGAGTCATATTGGGGAGTATAACTAAATCTCAAGACGGTGCCATTACGGCTAGCAATTCACTGGCTTTGCCATTACTTTTCCTTTCAGATACGTTCATACCTCTGAATTATTTCCCAACTTGGTTCGTGCCACTGATTTCGTTTTCTCCTTTGACCCCCTTCTCCCGGGCAACAAGGGACATATTTATTTCATCAACTTTCCCAATTGATGGATTTATTTTACTCGTATTGCTCAATATACTCGTATTTACAATTAGCTCTTATTTACTACCTTTCCACAGCGATTAATTTTGCACCGTACCAATTAACCTCCTATAAATCTCCACTCATAAATGTGATTCAACATTAGGTATGTGATTACTCCCAAGCCCAATGAAACAATCCAGGCGGTTGCTCCAATTCGGCCTATTTTTCTATGATATTTTAATCTGAGCAACTCGGCCGGACTATGGGTCATTCCCGTGATTATTTGATATACCACCAGTGGAACTGCTGCTATTGATAATCCAATATGAATCGCCAACATAATCAAATAAATATACCGAACCAATACTGGCCCTATGAATTCTTTTGTCCCCCCGCCTCCAACTTTCGTCAAATATAGCACTAAAAATAGGAGTATTAACCCAAATGAAGCTAACATAAACTGATTGTGCCTTTTTATATCCCCCTTTATGATAAAGTACCAACCTATGATTATACAACACAGAGCAGTCAAATTTACAATTGCAATCACATCCGCCAATCGATTTATTGCCCACACCGTAAGATCGGGAAAGAGACTTTCTGGCCATATCTCCAAAAAAGTCCCTATTACGATTATATACCCTGCTAAACTAGCTACCCCTGTCGATACTATCACATTTTGTTTTAGGATCCGTTTTAAACTATTCATGGAGTGTAATTCCTATGTCTATTCACAAGCTGCGAACAAATTTTAGCTTATTGAATTCAAACTTCAGGCATAAACTTTTATCGTGGAGCAAGGGATTTATTGATTCATAAATGCTACCAATCGACAGTTCACCCATATCCCGAAATGGAAAAATTCTAATCTTGGCATACGACCACGGACTCGAACATGGCCCTATAGATTTCACCGATCTACCCCAGACTATTGATCCCCAGTCCATTTTTGACCTGGCATGCCACGAAGCTGTTACGGCCCTAGCAGTTCAAAAAGGCATTGCAGAAGCATATTTCCCATCTTACAAAGATGATGTTACCCTTTTGGCAAAAATAAATGGGACTTCTAACCTTTGGGCTGGAGAACCAAACTCTTCAGTAAATTGGTCTGTTGATTATGCAGTTGAACTTGGGGCATCCGCGATTGGGTTTACCTTGTACGGGGGATCAAACCATGAGGTTGAAATGGCAGAAGAATTCAGATTAGCCCAAGAACAAGCTAGATCCCATGGAATCCCTGTAGTCATGTGGTCTTATCCTCGCGGACAAGGAATAAACGAAAAATTCAACGGAAACGATACCGATGACGAAGTCATAGCCTATGCATCTAGACTTGCATTAGAATTAGGTGCAGATGTTGCCAAAATAAAATACCCTGGAAGTGAAGCTGCAATGAGGTGGGCAGTCAAAGCCGCAGGCCCTGTAAAAGTGGTTCTTAGTGGAGGTTCAAAAGTAGACGATTTGACATTCCTTAGCAGTGTCCAAACCGTAATGGATGCCGGTGGGTCTGGTCTCGCAGTTGGCCGAAACGTATGGCAGCGAGAGAATGCAAATGAGATGCTAGAAGCACTTGGACGGATAGTCCATGGCGGCGAGCCCGCCGAGGACGCCATATCCTCTCTAACATGATCGAAGATATATTCAATATTATAGCAAAATCCGCCCCCTTAATTCGAAATGAATTGCGCACTAGACGTGACTCTTCTACGACTCAGAATCCAACTGGAGATGCTCAATTAGCAGCTGATATTTGGGCAGATAACCTCTTCGCAAAAAAAATCCTGGAACTCGATGGAGTTGGATCTTATGCATCTGAAGAACGTGAAGATGTATTAATTTCTGGAGAAGGTCTTTCGGTTGCAATAGATCCTCTAGATGGATCCTCTAATTTATTATCTAATAATATGATAGGAACCATTGTCGGTGTGTATGATTCCCCTCTACCCACTTCCGGAACCAATCTAATAGCAGCAGCGTATGTTCTATATGGTCCAGTTACCACAATGGTAACTGCACATTCTGGATCTGTCAACGAATACATAATCGATCAAGGACAGCTCCAACTCCTTCGAGAGAATATAACCTTGCCAGAAACTCCTCAATTATATGGCTTTGGAGGGATCGAAAAAGAATGGAAACCTCGCTTTAAAAAATATGCAGATAGCATCCGAAATACACTCAAACTACGTTATGGCGGTTCACTCATAAGCGATATTAATCAAATATTAGCCTACGGTGGGGTTTTTGCATATCCCGATCTCCTATCCTCCCCTGATGGAAAACTTAGAATTTTGTTTGAAGCACACCCTGTGTCCTATATAATTGAATCTGCAGGGGGCCTATCCTCCAATGGACATATCTCGATTCTAGATTTATCACCCGATGATCTACACGATAGAACTCCCCTCTATGTTGGGAATAAAAATCTAATTGAAGAACTTTCCACTTTCTATCAATGACTAAGTACGAACGCGACACCAATTTGGCATCTGTTGTCATTTATGATTCTAAATGTCCATACTGCTCCGCCGTAACAGACTGGCTGAAACGAACTCGAGATCTTGGGGCAGTGTCGTGGCACGAAAATATAGCCCAAAACTTCTTGAAAGCCCAATTCAATTATTCACCATTCGCCGTTTTCTTAGTCGTTCTTCCTGAAAACAAAATCTATGCTGGACCTGATGCAGCACGGGAATTATGTGAACGAGCAAGACTACCTGGGCTCTTCGGACGATTGGTAGAACAAGAATATCATAAAATATCTAAAACCGCGAGTTTACTCTCCAATCGAAAACAATCACTAGATAAAATCGAAGGTGAATTCCCACTAAACTCTAATTCCTTATTATTGTTAGATGATTTGTTCCACGAAGCGTGGACGCTTCCCTTCGAGGAATGACCTATCTATAATATTATCATCTCATCTGGTGCGTGACTTAATCTTTTCACTTTTTTTTCTGTCACTGCTATTTCATCTTCAACTTGAATTCCCCCAATTCCAATTTCATAGTAAGGTGGTTCTACACACATCACCATTCCTGACTCAATTTTATTCTTTTCTTGTGTTATGAGTGGGTCATCATATGTTGAAATTCCAATCCCATGTCCTAGGTGATGTCGTTTGAATTCTGACAAATTTTTTATGCCTCTTTTTGCACCTTCTTTCCGTATATAATCCATGGTCCTTCTGAATATTTCAGAAGTACATGCTCCTTTCTTAATTAGAGAAATTTCTTTATCCATTCCCCTTTTCAATATGTCATACTTAATCTCTATTTCTGTATTTGAATTTTCAAATAAGAACGTTCTCGCAATGTCGGACGCATACCCTTCGTACAAACATCCCACGTCATATAGAACTATGTCTCCACCTTTCAATGTCACGTCACTAGGGATGCAAGACTCGGCACTATGGGGCCCAAATCCAATCAAACAAAATCCAGGTTCTGCTCCCAGCTCAATCAACCTCTTCTTATATATTTTCTCCAGATCTTTTTCTGTCATCCCCGGTTTAATCTGCCCCACTGAATACTCAATCGAAGCTTCTGTTATTGACACTGACTTCTCTAGTTTCTCTATTTCTTCCTTGCTTTTAATTTTGCGCAATTCTGAAAAAATACCCTCTGCAGCTATTATCTCGCATTTCGATCTCTTTTCAATTAACATCGCCTCTTCTTCTGTCAAATTTTTGCTTTCTAGAGCTATGGTTTTCCCCGAACCTACTAAATTCTCTATCGCATCTAGTAAAGCTTCATTCGCATCCGGTGAATTATTCTTGAAATTTAGTTCCAATATTTCCCTCTCGCGATTTGATAGGTCGGGACCTTCATAATAATAGTAGTCTCCATATGAGTATACCTCTCCAAACTCCAATTGATTTGTTATAAGTAAATCTGTATCTCCATTTGGAAGTATTAGATCTGGGAGTTCTCTACCTTCTACCCACATGGAATACCGCTTTGGCTCAAGTGGGCCTCTAAAACCAGACATATAGAACACATTTTCTGGAGATGTAGCGATCACTACATCTATTCTCCTTTCATCCAGTATATTCTGAATTCTTCCAATTTGGATCATTTCTGCTCACAATGTATCGAACAGCTGACCATACCCTTCAACTTTGGGAGAAATTCCCCCTAGTTGATACGCCTTCCAAACCTGTGCCTGAGCATCTCCTATCACTGGAACTCCTGTATCTTGTTCTAGTACCTCTATGAAACTAGCACTTTCCCATTGAGGACATGATATGTATATCGCATCATAACCCTCGCTTTCTTTTGCTAATTCCACCGCAGCACGATATGCGGTAGATGAAGAAACCCCATCTATATCTCCTGGGCCACTGCGATTTATCCCTGCCAGTGCAACAACTTCGAGCCCACGATCTTTTAGATATTTAACACGTTCCTCATTTCTTTCTTTGGGATATGGGGTAACTGCTATAATGGATTTCGCCCCCACAGCTTTCATGGCATCTACATGAGATTTCAAGTTAGTTGTTATTGGAGCTCTTATTTCTGCATTTATACGATCTAGCAGCTCATCCTCTCCCTTTGCACCTTTCAATGCAAAGATAGGGCTCCCTCCCGCAATAATACAGTCTACACCCCTTTCATCCAATCTTTTAGCTGCTGGATATACCTGTTCAAATGCTTCTGAGAGGTTTTCAGGCGTAAACTTCTCCACTCCCATATTTACGACATACATCTCCACCCCTTCAACTATCATTTTTCGAAATTCATTTCCATGATTCCACACCGAAGGTTCAATTTTTCCAAATTTAAGACGCCAATGATCCATAGTACTTGTTCCTATAGACTTCGCAATCATATTAAAAGTTCCCTGTAATTCTTCCCTCTTCAACGCGATTGCATCTATTTTATTACATTAGCAAACCAATTGTGACTAATGGTAATAGATTTGACACTGGCCTGCGGGGAATATGACTTGACATATGCTCTTCACACAGGTCTCGTACAACCAAGTGGCATTGATCTAAATGTTCTCACTTACGAATCCCCTGAACGCCATTGGCGGATGATGCGCCATGGAGAATTCGATATATGTGAAATGTCTTTAGGATCTTACCTTGCCTCACGAAAACACCCCGATCTTTACCCATTTACAGCAATCACTGTCTTCCCTCACCGAAGATTTCGCCATTCATATATGTTCAAGCATAGTGGAATCTCTTCTACAAATCCGGGAGATCTCGAAGGAAAAAAAATTGGTTTGAGGACCTGGCAAACTACGGCTGGTATCTGGATGCGGGGAATAGCACAAGAGCAATATGGACTGGACTTAACTTCTGTTGAATGGTATACTGACGACACCGAAGACGTTCAACTAACCATCCCTGATAAATTCAATGTTCAAAGAATCTCTGAGGACCGGAATATTGAAGAAATGCTAGTATCTGGAGATCTCGACGGGGCTTTCTACCCCGCCCGTTTGAGCTCTGTAAAACATAAAAAAGGAGCAGAACATATATTCGAAGATCCTTTCCTAGAGGAACAGCGCTATTATGAAGAAACTAACCATTTTCCATTAATGCACACTGTGGTCATTCGAGACACATTGCTAGAGAAATACCCTTGGATAGCAACAAACATTTATAAAGCATTCTCCGAAGCACGTGACATATGCTTACAAAAACTAGAAGACCCCCGGTGGACTGCATTAGCTTGGGCGCAAGAACATCTCGACCACCAGCAGAAGGTATTGGGGACAAATCCTTGGCCGTATGGATTGGTTCCTTCCAACCAACGTACTCTTGACAAACTACTTGATTATGCATATGATCAAGGCCTTACTCCTAAAAAATATTCTCCAGAAGATTTATTTGCTAAAAGCACGCTGGATCCTGAAATAGAAGGAAAAGAATACGTATCCGGAAAGTAGTTGTCCTACTACTCTTATTGGTTTTAGTTACTCTGATTCTCTAACGCTTCAATCACTCTTTCTGGTGTTATTGGTATTGTATCAAATTCAATAGAAAGGGCATTTACGATGGCATTTCCGATTGCGGGGGCGGATGCCATCATTCCCATTTCCCCAACGCCCCTAGCCCCATATGGGCCCACTTCATCCTCTGTTTCAATTATTATAGTTTCCGATTCATAAGGCAACTCCATCGTCCCTGGTATCCGATAATCTTTAAAATTGGGATTAACAACTAGTCCCTTTTCATAGATAATCTCTTCATACAGGGCACTAGATATACCCTGGCCCGTTGCACCTTCTATATGCTGCTCAACACTTTTTGGATTCAAAGCAAATCCTACATCCGTCGCAGTAATCATTCGAAGAACTTCAACTCTACCTGTTATCTGATTAACGGCAACCAATGCAGCTTGACCCACCGGAGTCCAGAAAGCATGGTGTTTTCCACCTTTTCTAGAATCATATGTCGCAGTTCCGATCAATTCGCCCCCCTCTTTTAACATGGTATTTGATACTCCTACCATTTGACCATAATTTGAGAATAGACGATTAACAGATATTCTATTGTCCTCTTTTCCTTTTAGAATGATTTCCCCATCTGATGTCTTCAAATCCGAAGAATCTATTTTTTCATCAAATTCCCCCACCGCCAGATCAAACATTTTTTGTTTTACATCCGCTATCGCCTTCCGAACTGCATTTCCTGTGTGGTATGTAAATCTACTCCCTGTTGGTCCTCTATCATATGGGCTGTTTGCAGTATCTCCTGCAATAATTTTAACTTTTCCCAACTCAATGTCAAAACCTTCCGCAATAATCTGAGTTAATACAGTTTCTGCTCCCTGTCCAATTTCAGGTGCCCCTATATATGCAATCACATTCATATCACGTTGAACTTTAATGGTAGCTGCAGCAGACGCTCTGGATACTGGTTTGTTCCCATACGCAATGCCTATGCCAATCTTCCATTCCTCCGTATCATATTCTGGATATTTGCTCTCTATGTCGATAGATCTCAATCCCTCTGCAGATTTTATCAAACAAGCTTCAGTATCAACTTTACCAAGCGTCTCCCCCTTCGCATTTATATCTCCCGCTCTTAGGAGATTTTTCAACCTATATTCTATTGGATCCAGTCCTACTACCCGGGCGATTTTATCCATGTGGCGTTCCATTGCCCAGTTAACCTCTGGCTTTCCAAAACCCCGAAACGCTGCGTATTTTGGCAAGTTGGTATACACCGCACAGCTTGTATACTTAACATTTGGAATTTTATACGAACCAACTGTAACACTAGGGCCACTAACTGTGCATCTAAAAACTTGCTCATTATATGCTCCTACATTGAACAAAATTTCTGAATCTCTAGCTATGATTTTACCTTCTTTTGTAACTCCATCTTTCACCCTGACTATAACTTGAGGTCTGCTCACTCCTACCATATACTCTTCCGCTCGTGTTAATTGAAGCCTTACTGGACGATCTGTTTTCTGCAGAATCCCAACCAAAATGGATTCTATAAATGGAGTGATTTTCCCACCAAAACCTCCTCCTACATATGGCGATTTTATCTCTATATCTCCTGGATTCAACTCCGGATATGCCATACATAGTTCAGTTTCAATATTATGTGGAACTTGTTGAGAGGTCCAAATTTTAATCGTACTTCCCATTCGCCTGCCCACTGAAACATGAGGCTCCATCGAACAGTGTTGGAGCGATTTAACCTCATATCTCCCTTCGACAACATGATCTGCATCTTCAAAAGCTGATTCTACTTCTCCCACTTCTAACGAATCTGTGTACATCAAGTTCGGACGATTTGTATACTCCTCATCCACATGATCTCTCTTTTCAAATCTAGGATCTCCTTGTTTCGCAAATTGATAACTCCGCACGTCTTCATGAACTGTAGCACAAGGATTTTCAGAAAAAGCTTCTTCTAAGTCAAATACTGCTGGAAGTTCCTCATATTGAAGTTTGATAAGGTTCACGGCTTCTTCTGCTATTTCTGGTGTTTCCGCAGCAACTGCCGCTATCGGTTCCCCTATATATCTAAGCTTCTCCGTTGCTAGTATAGGCTGATCTAAAATAAACTGTCCTCTGCGAGTATCCGGTACGTCCTTATAAGTTATTATTACTTCCACACCCTCGACCTTTTCTGCCTCCTCTATATCTACTTCAATTAACCGCGCGTGGGCGACGGGACTAGTCAATAATTTGGCATGTAACAATCGATTTGGATTGATATCCATTGCATATATTGCCTTACCTGTAACCTTATCGGGTGCATCCACCCTTGCAATAGATTTTCCGACATGGCGATTTTCATTATGACCCTCTAGTCTAATTTTAACTTGACCACTTTGACTCATGCTTTCACGCTTCCTTAATTGCTGCCTGCTTAACCGCATCGATTATTTTGACATACCCTGTACACCTGCACAAATTCCCACTCAGCCCCTCTCTTATCTCTTGAATCGTTGGATCTGAGTTTTCTATCAGTAAGGACGTTGCCGCCATTATGAACCCTGGGATGCAATAGCCACATTGAGATGCAAAACAATCTATAAAAGATTGCTGTAGCACAGAAAATTCACCCTCTTCTGACAGACCCTCTATAGTTGTAATGCTTTCTCCGACCATTTTTCCCACTGGGACGAGGCAAGATTTAACAGCTTTATCTCCTAGTAATACTGTACAAACACCACACACACCCGAGTCACAACTCTCTTTTGTACCCGTCAATCCCACATCATATCTAAGAACGTCTCTAAGAGGTTTATACGGGGAAACATCAACTACGTGTTTTTTTCCATTTATTTCTAGTCTTATTCCTTCCATTATACCTCTCCTATTATTTCGGATTTTACATCTTTAATTGTTTGTCTTGCGATCCTTTTAAAAACTATTTCTTTATACGATTTAGGCGTTTGAACATCTCCCATTAAATCTAAATTTTCTCCCAAAGCTTCTACAGCATTCTCCACAGTTTTATCCTCAATTTTAGTACCTTCTAATACCCTTTCCGCTTCTTTCGCACGCATAGGTATGTCTCCGCCATTTGTTAATCCTATCCGTGCAATTGCACAAATTCCCTTTTCATCTAGCGTCAATCTCACACACACACCCGCTATTGCATAATCCCCCTGCCTCGGGGTCATCGCTCTGTATTTCCCTCCAGAATATCTGGGCAATTTTGGAATCAAAATTTTGGTCAAAATTTCTCCATCTTCTATTGCAGTCTCATAATAATCCACAAAAAAATCTTCCAAGGGGACTCTTCTGCTTCCCCCTGCATTTTGTATCTCTAATTCTGAGTCTAAAGTTAGTAAGACTGGGGGTGTATCTAATGCTGGGTCTCCATAGACCAGCCCTCCTCCAATTGTACCTTGGTTTCTCACTTGAGGTCCTGAGATTTCAGAAGTCGCTATTGCATAAAATCCAAATTCCTTTTCAATTAATGGACTTTTCTTTATTTCAGCATATGTCGTAGCGGCCCCAACCTCGATGCACTCTCCCACCTCTTCTATTCCTCTCATTTCTGCTATCTTGCTAATGTCAACCAGCAAATCTGGATCAATTAGTCCCTGACGCATCAATAACATCATTGTCTGTCCTCCAGCCACGATTTCCGCTCGACCCTCACAACACGATAATTTTTCTAGGGCATCCTCAACTGAAGAAGCAACGTGGTATTCCCCCATGATATGATCTATGAAAGAGTTGGAGTCTGATCAGTAAATATATTTGGACATGTCACCTTGATGTTTTTTTATAGATATGGCCTCTCTTATTGCAGTCTCTTAACGCCTACCATGAGCCCAACACCTGCCAACAAACCTGTCAACCCCACAACCGTGAACGCCATTGAAATATCAGATACAATTAGCATAAGTGCAATCATTCCTGGGCCTACTACTTTGCCCAAATTTTGGAATGTCGTCGCAACTGAAACGGCCCCTCCTCTCATACCTTCTGGCGCCAATTGATTCACTAAGCTTTTTTGCCCCGGACTCACCATCCCATCCCCAAATCCATACAATACCGCCCCTATTGCAATTACTATAGGTGCGGGAATAACTCCCATAATTATGATGCCCAAACTCGCTACGATGAATCCTCCTATTATTATGTTTATTGTAGAAAATTTATTTGACAACCTTCCCACTTGCGTAGAACTCACGAAAGATACAACACCCTTTATCGCCACCAACAGCCCTGCAGCTTTAACATCGAGCCCAGCCCCCCCTATCGCTAAAACCGAAATGTAGGTAAGAAATCCAAATAATAATAAAAATCTAATCACAAATGTCGTAACCAAACAAGCCATTCTCGGCTTGCTGACAAATAAAACCAATTCATTTATATAATCTTTCATAGACGAACTCGCAGATTGTGCGGATTGTGGAATAACATACCACGCCCAAATAGCCACTGGAACTGCAATTAGATAGAGTAGAAATGGGTATCTCCATGAATACACAAACAATATCCCACTCAATATTGGGACTCCTATAATCCCCACATTTATACCTGCAGTTCGAATCCCCTGTGCGGTCGTCTCTTGAACTCCACTATATAGGTCTCCTATCATCGCAATTACAATAGGGCCTGCAGCGGCATGCCCCACGGATTGCAACACTCTTAATAGTAATATAACTTCAAACGTGCTTACTATTGAAATTCCCGCACCAGCTAGACCAAATAACGCCAACCCCGGGACTAAAAAATATTTTTTTCCATATTGATCTGCGAGAATTCCCATTAGCGGTACCAAAATCACCAACGGTATTGTATATGCAAGCATCAATAATCCAGCCCTAGCATCACTCACTGAGAAAACAACAGCAAGATCTGCAATGATCGGACTTAGAACTGCGGATTCCATTATCAACACCCCGCTAGCTAGCACTAGCGATTGGATTCTTGGATCTTTGATCACATTTCCCCCCTTACCAAATAATATTGTGCCAATTTCCCTTGCCATTTTGGTTTGTCTATATTTTATTCAATTTAGCTACTTCTTAAGCCCTGGCATGTTGTTTTACCCCATTTTACATTCATAATCGTTATTCCGATTCAGAAACATATACTGCAGTACGGGTCGGTGGTCTAGTTGGTTATGACGTCGCATTTACACTGCGGAGGTCGCAGGTTCGACTCCTGCCCGACCCATTTTAATGCCTAAATTATCCTCGCTCTGGTTAATTGTAGGAAAAGTACATAGGAAACCCCCCCGGCCATCTCTCATTCTGCTCACCATCCTTGTTATACTCCTTGCCGCCGCAATTTTGTTTACATTCTCTGGGTCTACTCAGTCCCCCACTGCAACCGTGATATTTTTTGACACTTCTGAAAATGTACTCGCACAAGCAGAACTTCAAATTTCAGACACTATGATCACTCGTTATATAGGTCTGAGCCAAACCACCTCTCTCGGTAAAAATCAGGGAATGCTTTTCGTTCACCCCTCTGAAACAAACCACGTTTATGTAATGCGCAATATGAGCTTTCCCATTGATATCATTTTCATAGATTCTCAGGGTACTATTGTTTCTATTCATCATGCGTCCCCCGAGCTACCTCCTTACACCCCTTATGAAGGACTTAGCAAATGGGTTATTGAATTGCCCTACAATTGGACACTTGACCACAATATATCTCCTGGGGACACCGTCCATATCTACTTAGACTAAACCGAGAAAATTTTACTCCTCTCTACCATCCCTATTATGTATACCTCATGGATGACATCGATTCTACCATTCCTTCTTCAAATTTTTCCAACCCGATGCTCCGTTTATTATCTTTCTATGGGGCCTCCAATATTCGGAATTTTCTTGTAGGCTTCATAGCAAATCTATTCGCTCGTATATCCGATCTCGTCCCTCCTTTCCTCCTCGGTGTCGCAATAGATTCAATTATTTTACGAGATAAACCATTTCTAATTCCATTTTTCTCCGAATCCTCTCTTCCTCAACACCCAATATCTCAATTTTGGTTTGTGGTTTTTCTCATTGTATTCTCTTTTATCCTCAGTGCAATTCTTCATTGGTTTAGAAATTGGGGCTGGAATTCATTTTCTCAAAATATCCAACATCAAATTCGCATCGATACCTACGCCCGTTTGCAAAATTTAAATATGAGTTTCTTTGATAGAAAACACAAAGGCGAATTAATGTCTATCCTATCCAATGATGTCAACCGACTGGAAATTTTCTTAAATGATGGTTTCAACTCTGTCTTCCGTCTCGCAATAATGGTAATTGGAATTGCAACTTTACTATTTTATATGAACCCCCCTCTGGCCGCAGTTTCTCTTTTTACCATCCCCATAATTGCTTTTTTTACATACAACTTCACAAAATCTATACAACCAAAATATGCCGAAGTACGAGACAGTGTGGGGAAACTCCATTCTCGACTTAAACAGAATTTAAATGCAATCCAGTTAATTAAACTCTATAACACCGAATCCTATGAATCTAGTCGCGTAGAAGAAACTTCTCTGAATTATTATAATACCAATTGGGATTCTATCACAACCCGAATAAAATTTTTCCCCTCACTTCAAATCATATCTGGAATTGGATTTACTATGACCTTTCTAGTCGGGGGATTCTGGGTTCTATCGGGAGATATACTCTGGCTTTCCTCCCGTCCCCTCTATGCTGGGGAATTTGTAACATTCATGTTACTCCATCAACAGTTGGTCTGGCCAATGACTCAATTTGGACAGGTCATAAATATGTATCAACGGGCCCGGGCATCTACCGTCAGAATATTTGGTTTAATCGATGAAACTAATACTCTCCCTGAAAAACCCAACCCCCCTGAACTAATCGTCGATTCTGGAACAATCATCTACGAAGATGTTTCTTTTGGATATTCTCAAAACAAAATATTGTCTAATATCTCTTTTAAGGCCGGGAAGGGCGAATCTTTGGCTATAGTTGGCCATAGTGGATCTGGAAAATCAACCTTATTGAGACTATTATTAAGATTGTACGATATAGATCATGGATCCATCACAATCGATGGACATGATATTCGAGATCTATCTCTGAAGAGTTTACGCGACCAAATTGGATATGTTGGCCAAGACATCTTCCTTTTCCACGGCACGGTTAGGGAGAATATCCAATATGGATCATTCACAGTCAGTGAGGAGGAACTTATTCAATCTTCTAAAGCAGCAAAAGCTCATGATTTCATAATGAATTTGCCACATGGATATGACACCATCGTCGGAGAACGTGGAATCAAACTCTCGGGAGGACAACGACAACGAATTGCCATTGCACGAGCACTTCTAAAAGACCCTCCAATTTTCATTTTCGACGAAGCTACTAGCGACGTAGATACTCCTACTGAATCTTTGATATTAGATTTTATAAAGACCCATCATTCTGAAAAGACCATCCTGGCTATTGCTCATAGACTCTCCACAATACAGGACTCAACTAATATCTTAGTTTTACAAGATGGGGTGATTATAGAATATGGAACTCATAATGAACTATTGAATAAAAAAGGATCATATTTCGAACTTTGGAGTGCTAGAAATGTCTAATTCATCTGGCCATTTCTCCCCAAACTACCACCGTTGATTACAAGACCAATGACAACCTTGGTACATTATGGATCTATCTCAGGTCACTTCCGAAGATGCAAAAAATGCGGCATCAAAAATAGTAGTTTTTCCTGTGGGAAGCACAGAACAGCATGGGCCTCATGCACCTCTTTCCACTGATCTATTACTAGCCAAATCTGTCGCAGAGGAAGGCATCAAACAATTTCCAGGCGAAGCCATTCTCGCGCCCCCTCTCCCATTCGGCGTATCTGAGGAGCATAGAAATTTCTCTGGAACCCTTTGGCTTTCTCCACAAACTTTTCGCGATTGCATATCGGACGTGCTTAATTCTTTTATTCACCACGGATGGAATAAAATCATCATAGTAAATGGCCACGGAGGCAACATTGACGCATTAAATGAAGTTTGCGCCGATATAACTCGAAACACCACAAAACCTGCATTTGCAACTACCTACACCTGGTTTCGGTATTCGGACGATCTCCCTATGGGTCATGCAGGTGAAGTTGAAACATCTATGTTATTGCATCTTTTCCCCAATCTCATCAATTCCGGTATGATCTCGCAAGCAAGTTCTGATTCTGGAGATAGTTGGGGGTCTTTTGAACAAGGTGCACAAATGAAATACGACGTTGAAAAATTTACAAAAAATGGTGTTATAGGGGATCCCTCCCTTGCGTCTAGTAATCTCGGGGAAAAATTATTAAAAGAATCTGGAACTTCCCTCGCTAAACTTCTAGAAGTGGTATCAAAGCTCAAACTTTCTTGACGATGTCTTCTTTTTTATCAATTCATCCCTTTGTCTCTACAGACTCAACAAACATCAGTGGATAGCCCCTTTCAACTTTCATTTTAGATACTACCTCTGTATCTTTATATTGAATCTCGATTCTAACTGCCATCATGTCACCTTTCAATTCTGCATACCCAAAATCATCATTCATTGATTTTTTTACTTCCTCTTCTGATATCTCTACTGACACATTTGTACAATGTGGCTGGTTTTGAATTGATTTTTCAATTGCAGAAGATAAACTTTCGATATTATCCAGACTGATAGGGGCACTTGAAAACTGATGGTATAGCGATCCAAGCTTGACGCCCGACTCGAAACAAGCAATTTCTGTTTCCGTTGGTTTCATACAACTTGAACTTTCTGCCCTCTAAAGAAAAAGTTACTTCTCCTTTCCCCTCTCATTAACTTTCAATGAAAGATGTAGTATTGCTTACAGGTGCACTAGGAAATGTGGGACGCACGATCCTTTCACACCTCCACGATCAATACACCTGGCGTCTACTTGATAACCAGTCTCCCGATAGTGATTTTCCTTATGACCTAATTGTTGCTGATATTTTAAACACCACTGCTGTAAAAGAAGCTGTAGAGGGGGCTAGTGCAATAATTCACCTTGCCGGGGATCCTCAAACCTCTGCATCTTGGAACTCAGTCCTTCGAAATAATATTGAAGGTACTCAAATCTTACTTGAAGCCGCAGTGAATTCCAATGTTGAAAAATTTATCTTCGCATCTTCGAACCACGCAGTTGGTCACTATGAAACCGATCCCAATTCTGATCCTTCCAATCCCACTAGTCCATTTCCTCTCGATGGAACCGAACTCCCTCGACCTGGAAATCTCTACGGTGCCAGCAAAGCCATCGGCGAAATTCTAGGGAGATATTACCACGATGAGCACGGCATCTCTGTCCTTTGCGTTAGGATTGGAAATTTAAATGGAGATGCCCCTCCTGTTGACTACGCACGTGGACAATCTATGTGGCTCTCCAATCGAGATTGCGGCCACCTTTTCGATAGATGCCTACAAGCCGATTATGGGTACGAAATAGTCTATGGCGTTTCCGACAACGATGGTAGTTATTATTCTTTAGATCGTACTAGAGATCTCTTGGATTATTCCCCGCAAGACAACTCTGCAGAGCATATCTCTTAATTCTAAGAAATTATCCAAATAGCTTTTTAATATCCTTTCCACTTTCTCTTATTCTTTCCACTCTGTTTCTTATCTGCCCATATGCCATCCCCCGCAAATCTGGGTTTTTTACAAAAGTTACTATCAATTGCTCAATTTTTTTATACTTTCTCTTTTTAAATCCCCCTCTCGCATAACTAATCGCATCTTTAACAATCTCATATTCGTATACTTCAACCTCCTCTGATATCACTTCCGCAGCTAGAAATACAGATTCGATTTCTAAATCTTCCAATTCCATCTTGCCACCTCTATACACTATAGTGGGGATTTTTTCTTGGGAGAATGATTCCACATCCTGACCTATTTCGATAAGATATTCTCTAATAAGTCCAATATCCACGCCTCTGTACACTTCTGGCATCTTCTCTAAATATCCAAACGAACTTTCCACGAGCCCTCTCATTCCCTTCCAATTTTCATTAGTCCCATGATATATTATGGCCGTAAATTGAATTAAACCTTGTAAAAATAACTTGTCCTCACTCCCCTTCTCAAGTTTTAACCAGTATCGCTCCCACGCCCCATGGGCAGCATGGTACTCTCCGCTATTGTAAATGGCAATTCCAGCTTCCAAGTGCACCTTTAATTTCCCATCCTCACTCATTTGTAGATTTTGTCCTTTTATTTTCTTGATTACAAGTAATATTCAAGTCTATTGACATCTTACAACCCTCCACTTCATAAATAACATGAAATTTAGTGTTGGTCATTTACCCGTAGGATCTCTCCACGATTTTGTTTCTCTTGCACATTGTGCTGAAAATTTAGATTTTGATACTTTTTTCATCGCAGACCACGCAACTAAACAAAACCCGTACGCTATGCTGGCAGTTGCAGCACTCAAAACAAAACGAATCAACCTGGCAACTGGGGTCACAAATCCATATTCTCGAAATCCCCTCCTTACTGCTTCTGCCATTTCCACTATAGATTCAGTATCTAATGGGAGGGCGATCCTTGGTATTGGTGCAGGAGGCCATGGAATCTCTCCATTCGGCCAAGAACGGTCCCCTCCTATCTCTACACTCAAAACATCAATCGAAACAATTAGAACTTTACTAAATTCTGGCACAGTTTCTGACCCCGAAGGACCTTTTAATCTAATAAATGCCAAATTAGAATTCAAACCAAAACACAATATCCCCATTTATGTTGCCGGACGGGGGAAAAAATTATTAGAACTAGCCGGGTCTGTTGCAGACGGGGCCGTAGCAGGAGCAGGACTCACCTCAATTGAAGCCATGAAATATGCTTTAAAACATATTCGCTTGGGCACAGAGTCAACTGGAAGAAAACTTTCGGATATAGATATCATTTGCTGGTCATTCCTTTCTATCGGGCGTGATAAAAAATCAGCACTAGATGCAGTCATACCGTTTACAGCCCAACTAGTCCAGCATGCCGTTCCTAGAAGCACTCTCGAGTCCTTTGGAATTTCCTCAAAATCGATAGATTCTGTATTGGGTATTCAGGACATATCTTCCCACTCTATTTCTTCTCTCCGAAAAAAAGTGTCTAGAGAAATCGTAGAATTATTTGCAATAGCTGGAACTCCCGAACAATGTCTGAATCATATTTCTGCACTCAGCGAAATTGGAATTTCACATTGTGCATTATTGCCCTTTGATAATAATGAAAATAATCAGGTAGAGAACCTAGAACTCTTCTATGACACGGTGATTAAAGAACTCTAATGACTTTAAAAATGGGACTTGGATATCCCACCGCTCGTGAAGGTCTAAACTATCCAATTCCTTTTTGCAACTCCTCTCATTTAGTTGAAATTGCAATCAAAGCCGAAACACTTGGGTTCCATTCGTTAGGGGGGAATGATCACATAGTCCCTGCAACATATGTGTCGGAACATTGGACCGACCCTCCTCGATATTACGAACTATTCACTACATTTGCACATATCGCCGGATTGACTCACACCATCCGTTTGAATACCTCTGTCGCAGTTTTGCCTCTAAGAAATGTAGTTTGGCTAGCCAAACAAGCCGCGACCCTCGATTGTTTATCTGATGGAAGACTGACCCTTGGAGTCGGAGTCGGTGCATACACCGAAGAATTTTCTACTCTATTTCCCACCGCTCCCCTCGTCCGTGGAATGATCACCGACCATTCAATAGAAGCCCTCGTAGATTTACTCTCCAAGCCCTCTAGTTATAATTCTGAATATGTCAACTTTGGACCATTGGATCTCTATCCTCGTCCTAAACAAAACCCTCTCCCAATTTACATCGGAGGAAATCATCACTCTGCCTTAGAACGATCTGCAAAATGGGGCCAAGGGTGGCTCCCTGCAGGCCTGTCCCCTTCAAACCTCGAGGAAAAAATTAATCACCTTTCAATCTTGGCATCTGACCATGGGAGATCTATTTCTGATATCGATGTCGCACCTCAATTGACCATCTGCGTTGCAAAAACTACCCGAGCTGCACACAAAAAATTCCGAGAATCTCACCAATATACTCATCTCAAATCTCTTTTAAATTCCACTTTCAAAAATCTACCCGAAGAAGAAATTTTAAATGGAAACCTGATAGGGACTTCTGAAGAAATAGTCAAAAGGTTGCAGGAGTATATAGACATAGGCGTAACTCATTTCCCTGCAACGGTTCTCGCAGTAAACGACATCTCTACCTTTTTTTCAGACATGGATCTCATCTCGCGGGATATACTCGATCTATTTTAATTTAGTTCACACGGTCTATTTCAAATCTTCACATTTTTAAACTCCAATGACATCCTTTAACACATGCCCAAAAATGGCCATGTGGTTGTCGACGTCGATGCACATTTCTTTGAACCATTACATGACTTTTCAAATTATCTAGACGAACCCTGGAAATCCCGATTTAGCGGAGCAACGAGGGGTAGATTTATCCCTGGTAGTACTGGTGACCGGTGGGTAGGTGGCAGAATTATGAGGAATGTAACTTCATACCCTCAAAAAGATATGACACCTGAGGAAATACCTAGTGTGATGAAACATGTCGGTCTTGATAAGATTGTTTTACTACCCAACAAAATGCTTTCATTTGGAAAATTATCTAGTGATGAAATAGCAGTCCCCCTTGCAAATGGATTCATTGACTATATGCTCGATAAAGTTGTTGATCCCTCTGAAGGAATTTACACGATGCTAGTTGCACCCTTCCACGATCCAGAAGAGTCTGTCGCGTTAATCGATCGAGTAGCTGATGAAAAGGGAGTCGTAGCACTCTGCCTAGTCACCGCTGGCCCCGAACCCCCTCTTGGAGACCGAAGATACGATCCAATTTACGAAGCTTGCAACGATCGTAATTTCCCTGTAGTTTTTCATGCAGGAGGTTCTAGTGTGGATAGCTTCTTCATAAGAGGGTATCGAAAATTCCTTGAGACACATACTTTAGGTTTCTTATGGAATAACATGGCACAAATTGTGAGTTTGGTCGTCCAGGGAGTTCCTGAAAAATATCCAAACCTCGATATCGTATTTCAAGAATCTGGAATTTTCTGGGTTCCTCTGATGATGCACAGGCTCGATGCTGAATATATGAAACGCCAATCAGAAGCCCCTCTTCTAACGAAAAAACCATCTAAATATATGCAAGAATTTTATTATGGGACTCAACCACTCGAAGAGCCAGATAATCCTGAATACCTCAAACAAATTATCGACATGATTGGTGGACCCGAACGCCTCATGTATGCTTCAGATTACCCACATTGGGATTACGATCGTCCAAGTGTCATTACAGATATGAACTTCCTAAGTGATTCTGAACAAGGCATGATTCTTGGAAAAACAGCAGAGAGGATATTTGGAATATGACTTTGATACCTATTTGTTCCACAAACGATCTCCCTGAGGGCGCTCGAAAAACGGTCAATGTAGAAGGTACTCCTGTCATCGTCTTACACGTGGATGGATCTTATTACGCAATCGAAGCAACTTGTCCACACCAATCAGGTCCCCTTGGACAAGGCATAGTTCTTCCAAAACTCGAGGCGACATTCGTTAGTGCAGGAAAACGACTTGAAGAATCTTTCTCTGAAACTATCCTTACTATCTCTTGCCCTTGGCATGGCTGGGAATTCGACCTTTCGACCGGGGCCCATTGTGGAGATTCAGAAGTAACTCTAAGCACGTTTGAAATAGTCGAAAAAGAAGGGGAATTATTTCTAAAATCCCCTTGATTTGATTTTTCTTAAATCTTTTATCTATCTAAAAAACCGTCCAGTCCTAACTGATTACGAAGCGCCTTGCACTATAAGCGCATCTTGCTTAGCAATCACTACTTTCACATTCTGACCAACTTTAAGTTTACTCTGTGATGATCTGACTTGAACTGTCGTATTTTCTCCAATAACGACATCATAGTATACAGAAGCACCTCTAAATATCTTATGTGAAATTTTACCAGAATATTCGTTGGTTTGACTTGTCTTGTTATACTTGGATCCTTTACCAGCTTTGCTGGCAACCTCTATGAATATATTTTCTGGTCTAATCACAATTACGGGGTTCTTTAATGCAGTCCCACCTTCGTGTCGGCAAACCATATCTAGTTTCTGGTCCCCTTTTGTAATCGTCGCATTCGCAGATGTTTTGGTCTTAGAACTAACTTCTGCGTTGAATACATTGGCTTCACCTATGAAATTTGCCACAAACGGTGAATTAGGTGAATCATATAGTGCCTCTGGCCCTCCTTGTTGCATCATAACACCATCTTTCATTACACAGATATCATCTGAAATTTCAAACGCTTCTTCTTGATCGTGTGTAACATATACTGTGGTAACTTTAATTTCGTCCAAAATATCTAGTATACTTTGTCTCATTCTCTTTCGAAGTTGGAAGTCCAAGTTTGACAAAGGCTCATCCATCAAAAGCAACTTTGGCTCATAAGATATGGCCCGGGCAAACGCAACACGCTGCTGCTGACCACCAGATAACTCTGATGGATATCTGTCCTCTACATTACCTCCTGCCAATCCCACAAGAGACAAAGCTTCTTGAACTCGATCCTCTCTTCTCTCTTTTGGATAATCTTGATTTTTCAACGCATATAGGATGTTCTCTCTCGCTGTCATATGTGGCCAAACAGCGTAAGATTGGAACACAAACCCAATCCCTCTCCTCTCTGGAGGTACATTTAAATCTGCTGTGGAAACCGTGTTCCCAAACAGCTTTATCTGCCCTTCTGTTATGTCCTCGAATCCCGCTAGGGCTCGAAGAGTTGTTGTTTTTCCGCATCCCGATGGGCCAAGTAATGTGAATAATTCACCTTCGTTTACACTGAAACTAAGATTTTTAACCGCATCTACTACGCTTCCACCTCCGCTAATGAATCGTTTTGTTAATTTTTTAACTTCTACTGCAGGCATAACTGTGATTCATCACTCACTCTTAACAGATTTAAACTTTCCTATTATCCACAAATATTTTTTATTAATTTAGTGAAATTTTTTATTTAATTTAATAAATTTAAAATTGAAATTAAGTATCCCCTATGCATTTTCATCACCTCTATTTCCAAAGAAAATTATCTGGTTATTCCCTTTTACTCGCCGCCTTTTCGTATCTCTGCAATAGCCCCTCTAATTCTATTTCTGGAATTTTTCCAGGAGCGGGGTTATATGAAAACATGTCCAATCTAACCCCTGCCTTGCGTTTAAGATTATTTATTGCCTCTTTACTTTCTCCCCTCAAGTGTTTATTAACCACTTGAATGTTTCTCCCCTCTGACATATACGTCAACAAAGGGACCAACCGTGACTTTTGCGTTTCTGCCATTTTCCAGACCATTGAAACCACGTTATTCTTAATTGATTTCTTATTCCCACTCTTTGATCCATAAAATTGTATCTCTGTTCCTTCCGGGGAATAATATTCTATAACTTCCTTCCAGGACCACTGAGGGGAGTTTACCACTGTATATTTTCCTGGTTTTATCTCTTCATTTTGACACATAACTATCGCCCTAATAACTATCATTATATGGGCCACATTTGATTCTAAATTTCCATCTGCATCGATGTAAATTCTCCCCTCTTTTCCTAGTAACTTTTCCAGCTCATTTGTTTGTTTTTGCATCATTCCCATCACGTGACCAACTCTTAGTATATATGCCCGTTTTTGATTTTTATATTTTCGATTCCAAACAGTACACTTCCTCTTCACACGTTTTTCTATAAACCGTTTCTCTCTAACAAGCAAATCATGTTGGTATTTGCTCGCCAATTTTCCTCCCCATGCACTTATTGAGCTAATGTAAATGATACTTGAACTCCTCTTCGAATATTTGACCAAATTATCAACTACTTTCTGATTAATTTCTCGTGCCACTTTCGGCTGACCATGCGGCGCATTTGGCGTTGCCTCTTTTAAAAACACGACTACGTCTATATCTGACAACACATCTGCTGCATCCTCTTCTATAGTCATATCTGCAATTCTATATGGGAATCCTTTGCTTACTATTGCCGCAGAACCAATTTCACTTTGTATGATTGGGACTATTTCCAATCCTTCTTCTCGGAGTAGTAAGCATAGTTCCATTTCCAACATCGCATCTGAAGAATTCAAGCCGATTGCATTAACCAAACCAATTTTCATATTTTGATTCCCCCTTTTGTTTTTTTATAAATTCCTGTAATGATTTCAGTTACTTTCATCCCCGTCATTTGATCCGTATTCATCTCTCCCTCTGAACAGATTTGTTGGATGAACTCTGCCCACTTTAAAAATACCCCCTCTCCAAACGACGTAGCATATCCCTCAGACTCTATTATGAGCGGCCCTTCCATTCCTTTTACATACACTCTTAGTCTTTCATTCGATCCAGTGTGATCAAACCTAACTTTCGCATTTTGGAATTCAAATTCCGCTTCTGCATCAAACGATTCAACACGACTAGCTCGGTATTCAATTTCCACATCCGAATCTTTGCTAGCTACCATTGTAACTTCCACTACTATGTCCAATTCATCTTTCCACATTATATCTGATTTTTTGACAGTTATGTCATACCCCTCCAATATATCTACAATCTGACTAATAGTGTGGCACCCACTCTCCATTAATACACCCCCTCCTGCCAATCGAATATCATTCCTATAATGTTTCTTTCCTATTCCTAAACTATTGACCAGCCCTTCTTGTATTCTCACATTTTTGAGGGGTCCAAATATCTCTGAGCAGACGATCTCTTTCATCTGTTTAGTCGATGAGAACCACGTTCTCATGTAATTACAAACCATTTTGTCGTTTAGCTCAACAAATTCTTGATGGTCTTCAGTATTTTTTGCAAATGGTTTCTCTACAAAAATTGGGGTCTCTCTCTGAGAAAATAATTCGATGTAGGGTCTTCTAACACCAACAGGTATTGCAAGAAGAACAATATCACATTCTGGTAGATTTTCTATCTCATTTCCCACTTCAATCGCATCACATCCACATATTTTGGCCAATTTATTTGCTCTACCCATATCTATATCTGCAACATATTTCACCACCGTTTTTGAGTATTCCAATAGGATGGGTATGTGTATTCTTTCTGTTATTTTGCCCGCTCCTATCACTCCCACTTCCATTTGATCTATTTTTGTGTCTTCAAAAACTGTAAATGGAAGCTTCATACTGGCAAGTCTCATTATCAAGCGTATAAGCCTTTTCGAATCCCATTCCTTCCCCTCCTCCTTTCCCACTGACCAAAACGCTAATCCTCTTGGCAGATTCATTTGTACCAATGGCCCAAGCCTCTGATTCCGTTTCCATAGTGTCTGGAAGCAGCCTAATTTTCATAGGGACTATCTTTGAACTTGGAATTGCTTTCATAGCAAAAATATTCATAGCTCGTTATTTGGGGGTATATGATTATGGAATCGTATCTGTTGGTATAATTGTTCTTTCCATATCCACGACGTTTGTTGTTTTAGGCCTTCATCACGGTGTCGCACGATATCTCCCGCGATTTAAACAAGCCTCCGATAAACGTGGTATTTTACTATCCGCCTTCTCTATCACTACTCTAATATCTCTACTTTTTGCGTTTTGTCTCTTCATTTTTGCAGATTATGTGGCAATTAATGTATTCTCAAATCCCTCCTTTTCACCCGTTTTAAAGGTATTTGCAGGTGCGGTCCCATTTGCAGCATTTATCCGGATGGTTATTGGAAGCATGCAAGGAGAAAAAAAGGCATCACCAACTGTTTTTATCCAAAATATAGTTCTCCCATCCGCCCGATTCATTCTAATAATTATTGTTCTTCTAATTGGAGTATCTGCAGTCAAAGTAGCATGGGCTTATTTGTTAGCATATGCCATTGCAGCACTCGTTGGAGTTTACGCCCTATATCGATACACACAAATATTCAAAAACGTCACCCCAGTATATCATTTTAGGGACTTAACTTATTTTTCTATTCCTTTAGCAATCTCCACTATCATGGCCTTATTATTTGTTGATGCAGATACGCTCATTCTAGCTTATTTTCAACCCGCCACAGAGGTAGGACTATATGCCGTCATCTATCCTCTATCTGCACTTCTTATGATTTTTCTTAATTCCTTCACCTTCCTCTCTATGCCTGCTCTCTCTGAGCTACACGCCCAAAATCACTCTTTACGAATGCGCAAAATGTATCTAGTAATCACTAAATGGATTTTTATTCCCACATTCCCCCTCTTCCTAGCCCTTTTCTTTTTCCCTAATACCCTTATCGAATTCTTTTTCGGAAATGACTACACCCCCGCAAGCATCGGGCTTTCTATCCTCTCACTTGGTTTCCTTTTCCACATCCTCACTGGAGTAAACGAATCAACGTTGCTAGCTATTGGAAAAACAAAACACATCTTGGCAAATACCACTGCAGCTGGAATTCTGAATATAATTCTAAATCTAATCCTCATTCCTCAATATTCTTTTATCGGAGCCGCAATAGCCACAACTCTTTCGTACATATGCCTCAACTTACTACATTCCCTCGAACTATATTGGATGACTGGAATTCACCCCATTTCCAAGCCCGTTATCAAAATTTCACTTGTTGCCACCTCAATGGCTTCATTGGTTTACTTTTTATCTGTTAGAATCGATTTAAACAATCTCCAATTATTACTTCTCACATTCATTTTTGGATTAATTTACTGTATAACAATCTTTAGATCTGACGCGATGGGGGCCGAGGAAGAATTGTTACTTTCCCAAACAGAAGCTTTCTTCGGAATAAACCTAGACCCTCTCCGCAAAACAATCAATTTCTTTTCCCGATAGGCAATATTCTTCGAACCGAGCTTTTATTGTTCTTAGACGGTGCATCTTATATCATCCATGGCTGCCAGAGCCGCAAGAATTGCACATTCTCGTCAACAACGACAGCGTTCTTTAGAAAATGGCCATGCAATGAAAGTTGTACATTGGAATATTTCCAAACAAAGCCATCCTATGTTCGCAACCCGCCGATATGAGGACGAGCTTTTCAATCGATTAAATGCTACCATTGATGGCTCTGTCAGTCGAATTTTTAGACGTGAAAGCAAGTTATTTGGAAATACGATTTCTTCTTGGTTGACTAGGTATGGTTCAAATAATTTTGATATTGCACACGCCACTTTCCAAACAATAGCACCCGCGGCATATTTTTCCCGCCCTAAAAATTTAATTGTCACTGTACATGATATATTGCCAATCTTTCCTAATACTCCCCATGATATTTCCACCAAAATTCAATGGAAATTCACCCCATCTGCACTCAAAATGGCCGATGCAATAATTGCAATATCTGATTTCACTCGCAAGGAACTTATAAAGCACCTGGAAGTCGACCCTCAACTCATACACGTGGTCCCTCAGGGGGTGGATCACTCACTTTTCAAACCACTCGATAAGGTTGATTCTCGAAAACAACTTGGATTAGACTCCGAATCCCTTTATGTTCTAGTCGCTTCATCAAATCAAACCCACAAAAGAATGGATCTAGCAAAAGACATTCTACTCGAACTCAGGTCTCGAAATCCTCATGTAAAACTACTCAAAATTGGATATGGTGATTCTCTCCAGATGGATGGAGTTATCAATTTAGGGTGGATTCCTGAAACTAAAATGCCACTATTGTATAATTCTGCAGACGTCTACCTGCACACTTCCGATTATGAAGGCTTTGGGCTGCCAATTTTAGAAGCTATGGCTTGTGGAACTCCCACCATTGCCAATAATCGCGCAAGTATACCCGAAGTAATTGGCCCTGCTAATACAATCAATATGAATTCTATCCCTCCTTCGAAAATATGCGATCACATCTTTGAAAAGATGGAATTAGATATAGACCAACCCGCCCTCGACCGAAGTAAGACATTCACGTGGGACCAAACAGCTTCAGGCACTTTAGATATCTACAAAGAGGTGCTTGAAAATTGAAAATTTTAAATTTATCACTTCTACGTCTAAATGATTCCCACAGTTACTATGGGGGTGCTATCGGAAGTATTGGTTATGAATTGCTCTCATCTCTTGCATCCCTTGATGACGTAGATGTAATCTCTTTTACACAGGGAACTGATCTATCCCTCCCCGTTCCATCTTCACTTAATCTAGTTCATGCAAATTCTTTCCGTGAAGTAACAAAACTCATGCCAAAATATCTGAAAGACGAAAAAGAAACAATTCTTACTCACTTTTACTTCCATGAACCCGAGCACACCCCGATCTCACACTTAGCAAACAAGTTAGATTTTCCATTTGTAATCGGTATGTGTGAGTTGCCTCACTATCGCCTTAGAGACGAAGTTTCCGGCCCGCTAAAATCCCATCTGTTACGGAAAGTGGGAAAATCAATTGCATACATGCCCCGATTTAAAAAAACACTTTCCCACTGCGATAGACTCATCACAGTCAACGGAGCCGCAAAACAATATTATTCGAAATATTTCCCTAGCAATCAAATAGGAATTATTCCCTATGGTGTAAACCAGGAATTATTCCCTTGTACTCCTCTCCCTAAAGAACCACGAATATTGGTTGTCAGTAGATTGATACGGCGCCGTGGAATCGACACCATCATTGATGCATTACCCGATATTCTCTCTGAAGTCCCCGACGCACATCTAGATATCGTTGGAGATGGACCTCAACACATTCCTCTAAAACAACAAGCCTCTAAAAACGGCGTTTTATCTAGAGTTCATTTCTATGGGAATGTTTCCGCAGAAGCTCTCGTGCAACATTACCAAAATTGCTCTGTCTTCTGCCATCTATCAAATTCCGATGGTTGGAATCAGCCAGCTCTAGAAGCGATGTCAACCGGGCGGCCAGTCATTGGAATGGACGCACATCATAATAGCATGATATTGGATGGTGTTACTGGATTTCTAATCTCCCCTGAAAAAATTAATTCCCTTTCAAACTATTTGATTCAAATTTTAGACGATAGAAACTTATGCTCTCAAATGGGGACTTCCGCACATGAATTAATCTTGACCAATCACAATTTAGCCACTGTGGCCAAACAATACGTGACCGAATTTAAGAGGTTGCTATAACATGCCCACAAAAGTCACTGATATAATCACTCAGTTATGTCTCCATCTCAAAAACTTTGAAGAAGAATTCGCGACGAATTATATCTCAAAAAACACACTTTCACTCTTACTTTCCGAATATGGATTTGAAACCAAGAATTCCAAAAAAGAGCGAAATTCACTTCTTATAATCCTCGATGAACTCAAAGCAGTTTCCCTATCCTTGCAAAAAAATAAAATCCCCTTCGTTATCATTAAATTCTCTGAACTATCAAAATCTGTTAGTGACATAGACATTCTAGTTCACAACACCAATAACCTCTCCTCCGTTTTACATGGGCTCGGATATTCACTTGAAGATGATGTAGAACCTCACCGGAGTACTTATGTTAAATCGATAAAAGGGACGCGAGTTTCACTCGACTTACACCATCACCTCTCTTGGCGTAGGGTGCATTATTTGGATTCCCATTCCATCATTGACCAAAGTCAACTAAAGTCCATCGGAGACATCAAGGTTCCCTTCCCTTCCCTTCCCCACGATTTCTTAATAACTGCAGCCCATTGCATTTTCAAACATAATGGAATATCTTTATTTGATATTTTGCATATACTATCTTTAAAAGAATCCAATCCCTCTCCGCTAAACAATTTACCCACCATGTATGCCATCACTGAAGAATATCAGTGGAAACAAGAATTCGACTACTTCCTCCATTTCATATCTTCAATAGAAAGTGATCTCCGTACTTCCCTTGATTCAGAATCATCAATCTTCAAAAATCTCCCCCACCAGTTCTCTCTACTTACTGTTGTCCGTATCAGACTATCAAAAATTTTACGCTCACTTTCCCACAAAAGCTATACCTCCCCTCTCATTCAAACATATGCATATTTCTTTGATATTTTCCAATTTTTAGTAGAAGAAAAACTTGGCATATCTCTAATTTTCTTTTTCCGCTTCCTCTCTCGAATTAAAAAAATGATAAACACTGTTAAATCTATTTTTAGCACTAACAAATAATATCTTATGCTCTCTTCTCCTTTCAACAGGATCTTATACGAAGCTAAACCAAACAACAAACAGAATGCCTCTTCGTCCTAGCGAGAAATTAATCACTTCTATAGTCAAAGAGAATGGGAAGTCAGCTTCCACTCTGCCCGAACCCCTTCCTGAGCAATTTATTAAAATCAATCATCTTTCAGCGATCTTGAGGAATCTGGGATTCGAAATTCCATTCGCGTCTACCCAATCCAATGATGCTTTCGTCCTCACTGAAGTTTCTCGAGTAATTCATGAATTGAAACATTCCGGAATCCATTGTGTTGTGATAAAGTCCCTTCCTGCTGTTGCAAAACCCATTGGGGATGTAGATATTCTGGTCGACGACCTGGAGAAAGCAGGGGAATTACTTGAACAGAATTCTTACGATGTTAGTGTTGATCCTGACCCTCACAAACTTCTGTGCCTTTCTACCATCGATGGAATTCTTGTGAATATACATCTTCATGGAGAAATTGCCTGGAGGCGGGTAGTTTACTTAGACCCGATAGATGTCATCAAATCCGCCACAGAACGAGTTTTTTATGGGATATCTTTTCCTGTAGCTTCACCTGAATTTGAAATCTTAATCACTTCTGCACACATGCTGTACGAACGTGGAAACATGAGAGTAAGTCTTCACAATGTCCTAGAACTTTCCGCTCTATTTTCGTCAAAAAATATCTCTATTCCATCTCTATTCGATACCGCATCTAAAAATGGTTGGGGCGATTCACTTATCTTCTTTTTACAAACAGCAAATGCAATTCATTACCAGATTTTTCATGAAAATTTTTCTATTTCTGAACCTGATTTCTTCAATTCCAAAATCACACTCCCTTATAACCCATTTTTCTTCAATTGGGTCTTTCCAATTAGAACCATGGTTTGGATTAGGTTAAGAAAACTATTCACCGATTTCACTTCTAAAAATTTTCATTCTGTTTCAGACGATTTAAGTGCATATCCTCGCGATATCCTAAAGGTTTTCACCGAGAGATATGGAGTAATACATACTAAAAGGAGATTAAATAAATGGAAAAATACTATTCGATCCATAATCTAGTTACTGTAAAATCAAATGTTGGGATCCCCATTCCTAATTATTTCTCATGCCCCTCCGTACCTGAACCCGATTTAACGATAACTCAGTGCAATTTTAATCACGATGTTCCTAGATCTTCTAAGAAAAAAAGAAAAGATTACTCAGTTTGGCAGGAAGAAGGTACTCTTTTCATAGATTATGAATCTCTTGATCTCAAAATTTCCCTTAGCAATCTTGAAGGTAAAACTGAGATTCAAGTCAGCGATGGTTTTGTAACTCGTTCAAAAAAACATTTGAACACTTTGGTCGGTCTTATTATCCAATTAAAACTTCTTGAGAAAAATTGTACTTTCTTACATTCTGGGTGCTTGACCTACGATGACGGTGCAATTTTAATCCCTGCCATGGGGAGTACTGGAAAAACTTTCACTACACTCTCTCTGATCGATGGCAAAAAACGTCTTTTTATGTCCGACGATCTCTCCATTATTAGTAATGGCGGTGATGTGTATTCTTACCCTGGAAAAATTGGTACTGGTCCTTATGTACTCGAAAATAATGCAGTACCTGAATTATCCGTTAAGCCCCTCTTCAGTAGTAAACTTGCACGAATCCCTCTGATATCTTTGATATTTGGGAAATTCCCGTGGTTGTACAAATCCAAAAACCTTGAAATGCCGGTACATCTCACCACAGACAAATCTACATGTTCTTATTTATTCCTTATAGTTGGAGGCTCTGAAAACAAAGCATTTCCAATATCCACTTCTCATGCTATAGTCCAGTCAATGAATCAACATCTGGATACTCACAACTTACTTGGCAGTTTCATATTAAACTATTATGCATATTTCTTTGGATATGACCTCGTTCAAAAAATAGAACAAATGCGAGAAATTCTAATTTCTGGACTCTCATCTACTCAATGTTTCGAAATTAAATCTAATGAATTATCTAGTTACCCCACTATTGTTCTTCAAACTATAGCTGAAAATTAATTTTCATTCATCTCCTCTTGATAATCTATCATCTCCAATAATATATTTTATCATGCCTTTGATAAAAAAATAATTCCCAATCGAATTAAGCAAAAAATGTGGAAACACATATGCAGATTGATACTTTACGCTTCTATAAATTATCTTTATCATTTTAATACAAAATGGAACTCCTACTATTAGGAAAATCGATTTTCCGGTGATGGAAAATGCACCCAGACTTACAATAATGCTAGCTATGTACCCGATGGGCATTAAAACAAAGAGATCTTTTAATCCACTTTTCCAACCCGCATATTCTACATATGGGAAAAATGTTCTTCCATACCATTCCTGCTGCTTGTAAAATTCTTTAATCGAATCAAATTTTCCATATCTAGTGCATTTCTCCTCTAAAATGATTTTACCCCCTTTTTCTTCTACTATTTTTCTGACTTTATTATAAAATGTCCAATCTTCTCTAAATCCAAGCGCTTCGAAACCACCTGCTAATTCAAAAATGTCCTTTCGATAGAAGTGAGCAGGAGGGGGCGGTGCATTAGTATTTTTCTTGATCAACTTTGTTATATCTTCCACTGGTGAGTATGCCTTCATTAATACACTATCTCTGATGGAATTTGCCACCGTTCTAACCGCCACCATCTCGGAGTCTTCATTAAAATGGGCCATTGCATTAGAAACAAAATTGTGACTCAAAACCAGATCTCCATCAATAAAACACAACACGTCCACATTTCCACCTTTTATCGCATATTCTGCCCCCTGGTTCCTAGCCATTGGCAATGATTTATTCTCACCTTTTTCTAGAATGACAATAGCACCATTTTTTTCAGATATTTCCACGGTTTTATCCTTCGAACCACCATCTACTACAATAATTTCTTTGTTTGGGTACTCATCGTCATTCAAACTTTGAATTAATTCTCCTATCTTGCTCTCTTCATTCAATGTTGGGATCACGACTACACAATTTAACATAACATATTGTCTCCACTACCTTCTCTTAACTCTGCATCACTTTACCTCCGCGTTTTGATATATTTTCTGTTCCGTTCCCTTTAAAAAAGAAACCGTATAACCTAACTATATCCTAATCCCACCTATTGTAACAACAACCATGTCTTCTCCATCCTCGAGCAGTCCTCACTATTACTCTATACACGACATCATCCATATCCGATCGAACGTCGATCTTCCCATTCCTGACTATTTCCGTATCTCTTCCCCACCTACTTCTTTTAACTTTGATATTGATGTATCTGAGGAATCTATCTCTATGCCCTTTACAGAAACAGAAATGCATCGGTGTAGCATCTTCTTTGTTGGACACAATGAATCCCAACTTGCAATCGATTACAGGCTTCCCTTTCTAAATGTAAAACTTCTATTAACCGATCTTGAAAATACTACTAAAATTTCATTTACAAAAGATTTCAAAAGATTTGGAGATTTGACAAATTTGTTCAATACAATTCTGTTATTTAAATTTATTCAAAAAGGGCACACTATAGTCCATTCCGGTTGTATCTCAACTTCTGATAGTTGTTATTTAATTTCTGGAATGCGAGATACTGGAAAAACATCAACTGTCCTGTCTCTAGTTGATGGAATCGACATCAAATTTATGTCCGACGACCTAACCGTAATATCCAAAAATGGCCAAGCATTTTCATATCCCACTCGTGTAGGCATTTCTCCTTACACTTTGACAGGTACTTCGATCTCGTACACGCCCCCTGCCTGGAAACAATGGATTGCAAAACATCAGCTACTGTTATTTGGACTTGAAAGCGTATTTAAATTTGAACTCAGCAAACGAATAGACGTTCCTTCTTCCCTCATAGATACCTCTGGAACGATCAGCGATGTATTCCTTTTGCGATCTGCAAATAAAAATGAAATTTCATCAATTCCATCTTCAGTCGCAGTTCAAAAATTACTCATGACCACTACTGAACTAATTGATCCTTTCCGAATCTATTCTCTCAATTTTTATGCTTATTACACGGATTTTGATTCTGCAATGCTATTTGAAAAAGAAAAAGAAATCATTGAACATGCACTTTCAAACGTTACTTGCTACGACGTTTGTGCGAACAATGTAAAAGAATTCCACAAACTTATACAGAATCAAGTCGATCTATGAAAAATATCATTGCAACAATTCGTGGTGTATTAGAATACCAAGTTCTAGCGCATTTAGTAGGCATTTGGATACTTATAACTGGGGGGGAAGTCAAATCTAGAGGGGTTTTACTAAATGTAAAAAGTAATAGAATTACCAACTCTCTGAAGTACGATTTAGTCTCTGATAAATTCGAAGAAAACGAATTCTATCTACTGGAAAAGCATCTCTTGCCAAATTTTGATGTTGTGGAACTTGGAGGTGGACTCGGATTTCTATCTTGCTATGTTGGACAGAAAATAAAACCTAAAAATAAACACATTGTGATCGAACCAAATCCCTTCATATTGCCCATCCTGAACTCTAATCGCATGTTGAATGGTTGTGACTTTGAAATACTCAATCATGCCTATTCTCCTACACCCGGATTTGTAGCATTCGATGCAAGTGGTCCCTTCGAATCAAGTCGTATTAATGTAAATTCTCCCGATACGATCCAAGTAGAATCTATCACCCTTGGTCATATTATTGATCAATACAAACTAGATCAGTTCCTCTTACTCCTTGATATAGAAGGGGACGAATTCGATTTAATCCAACACGAATTTGACATCATCGTACGCCACTGCCCTTTGATAATAATCGAATTTCATGACGAATTTGGATTAATTCAACCCACGGTGTCCAAATTAGAAAGTTCAGGCTATTCCGTTTTTGAGAATGGGGGTGTATATGCCTTTGTCCGAGATTAGTTCCATTTCACTATTCTAAACTAACCGCCCAATTGCATTTCTAAACTCTTTTGCTTGATTTTTTTCAGTTAGGCCCCACACACATTGTCTATGATCTTTTCCCCTTTCAATCCTTTCTACCTCTCCCATCTCATGACAATTGACCATGCAATTGTATATTCCATCTTCTGTACTCGAACTCACCTGATCTTTTGGAACCAATTCTTTAGTACCCACTTGCTCTGTAACAATAGTTGGAGTGGCAGAGAGCATCGCCTCTAAACTAGCCACTGGGAATGCATCTGCCACGGACGGTTGAATATACACACTTGCCCTCTCTAATGCCTGCACCAACTCTTTCACAGATACTTTCCCCGGTGTTTCTATGCCTTCTCCTATTGCATAACTCTCATTTTCATGACCCGAACCTATTAAAATTAATTTCGATTTTGGATCTGTATTCTCTCTAAACCTCCCGAATGATTTACATAATCGGTGATAGTTCTTCGAAGGCCTAGCATTTCCCACAGAAACCACTACAAATTCATCTTGGTTCGATAGAGGTTCTAACCTCGATAGTGGCCCATATTTTTCATTTTCAATGGGTGGGTGGACAATTTCATATGGTAAAGAGCCTATGTATGGCTCACACCATTGATATGCAAGATCACTCACCGAAATGCACCCGTTTATGGTTCTATTTGTTATCGGTTTGGCCATTTTCCATAAATATCTAGTTTTCCTATAATTCAAGGTATGGAATGTTTCATCTGCTATCAAAAATATTGCCTGGGATTTCCTATCTTTTATATTATTATAAACAAGCACTGTTTGCAACACCGAAGACCCCTCTGCAACTACTATTTCGTACCCTCTACGTAACTTGAGTCCCGTTTCTACACGTCTAATAATGCTATTGCCCACTCTTCCCCCTTCAAAGTGCTCATATTCACAATTTATGGAGTCCCCAAACACCTTATGGGCGTAGTGGGGCCCTTCCCCTTGATAAACCATACACACTCGCCACATATCGTAACAACTTTTTACCTATCCGCAAAAGCTCTTCCGACATAACCAAATTCCCACACAAATGAAAAACAGCCTTACATCTAGTCTCTCCCAAACTTCACTTGCGCACTTCATTGAAAAATGGTGTGCCGAAATATCTCTTATTTTTATATTTCTATTTATGCTTTGGATTCGAATGAGGGCGTATTCTTTATATTTTTTCAACCACCCTTATACGGGTGATCAGATATATCTAGCTGGAAACGATCCTTGGTATCATCTTAGAATGGTCACTTATACCACTCATAACTGGCCATTTAATATGCCTTTTGACCCTTGGACAAATTTCCCTTATGGGACTCAAGTAGGTCAATTTGGAACGTTATATGATCAAATTGTAGCCACATTTGCACTAATTATCGGAGTAGGAAGTCCATCCACTGAGTTAATCATGACAGTACTCATTATCGCTCCTGCACTCATTGGCTCTTTAACTGTACTCCCTACTTATCTTATAGCCAAACATTTTGGAGGAAAAAGTGGAGGTATCTTCGCCGCATTGTTACTGGCTTTATTACCGGGGGTATTTTTACAGCGAAGCATAGCAGGTTATTCAGATCATCATGTCGCAGAGGTATTTTTCCAAGCCATTGCAATACTGACCTTGTTAATTGCAATCACCGTTTTTCTCGATGACAAACCCGTGTGGGAATTTGTTGAACTAAAGGACTTTCCCAAATTAAAGAGGTCTTTAATATGGGGGGGACTGGTAGGACTGACGACTTTACTTTATCTTTTGGTGTGGCCCCCTGGGTTACTTCTAATAGGGATCTTCGGTATATTCTTTTTCGTTAGATCGAATGTGGATCATATCTCCGGAAATACTCCCGATTATATTGCATTTCTCGGCGTGGTCAGTATGGCTTTTGTAGGATTGGCACTTCTCTTTTTTGTAAATATACCTTACCCTGAAGAACTTACGTCTGTATTAAATTTCAGAGTTACTAACATTTCTCTTTTACACTCCTCAATGGCTCTCTCCATAGCGATAGGATGTGCATTTCTTGCATGGCTCTCTAGATTTTTCTCTAACAATAATCTCCCAAAATGGGGATATCCACTTACCCTTCTTGCCCTACTATCATTTGCAGCTCTAATTCTCTATTTAATTTTACCCTATGTATTTGAAATTTTATATAACAATATAACCCGAACTTTTGGTTTTAATATTTCCGCAGGAACTAGGACCATTGAAGAAGCCAATTCTTTTCTATCACTCGCAGATCCTGCTTTCGGTATTAGTCGGGTCGATGTAATCCGCCGAGAATACGGTTATGCTTTTTTCCTGGCACTTGCTGCTCCATTTTTTATCTTGAAGGATTATTTAAACGAAAAAAAATACGAATCTGGTATTTTACTCCTGCTCATTTGGTCCATTCTAATTGGGGTTTCAACTTTCACTCAAGCTAGGTTCAATTACTATCTAGCAATCCCCGTTGTGGTTCTAAACGCATATGTATTAAAATGCATTTTCCAACAATTTAATATAGATAAACTTCGGTCTATAAAGCCATACCAATTTGGAGTCATTCTCGTAATTTTTCTTGTTGTACTTGCCCCCTTGGCAATCCCTATGCAAATAGGATCTGATGATAATGGTCCTATCCATACTTCAACAGCTTTCGAAATCTCCATGGATGTCCCTCTTAGCGAAGTATATAACTGGGACCCTGCACTCCAATGGATGAAACTAGAAACCCCACTAGTAGGAAACTATGGTGGTTCAAACAATCCTCTTGATTATTACGGAACTGTAGAATCTAACTATCTTGGAATAAATGCCACAGGCGATTTCGCATATCCCGATGGGGCCTATGGTGTAATGTCATGGTGGGACTATGGGCATTGGATAACCTTGAGGGCCGAACGAATTCCGGTTTCTAACCCCTTCCAGGAAGGTGCAGTAGTTTCAGCAAATTATCTACTTTCCCAAAGTGAATCTGAATCTGAAAGTATTCTTTCTACTATCGACGATGGATCTGGAGTCCGATATATTGTTTTAGATTGGCAAATAGTATCTTCCGGAGCAAAACTCCATGGCCCTGCAACATTCAAAGAAGGAGTTTCTGTTACGAACTATCAAAACTATTTGATTGAACAAGTTCCTGGAGGGTATGGACTACGTCATATTCTTCACCCCTCTTCTTATTACAACTCTCAAATGGTTCGGCTTTACCACTACCATGGAAGTTCTATAGCCCCCACACCTCTTGTCATTGATTGGGATACCGTACCCGGACTTGACCCCGAATACTATAAACTGTCTCAAACCCGGCCTGGGGATCCTGATATGTTTCCAGTTTTCGACACAATCGAAGAGGCTCAGAGTTTCACTCAAGAAAATCCCACTTCTCAGATAGGTGGAATTGGAACATTTCCAACAGAACCAATCCCTGCACTTAAGCACTATAGGTTAGTTTATGCTACGCCAAATGCAATTCAAATTTCCCCTTATTATGTGCATACCACCTCTTCTTGGGTTAAAATTTTTGAGCGTGTTCCTGGTGCAACCATTACTGGTACGGCCCCGCCAAATACTCCTATATCTGGGGTCGTAGCAATGCATGTTCCCACAACCAATTCTACATTTCGATATATCCAACATACTACCTCTGATGCTTCTGGAAAATTCACGATGGTAGTTCCTTACTCCACAATAGGCTATGATGAACTTGGACCTCAAGATGGTTATACAAATGTCGATGTACGCGCTGTGGGTCCTTATTACATTACCACCGAATTCGGAACACATTCGGGGACCGTTCATGTACCTGATTCTTCTGTAAATGGTATCGGTCCCGAACTCACTATTGACTTGGAAAAAGATTTCTTTGAACTGTGCAATTGCGTTTGGGACAGTGAGATTGGTACAATCAAGCCTAAGGAAAATACACCATGAAAGAATCACTAAAAGAAGCACTTCATATCTACGTGAAAGGAATTTTCATGGGAACTGCAAATATAGTCCCCGGACTATCTGGAGGGACAATTGCACTTATAATCGGTATATACGATCGTCTTTTATCTAGTATCTCTGCATTCAACCTATCACTTTTATCTAACTTGATCCATTCAAGAAATCCTTCTTCAAAATCCAATTTTCAGAACTCCATCCGCGAACTGGACCTATTATTTTTAGCACCTTTATCAATTGGGATAGTAACTGCTATAGTGATCCTTTCCAATTTCATTTCATTTGCATTTGTACATTTTCGTGCTTCTGCAAATTCATTTTTCCTAGGCATTTTGGTCATGTCACTAATCCTACTTTACAATGAAGTTAGATTGGATTCCATTTTTAGGATTGTATCAACAATACTTGCATTCTCTATTTCCTTTTTCTTATCTGGAAACATTTCTGTCATCCAAACTTCCCCTGGACTTTTTTATATTTTTATCTCTGGTGTTTTGGCCAGTCTCGCCATGCTACTCCCTGGAATTTCCGGAGCGGCTCTACTTTACATTATCGGATTTTATGAGTTCTTGCTTACAACTCTAAATGAGTTCTTATTTTCCTTACCCGCATTATTTGATGGAGATTATCACACTATCTTAAAATCATCACTGATTCTTTTTGTGTTTGGTTTTGGATTCTTTATCGGACTGATCAACTCTGCAAAATTTGTAAAACTTGCCTTAACTCGAGATCGAGCAACGACAATGTCTGTTCTAATTGCATTAATGGTGGGCTCTTTTAGATTTCCAATTTCTGAAATAGTCAACAACATTCCATCCTCAAACTTCAGCTCAATTCTCCTGATTTTATTTTCTTTTTTAGTGGGGATATTTGTACCTTATATATTATCCCGAGTATATAATTCTTCTACTTGATTAGATTTTTCTCGAGACTTTCCAATCGATAGGCTCATTTTTTTGTATTGTCAGTCTCAATCAATGAACCCCCCTCTTGCCATCGATATAGATGGCACAATGTCTCGAGAAGACCGTTCCATTGAGGGTCGTATTTTTGACGCTCTGAGAAGTTGGAATGGAACTATTGTAGTCGCAACAGGAAAAGCAGTACCCTACCCAATCGCACTCTGTGACTACATAGGCATAGATATATTGGTTGTTGCAGAGAATGGAGGAATTATAGTTCACAACGACGATCTCATTCCTACTTATGATCTCTCCGCACTCCATAAGTTTGATAAAGCTTTCCGTGGGGATGGACACGACTATGGTTGGCCAGGATCCGATCTGGTAAATCGATGGAGACAAACAGAAATAGCAGCCTCACACAGCGTCTCTTTAGATCTTCTCAAAAAATATGCTAGCCAATTCGACCTGAATGTAGTAGATAGCAATTACGCCTATCACATTAGCCCATCCGGTGTGGATAAAGGGGCAGGGTTACGCGCCATTTCCAAACGAATTGGACTTGATCCAATGGATTTCGTTTCCATCGGCGATTCTGAAAATGACATCCCTTTATTCCTTGCAACCGGAAATTCATATGCAGTTTCAAATGCTCCTTCCTCTGTCCAAAAAATGGCAAATAATGTGACCACTTTGCCATCTGCATCGGGATTGTTAGAAGTTCTCTCTTCTTTAACAAACGATTAAATTTCTTTTTCCCTTTCGTTCACAAACTCATCTCTCCACTTTTTAAACATTTCATCGGTCCAATCTTCTTCAAATCTCTCAATACATGGAATTTCATAAGGAATCAGGCTCTTTATTCTTGAAATCATTTTTTCAAACATTTCATCTGAAGTTTTAATTATAAGTATGGATTCCTCTTCATTTTGAATTTCGCCACCCCACTCATATATCGAACTACATTCTATTATATTTACACAAGCAGCGAGGCGCAACTCAACAATTTTATATGCTATTTCTTCAGATAATCCTCTTGGAACTGTTACATACCCTGTCGGCATTATACTACTTCTATGATTGATTTGTGAGTTCCTGTTATGTCCCATTCATGCATACAGAACTTCTCGCCTATCATCTCTTTGCCATTTATCTCTCCAATTTCCCAATTACTAGTCTCCCCATCCCATTCCTCCACCCTCTCGCATAAAATACATTTGCGATCTGTTGGTGGACATAAACGAACCTCCTCGGACATACTCTTTCACGTTGATCTCTGTAGTATTTAAATAGATCTACAAATTCGATACATGTAACCCAGCGAACGTACAATCAACCCTATGACTTCTGGAACCCATATAGGTTCTATTAAACTTCTTGGAACTTCTCATGTTTCAAAAGATAGTGTGGATCTAGTTACCCACACGATTGAAACCGATCTCCCCGATGTAGTCGCAGTTGAATTAGATACTCTTAGATACAAGCAACTTTGCGATGATTTCCCCGACGAATTAGCCCCAAACAAATTCCTAAATAACAAAGCAGTTTTCCAATTTTTAGCATATTGGTTACTCTCCACAATCCAGAAAAAAATAGCAAAACATTTCGGCGTTACCCCCGGTGCGGACATGAAGGCGGCAATAGATGTGGCGAGAGAGAATCAAATTAATTTGGCCCTGGTGGATCGAGATATCCAAATAACGATAAATCGATTCTGGAATAGCATTTCTCCATTACAAAAAATAAAATTAGTTTGGGAGCTCATATTTAGCATCACGAATTTCAATTCTTTCCTTACTTCAAATGAGTATGACCCCTCTGCTGCGGAAGATACTGATATAGTAACTGCCATGATAGCCGAATTCCGTAAATTTTCCCCTCGAGGAGCACAGGCACTCATCGACGAACGAGATGCATATATTGCCCATCAACTACTAAAAATAGCCTCTGTAGAGACGAATATAGTGGCAGTAGTGGGGGCTGGTCATGTTTCTGGAATTGAACAGTATCTTTCGCATCCTGAGAATCTCCCACCTCTTGATTCTTTAACTCAACTTTCACATAAAACCCGTTTTCCCATTTTCAAACTCATCGGATATCTCATAGCGTTGGCATTCATTTCCTTTTTCATTTTGCTGGTCATGGCAGGGGTACAAAATATGTTTCTACTCCGACTCTTCTTTTCCTGGGTTTTGTTTAATGCCATTTTCGCTTTCACCTTCGCCAAACTTGCTGGTGCGCACTGGTCTAGTGCAGCCGTTGGTGGACTAGTCGCTTGGGCAACTAGTCTCAACCCTTTATTGGCCCCTGGGTGGTTCGCGGGATATATTGAACTAAAATACCTTTCAATTTCAACATCAGACCTTGAAAAACTAAATGACCTATTTGACAATAAAGACGCATCAACTTCATCTCTTTTGTCTAGTTTATATGATGTACCCCTATTCAAATTGATTATGATAGTCGCAATGACTAATATAGGAAGTATTATCGCTAGTTTTCTATTTCCCTTTATAATTATCCCCCTCATCGCCCCTGATATTGGCGGCATATCCGCCCTGTTCGACGCACTTTTACAAGGGGTGGAGAATATTCTTGATATCCTTATATCAATCCTTTAAAGTCTTTGAAACCTTGGATATCTACACCTTCTTCTGTAATCACTGATAAATAAATTCCATCCCCACTAGCTGCATCTCTTTGGCTAGCACTTTTAATCGCTTGTGCTGCAACAGAAGAAGCCTCTTTGTTGGTCATTCCCTCTTCATACTTGTCTTCAAGTACCCCATACGCCAACTGCATTCCACTACCTGTAGCAACATAATTATCTAGCATAACTGCTCCCCCTATGTCCAAACTGTATACTTGATTCCCTTCTTTATCCACCCCTCCCAATATTGGAGATATTAAAAATACAGTCCAGTTGCTTCTAAGGAAATTTCCAGCCAATGTAGCAAGTGCTTTGATACTCATTTCCTTGCCTCTCCTCATTCCATATAGATTGGTTTCTGCCTTTAGCGAACGAATAAAAGCCTGAGCTCCTCCTACCGATCCACACATGGTCACTGCAGCATTTGGATGTACTTGTTCTACTTTTTGAACATCTTTACTTGCAATAAATCTGCCTCCCAAACTAGCTCTCATGTCCGTTGCCAATACCACACCTTCTGCGGTAGACAACCCAATTGTTGTCGTCCCCGTCTTTACAATTTCTTCCATTTCCTCTCGACCCATTTTTTGCTGAGGCACGTTCCCCAACTCGGGTCCATATGGATTTGAAAATAATTTTCTTCTTGTACTTATTCGAGAGTCCGTATCAGAGGTAGTAGTCATCATCCCATGTTACTTGCCTCTATACATAAAGCCTCAACGCTTCGGGCACAGAGTATTGCTATGCCATCCTCCTAATCTCCTCAAGAAACACTTATGTATTACTCCTGGTTATTATTTTTATGGAGTTGCCTACCCCCCAATCTCTCAAAAATCGAAGAATCGAGCTTGGATTAACTCAAAATGAACTTGGGATGCGAGCAGGAGTGTCTCAACCCTTGATAGCCAGAATAGAAGGGGGAGATGTCGACCCCCGATTATCAACACTCCGTAGGATCGTGAACGCTATGGATGAGAAATCTGGATCTCTGGTTCGTGCAGAGGTTTTAATGCACCAGGATGTTATCAGCGTATCTCCTGCAGACACAGTACAGGCCACCGTTAAGCGCATGCAGGACACTGGCTATTCTCAATTACCTGTAATTCAGGATGGATCTTCTGTCGGTTCTATTAGCGATTCTGACGTCATTCAGTCCCATGCAAAATATGCAGAAATAGGTGATTTATCTGTGAGTGAAATCATGGGGGAGAGTTTCCCAACTGTCAGTAAAAATTCCACCCTAGATGAAATTTCTAGTTTATTGTACCATTACAAAGCCATTGTTGTTATGGACTCTGGGACTACTGTTGGAATCATAACCCAAGCAGATGTAGCTGCATACCTCGGCACTGATACTTCTGTTTAATCAAACCTTTTCTCTGATAGTTTCTCCAACACCTGCCATCCAGTATAGCCCCTGCCTATGACTTAAATAACTGTTCAATTTTCTTTAAGGTATCTGCTTCACTTGATTTTTTATCGCCACGGACTGCGACTACTCGCGGAAATCTAAGTGCATATCCTGAAGAATAATTAGAAGAACGCTGGATTTCTTCGTATCCCACTTCCAGGACAATTCTTGGTGTTAATGTTACCATTTTTCCAGTTTGGTTTTCTATATATGGACGTAACAATTCGGTCATCGATTCTAGCTCTGCATCTGTAATCCCCGTCCCCACTCTACCAACATTTTTATACACTATACCTGAATCATCCACCGACGAAACAACCGCGAGTTCAAACGCTCCCAAAAAATTCGCCCGGCGACCCTTCCCCCACTCTGCTCCCGTGATTACACAATCAAGGGTATCAACACTCGGTTTGCATTTTAACCAATTTTTCCCTCTCTTCCCCGGTGCATATAATGAATCTGGATTTTTCAACATAATCCCTTCAAACCCACTTTCCAAAAATTCTAATTCCATTTTCTTTATTTGCTCTGAATCATCGGTGAGAACAAGGGGGGAACTCCCCTTTTTTAAAATAGAATCAAGGTGCTCCCTGCGCAAGGACAATGGGGAATCTAACAGGTCAATCCCATCCGCATGAATGCAATCAAAAAAATAAGGTCTGAGTCGAACTTCCTTTCGGGCTTTTTCAATATTATGTTTGCGTCTAAATCTCCGAAGAACTTCTTGGAATGGTAGTGAATTTCCATCAGAATCTGCAGCAACGACTTCTCCATCAAGAATAGCAGGCTTAGAAAGATTTTCTTGGAGGAATTCAACTACTTCTGGAAGTGGATTAGTTACATCTTCCATATTCCTAGAATAAAGACGAATTGAATCTCCATTATAGTGCGCTTGAATTCGAGCACCATCATATTTTGGTTCTACCGATATCCGTTTCCAGGTAGAAAGTGCGTCTTCAATAGTACTAGATTGAGCCAACATTGAGCTAATGGGCCTTCCAATTTTTAATTTAATTTTGTGCACCCCTTCAAGTCCTTCATCCCGGGCTACTTCTGCTACAAAACCAAAATCGTTTGAAACTTGAAGGGCCCTTTCAACATCTGCTATTGGTATGTCAAAAGCTGCTGATATGGCATCTCTAATTGCCCCTTCACCCACGCCAATACGCATTTCTGATAAAACCAATCTCGCGAGATATCTAGCTTCTATAGGTCCACATAAATTGAATAAATTTGAGAGAACACGGCGCTTTTTTTCCAAACTCCCCGTTCCCTGAATAGAAGCTATGGTATATAGATCTGAATATAATTCAGATATGGTCATGGCGGCTGTTTCTTCCGATCCAAATGAAAACAACCCCCGCTGAGAACCAGAATTATATTTTTCAGCAACAACTCCTATTTCGCCAAGACTTGCTAAATCATTTTCAATATCTTCAATTGTAACATCCGAACCCGCCGCAGAAGCTATCGCATTATAACAAAGACTAGGTCCGATATCCATTTTTTGATCATCCCATGCAGGAAAAACACGTCCCAAGAGAAATCTGACAACAATTTTCACGTCGGAATTCTCGTCGTTGAACAGGTCTACTATCAGTTCGCGAATCGAGAGATCTGATGGTTCGTCTTCGATTTCTCTCAGACGATTTGCAAACTGTATGAGTTCCATTGGATCGTGTACCCAGTGGATATGGATAAACGCACCGGGAGAAAACGATCCGCCCATTCAAGGGATTGAGTCATACTATCATCACATCTCTGTATGCCCATTTTCACTTTCACCACGCTCTAGGCTGAGATATATATAATCTTGAGCAGAAGAATATTCATAAAAGATCATGATCTCAAGAAAATCAACTTGCCCCAACTGTAAACAAGGATATATCATAGGGACCTTTGGATGTACTTATTGCGGTACATCTGGTGTGAACACCTCTTTATTTGCCTATAATTAATTATTTATATAATTCCCATTTCCGAAAGCCTCTTTGGTAAGTACTCTTCAGTAACGAAGTCCAAACCCCTAGAAGCTAGTGCTTGTTGTTCTGCCTTTTTACCCAATTCGAGTTGCAGTTCTATTTGTTTGGTCCAATATTCGCCCTGAAACCTTGGATCTTGAAGTTCACTTTTTAAAGCGTTTATGTCTGCATCAGCCAATTGATCTGAGGGGAGGTCATATTCTATGATGTCTACCGGTTGAATCCCCACAAACTGTGCAGCAGGGGTGGCAAGCTCTGGACTCAAATGTGCACTTTTAACAGATCCATATGCCACAGATCCAAAAATTCTGTAACTCCATGGATCCCCGTCTGTGAAAACTAACACTGGAAGGCCAAGCTCTTCATTTAACCTCTTTATCAACCTCCTAGTCGCCCGAGCAGGTTGCCCCTTCAAATGAACAATAATGGAATTATAATCTTCGTCAAATCCATTTTCAACTAGGCGATCCCGCATACCTCCTGTCTCAACCGCCATGACAAAATCTGCAGAGTGATCAATAAATTTAATCCTATCTGTGTTTGCTGGAATTTGATAACCCCCCTCTCCAACATCCTCTTGACAGTGAATTTCACGCTCCCCTCTTCGTGTTTTTTCTTCAATTTTAAGAGGGCCGATCACCGTGGCACCCGATTCTTCAGGACGCATATGAAAATCCTCTCGTCTCACTCCTGATACTATTTCTAGATCTTCAATTAGCTGATTAGATTCTTCCTGAGCAGTAAATTTTGCCTCTTTTTCTCTCCAACTTTCTGATATATAGTATAACTCTCTCAGCGTTGAAGATCTATTTTCATTAAGCTGTTTAGTTAAAAATTCAATCGTAAATGAAGCCTTTAATAATTTCGTTGCACCTCCTATATTATTTGCAATTCTAGTTGTATTTTTTTCTCCATAGACCCACACTTTTAAGTCTTCATCATATACTATATTTGATTTATTTCTAGTCGGCAATTGCATTGAGGGAACATTTCCCTCCATAAATTGGTCATAAAATTTCTCCGCAATTTCAATAAGCTTTTTGTGCCCTTTGGAATTCATATATCTAGCACCATTTTCTCCTTTTCAATCCCTTTAATATCTATATCAAATTTTGCATCTTCCTCTACACTATATGACAACATCTTGGATTCATTTTTCTTAATTTTAGGGGACCATTTTATAAACCATTCTTCTCCTATATCTACCACCAATCCTTCTGAAGTTTCAGTTGGTATTCTAGATGTGATTTCTGTTATCTCCAATTCCAAATTCCCACCAGTATAGTTGGTAATAGTCAATTCTATTTTGTCATTTTTTCGAACCCGAGAAATAGTCACATTCCCTATTATTTTGGCAAGAACTAGATCGACTGGTGGCATTTCCCTTTCTGTTATTTTTGCCACCCTTTCTGCAATTTTAGGAAGAATTTGTGAAAGTACATCCTGTTTCAGTTTTTGTTTCTGGAATGCATCCCTTTTCTGTAAATATTTCTTGAGCTTTCTAGATACATCCCTTATCGCCTTTTCAATTTCAACTTCCATCACCGGAATTCTTGCTATTGCATCTTTTGATTCACTTGTAAACGGAACATTTGTCGAAGCGATATGGACCACTAGGCTCATGGGTCCCCTTGGCATCCCTTTCCCCTTTGATTGATCCAACCCATAATTTCTCCAATCAATATTCCTTACTACCTCTGTGATTGCACACCCCCCTTGTTGGTAAACTAGTGGCACTCTATTTGCAAATCGAACTAGCTCAATTGAACTTTCTTTTTCTAAATTCCCCCCGTAGGCCAAACCCGCTTCAATCACGATTGGATCTCCTCCATATGCTATCGCCTCGCGACTATTTGATGAAAAGAATTCTGCATCCACTTCTTTACGCATTCCTGATTCTATATTTTCTATTCCAATGGGAGAAAGACAATTAGTTGGAGGCGCTCTCACATCTGTCAATTGCATTGCAGTAACTAAATTCGACATAGCATTTTTGTTCTTCTTAAGTACAGAAATTTTTGGAATTGGGTCCTCAATTATTTTCAATTCATCCCAAATACCGTTAACTATTTTCTCTCTTGAAACCTCTCCAATAGATCCGCTAACTCGCCCATCATTTCTATTATTTATTTCTAAAATACATTGCTCTAATTCATTTTTTGTTATTCTACCTCTAGATGTTTTTCTCTGTAAAATACGTATAATTTTACTTGAAACTCTTCGCACCAATTCTTCTTCTTTTCTAGAATCTGTCACAGTGTTTATCAATCCTATGAGATACAAAATTTGAGTCTCTTTAAATCTATTCCAAATAATATTCCTAACTACTTTTTGGGATTTCCCATCTAGTCTATCTTTTGGAGAATCTTCAACCGAATTCAGACTTTCTGTTATTACCTCTTCAAATTCTATATATGTGATTTGGTCTTTTTCTTCCAATCTATTTTTTATCCGATTAATGGTTTTTGTTGGTATTTCTAGATTAGACAACCCTTTCGAAGACAATCCCAATTCAAGTTCATTTTTTATCCCCTTTAATTCTGAAATTTTCCATTTCATTTCTCTACCGTAGTGCATATCTCTAAATTTACCTATTATCTCCTTGGCAGTTTTCTGCCCAACACTAGAAAATTTTTCCTGTAAAAACTTCAACATGGCTTCTGTCTCTGAATCTCCGCACATTTTGATTAAATACCCCACCTCAATACCATGAGGGTGCGGACGAATTGATTCAGTTACCGCCGGTTTTTCTTCTGTACTCCTTTCAAATTTAAAATGCTCTCTTGGCTCAACTAACTCCACGCGAGCATGGGGGTTTGCTATAGCAGTATATCTAATGTATTCATGCAATTGAACTCTGGATCTCATATCTGCCTCTAGTGTAAAGGAAATTCTCGTTCCATGGGGGCGATCCCAATCTTTCGTCTTATGAGTGCGTATTTCTGGTTCATTTTTTTCAGTATTTATGAACAATTCAAAATAATGGGCTTCGCTCTTACTAGATGTCCTACTAGTTATTTTAACTGGCTCTCCCGAAGTCAATTGGGAATAAAGTACTACTGATGAAATACCTATACCCTGCTGTCCTCTAGACTGTTCTCTTCTATGGAATCTAGACCCATAGAGTAACTTGGCAAACACCTTTGGAATTTGCTTTTCCGTAATCCCCGGTCCATTATCTTCAACGATGACCGTATAGTACTTTCCAGATTCCTGAATCTCAACATATATGTCTGGTAAATATCCTGCCTCTTCCGTAGCATCTAGCGCATTGTCAACTGCTTCTTTAATCGCAGTTACCAATGCCCTGGATCTGGAATCAAATCCCAGCATATGTTTATTTTTTTCAAAAAATTCGGCTATTGAAATCTGCCGCTGGCTCGCTGCCAATTTCTCTGCTATATCATTTTCCCCTAGTTTCAACTGGGATGAATCCATTTCTCAATCCGCCATATATTTGGGATGGGTTAAAACAGTTCGATTGACGTTTCTCACACTTACGTGTTAAAATTAGGCCACTTCGTCTCCCATTTGTAGGCAATTTAATACTATATCCCACTTTATAATCTCCAATATATCTAAATCGAACGCCATCCACGCCTTTAAACCCCTGGAACACCTATATTTATTAAGGTTCTAATGTCAGGTGAAAATGCATACCGCGCTGAACATATTCAAGTGCTAGAAGGTTTAGAAGCAGTCCGAAAACGACCTGCCATGTATATTGGCTCTACCGACGAGCGCGGACTTCACCATCTCATCTATGAAACGGTGGATAATTCCGTGGATGAGACCCTGGCTGGCCATTGTGATTTAATCGAAGTAACTCTCCATGAGGATAACTCTGCAAGCATTTCTGATAATGGTCGGGGTATCCCTGTAGGCATACACCCTGAATATAAAATTCCAGCCTTAGAGGTCATCATGACCACCCTCCACGCAGGTGGGAAATTCGATAATAAATCCTATCAAGTCTCCGGTGGTCTTCATGGAGTTGGAATTTCTGTGGTGAATGCACTATCTTCCAGACTAGATGTGGAAGTCCAGAGAGAAGGGTGTGTGTGGTCGCAATCATATGGCGTTGGATCTCCAACAACAGAACTCGAAAAACTAGATCGTACCACTAGCAGCACAGGAACTACAATTCGATTCTGGCCCGATTCTGATATATTCGAAAGTTTAGATTTTAATTTTTCTACTTTATCTTCTCGCCTACGCGAACTAGCCTTTTTGAATCCTGACGCAACTATTGTCCTATCCGACGAACGCACTGGTGAGCGCCAAAGTTTCAAATATGATGGTGGAATTAAAGAGTTGGTATTATACCTGAACGAAAATAAGACTGCACTTCATGAAGATGTAATATTTATACAAAATGAAGTGGATATGGTTGTAGTAGAAGTCGCCTTACAGTCTACAGAAAATCTCCAATCTTCGATTCACACCTTTGCAAACAATATTAACACACGTGAAGGAGGAAATCACCTAACTGGATTTAAAACAGCATTAACACGATGTGTAAATGATTATGCAGACAAACGAGGAATGCTTAAAGAAATAGATGAATTTCTTAAAGGAGACGATATTCGAGAAGGGTTGACCGTTGTCATCTCAGTTAAACACCCCGATCCTCAATTCGAAGGCCAAACAAAAACCAAACTTGGAAATTCCGAAGTCCGGGGAATCGTAGAAAGTTCTGTCCATAAGGGTCTATCAACCTATTTCGAAGAAAACCCAAAAACAGCGACCCTCATCGTACAAAAATCTTTACAAGCAGCCAAAGCACGCCGTGCTGCAAAAAAAGCTGCTGATCTAACCCGAAGAAAAAATGCTCTTTCTTCTACTTCTCTACCTGGAAAATTGGCAGATTGCCAATCTCGAGATCCTGTTAAGTCTGAGATTTTCATAGTAGAAGGGGATTCTGCAGGTGGTTCTGCAAAACAAGCCCGTGACAGAGCATTTCAAGCAATTCTCCCCCTCCGTGGAAAAATCATCAACGTAGAAAAACACCGTCTCGACCGCATACTTGAGAATGAAGAAATACGATCTCTGATCACCGCCATTGGAACTGGGATCGGAGAGGAGTTTGATCTAAGCAAAACAAGATATCACAAGATTATACTAATGACCGATGCGGATGTCGATGGAGCTCATATCCGAACGTTGTTGTTGACCTTTTTATATCGCCACATGCAGCCTTTGATAGAAAGTGGGTTTGTATATGCAGCCCAGCCCCCACTATACCGAATCCGCTATAAAAATACAACATATGACGCAATGACCGATGCGGAACGCGATAATATAATAGACACAATATGCAAAGGGTCCCCTGCTGGAATTCAACGATTTAAAGGACTAGGTGAAATGAACCCTGAACAACTTTGGGTGACTACGATGTCCCCATCCACACGCTACTTAAAACAAATGACGATCGAAGATGCAGCAGGTGCGGATCGAATGTTTTCAATCTTAATGGGCGATGAAGTCGAACCACGAAAACAGTTTATTCGAGACCATGCTGCAGATGCCGCATGGGTCGATATATAATACTAAATTAACAATAATACTTTATCTCTAATTACATCATGAGTTCTGAAAACCAACCCAAAGATCCGACAAACGAAGATAGAATTCTCCGTGTTCGGATCGAAGAAGAAATGGAGCAATCTTATATTGATTATGCCATGAGCGTTATCGCTGGAAGGGCACTTCCTGATGTTCGGGATGGACTCAAACCTGTCCACAGGCGAATTCTATATGCCATGCATCAAATAGGAGTCACAAGCAGCTCTAGTCCTCGAAAAGCATCTTCTATCGTTGGCCAAACCATGGGGGATTTCCATCCCCATGGCGATTCTGCAATTTACGATGCTCTCGTTCGCATGGCGCAACCATTCTCCATGCGATATCCTCTCATAGAAGGCCAAGGGAATTTTGGATCCGTTGACGGTGATCACGCTGCAGCAATGCGGTATACTGAAGCCCGAATGGAAAAAATAACTGAAGAATACCTTTCAGATATTGACCGCGACACTGTCGATTTCCAACCAAACTATGACGATCGCCTATCAGAGCCCACTGTTCTGCCCACTCAAATTCCTGGATTATTATTAAATGGATCTTCTGGAATTGCTGTCGGGATGAGTACTAACATCCCTCCACATAACCTCGGAGAATTAATTGACGCAACCGTTCACATAATTAACCAACCCGATTGCGATGTCACCGATCTTATAGATTTACCCGATAACCCTGGACCTGTTGTTGGACCTGATTTTCCAACTGGAGGTGCAATAGTCGGTAGGGAAGGGATCCACGATGCCTATACTACTGGCCGTGGACGCATTAGAATCCGAGCTAGTTATGAAGTCGAGCCATCTGACAGTGGCGATAAAATAGTTATAACTGAGATTCCCTATCAAGTAAACAAATCTAGAATGGTAACTCACATAGCCAATCTAGCCAACGATGGTGTCATCGAAGGCATTACTGATCTGCGTGATGAATCCAATAGAGATGGTATACGAGTCGTAGTTGAATTATCTAGGTCGGCAAATACCGATGTCGTCCAAAACCAACTTCTTGGCAGGGTTTTTGAAACATCATTTGGAGTGATCAATCTAGCTTTGGTCGATGGCCAACCCCAAATCTTGAATCTGAAAGAATCTCTATGCCATTTCATTGACCACAGAAAGGAAGTCGTCACTAGACGATCTGAATTTGATCTCTATGAATCCGAGGAGCGGGCACATATCCTCGAAGGCAGATTAATCGCACTCGAAAGGATCGATGACGTCGTTAATGCAATCCGTGGAGCCTCGAACCGAACCGATGCAAAACAAGCATTACGTGACCTTTTTGGATTATCCGAAGTTCAATCAGAACATATAGTCCGAATGCAACTTGGTAGCCTCACTCAGATGGAATCTGTTGAAATCCAGTCGGAACATGCCAATTTACTCGACCAAATTAAACGGCTAGAAACTATTCTTTCAGATGAATCTGAACTCTTAAAAGTAATCAAAGAAGAGCTGCTTAAAATCCGTGAAAAATATTCTAGCGAGAGGCGAACTGAAATAGTACCAGACACTGGAAAGGTCAGTAGGGATGACCTCATACCTCAAGAAAATGTGGTTATAGTAGTCACTGAATCCGACTACATTAAAAGAATGCCCATCTCCACTTTCAAAGCCCAACACCGCGGCGGGAAAGGCATCATTGGAACTGCACTTAGGGATAAAGACCAAGTCGCAACTGTATTCTTTGCCAATACCCACGATTATCTCCTTTGTTTCACCAATTTAGGGCGTGTATATCGATTAAAAGTATACGATGTACCTACTAAAAGTAGAACGGCCCGGGGTGTATCCGCCGTAAATGTTTTGAAGCTAGGTGATGGTGAAGAAATAGCTGCAGTTGTAGCCACCACTGACTTTGAACCGGGCGAATATTTTACAATGATAACCCGGGATGGATACATAAAAAGAACCTCTGTTGAATCTTTCCAAAACATCCGTACTGTTGGTATCGTGGCAACCAAATTAGAGGACGGAGACGAATTAGTAGATGTGGTTCTTACAAATGGTACTCAGGAACTAGTCATCTCCACTAATAATGGGAAAAGCATTAGATTCGCCGACACGCAGGTTAGGTCTATGGGACGTTCTGCCCGCGGAGTACGCGCAATCCGACTAAATAGTGGAGATTCTGTCGCAGGTGTGGCAGCTGTTGGGGCATCTTCAAGTTGGATTTTAACTCTAACTGAACATGGATATGGGAAGCGATCCCTACTTGATGCATATCGCATCCAATCGAGAAATGGAAAAGGTGTAATCGATATCAAAACTGTCAAAAGAAATGGAGGTGTCTGCGCAATAAAAACTGTTAGAGAGGGGGATCATCTGATTGCTATCACCGAAAAAGGACAAATAATGAGGACCATTGTCGATGGAATTTCTCTAATTGGAAGAAATACTATGGGGGTTACAATTATGGATGTGGACAAAGGCGACCGACTAGCTAGTGTTGATATAATACCTAGTTCCAGCGTAGGCGAATTCGAAATGGAACCTTCTCCCGACGAAGATGTAGAATCTCCTGTGGATGGATCTGAATCAGAACCTTCTCCTGACGAAGATGTAGAACCCCCTGTGGATGGACCCACCGAATCTATTGATTAATACTCTCTCCTACTTATATTCAGAACAAACCTTTCTAATACCCTCTTCCAATCCTATCTCGGGAACCCACCCTGTAGCTTCAGATATTTTTGTTGAATCTGCACAAGTATCATGCACATAAATTGATTCTGGTATTGGATTTTTTATATACTTTGCTTCTATATCTGTTCCCAATTCCCCGTTGATCAGATCGACAATTTCATTAAAACTAACTGGCCGTCCGGTCCCTACATTATACGCACCCGATATTTTTCTTTCTGCAACCATCTGAGTGGCCCTAGTAATATCATCAATATGTGTGAAATCTCGTGTTTGAGTCCCATCTCCATAAACTTCCGGTTCAACTCCATTAGCCATTTCTTCTGCAAATTGAGCAATGATATTTGCATATTTTCCCTTATGCGATTCGTTACCACCATACCCTTGGTAAACGGAAAAAAAACGCAATCCTGCTATGTGAATTCCATACTCATTATGGAAATATTCTGCATACCTCTCCCGAGCCAATTTAGAAGCTTCATAACCTGTATGTGCTTCTACCACCATCGACTCCGATGTAGGTTTTTTTCTACTTCCATATATAGAAGAAGTAGATGCATAAACTACCCTCTCACACCCACTTTCCACTCCTTGCTTTACAGTATTGATGAACCCTTCCACATTCACCCTTGCCCCTTTAATTGGATCTTCTTTGTGCATTTGGTACGATGATAATGCTGCGAGATGGAAAATAATATCAACATCTGCCGGTAGATCTTCATCTAACACGTCGACCCGTCTAAAATCCACCGACTTATCCAAATTATCAGGAGTCCCCAGATATTCATTATCAATCGCAATCACTTCATTTTGAACAGATAATCTATTTGCCAAATTTGATCCAATAAACACCGCCCCACCCGTGACAAGAATGGTCAAGTCTTTCATACCTACTCCATTATCAATCTCCTTAAACATTAACCTAGCTAATCTCAGTTGGCATTCAGCAAGACCCTTTGTGTGATTATGAAAAACAAATATCCTCAAGTTAGCGTGAATTATCCTGCTAGCACCACATTCGACGAATTCCGCACGACAGTGAATGAAATTGAGAACTTACATTATGATGGCTTAACAGTAGCCGATCAATCTTTACGTAGAAATACATATGCATGGTCTGCATTCGCTGCACATAATACCAATCATATATGGGTTGGTCCCGCAGTAACCAATCCCTTTTCCCGAAATCCTGGGTTAACCGCTGCATCAATAGCAACTATCGATGAAATTTCTAATGGCAGGGCAGTTCTTGGGATTGGACTAGGGGGCCATGGAGTCGGGCCATTTGGTTACGATCAGACAAGATCTATAGGAGCCTGCAAAGATTCAATCATCGCGATAAGGAGTTTACTTTCTGGAGAAAAAACAACAATGATACGCGAAGAATTCGAGCTCCATGACGCATCACTTGAGTTCAACACTCCCCCTTCTCCCATTCCCATTTACGTTGGAGGGCGGGGGCCATCACTTCTATCTCTAGCAGGTAAATTCGCAGATGGGGTTTTTATTGGAGGTGGTTTACTCTCTTCTGAAGGGATGGACTATGCCCGTGATAGAATCTCCATTGGAGCAAAATCCGTCAATAGAGATATAGCCAACCTTGATCTAAGATGTTTTGCTTCACTCTCAATAGCATCAGACGCCGACGTGGCTCTAGATGGAGTGACCCGGCATATTGCAACTCGAGTTTCAAATCAAGCTAATTTAGAAGCCTTACAACGTGGCGGAGCTTCCCAAAAAGAAATAGAACACGTGACAAATCTTGACTTGGATTCTTTAACAACAAAAGAACTCCGCGACGAAGTCCCATTTTCCATCATCGAACAATTCGTACTCTGCGGAACTCCCGAATACTGTTCAGAAAGGTTTCATTCCTTTTTCGAATCTGGAATAACTAATTTTACCATCGTAGCCAGGGTCAACGGTGAAAATGGGAGGTTTAAAAGCCTAAAACTTTTTTCAGATATGGTACTATCTCCCTACTTCTGATAAACCAATCCTTGAGTTTATGTTCTTCCCCTTTCTACATCTCAACCGTGGCTACTTTTTATCTCCCTGTTGAATTAACTAGTGTACAAAAACAAATTCTTACCGCTCTCATCAATCTCTTCTCAGTCTATGACTTTTCTACAACTGACAAATCAATTAAAGGGGAATCAATCGCAAAAGAAACTGGAAAAAACCCTGGTACTATTCGAAATCAGATGCAGAGTCTAAAAGCTCTGCGCTTGGTGGAAGGAGTCCCCGGACCTCATGGGGGGTATAGGCCTACTGCATTTGCATATGAGGCTTTAGACATTTCCCGATTAGATTCCCCTGCAGAAGTTCTTTTTTACCATAACGAAGAAATCTGTTCTGACATATTGCCACTTGAAATTACACTCACTAGTGTGAATCACCCCGATCTCTGCCGAGCAAAAGTCCGTGTTCTTGGCCCAACTCGAAATCTTAAACAATACGATTCAGTCCGAATAGGCCCCACCCCCCTTTCTAAATTAACCATAGAAGGAACTATAGAAGCAAAAGACGAAACGCATGGAATTTTAATTTTAGAAATCAAATCTATGTCTGCAGAATCAAAATCCCACACTCTTAATAATTAGTAACAACAACAGTGGACCATGGACGAGCCCATTTCTATTGAAGAGATACTTTTAGACGAAGCACGATCCTTCAATATATTGGGCTATCTAGGTTTCCTTGGATTTTCAGGATTTTTAGGATTCGTTAACACAGATTTTTTCCTCGCATTTGCCTTGTTTTTTCTGTTTCTTTTAGGACGTCTCCCAAAACCCTGTAATAAATTGGGCTATCTAGGTTTCCTTGGATTTTCAGGATTTTTAGGCTTCATTGAACCCAATTTCTTCTTTTTATTTGCCCTTTTATTTCTATTTCTACTAGGGCGATTACCCACTTCTCCAATTTTCCATCCCCCCACTCCATAATCTATAATTTTCTGCGGGACTTCTGAAGTTTGTGGATCATTCCTATATCTTCAATTCTTCACCAAAAAAATATATCTCTGATCAGATAGTCATCCATATAGATATGGATTGTTTCTATGTCTCCTGCGAACGTTTACGCGAACCCGATCTGATTGATCAACCTGTTATAGTGGGAATGAATTATACTCCCGGAGAATCTAGAGGTGCGGTAGCGACTGCGAGTTACGAGGCCAGGGATTTAGGCATCAAAAGCGCAATGAATATTTCCAAAGCTCTCTCTATCCTCCCTGACAGGGAACTTAATCCTTCATTTGAACCTTCTTGCTACTACCGCACTGCCGACAAAAACTTTTACAGGGAAATTTCCCAAAGTGTAAGAACCGTCCTTGAAGATTTTTCAGATGTCGCCCGACATGTTAGTATAGATGAAGCCTATTTGGATGTAACAAGTAAAACAACTTGGGCTTCTTCATCTAATTTTTCTCAAATTTTGAGAGATGAAATAGAGTCTGTAGTAGGTGTTCCTTCAAGTATTGGCGTTGCCCCCTCTATGAGTATCGCAAAAATGGCTAGTTCGATTGAAAAACCAAAGGGAATCGTAGTTGTCAAACCCGAACAAACCAAAGAATTCCTCTCCAACTTGCCTATAGAAAATCTACCTGGAATTGGGCCAGTCACTGCGAAATCTCTCCATTCCGATGGGATAAAACTCATAGGGGAGTTGGCTACCATTCCCACTGGGGATCTTAAAAATAAATACGGTAATAAGGGGATTTCACTTTCTATACTTTCCCGCGGAGAGGATTCTAAAAAAGTAATTCCCATGGGTCCTAAAAAGAGTATTTCCAGAGAATCTTCATTTAAACACATCACCGTTAATTCCGATGAAAAAAAAGCTTTAATTGAAAAGCTTTCCCAAGATGTTGGCTCAATTGCAACTTCCAATAATGCCCTTTTTCGAACAGTTGGAATTAAAGTAATAGAACCCCCTTATAAAATCCACACCCGTGAAATTTCTTTTGGAACTGCCACAAACGACCCAAATTTAATAT
>MDTE01052562.1_pt1 | contig 88345 bp, 90 predicted proteins | sample 811231 | NCBI WGS metagenome assembly MDTE01 (sample SAMN05326651, study PRJNA326480) | marine metagenome | isolation source: seawater | place: Indian Ocean: Red Sea | collected 2010 | reverse complement strand
GTCAGCGAGGAGCCGATCGGGAATCTCGCCGAGTTGATGCGGGGCATCATGTTCGTGAACGCGAACAAGCTGTTCGACGCACAGGCCGTCGAGCCTGGTACTGTGCCGGTACCGGAGATGGACTCCGACACCAGAGATGCCGTCTCGGCGCTCATCGGTTCCGCGTCCTCTCGGTTCGCCGCCATCTATCGTGGCTGGCCCGAGGTGGCTGGCGCGGCGGCCTCGCTGGCCGATGGCGCCAAGCTTGCCCTGATCGAGGGCCGGGTCTGCGACAACGGTGAGACGGTCCCGGTCGCAGACGCCGCCTACATCGAAGGGGCCCGGCTGCTCGAAGAGTCGGCCACCAACGCGCTCAACGCTGCGCGGGAAGAGAACTGGGACGGCGTCTGGGAAGCGGTGAACTACGTCAACGAATCCTGCACCCACTGCCACAAGACCTACCGCGACGGTCCTGACAGCCGCCAAGAGCCGCGCTGCCAGTCCCAGTAAGTCGACGCTCGAACGCTCCGCGACGATCTCGGCCCAGGGCACGAACACGCGGGTGTAGATGGCGTGGGAGTTCGGGACGTGCGCCGTATACCGGAGCACGGTGGCGTCGCCCGCCTCGCTCCGGTCGCCGCTGACGAAGGGGGCAACGCCCGCCACCCCGGCCAGCGCGGCCAGCACTCGACGTCGGCTCCAGGCAGGGTCAGGCATCGGCGACAGGTGGCTAGACCGCGATCTCCGGCACGTCGCCGTCGACTCTCAGCTCGGCCCCGGTCGCGGCGCGGATCTCATCCACGCTGACCCCCGGGGCACGTTCGGTCAGGTGCATTCCGTCCTGCTCGACGCGGAACACGCCGAAGGAGGAGACCACGGTGTCGACCACGCCCTGACCGGTGAGCGGGAGCGTGCAGGCGTCGAGGATCTTCGGAGAGCCGTTCTTGGCGACATGGTCCATGACGACCAGCACCTTCTTGGCGCCCGAGACCAGATCCATCGCCCCGCCTGGCCCCTTCACCATCTTGCCGGGGATCATCCAGTTGGCCAGATCGCCGGTGGCCGACACCTGCATCGCGCCCAGCACGGCCAGGTCGACGTGCCCGCCCCGGATCATGGCGAAGCTCTCGGCGCTGCTGAAGAAGCTGGCCCCGGGGACGACCGTCACGGTTTCCTTGCCGGCGTTGGTCAGGTTGGCGTCCACCTCGTCCTCGGTCGGATAGGGACCGACCCCGAGGATGCCGTTCTCGCTGTGCAGCATGATCTGCACATCCTCGGGCAGAAAGTTGGCGCACAGGGTGGGGATGCCGATGCCCAGGTTCACGTAGCTGCCGTCGGTGATCTCCTGCGCGGCCCGCCGGGCGATCTGTTCTCGATTCAGCGCCATCACTCACTCCGCGTACGACGCACTTCGACGATCGGTTCCATGTCTTCACCCACAACCACGCGGTCGACGTAGATGCCGGGCGTGTGGATGTGGTCCGGATCGAGACCGCCCGCGGGGACGATCTCTTCCACTTCGGCGACCGTCGTCTGGCCCGCTTCAGCCATCGGTGGGTTGAAGTTCCGCGCGGCCATCCGGTAGATCAGGTTGCCGTCGGTGTCGGCCTTCCACGCGCGGACGAGCGAGACGTCCGAGCGGAGGCCGGTCTCGAGCACATACCCGCGCCCGTCGAACTGGCGCGTCTCCTTGCCCTCGGCTAGCGGCGTGCCGAAGCTGGTGGGCGTATAGAAGGCGGCGATACCCGCGCCGCCGGCCCGCATCCGCTCCACCATGGTGCCTTGCGGGTTCAGCTCCACCTTGATGATGCCGTCCAGATACTGCTGCTGGAAGATCTTGGTCGAGCCGAAGTAGGTGGCGATCATCTTGTCGATCTGGCGCGACTCGAGGAGCAGGCCGAGACCGGCGCCATCCACTCCGGCGTTGTTGCTGACGCAGGTGAGGTGTTTCACCCCCGATGCCAGCACGGCGTTGATCAGGTTGAGCGGCGCGCCGCTCAGACCGAACCCGCCGGCCATGATGGTGATGCCGTCGGCGAGGAGCCCGTCGAGCGCCTCGGTCGACGACTGATAGACCTTGTTCATTGCTGGGACATTCTAGTGACTGTGTCCAGTGCTTCTCGGGTTCAGTCGGGTGAGGGGGTCTGGCCGCCCGGGATTTTCAGCGAGAGCCCGGCATCGACCGCGAGCGTCTGCCCGGTGATCCAGCGCGCCTCGTCGCTGGCCAGGAACACCGATGCCCAGCCGATGTCCCACGCGGTGCCTTCGTCAGGGATGAGCGCGAGCGTGGCGCGTTCGGCGCGCAGTTCCGGGCTCATCCGAGCCGCGGTCAGCGGCGTATAGACCTGACCCGCCGCGATGCAGTTCACGCGGATACGGCGGTCACCCAGCTGACCGGCGAGCGCCACCGTCAATCCGGTGATGGCCGCCTTGGTCGTCACATACCCGGTCGACGCCGGCGGGTAGACCCGCTGGGCCGCAATAGATGACAGGTTGATGATGGATCCGCCGCCGGCGGCGGTCATGTGCGGCGCCACCGCCTGGCTGGCCAGCGCCATGCTGCGCACGTTGACTTGAAACAGGCGGTCCCACTCTTCTTCGGTAATGTCGTCGAGCCCCTGGCGAGACGGAATGCCCACGTTGTTCTGCAGGATGTCGACGCGCCCGTAGCGCTCCACCGCCGCCGTCGCCATCGCCTGGCACGCCTCCCGGCCGCTCACGTCCGCCACGAAGGTGGAGGCCGTGCCCCCTCGTCGGTGACCATGGCGGCGGTCTCCGCCGCCCGTGCCTCCACCAGATCGACGCACAGCACGCGAGCGCCCTCGCGGGCGAACAGCACCGCCGCCGCCTTGCCGTTGCCGATGCCCGGTCCCTGGGAACCGGCCCCGGTCACCACTGCTACTTTTCCCCGCAACCGTTCCGCCACCGCCACCTCCGCTATCGCGTCCAAGTACAATACCGCCTCGGCTCGCCCACGCACGGGCGTCGTTCACGTCGAGGGCCCTCCGGCCCGTCGTTTCGGGAGGCGGTATGAGTCAGGTGGTCATCGTCGACAGCATCCGCACCGGTCTGGCCAAGTCGCACCGGGGCACGTTCAACCTCACCCGCGCTGACGATCTCGTTGCCCACTGCATCGACTCACTGCTCGACCGAAATCCTGGTGTCGACCCGGCCGAGGTGGAGGACGTCATCGTGGGCGCCGGTCGGCAGGTCGGCGAGCAGTCGGCCAACATGGCGCGGCACGCGGTGGCGCTGTCGAAGCTGCCGATCACGGTCCCGGCCAGCACCATCAGCCGGGCCTGCTCTTCCGGCTTGAACTCGATCGCCATGGCGGCCACCCAGATCGCCAGTGGTTGCGCTGATGTGGCCATGGCCGGTGGCGTCGAGTCGATCACGCGTCTCGAGGTCAAGTCGCCGGCCGATTTCGACAACAACCCCAGGTTACTGGAAGAAAAGCCCGACATCTACATGGCAATGGGGAACACGGCCGAGGTGGTGGCCCGTCGCTACGAGGTCAGCCGTGAGCGGCAAGATGCCTACGCCCTGCAGAGCCAGCAGCGGTATGCGGCGGCGCAGGAGGCTGGCAAGCTCGACGACGAGATCGCGCCGATGACGGTTCAGTGGCGGAAGGTGATTGACAAGGGGACGAAGGAGACCGCCATCGTCGAAGGCACCGTCGACCGCGACGAATGCAATCGGCCCACCACCACCATTGACGGGCTGGCCAAGCTGAAGCCGGCCTTCGAGGAGGGCGGCAGCGTGACGGCGGGGAACTCGTCGCAGCTGTCCGATGGCGCGTCGATGGCGCTGGTGATGTCCGAGAAGCGGGCCCAGCAGCTGGGGCTGGAACCGATGGCCTACTTCCGGGGTTTCACCGTGGCCGGGTGCGAGCCGGACGAGATGGGCATCGGACCGGTGTTCGCCATCCCCAAGCTGCTGAAAGCGAAGAATCTGACCCTCGACGATATCGAGCTGGTCGAGCTGAACGAGGCATTTGCCTCGCAGTGCGTCTATTGCCGGGACACGCTCGGCATCGACAACGAGATCTACAACGTGAACGGGGGCTCGATCGCCATCGGGCATCCGTTCGGGATGACCGGGGCCCGGCTGACGGGGCACCTGCTCCGCGAGCTGAAGCGGCGCAACAAGACGATGGGGCTGGTGTCGATGTGCATCGGCAAGGGGATGGGAGCCGCGGGCCTGTTCGAGGCGTGCTGAGAGACGCGTATGGCGATCGACTTCGACGTCCAGGAGCGTGTGGCCACGGTCACCATCAACCGGCCGGAGGCGCTGAACGCGATGAACCCGGCCATGTACTCCCGTCTGTCGGAGTGCTGGATCGAGATTCGTGACAACCCCGACATCTGGGCCGCCGTGATCACCGGCGCGCCGCAGCCGAATCGGCCACCCGAGCGGCAGATCTTCTCGGCCGGCGCCGACCTCAAGAGCGCCTTCAAGCCGCGCGAGACTTACGAGTTCTGGCAGACCCAGGCCGACCAACTCCTGAACCGGGGGCTCGAGGTCTGGAAGCCGGTCGTGGCGGCCGTCAACGGGTTGTGTCTGGCCGGGGGGATGACGTTGCTGCTGGCTACCGACATCCGGGTGGCGTCCGAGCATGCGGCGTTCGATTTGTCCGAAGTGAAACGTGGCATCCTGCCCGGGAACGGCGGGACCCACCGGGCCATCCGTCAGTTGCCGTATCCGATTGCGATGGAGATGTTGCTGCTGGCTAAGCGACTGACGGCGGAGCGGGCGGCGCACTTCGGTCTCATCAACGAGGTGGTGCCGCACGACCAGTTGATGGACGTGGCGATGCAGCGGGCCCGCGAGCTGACGTCGATGGCGCCGCTGGCGGTGCGCGCGATCAAGGAACTGGCGGTGCGAGGGCAGTATCTGTCGCTACAGGACGGTCTGCGGTTCGAAGAGGTGATTCAGCACCGGCTGCTCGTGACCGAAGACGGAAAAGAAGGCCCGAAGGCGTTTGCCGAGAAGCGCCCGCCCGAGTACAAGGGGCAGTGACGGCGTCGCGGAGAGGCATCATGCACAGGACGTTCACGCAGCAGGTCGTCGGCGGGCTGACACTGGCGCTTGCGCTGGCGGTGGCCACACCGGCGCTGGCACAACTGGAGCGGGTGCGCGATCCCAACTGGGCTACGCCTCGTCTGTCTGACGGCCAGCCTGACCTGCAGGGTATCTGGGGCAACAAGACCATCACGCCGATCGAACGGCCAGACGGAGAGGCTCGCGCTTTTCTCAGCGACGAGGAGATGGCGAGCCTCAACCAGCAGCAGGCCGACAGCATGGCAGCCCAGAACGCCGCTCCCGCCGTGCGGATGGAGGCCAGCGCCACCCTTGGGCCCGGCTACGCACGCTACTGGCTCGACGCCGGCGACACCGTCCTCTCGACAGGACAGACCTCGCTGGTCGTCGACCCGCCCACCGGGCGCGCGCCGATCAAGGACTGGGCGCTTCGCGACAAGCAGTGGCGGCTCGACCACGAGGGCGACCACTACCGGAACATGAGCGTCTGGGACCGCTGCATCTCACGGGGCATTCCCGGCTCGATGCTGCCGGCCGGCTACAACAACGCCTATCGCATCCTCCAGACGCCGGAGCACATCGTCATCCTCTACGAGATGATCCACGACGCCCGGATCATCCCGCTGAGTGACCAGCCGTTCTCCGGCGCCGGCATCAAGCAGTGGATGGGCGACGCGCGCGCCCACTGGGAGGGTGACGTGCTTGTCGTCGAGACCCGGAATTTTCACAATCGGGGCTGGATCGCGTCGAGTGGCGCCGGTCGACGGCTGAAGGGGATTCCGGTGAGCTCGGCGCTGCACGTCATCGAGCGGTTCGAGCGCGTGTCCCAGCACACGATCATGTGGGATGTCACGGTCACGGACCCGAACGTCTACGACGCGCCCTTCACCATCTCGATGCCGCTGACTGGCGAGCCGGACTACGAGATGTTCGAGTACGCGTGCCACGAGGGGAACTACGCTGTCCCCAACGCGCTGAGCGGCGCCCGCTATTTGGACCGGACCGGCGGCGGCCACTAGCCGGGTCTGGGGTTGATGCATCGCCGTACTTGGCTCCGGCGGATCACGGCCAACGCCGGCACTGGTGCGCTACCGGGCACTCCGGGCGGCGACCTGTTCCTGCTGCGCGCCGACAACGGCCGCACCGACGACACCCTCACCATCACCGAGCGGTTCACCCGCGCGGACGACACGACGCTGACCTACGAGTTCACCGTCGACGACCCGGCGCAGTGGACGCAGACGATCTCGGGCGAGATCCCGCTCAACGAGTTCCCTCCCGACGAGCTGATCTACGAGTTCGCCTGTCACGAGGGCAACCACACGATCACCAATATCCTGAACGGCGAACGGCTCAACGAGCGTTAGTGCCCGTGGGGTGGAATGACCCCTGACAGGAACTTCATCACACCGGCCGGCTTGCAGCGGCTGCGAGACGAGCTGGGCTTCTTGCTCAGCCGGGAGCGGCCCGCGGTGACCAAGGTGGTGGCCTGGGCGGCAAGCAACGGCGACCGCAGCGAGAACGCCGACTATCAGTACGGGAAACGGCGGCTGCGTCAGATCGACGGCCGGATTCACTTCCTCACCAAGCGCATCGATGCCGCCGAGGTCGTAGACCCTGAAGCGCCGAGGACGGGGCGAGCGGCGACACATGCCTTCTTCGGCGCCACCGTGCGCTATTGCGACGCCAGTGGCGCGGAGCGGGAGGTCAGTATCGTCGGCCTCGACGAAGTCGACCGAGAGGGCCACTTTATCAGCTGGGTGTCGCCGCTCGCTCGCGCGTTGACGTCTCGAGGGCCGGGCGACACCGCTGTGCTCGATGCTCCGGGCGGCCGTCAGGAGCTAGAGATCCTCGAGGTGCGATACGAACGAATTCCCCTCGCTCCATTCACAGCGCCGCCTGGGGCCGAAGTCAGCACGAAGACCCCGTAGGAGCCACGCAGTGTGGCTCTCCTCCGCGCCACTCCCTGCCTAACGCAGCACGTCGGACGCTTCGGCCATCTCGATGATGGCGACGCCGTTTCTGATCATGGCGGCGCGACCGCTGACGGCCAGGCTGGGCGGCCCGCTCAGCCTGGAGACCGTCATGTCGGGAGCGGATTCAGTGAGCCGTCGCAACCACGCGGTGGTGGTGGGCTACGGGCTGGCCGGGCGCTACCTGGCGCGGATGCTGACGGCGGCCGGTATCGAGTGTGTGGTGATCGAAGCGAACCCCGAGCTGGTGCGTCAGGCGCGTGCCGACGGGCTGGCGGCCGTGTACGACGACGGTACCCGGCGCAGCAGGCTCGAGCACGCCGGTGCGGACGGCGCGCGGTTGGTGGTGTTCGCGATCTCGTCGCCGTTCGAAGAGCGACAAGGCGTGGCCGCGGCGCACGAGCTGGCGCTACGAGCCACCATCGTCGTGCGCACGCGCTACGTGAAGTCGATCGACGACCTGATGGAGCTGGGCGCGACCCATGTTGTCGTCGAGGAGTTCGAGGCGTCGCTCGACCTGCGTCAGACGACCGGCGCCGTCCAGGTGGCTGTCATCCGGAACGGCGAACCGCGCTATCAGCGGGAGCCGGACTTCGCCTACCAGGTAGGCGATACGGCGGTGCTGGTTGGTGACCGTGAAGCGCTCGACGCGGCCGGGCGGCTGTTTCGGGGAGATTGAGTCCGACACTACCGGGCGCGACGTTCCTCGGCGCGGGCGGCCGAGAGGATGTTCGTCAGCCCGTAGTTTCCCTCGTGACAGGCGAATTCGAACATCGGTCCTTCGGTGCGGGCCATCGGCATCGCGGCCGACCACGGCTGCACGAAAGTGGTGGGATCGGTGACCGTGTACTCGTAGTGCAGCGTCTCTTCATCGACGCGAGTGAACCGTTCCACCACGTGCAGCGCCGCGCTCGAGCCCTGGAAATTGGCGATGTTCGAGAAGTTGGTCGTTTCCACGACCAGCGTTGGACCGTCCCAGTAGCCGCGCGAGTCGCCCCGGATCTGGCGCAGGTTGTCCGGCAGGGGTGCCTTGTCGCCGAGCCTCACGACTCGCACCTCGTGCACCATTTCGTTGTGCAAGACCACCATCCCCGGGGTCTGTAGCAAGAGCAGGTTGTTGTTGTAGGCCCCGGGGTTCATCGGCGGACCGGCGTTGAACCCGAGGATGCACCGCTCGGTGATGCTGCGGTCCTGAATGCTGTGGGTCCGTTCGCGTCGTTCAGCCCGCTCGCGCGCCAGCGTGCTGGCCCCCTCGGTTCGAGCTGGAATGCGTCCGTCAGGTGGATCGATGATGAGTGATGTGCGCCGGTCTGGCGTCAGCTCGGTGCCATAGTCGAGCCAGAACTTCGCGTGCACCGTGGGCAGCGCGTCGTAGTCGGCCCGGCCCTCCAACTCGGCCTCCTGATAGGCGGCCGCCTCTTCCTCGGTGAAGACCTCTTTGTCGGCCAGTTCACTGGGCCGCTGGAGCGGCGTCATGGTGCGGTAGTCCCACAGCCCTTGCAGATCCGGGTCGCCCCATGGTGTCTGGAACTCGGTGGGAGGTGACGTTGACTGCGCCAGTACGAACGCCGGCAGGAGCAGCGTCGCCACAAGCAGACCATACGCGCGCTTCATCATCAGGTGACCTTCCAGCTTCCGGTGCATTCTAGCCTGGAGGCTGGTCGAAACACGTATGGCAGCCTTCCAACAGCTCCACGGAGGTCGATGTGCCCGAACGCCTGCTACCGTTTTCCCCCGACTTCGACTAGGCCACCCAGTCCCTCGTCGCGCTGATGGCGGCGAGTCTGGACGATCAGTTGCGCCGGCTGAGCGAAACCACGGCCGGGCTGAGTGTGGCGCACCTGGAGTGGCAGGAACGCGCAGGTCGCAACACGTCGGCATGCTCCTGGCCCATATGGCGGGAGCCGAGATCGGATGATTCCACATTGTCTGCGCGGGCCGGACTGAAGCCGAGGGGGCTCAGGTGATGGAGGACATCCTGGGAGTGGACCTGGCCACCGACCGTGGCGGCGTGCCGCTGCCGCCTGACGGCGTGCATCCGGCTAGCTTGCGGGGGCGAGACCTCGAGGGCTGCTTCGACCTGCTTCGGCGGGCACGCGCCGCCACCTATCAGGTCATCACCACCTGGCACGACGAGACCCTCGACACCACCGTGCAGTTCGGCCCGATGACGGTGTCCCACCGCTGGGTGCTGTATCACGTGCTCGAGCACTTCGCCGCCCACTATGGCCAGATCCTGCACCTGCTCCACTGCATGAAGGACCATCAGGTCTCGCTGCCGGAGCGGCGGGGGATGTTCTAGGCGCGACACATGGTCGCGGGCTCGGGAGGCGAGGGAACCGGCAACCGAAAGCTGACCCTCTTCAGGCTGCACAGCTGGATGGGGCTCAACCTCGGGTTGCTGCTGTTCATCGTCTGCCTGTCGGGCACCGTCGCGACCCTCAGCGCCGAGATCGCCGGCTCTGCGCGCCACCGGCGCCACCAGTCGTACGCCGGATTGGAACGGCTGGTATCAGGCGGTGACGGCGGCGCACCCCGGGGCCGACATCCTGGCGCTGTCGGTCCCCAAGGCCGATGGGTGGGCGGCGACGGCCACGATCGCGGTGAATGAGGACGAGTTGCGCCTGGTGCTGGTGCACCCGGAGACGGCGGAGGTCCAGGGCACCGTCAGCGACGTCACCGTGGCCCGCTTCTTCCGGGAGTTCCACAAGCAGTTCTACATCTATCGGGGGACGTTGCCCCACGGGGTCTACGTGGTGGGCCCGCTCGGCCTGGTGCTCTTCGGTTCGGTGGCGACGGCGCTGCTCTTCTACCGGATGCGCTGGAAGGACGCGCTCTTTCGGCAGCGGAGTCGGAGCACCCGTACGTTCTGGTCCACCCTGCACCGGGCCACCGGGCTCTGGGCCGCCGCGTTCTCACTGCTTTTTGCGGTGACCGGCGTCTGGTATTTCTACGAACGGATCGTCATCGACCTCGGCCTGGTGGGAGAGAGCATCATCGCGCCCGCGGATTCGCCGACCGGCGGCGCACGCTTTACCGGCGACCTCGCCGGCGCCGTCGCCCTGGCCAGTCAACAGGTGCCCGGGTTCGACGTGCGGACGGTCTCGATACGCGCTGGCGGCGAACCACGTCTAACGCTGGTCGGGCAGACCGACGCCTGGCTCGTACGCGATGTGGCCAACCGGGTCATCATCGATCCTGAGCGTCTGGAGGTGGTGAGTGCCAGCCGCGCCGGCGACCTGTCGCTCGGGGTCAGGCTGGGTCACACCATGGATCCGTTGCATTTCGGCAACTTCGCCGGCCTCGGGGTGAAGCTGCTGTGGTTCGTCGCCGGCCTGATGATCTCGCTGTCGATCCTGATCGGCGTCCGGATCTGGTCGCTCCGGACGGCGGCGCGCCGGCGGCCCGGGGAGCCGGGGGTGACCATAGGGTCGCTCGGTGCGACGCTGGCGGTGCTCGCCGTCACGGCCTACGGGTGCGTGGTCAACATCAGAGCTGCGGTGGAGACCTTCGCCGATGTCTCTCTGGTGCCCGCCTATGTCTGGCTGGTCGTCGGAGGCTTCTTCGTCGTGACCCTGGCGACCACGGTCTGGTGGTATCTCGCGCTGCTCGGTCGGTCTGGCACGCCAGTCTCAATTGAGTCACATTAATATAAGGTTGTGAAGAGCCGAGTACGCCGGATGTTCGTCGGCGTGATCGCCGCGGCGTCAGTGACGCTGGCCGTGTCGGACGCTGCCGCGCAGCGCGCCTCCGAACGCCGCGTGGCCAATCCGGGCGAGACCCAGTTCGACGTCCAGTTGCTGCGGCCCACGGGTGGGCCGGTAGTGCCGATTTTCGAGGGCTGGTTCCGCAATCCAGACGGGACGTTCGAGCTGTCGTTCGGCTTCTTCAACGTGAACACCGAAGAGGTCATCGAGGTGCCGCTCGGCGCGGAAAACTTCATCGAACCGGCCGAGTATCACGGCATGCAGCCGACCCGGTTCGAGCCGGTGCCCGACCGGGACCGCCGCCATGTCGGCGCGTTCACCGTGACCGTGCCGGCCGATTTCGGCGACCGCGACGTGGTCTGGACCATCCGCTCGAAGGGCCAGACGCTGTCGGTGCCTGGACGCCTGACGAGCTCGGCCTACGAGCTGGCCGGCTGGGATTTTCCGGGGCGCACGACACTGTCGCCGCTGGTGCGCTGGACCGAGGACGGGCCGTCCGGTCGGGGACCGAGGGGCATCGTGGCCGACGCTGTCGAGGCCAAGGCGGGCATGCCGGTCGAGCTGGGCGCCTGGATCAGCCGTGACGAAGTGGCGGCCGACGACGAGCGGCCCATCAACGTCAAGTGGTTCAAGCACCAGGGAACCGGCGAAGTCACGTTTGAGGAGCGGATCACGAGCGTCGAACGAGACGTCTGGTCGGCCGAGGGCGGCACCAGGGTGGCGACCTCGGTCACGTTTGCTGAACCGGGCGAGTATCTGCTCCGGTTCCTGGCGTTCAACGTGCTCCGCGAGTTCGAGTTCCAGTGCTGCTGGACCAACGCGTACTTGCCGGTTACAGTGACGCAGTGACACAGAGGACATCCATGGCGATGGCAACCATCAACGCGCGGCGGCTGGGCGGGCTCGTGCTTGCCCTGGGACTCGGCGTGAGCAGCCAGGCAGTGGCGCAAACCGGGGCGGCCGGGGCGCCGGGCGAAGCGGACGAGACGCCGACCTTCAGCAAGGAGGTCGCGCCGATCCTCCAGCGCTCTTGCCAGAATTGCCATCAGCCGACCGGCATCGCGCCGATGTCGCTGCTCACCTATCGTGAGGCGCGCCCCTGGGCCCGCAGTATCAGAGATCGCGTCGAGCGACGCCTGATGCCACCGTGGCATCTCGACGGCTCGGTGGGGATCCAGGCCTACAAGAACGACATCTCGTTGAGTGATGACGAGGTAGACACGATCCTGAACTGGGTGGACGGCGGGGCGCTGGAAGGCAACCCGGCCGACATGCCCGCGCCGTTGACGTTCCCGCCGGCAGACGGCTGGGCCGTCGAGCAGGAGCTGGGCCGTCCGCCCGACTTCATCATCCAGTCGACGCCCTATACCGTCGTGGCCAACGGCCAGGATCAATGGTGGGAGCCCGAGATCGAGTTCGAGGGGTTCGACACCGAGCGCTACATCCGTGCCGCCGAGTTCAAGCCGTCGTTTCCCGGCGGCATGAAGGTGACCCACCACGGCCATGCCTATCTCCGCGCCAAGGAGACGGAAGAAGGCGAAGAGCGCCCGCGGGCGGTCCGCCTGGTCGGCATGGGTATTGGCAAGCGGTGGGACGTGTTGCCCGAAGGGGTCGGGAAGGTGCTGCCGCCGGGGTCGTCGACGGTGAGCTTCAACATCCACTACTTCCCGGTGGGTGAAGAGGTGACCGACCTGATCGATGTCGGCGTGTGGCTTTATCCGGAAGACGAGGTGCCGACCAAGATCACGGCCGGCGAGCAGCAGTTCTATGTGGACGGCACCCACCGAGAGCGGCTGCGGGCCAGTGACATCTTGATTCCGCCCCATGGCAGCCTCGTGCTCGAGGATCAGTATGTGATGGAGCAGCCGGCGCTCATCCAGAGCTTCCGGCCGCACATGCACATGCGCGGGACCGAGATGTCGATGACGGCGCTCTATCCCGATGGGCGGCGCGAGCTGCTCAGCAACGTCAACCGCTACGACCACAACTGGCAGATTGCCTACGTCTACGACGAGGACTCCCAGCCGCTCCTGCCCAAGGGCACCGTGCTGATGCTCCGGGGCAAGTGGGACAACTCGGCGGCCAACCGGATCAACCCCGATCCGGATCAGTGGGTGGTGTTTGGCGCCCGTGGCGTCGACGAGATGTCGCACGCCTGGATCGGCATCACCTACCTCTCCGACGAGCAATACGACGAGCTGGCCACCGAACGCGCCGCCCGCGAGACCGACGACGGCAACGAGCAGTAAGGCCCCCGCGTTGACGGCCCTGCTTCTGCTTGTCTCCGCCTTGCAGGCGGAGCAGGTCCCCGTGTCGTCCGTGCAGACCGCTCTCTCCGGCTCTGCCTGCACCACCATCGAATCCAGCGTCGAGGAAGACTGGGCCACCTTCTCCTGCCCCGCCCCGTCGGGCTACGGCCTCGAGGTGCACGGCGATGACGGCCGTTCCACGGTGACGGTGGTCGACTCCGACGGCGCCGAGCACCTGCAGGACTACTGGTGGGTGGTGACCCGCGGCTTTTCCCGCCTGGAGCCCCGATTCACCGACGCCGGCCTCGGTCACGTCGACACCGAGACCATCCGCGGCTGGCACGCGGCGGCGCTCGACGAGCAGCCGCTGGCCGAGCCCGCTCAGGGCGGCCAGACGATCACGGCCGAATACTGCGTGCCGTATCTGTTGCACGCGACCATGGAGCCGATGGCGGCCACGGCGCAGCTCGCGAACGGTCGGTTGGACGTCTGGTGCGGCACCCAGGATCCGCTGAGCACCAGCGGTGTCGCCGCTACGGCCGCCGGGCTCGAGCGCGACGCGGTCCATATCCACAACCAGCAGCTCGGCGGCGGTTTCGGCCGACGGCTGCCGGGCACCTACGACTATGTCGAGCAGGCCGTTGCGGTCGCGAAGGCGACCTCGCCCCGGCCAGTCAAACTCGTCTGGAGCCGCGAGGAAGATATGCGGCACGGCTACTATCGGCCGTTCGTGATGGGCCGCTTCCAGGGCGTGGTCGACGAGCAGGGGAGAGCCCAGCGCTGGGCCAGCCGGTTCACCGGTCGGTCCACCGACGGTCTCGAAGCGGATCCGCCCTACGGCATCGAGGACAAGGACATCGCGGTGGTGACCTCACCCGCCCATTTGCGCACCGGCGAATGGCGGTCGGTCGCGGCGTCGCAGCACGGGTTCTTCGCCGAGTCGTTCGCCGACGAGCTGGCGCACGCCGCTGGTCGTGATCCGTTCGAGTTCCGACGGGAACTGCTGGCCGACGCGCCGCGTCATCGCGCGGTTCTCGAACGAGCGGCCGACATGGCTCGCTGGGGGAATACGCTGCCGGACGGTCACGCCCGCGGCATCGCCATCTTCGAATCGTTCGGGTCGATCGTGGCCAACGTGTGCGAGGTGAGCGTCGAGAACGAGCAGATCCGGATCCACCGGGTCGATTCGGCCGTCGACTGCGGCCTGGTAGTGAACCCACAGTAGGCGCTGGCCCAGATCCAGGGCAGCGTGATCTTCGGACTCTCGGCCGCGCTCTTCCACGAGATCACGGTCAAGGAAGGCGCGGTCGAGAACCGCAACTTCCCCGACTTCAACATGGTGCGGCTGGCTCAGGCGCCGCGTGTGAACGTCTCGTTCATCGATTCGGATGCGCCGGTGGGCGGCCTCGGCGAGCCCGGCGTCCCGCCGGTGGCTCCGGCGGTCGCGAACGCGGTCTTCGTCGCCACTGGGCAGAGGCTGAGGGACTTGCCGTTGAGGATTGCGTAGAAAGGCGCTCAGGCTTCGGGCTACGGGCTTCGGGCCGGAACGGCAGACGGTGGGGTAGGTTCAGACGATCGGGGCATTTCGGTCGGTTGGGATTGGTCGTGGGGCCTCACTCCTAGGATCTTGTAGGGCGGGACTTCAGTCCCGCCGAACGCTCGCTCGTGACCCGCTGGCGGGGCTGAAGCCCCGTCCTACAGAAGCCTACGAACAATCACTGGCCGACCGGAACGCCCCGTTGTCCGAGTGTGCCCGTCCGTCTATCGTTCCGGCCTGAAGCCGCGGGCGCAAGCCCGCCGAACTGCGCTGGTCCTCCTTAGAACTCCGGCTCCCGCCAGCGCTCCCGCGTCAACAGCTCCCCACTCCCCGCGACACCGGTGACGACCCCGTCGCGATATACGATCTCGCCGCGGCGCATGGTGAGCGTCGGCCAGCCGGTGACTTCCCGCCCGGAATACACCGAGTAGCCGCTGGCCGAGAACATGTCTTCGTCCCGGATGGTGCGGGTCTCGGCGGTGTTCCACATTACGAGGTCGGCGTCCGAGCCGACCGCGATCACGCCCTTCCGGGGATAGATTCCGAAGAGCTTGGCCGGGTTGGTCGACGTCACCTCGACGAACCGGTCCAACGAGAGTCGGCCTTCCCTGACCCCTTCCGAGTGGAGCATTGGCAACATCACCTGCAGGTTGCTCATGCCGGCGCGGTGTCGGGCGACGTCCTGCGACGGGTCGAGCTTCTGCTCGCGGGTGTGGCCCACGTGGTCGGTGCCCACCACGTGAATCGTTCCTCGCTCGAGCCCGTCCCAGAGCGCGTCCACGTCGCTCTGGGTGCCGAGCGGCGGCAGACCGATGTAGAGGCCGGGCGTGTCGCTCTGGAACCGGTCACGGGTCAGGTGCAGATAGATGGGGCGGGTCTCGACGTAGACCGGGACGCCGCGTGCCTGGGCATCCTCCGCGATCCGGAGCGCACGCTCGGCGGAGAGATGCACGAGGTAGATCGGGGCCCCGGTGGCCTCGGCCATCGCCACCGCTCGCTGGGTAGCCGCCACTTCGGCCGCTACCGGTCGGGCGTCGGCGAAGTGCTCGAGGCCGCCGCGACCGTCGGCGATGAACTGGGCCGCCGTGTTCTGCACGATCGCGGCGTCCTCGGCGTGGATCATCGTCAATACGCCGGTGTCGAGTGCCGCTCTCAGCGTCGCCATGAAACCGGCGGCCGCCGGGTCGAACGTAGGACGCACCATGAACACCTTGATGGTGGTCTGCCCGACCGCGGCCAGCGTTTCCAGCGTGTCGGCGGTCGTGGTCGTCGGGTCGGAGACGATCGGGTGATAGATGACGTCGGCGATCGTCTGGGCGGCGATGTCGGGTCGGGCGCGGTTCAGCGGGTCGATCGGCGTCTCGCCTTGCCCGATGCCGCCGAAGTTCGCGAAGGTGGTGATGCCGCCAGCCAACGCCGCCCGCGACGCTGAGTCGTAGGTCTCGTTCCCGAAGATGTGGACGTGGGGATCCACTCCACCCGGCAGCACGAGCCGCCCGCTCGCGTCGATGACTTCGGTGCTGGCGTCGCGCGCGACGAGGTTCGGTCCGATCTCGGCGATGGTTTCGCCAACGATACGAACGTCGACGGTCCGACGCTGGCCATCGACGAAGGCGTCACCGCCGCGGATGAGGGTCTCCCCGCCTGGTTGAGCGAGGGCCGCGCTGCCAGACGACAGCAGAAGAATCGCGAGGAGCGTAGGTGTCCTGCACATGGCGAGTCTTTGGCTGTGCTAGCGGCGTCGAGGTGAGGCCAGCACGGACTCGAGGTCCTCTAGCCTGCCTTCCAGGGTTTGGGCGCGCGCTTCGGCCGCCCTGAGTCGCTGCAGCGCCTCGGTTTCCTCGGCGCGCAGACGCTGCTGTCGGGTCTCTTCGGCGTCGAGCTGCGCGGTCAGCTCTCCCACGGCGCCTTCGAGGTCGTCCCGCATTTCCCGATTGGTCGCGTTCCGCCGCGCCTCCTGCATCGAGCTGAGCTGGCGGGCGAGCTCTACCATTCGGTCCGTGACGTCCCCGAGCTGGCCCTGGACCCCTGCGTACTCGGACACGACTTCCTGCTCATGTCCCAGACGGCGGAGCGAGAGCTCCATCCGCGAGTTCACCAGTACCGCCTGCTGAATGCTCTCGCGCAGCAGTTGCACTTCCTGGAGCAGCGCCGGTGGGACCTGCTCGTCGGGCTGCGGTGTCGGTTGCTGGGCCCTCAGCGCCGCGTACCCTGTGGTCGCGACAAGCGTCGCCACCGCCAGCGTTCCGAGTATCCGGAGCGTCAGTCGCGTCATGCCTTCCTCCTCGCGGCCGGGCGGGGCCGATGTCGGCGCGTCCGTCCATGGTACAGGAGGTCGTAGATCGAGAGCGCGACCGGGTGTCTAATACGGGCGATGTCCTTCGGTCTCACCTCGGAGCAGCAGGCACTCCAGCGCCGCGTCCGTGCGCTGGCCGAGGGAGGGATCCGCGACCGGGCGGCCGAGGTCGACCGGAGCGAGGCCTATCCCCGGGAGAACGTCGACGCCCTGGTGGGCGAGGGGCTGCTGGGCTACACGATTCCGACCAGGCTCGGCGGACAGGGCGGCAGCCTGCTGGATGCGGTGGTCATCGTCGAGGAGATGGCGCGGGTCTGCGGCGTTACGGGCCGGATCGCGGTCGAGGCGAACATGGGGGCGCTGTCGGCCGTGATGCGCTACGGGAGCGAGGCGCAGGGAGCCCTGGCGGCCAGGCTGGTCCTCTCCGGCGACAAGCCGGCCATCTGCATCACCGAACCTGACGCCGGGTCGGCCGCCGGCGACATGACGACGTCGGCTCGCCAGCGCGGCGATCGCTACGTGCTCAACGGCAAGAAGCACTGGATCACCGGCGGTGGGGTCTCGAAGCTGCACCTGATCTTCGCGCGAGTCTTCGACGAGGCTGGTGGGGAACAGGGTATCGGCGGCTTTCTCTTTGTTCGTGACGACCCGGAGGCTGCCGAGGCGCGGGGCTTTCGGATCGGTCGGCGCGAGCCCGCGATGGGGCTCCGGGGCATCCCCGAGACCGAAGTCATCTTTGACGACCTCGAGATTCCGGGAGACATGGTGCTCCGTCCTCCTGGCGGCTGGCGGCGCGGGTTCGCCGAGCTGATGAACGCCTACAACACCCAGCGGGTGGGCGCGGCCACCGTGGCGCTCGGCATCTCGCAGGGCGCTTTCGAGCTGGCGATGGACTTCGTCAAGGAGCGGCGGCAGTTCGGACGACCGGTGGCAGAGTTCCAGGGGCTGCAGTGGATGCTGGCCGACATGGCGGTGCAGCTGAACGCGGCCCGGCTCGCGATCTACCAGGCGGCCACCTCGGCGGATCCGTTTCCCGACCCGTTGCTGGCGGCGCAGGCGAAGCTCCAGGCGTCGGAGATGGCGATCCTCGTCACCAACCAGGCGCTGCAGCTGTTCGGCGCGCGCGGCTACTCGCGTGATCTGCCGCTCGAACGGATGGTGCGCGACGCGCGGATGTTCACCATTGGCGGCGGCACGGCGCAGGTGCTGCGCACCCAGATTGCGAGTCGGCTGCTGGGCTGGAAGCTGCCGCAGACCCGGGACGGCTATCGTGACCGTGACGACTGAAGGAGAGGGCACATGCTGAAGCTGAAGTCAGCCGCGGTCGCGGCGACGGTCGTGTGGCTGGGGACCGCTGGCCTGGTCCAGGCCCAACTCCAGGATCAGACCCGGGTCCCGCCGACCAACGACCTGCCGAACCCCTATGCCCGCGTTCACCCCTGGGGCGAGTTGCCGGATTCCTACGAGCCGGGCGCCTATGACGAGCGCGCTTCGTTCATCGGGGCCGATGAGGGGCCCGACGGCAACATCTATCTGCTGAGCCGGTGTCTCCAGAACTCCTGCACCGGGCGCGGCGAGCCGGCGCTCCTCAAACTGAATCCCGAGGGGCAGCTGTTGCTCAGCTGGGGAGAAGGGATGTTCGACTTTCCGCATGGACTCGACCTCGACGACGAGGGGAATGTCTGGGTGGCTGACCAGCTGGGACACCGCGTCGTCAAGTTCGACGCCGAGGGGAACCTGCTGCTGACGATCGGCGAGCGGGGCACGGCTGGTGACCCGCCGCTGCTCAATGAACCGACCGACGTCGTGGTGGCCTCGACGGGTGAGGTGTTCATCACCGAGGGGCACAGCTTCGCTCCGGGCGCGAACCGGGTCACGAAGTACGCGGCCGACGGCAGCTTCATCATGTCGTGGGGCGAGACCGGGTCGGCCCCGGGCGAGTTCAACGTGCCCCACACCATCGCGCTCGATTCCGAGGGGCGAGTGTTTGTCGGTGACCGGGGGAACAACCGCATCCAGATCTTCGACCAGCAGGGGACGTTCCTCAACGTCTGGTATCAGTTCGGCCGGCCGAGTGGGATTGCCATCGGCGCTGACGACCGGATCTATGTGGCCGACTCGGAGTCGTTCGGCACCGACAATCCCGGTTGGAAGAAGGGTATCCGCGTGGGGAGCGCGCGCGACGGTTCGGTCGACTATCTCATCGAGGATCTCGAGCCATACGCCATCGAGCACAGCGGCGCCGAAGGGGTCGGGGTCGACTCGGCCGGCAACGTCTATGGCGCGGTCGTCAGACGCCGGATGCTCGAGCGCCACGAGCCGAACGGCACGGCCAGCCCGCTCCCGGCCGGGGCGTCTGCCCATCTGGGACATGTGGCGTATGCGTTCCCTGGCGCCCCTGACGGAATGGGGCTCGCGGCCGCGGCCTCGGCCGAAGTGGGCGCCGCGGTGCTCCATGCGAACTTCGCCGCGGGTGACCTGAGCGACTTCGCCGCCATGCGACGACATGGGGCGCATGTGCTGCATCTGCTCGACCCGGCTGATGGCGCCTCCGGGCCCGGTCTCGGGTTTGGAGTCATTCCCGCCGTTGAGACGCTGGTCGGCCATCTGGAGCGGGCCGCCGCCGAGTCGGAAGCCTCGCTCAATCTCGAGACGCACACCGGGCACGTGGTTCGGATCGCCACCGGCATGCTGGCGCACGCCCGCGCCGCGGTCGGTATTGCCACCCAGCTTCGGGATGCGGTGTCGATTCGGCGGGCCGCACCGCTGGTGGGCAGACTCCAGGCGTTGACCTATCAGATTGCCGAGGGCTTCGACGACAACGGGGACGGACAGGTGTCGCTTGACGGCGAAGCAGGTATGCAGCAGCTCGAGGCACATCTGTATCTCCTGCTTGAGGGAGAATCGTTGCCGCGCGAGCTACGGTGATCGTCAGAAAAGAGGAGAAGACCGATGCCATCCACTCGCAGATCGTTAAAGACGTTCGGTATGGCCGTCGCGCTGGCCGTCGCCGCCGCGTGCGCCACGCCAACCACGGCGACCGTGGACTCGTGCGTCGATCTGGCTACCCTCGAGCTGATCGCCATGCGCATCGGCGAGGCCGAGAGCGTGGCCGCTACCGACAGTCTCCCGGCCCATTGTCGCGTCGCTGGGGTCATCGAGACTGAGATCAAGTTCGAGCTGCTCTTGCCCGCGCCCGAGGCCTGGAACGGGCGGTTCCTGATGGGCGGCGGCGGGGGATTCGTGGGCACCGTGCAGAACCAGGCGCGCGGCCTCTATGCGCACGGCGGCGGGCCGCTGGAGCGCGGCTACGCCACGGTGGGCACCGACACGGGGCATGAAGGCACCGGCGTCGAGGCCTCCTGGGCGCTCAACCATCCCGAGCGGCAGGAGAACTTCGGGCACAGGGCGGTGCATCTGACCGCGGAGGCGGCCAAGTCGATCATCGAGCACTACTACGACCAGGGCCCCGACTACTCCTACTTCGTCGGCTGCAGCCGCGGCGGAGGGCAGGCGATGGTCGCCTCGCAGCGCTACCCGGACGACTTCGACGGCATCGTCGCGGCGGCGCCGGCGTATCACTGGACCGGGATCGGGGCCGCGTTCGTCCAGAACCAGCAGGCGATCTATCCTGACGGTGACATCGATGCGCCGGTGCTCACCCCGGACACGCTGGAACTTCTGGGAACCAGCATCCTGAACGCGTGCGACGGTGACGACGGCGTGATCGATGGATCGATGACCGATCCGCGCACCTGCAGCTTCTCTCCAGTCGACTTGCCACGGTGCGCCGGGGACGTCGCCGCCGAGGGATGCGTGACCGAGGCCCAGCTCGACGCCATCGAGCGGGTGTATGCGGGACCGATCTCAAAGGGGGAGTCGATTTATCCCGGGTTCAACTATGGCGGTGAGCACGACCGTGGAGGCTGGGACTCGTGGGTGGTGGCGAGCGAGGCGCGACGCGCCACCGGTATCCCGAACGCCCAGTATGGCTTCGGGACCGAGCTGTTCAAGTACTTCGTGTTCAGCGACCCGGAGTGGGACTATACCCAGTACGACTTCGCGACCTGGGCAGAAGACACCGCGCCGACTGCTGCGATCCTGAACGCCACCAGCACCGACCTGAGCCCCTTCCGGAACCAGGGCGGCAAGATCATCTACTGGACCGGCTGGTCCGATCTGGCGCTGCCCCCGCTCGGTACCATCGACTACTTCGAGCGTCTGCAGGCCGAGGATGGATCGGCGTCCGGCTACTCGCGCCTCTACATGCTGCCGGGCGTCTTGCACTGCGCCGGCGGGCCGGGGCCCGACCGGGTCGACTGGGTCGAGGCGATCCGGGCGTGGGTGGAAGAGGACCGGGCGCCGGAACGTCTGCTGGCGTCCAAGATCGACGCTGGCGGCAACACGACCATGACCCGTCCGATCTGCCCCTATCCCCAGGTGGCGGAGTATGACGGGACGGGTGACACGAACGACGCAGGCAGCTTCGCCTGCGTGGCGCCGTAGCCGCGGAGGAGTGACTCGATGAAGAAGCTGATCTTCGGCGTCGTGGTGGTGTCGGCGGCGTTCATGATGGGGCGAGTCTCGGCGCAGTCTGTCGAGCCATCGTGCGACGGCTGTCAGGTGACCCGGATCTCGGCTGCTGAGATCCAGGAGTATGTCGAGATCGGACGCAGCCAGAACCGGATCGACCAGCAGGTGCGGTCGGTCGATGTGGCCACCATGGAGACACGGCTCTCGGCGTCAGTGGCGAGTCCACGCTTCTATGCGCTGTTTGTGGGAGCCTTCGCGGCGTTGGCGCTGGTACTGGCCGCGGTGGGCATCTACGGCATCCTCTCGTATATCGTGTCGCAGCTTCGGGTCGAGATCGGTGTGCGGGTGGCGCTGGGCGCCGGACGTCAGGACATCCTGACGATGGTGTTGCCTCAAGGCGCCTGGTTGACCGGGCTTGGGCTCATCATCGGCCTGGCGGGTGCCTTCGCCACCACGCGTCTGCTCACGACGCTCCTGTTCGGGGTGACGGCGACCGACCCGGTCGCGTTCGTGGTCGTGCCGCTGGTGCTGACGACGGTAGCGCTCCTGGCCTGCTATGTTCCTGCTCGGAGGGTGACCCGAGTCGACCCGATGGTGGCGCTGCGATACGAGTAACCGCCCCCATCCGCCTTTCCGGCATTTCCCCTCGGCGACGGGTACGTTACCGTCGTGGTGAAGGCTTTGCGCCCCCAGGGCCGGAGCCGACCTCCACCTCCGCACCATCATGCACACCGCTGTCGCGTGGTTCGCACGCAACCCGGTCGCCGCCAACCTGACGATGGTGTTCATCCTGTCGAGCGGGTTACTTGCCGCCGTGTCGATCGATCAGGAAGTGTTCCCCGAGATGACGCTCGACATGGTGTCGATCAGCGTCCCGTATCCGGGAGCCAGTCCGGCCGAGGTCGAGGACGCAGTCGCCGTGCGGCTCGAAGAGGCGGTGCAAGGGGTCGATGGCATTCGCGAGATCACGTCGACCGCGGCTGAAGGTACGGCCTCGCTCCTGATCGAGCTCGAGTTCGGCGCCGACCTTCGGAAGGCGGTCGACGACATCAAGAGCACCGTCGACGCCATTGATACCTTCCCGGTCGAGGTCGAAAAGCCGATCATCCAGGAGTTGACCACCAAGTTCCAGGTGATGCATGTCGCCATCTGGGGCGACGTCGACGAGACCACGCTCCACCTGTGGGCCGATCGCGTGCGCGACGACATCACGGCCTTGCCCGGGGTGAGCCAGGTTGAGTTGCAGGGGGCCCGGCCCTACGAGATCTCGATCGAGGTGTCGGAAACAGCGCTGCGGCGATACGGGTTGACCTTCGACCGGGTGGCGGATGCGGTGCGGGCCACCTCGCTCGACCTACCAGGCGGCGCCGTGCGAGCGGATGGCGGCGAGATTCTGCTCAGGACGGTGGGCCAGGCCTACCGGGGAGCGTCGTTCGAGAATCTGGCGCTCATCACGCGCGCCGATGGCACCTACATCCGACTGGGCGACGTGGCCACGGTGGTCGATGGGTTCGCGGAAACGGACCAGACCGCCTGGTTCAACGGTGTGCCGACGATCGTGCTGCGGGTGTTCCGATCCCGGCAGGTCGACGCGCCCACTGTCGCGCGCGGGGTGACCGACTACGTGGCGTCGCCGAACCGGGTGTTGCCGCCAGAACTGACGCTGACCGTCTGGCAGGACCAGGCCCAGCAGCTCGAGCGTCAGCTGGGGCGGATGGTGCGCAACGGCCTGACTGGCGCCTTTCTGGTGTTCGCCTGTCTTGCCCTGTTCCTGCGCATCCGGTTGGCGTTCTGGGTAGGGCTCGGAATTCCGATCTCGTTCCTCGGCGCGCTGATGTTGATGCCAGGGTTGGACCTGTCGCTGAACATGATGACCTTGTTCGGCTTCATGGTGGTACTGGGTATCGTCGTCGACGACGCCATCATCGTGGGCGAGAACATCTTCACCCACCAGGAACGGCACGGCGACGGTCTGCGCGGCGCCATCGAAGGGGCGCAGGAAGTGCTGGTGCCGGTCACCTTCGGCGTGCTGACCACCATCGCCGCCTTCATGCCGATCATGCTGGTGGAAGGCATGATGGGGAAGTTCTTCGAGGCGGTGCCGATGGTGGTCACCTGCTGCCTCATCTTCTCCCTGGTCGAGTCGCTCCTGATCCTGCCCGCCCATCTGTCTCGGCGTCGGGCGTCGTCATCGGGCCCCGGTCAGGCCTATGGCCTGGCACGGGCACTGCGCTGGTTCATCAACGAGGTCTATGCCCCGTCGGTCCAGGCCGCCATCAACTGGCGTTACCTGACCGTGGCCTGCGGCACCGCGTTACTGGTGATCACGCTCGGCATGCTGGCCAGTGGGAAGGTGCCGTTCAATTTCTTCACCGAGCCGCCGAGCGACTACGTGACGGCCGATGTCACGTTGGCGCCCGGGGCCCCGATTCAGCTGACCCGCGAGGCGGTGACGGCGGTCGAGACCGCGGCGTACGAGCTGGCCGAAGAGTTACGGGATGCCGAGGGGCGGCCGCTGGTCCGGCATGTGTACTCCGCCGTGGGAGAGCAGCCGTTCGGGAGCGCCGAGGGCGAGGCCATGATGAATGGCAGCATGATTCTCGGCGGGAGCCATCTTGGCGAAGTGACCATCGAGATCGATCCCGAGGCGGAACGCACGCTTGACGGCGATGCCATCGCCGAGCTCTGGCGGGTGGCGATGGGCCCGTTGCCCGGGGTCGAGGAGTTGACGTTCGCCGGGTCGCAGTTCAGCGCCGGACAGGACCTGGACATCCAGCTGACCGGTCCGGATCTTGGCCAGCTGGAGTCGGCCACGGCTGACCTGCGCGAGCACTTGATTCTCTACCCTGGACTGCGCGACGTCACCGATACCGCCCGGGCCGGCAAGCAGGAGCTCCGGCTGGGGATCAAGCCGGTGGCGACGCACTTCGGATTGTCGCAGCGTGACCTCGGGCGGCAGGTGCGTCAGGCTTTCTATGGCGAAGAAGTACAGCGCATCCAGCGTGGCCGGCACGATGTGCGGGTCATGCTCCGCTATCCGCTCGAGCATCGACGCTCGGTCGACAATCTCGACCGGATGCGGATCCGGACACCGGATGGCGGCGAGGTGCCGTTCCGTTCGGTGGCCGACGTCGAGGAGGGGAGAGGCTTTTCCATCATCCAGCGGGTCGATCGCCAGCGCGTCGTCAACGTCCGGGCCGCCGTCGGCGAGGGCGCGTCGGCCAACGAGGTGGTGGGGGATCTCGAAGCGACGATCCTGCCCGAGATCATGCAAACCCATTCTGGCGTGACGTATCGCCTGGCGGGCATGCTCGGCGAGCAGCAGGACAGCCTGAGTGGGTTGGGCCAGGGGTTCGGTCTGGCGCTGCTGCTCATCTACACGCTCCTGGCGATTCCACTGAAGTCGTATGTGCAGCCGCTCATCATCATGGCGGCCATTCCCTTTGGCCTGGTAGGTGCCTACTGGGGCCACGTGATCATGGGGGCGGAGCTTACCCTGGTGTCGCTCTTCGGCCTGGTGGCGCTGGCCGGTGTCGTGGTCAACGACAGTCTCCTGATGATCGATTTCATCAACCGGAAGCGTCGGGTACACGGCGAGATCCTCGAAGCGGCCCGAGAGGCGGGCGTGGCGAGGTTTCGCCCGATTCTGCTGACCTCCCTGACCACCTTTGGCGGCCTTGTCCCGGTCCTTCTGTCGACGGATCTGGAGACGCAGAGCCTCATCCCCATGGCGATCTCGCTGGCCTTCGGCGTGGTCTTCGCCACGGTGATCACTCTCGTGTTGGTGCCGGCGGCCTACGTCATCATCGAGGATGTCCGCAGGATGCTCGTTCGACGCCCGGAGGCGCCGAACGAGGCGCAGGCGGAACCGGCGTAGCCTCCTGGCAAGGTCGATCACTTGCCTGCCTCGGCCAGAGGTGGTCTGATCCGGATACCGCGACAGGGAGGTCAACGGCGATGCGACGACTCGGGGTGTTGACGGTGTTTCCCATGCTGGCCGCGCTCATGGCGGGTTGCGCTCCGGCCGAGCCCCCCGAGGAGTCACCCGCCGGGACCGCGTCCGAGACGACGCTTCCCGCGACTGGCCTCCCGGCGCCGACCTTCCATCACATCCACATCAACTCGGTGGATCCCGAGCGTTCGCTCGAGTGGTACAGCAGCTACTGGCCAGAGGGTGAGGTGACGACCTACGCCGGGTTCCCGGCCTTCTACGACGATATCTATCTGCTGTACAGCCAGGTGGACGAGCAGGCGCCGGGCGGTTTCGATCGCGAGCTGCAGCGGAGCGAGCCCCAGAGCGGGTTCTGGACCTTTGGCTCGACCTTCGCCGGGGCCAATACCGACGCGCCGCGTGCCCGGTTCGAGGCGCTCGACTCCGAGGCGTTCGAGCTGGTCACGCTCTATGGCGGACCGGGCGGCGACAACACGGCGCTGCACTCTCTCGCGCTGCCGCTGGGCGAGGCTCTGCTCCCGCTGAGTCAGATCGACGCCCGGATGGCCGAAGACCCGCCGCCCCCGGCCACGTCCGGTCTCGACTTCGGCTATCTCGTCGACCCAGACGGCATGCTGGTCGAGTTCACCGCCGGTCGCAATGACAGCTTCCGCAGTCACATGCACTTCTGGGGCGAGGATCCGCTCTGCTCGGCGAACTGGCATGTCGAGCATCTGGGCGCCACGTTCCCCGAGAACCAGAACAGTTTCAGCACCGAGTTCAACTTCGGGCCCGATGGCTGGGACCCTTGCGACGTGCCGACCGGCGAGGTGACCTATCCGACCTATATGGAGGTGGGCCAGTTGCGGATTCCGGCCGGCAACGCCCGCGTCGCCAACGCCAGCTGGCTCTGGTATCCGCGTCAGTGTCGCGACGGGCGGTGTGGCGAAGGCAACGATCAGCCTCTGGCGCGGTCTCGGGGGCAGGTGGTGGACCACGTCGGACTGACCTATCCCGACCTCGATGCCGTGATCGCCCACCTCGAAGCCACCGGCGTGCCGATCCTCGAAGGCCCCTATCCGTTCGGGGAGACGCGAGCGCTGCTGGTGGAGGATCCGAACGGTCTGGCGTACGAGTTGATCGAGGCCGCGGAGTAGCGGTCGCCGAGTATCCGGCTGGTCGATCTGGGCTCTTGGTTTTAGTGCGGTCCGGGCCTACCATTAGTGGTGGTAAGGTGCAGATGACGCAGCGGTTTACCGTCACCGGCGTGTCGGTGCTGCTCGGTGGCTCGATCTATCTGAGCGCCGCCGGCCAGTCTGCGCAGCCAGGCGGATCCCGTGCGGCCGAAGTGGCCGAGCGGCAGGCGCTGTTCGACCGCTACTGCGTCACCTGTTACAACGAGCGGCTGAAGACCGCCGACCTCGAGCTGGATGCGGTCGATCTGGCCAACGTTGGCCAGCACGCCGAGCTGCTGGAGAAGGTGGTCCGCAAGATGCGGGTAGGGGCGATGCCGCCGCCGCGGCCGCGCCCCGGGAAGGCGGTCTACGACGGTTTTCGTTCCTAGCTCGAGGACGAGCTCGATCGGGCCGCCGTCTCGAGCCTCGACCCCGGGCGTACGGAGGCGTTCCAGCGTCTCAACCAGACTCATTATCGCAACGCGATCCGGGATCTCCTGGACCTCGATGTCGACGTGGCCGAGCTGCTGTCCGGCGACGCACCCGACGAGCACGGCTTCGACAACAACGCCGGGGCGCTCTCGTTCTCGCCAGTGTTGATGGAGCGTTACATCTCGGCCGCCCACAAGGTGGCGGCCTTGGCCGTCGGCGCGGCGCCCCGGGGCGAGGTCATCGCCACCTACGACGTGCCGCTCAGGGTGGACCAGGAGTTCTATCAGAGTGAGGCGTTGCCGTTCGGGTCGCGTGGGGGCACGGCGATCGAGCACACGTTCCCGACATCGGGTGAGTGACTCATCAAGATCAAGCTGCAGACCAATTACGTCGAGTTTCCTCGCGGTCTCGACATTTCCCACGACATCGAGGTGAGTCTGGACGGGGCTCTGCTCGAGCGGTTCACGGTGGGCGGACAGGTCCCAGGCCGGCCGGCGCCGACGTGTCGGCGCGTTCCAGAACCCGACCCCGGTTGATGAGCAACGAGGGGGTGTTCGGCGGCACGTTCGACGGTGCGGTGCTGGAGTACCTCGGCGGTTTTACCCCGCTGCTGTTCGCGGGCGCCATGGCGACATCGAGTCGGCCAGGCTGTTGCTGGCCGGAGGCGCTGGCGTGGACACGCCGGCCGCCAACGGATCCACTCCGCTGGTGCTGGCCGTGCACAGCGGTCACGGCCATTTGGCGGCGTTCCTGTTGGAGCACGGCGCCAACCCGAACGTGCGTCTCGAGCGTGGCTCCCCTGGCCGTCGGTCGAGCGAGGATTGGGTGCTCAAGGCACGCTATGAGAGCGCCACGCCGTTCTGGTTCGCCGCGCACTACCGCGAGCCGGAGATCATGCGTCTGCTGGTTGACGCCGGTGCCGACCCGCGGCTGACCACGCTCGAAACCTTGGACCGGGTCAGCGAGCGCGCCGGTGGCGTAGGCCCGACCCGAGCGGTGGGTGGGCTGGTGCCGCCCCTCATTGCCGCATTGCAAGGCGCCAGCGACCGGGCTCGCTTCGTCATGTCGAGGCCCGATCCGGGACGCGAGGCGCAACTGGCGGTCGAGACTATCAAGGTGGCCGTGGAGCTGGGTGCTGACGTCAATGCCGCCGACATGCGCGGGAGCAGGGCGCCGCACTCGACGCCAGGAACGGCGCCGGCCGGACGCCGCTCGCCCTCGCGCAGGCCGCCTCGAGACGTGTGGGGTTGGTGGGAGTGAGCACGGACTGGTCGGGCCCGAACGCGGTCGACGTGCTACTCGAGCTGGGCGCGACCGACGGCCCTGGGCGTCGAGATAGCGTCTCAGCTCGGCCGTCAGCCGACGGTCCTCGGGCTACAATCTGGTCTCTCACAGATCCTGGATCCCGCAAGAGGAGACACGTCATGCGTACGGGGCTCTCTGTTCCTGTAACTCTGATGACCACGGCGAGCGTGATGGCCGCCGTGCTGGCGGCGAACCCCGTCGCCGCGCAGACCGGCGCCGCCGATGGAGAGTGGGGCCTGTTCGGTGCCGACGCCGGCGCGACTCGTTACTCGCCGCTCGACCAGATCGACGCCGACAACGTCGACCAGCTCGAGGTCGCCTGGCGCTGGAGCGCGCGGGATCAGGGGGCGCCGCCGCCCTCGGGGCGGACGCAGATCAGCCCGATCGTGGTCAACGGCATCATGTACACCACGATCGGGAACCAGCGGAACGTGATCGCGCTGGATGCGTCCACCGGCGAGCCGGTCTGGGGTTGGCAGCCGGGTGACAACGAGCAGCGGTGGGGAGACATCATCGAGCCGGTGGCCAGGAGTGCCGGCCGCGGTGTCACCTACTGGACCGATGGTGCCGGCGACGATCGCATCTATGTCGTGACGCCGAGCTACCAGATGGTGGCGTTGAACGCGCACACGGGCGCACGCGTCGAATCGTTCGGCGACGGTGGGGTCATCGACATGATGGACGACCTCCGCTGGGACGAGCGGCCGGCCTCCCTGCGGGCGGGTCGGGTCGCCAATACCTCCCCGGCGGCGATTCTCGGCAACGCCATCGTCGCGTCGATCTCGCTGCACACCGGCAGTGTCCCGACCCGCGCCTCACCCAACGAGGTGTGGCCCATGAACATGCCGGGCGACGTGGTGGCTTACGACGTCCGTACCGGAGAACGGCTGTGGCGTTTCAACACGGTGCCGAAGGAAGGCGAGTTCGGGGTCGACACCTGGTTGACAGCCGATGAGCTGCTCTGGGAGGTCGGCACGGGAACCCATCCCTGGGTCGAGGAGCATCCGGAGCTGCTCGAGGCCTCCTGGAAGTACACCGGCAACGTCGGGCACTGGGCGCCGGTCACGGTCGACGAGGAACTGGGGCTGTTCTACATCCCGACCGAAACCGCTACCAACGACTACTTCGGCGGCTATCGTCCCGGCGACAACCTCTTCGCGAATTCGCTGCTGGCGCTCGATGCCGAGACCGGCGAGCGGCGGTGGCACTATCAGTTCACGCACCACGAGCTGTGGGACTACGACATTCCGACCGCGCCGATCCTCGTCGACATCGAGGTGGATGGCGCCCCGGTGAAGGCCGTGGTGCAGCTGTCGAAGCAGGGCTTCGCCTACGTGCTCAACCGGGAGACTGGAGAACCGGTCTGGCCCATCGAGGAGCGCCCGGTGCCGGAATCCGACGTGCCGGGCGAGTGGACGGCGCCCACCCAACCGTTCCCGACCAGGCCCCCCGCCTTCGAGCGCCAGGGCGTGCTCGAGGACGACTTGATCGACTTCACGCCCGAGCTCAGGGCCGAGGCGCTCCAGATCGCCGAGGACTTCCGCTTGGGATCGCTCTACACACCGCCGTCGCTCGTGGAGGAGGGCGGCAACCAGGGGACCCTCGCGCTGCCCAGCGCCGGTGGCGGCGTCAACTGGCCGGGTGGCGCGGTGGATCCAGTGGAGGACGTACTCTTCGTCCCGTCGGCCACGCGCTTGCAGCTGTTCGCGCTCACCGAAGGCACCGAGAACACCGGCGTCCGCTATCACATCTCGTTCGCCAGAGGCGCCCCGCGGGTTCGGGATCTGCCTCTGATCAAGCCGCCCTACGGACGCATCACCGCGATCGATCTGAACGCGGGCGAGATCCTCTGGCAGGTGCCGCACGGCGAGACGCCACGCTACATCAGCGAGCATCCGGACCTGCAGGGGATCGACATTCCGCGGACGGGCACGCCCACCCAGGGGTCGGGGCTGCTGGTCACCTCGGAGTTGCTGTTTTCTGGCGAGGGGGCGCGTGGCGCGCCGCTGCTCCGGGCCTATGACAAGGCGACCGGCGGGGTCGTCCATGAGATACAACTGGCGGGGCCAACCACCGGGTTCCCGATCACCTACATGGCCAACGGCAAGCAGCACATCGTGGTGAGCGCGCTCGACGAAGACAACATCGCCGAGCTCGTCGCCCTGGCGCTGCCCTAGCAGCCCGTGAAGAGGATGATCTGGCTCTGGGGGGCGGTCGGCGTCGTGGTGCTCTACGGCGGGTTCCTGGCCTTCGCCTCGTTCGCCAACGCCCGTGTGACGGCGGAGCTGCAGGACACGCCCGAGGGCGCCAGAGCCCAGCGGGTGATGCTGATCACGCTGCCCAGCGCGAAGGCCATCCGGGTGAACTATCTGGAAGAGAACGGTTTCGTCTACGCCGGGGCCGATGGGCGCTGGTGGCGTGAGTTGCGTGGCGAGGGCGCGGAGGTCAGGGTCGAGATCAAGGGTGAAACCCGTCGTGGGCGTGCGCGGGCCATCGAGAACGATCCGGATCGCACCCACGATGTCTTTTCGCGACTCCGTCCGACCGCACCTGCGTGGTTGCCCGATTGGCTGAACGGGGTGCTGGTCGAGATTCAGTTCGATGGCGCGTAGGTCGCCGACGTCAGGAGGAGACAGATGAGTGCAGACAGAGGTCCGTCCAAGTTGAAGAAGGCGCTGCTCGGCGTGGGCGCCACCCTGGTGCTCGTGCTGCTCGTCGGCGGGGTGGCCTGGACGGTGAACTGTCCGTGCGAAACCACACCCGGGTTCGTCCTACTCGGCGACGCCAACGATGATCCGATCACCGACTGGAGCTTCGCCAACGACGTGTCGCTCTGCCAGATCCAGATCAGCATCACCATGCGTCCCCACTCGGTGAATGTGAACTGCATGGCGACGCCAGAGGGCGAGTTGTTCATCAGTTGCTCGTTCGGCGACAACAAGTACTGGTGTCCGAAGGTGCAGGCGGACCATCCCGGTCGTCTGCGCCTCGACGGCGTGGTCTACCCGGTGTATCTGAATCGCGAGATGGATCAGTCCAGGCTCGACCAGGTCTGGTCCGCCCGGATGCGCAAGCTGCAGAAGCCCGAGGTGCAGTCGCAGCAGCCGGGTGGCGGGGGGACGCCACCGGCGATCGACACCCCACGGCCCGACACCTGGTGGACGTTCCAGGTCACTTCCAGATCTTGAACGGGCTGCCGTGAAGATCGCGGTGCGGGCGTCTGTCGCGACATGCATGCTGACCGTCGGGGTGGCCTGCGCCCCCGCACCCCTTCCTTCGACGGTCGACGAGCCCGCACTTCGGCTCTTCACCGGTGCGCGCCTGATTCTCGGCAACGGTGACGTCCTCGACGAGGGGGCGCTGCTCGTGCGCGACGACCGCATCGTCGAGGTCGGCGATGTCGGCGAAGTGGTCGTCCCGCCCGACGCGAGGCTCGTCGACCTGTCCGGCAAGACAGTGATGCCGGCCCTGGTCAACACCCACGCCCACCTCGGCTGGGAAGCCTACGAGCGCTGGGGCTCGGAGCAGTTCACGCGCGACAACCTCATCGACCACCTCGATCGTCACGCCTACTACGGGGTGGGGACCATCATCTCCACGGGCAGCGACATCGAGGAGATCGCGCTCGAGGTCCGGCAGGCCCAGTGGGTCGGCGAAGTCGACGGAGCCCGCTACCTCGTGTCGCCCGGCCTGGGCACACCAGGCGGCGGGCCCAACCCGCGGTTCACCGACGATGCCGGGTGGTGGGGCGTGAACGAGGTCACGGCGCCGGAAGAGGGCCGGGCGGCGGTGCGGCGGTTGGCCGACCGAGGCGTTGGCATTCTGAAGATCTGGGTCGACGCCCGCGACCGCCGGCGTGGCGCCGAGGTGAAGCTCGCGCCCGAGATCTACACGGCCATCATTGACGAAGCCGCGGTGCGCGACATCAGGGTCATTGCCCACGCCACCACGCTCGAGGACCACAAGCGGTTAGTCGAAGCCGGTGTCCGGCGGTTCATCCACATGCCGTACGACACCGACGTCGACGACGAGTATCTGGCGATGGTGGTGGCACGCAACGTCTATATCGTGCCCACGCTCGGAATGGTGACCCGCGGCGAGCCGTACCGCCGTCCGGTGTTCGACGACCCGTTCTTCCAAGAACAGGTGCCCGAGCGGGTGGTGACGATGCTGGGCGAGGCGGCCGCTGGCGGCCCCGACCCGACCCAGCCCAGGAGCGCCGCGGCCGAGGAGCGGGCGCGCGTGATCGCCGACAACTTTCTGCGCCTGCGCGACCACATCATCCTGGGTACTGATGCCGGAGCGGTAGGCGACTTCTTCGGCTACGCAGACCATCTCGAGATCGAACTGTTCGTCGAGCTGGGGATGACGCCGTCGGAGGCGATCGTCGCGTCGACCATCCGGGCGGCGAGCGCCTTTGGGCTCGACCAGACCGGAACCCTCGAAACCGGCCGTAGCGCCGACTTCGTGGTGCTCGACGCCAACCCGCTCGACGACATCATGAACAGCCGGCAGATCACCGACGTCTACCTGCGGGGTGTCCAGGTCGACCGCGAGGCCTTGCGGGCCGACTGGACCCGGTAGACCTGTTGATCGGGCGCGCACGGTGCGCGTGGGGTTTGGGGCGAAGCCCAATGGAAGTACTAGAACCGGCGAAGCAGTCCTCCCGCGGCGCCGCGGAAACTGGAGTTCACCACGTTGTTGTAGATCGAGCCAACGGTGAAGCTCACGCCGACCGACAGGCTCAGCTGGAAGCCGGTTCGTTGTTGACGGAGCTCGACGAGTACTTCCTCGGCGGTCAAGCCGGCCGCCGGGAGGAAGATCTGATCACGGATCCTCGACGCGCTTCCGTAGACCTCGAGCGAGACTCCCCGGAACAGCCGCAGTCCCAGATCACCGAACGCCACGACCCGGTTCTGACCCGGGTCGTCGAGGAACTGCGCGGCTTCGAGGGCGAGCCCACTGCGTCCCCAGGGCTGGGTCAGATCGAGCGAGACGGTCAGCGTGCCGTCCAGGCGGGTTTCCGTCGTTTCGCCGAAGATGGAGGGCTGTTCGTAGCGGAAGCGGTTCACGCCGAGCGCGTAGGCGATCGTCAGCTGCCGGCGGTTCGACTCGTCGTAGCGGAAGACGTTGTATTCGAGGCCCGGCGCGAAGCGTACCGTCAGGTCCTGATTCAGGAACGTCGATCTGGTCACGCTGCCCCCGGCGGCCCATGACCAGTGGTCGGCCAGGGCGCCGACCACCGTGCCGGTCAGGTCGAGAGACTCGCTGGTGCTGGTGAACTCGCCGCCGTCCTCGAACTCGAAGCGATCCCGGCTGTGAGACGTGCTCAGCCCGATTGCGATGTCCCAGTCCTCGGTCGTGCGGTCGGCCGCGAACGAGCCAAAGAGAAACTGTCCCGAACTGAGCGCTTCCGACTCGTAGTCGCCGCTGACGCTGGCGTTGAACACCCAGAAGTCCTACGGATCGTCCTCGGGTTCAGCCGCGGACGTTTCCACATCACCGGTGGGCACCAGCTCGAGCTGAGCCTCGAGGGGTGTGCCGGCCAGATAGCGTGCCAGCCCGAACTGGAGGGCGTTGGCGACCGCACCCCGTGTCTCGTCGACGAGTCGCCGATCGTGCCGATCGAGATGCCCGTCCTCGAGTTCCACGGACTCGAGGACCGCGCCTACGTCAATGAGTCGCTGAACGGCACCTGGGACCTGATGGGCCAGGACCTCACCCTGGTGACCCTGCCTGGCGTAGGGCACAACTCGCAGAACACGGGCGACGTTGCCTTCGTCACCCAGATGCTCCGGTCCTGGCTTGAGCTTCAGCGCGCCCGCCGCTAGCCGGACGGCTGAGGGGGCAGGTGGCCGAGACATAGCGGACATGGGTCAGCTCCTCGCTGACCTGCCACAGTCGGGCCGCATCCGCCTCGTTCCGCGCGGCATCCGTCGTGCCGACCTTGACGGGATACCCTCGCATTTCTCCCACACCGTCCGGCCCGTAGTAGTCGCCGCCCTTCGCCATCGGGTCGGTTGCCGCGCGCAGCGTGGGCAGAGCGCCCTGTGGTGGCTTCATCGAAAAGAGCACGTTTCCGATCCGGGCCGCGAGAGAGGTCCGTTGGAGGTCCGTTCCGGTCCAGCCCGGGTGTGCGGCGGTGGCGATGATGTCGGAGCCGTCGGCCGACAGCTTCCGCTGGAGTTCGAAGGTGAACAACAAGTTGGCCAGCTTGCTCTGGCCATAGGCGGCCCAGGCGTCGTAGCCGCGGGGGGTGAAGTCGAGATCGTCGAAGGTCATCTTGCCCATCCGGTGGGCGACACTCGAGACCGAGACGACCCGACTGCCGGTCGTCGCGTGCAGCAGCGGCAGCAGCCGGTTTGTCAGCGCGAAGTGGCCGAGATGGTTCACGCCGAACTGCAGCTCGAAGCCCTGCGCGGTCCTGCTCTCGGGGGGGACCATCACTCCGGCATTGTTCACCAGTAGATCGAGTCGGCCGCGAGACGACGCATACTCGGCCGCGAACCGGCCCACCCCGTCGAGATCCGAGAGATCGAGGTGGGCGAAGGCGACAGCGCCGGCGGGCGATTCGCCAACGATGCGCTGGGTTGCGGCCTCGCCTTTTTCGCGGCTCCTGCAGGCGAGCGTCACGGTCGCGCCATGATGGGCCAGGGCCCGTGCGGTCTCGTAGCCAATGCCGGTGTTGGCGCCGGTCACGATCGCGACGCGGCCGGTCTGGTCCGGTATGTTGTCGGCGGTCCACCGCCTCTCTCTGGTCATCTGCTGGATCCCACTTCCTGGCCTGGGCGATACTCTCTGGATGCGCTATGTGAAGGAAGTCTCGCTGACAACCATACTCGGCCTCGGCCTCGCGCCAGCGGCGCTGGCTCAGCCCCGGCCGCTCGAAGATCCGATTCCAGAGGCCATCCAGAAAGGTGACCTCGTCGTCGGGGTCGAGCCGTTCGTCCGCTTCCCGCGGACTATCGAGTCGAACGACGAGTCCGCCTCGACCAACCCGGCCTATGCGCGGCTGCAGTATCTCGTGCCGATCCCGGACGGTTCGGGACGGCTCGTCGTGAACGACCTGCGCGGCGTGCTCTACATCACCGATGAGAGCGGGCGGGCGCCGACGGAGTTCATGGACATGCGCACCATGGACATCGGCTTCGACGACTCGATGTTCCCGAACGAGTCTGGTCTCGTCAGTGTCACGTTCCACCCGCAGTTCGCCGAAGAGGGGGCGCCCGGCTACGGAAAGCTCTACGCCGCCTACAGCGCGGGGTCGGCGACCGGCGTGGCCGACTATCTCGACGATGATGCCGAGAGTCACGAGAGTGTGATCCTCGAGTTCACCGCGACCGATCCGGCCGCGGACGAGTTCAGTGGCACCTCTCGCGAGGTGTTCCGCATTGGCCAGTTCGCCCCGAACCACAACATCGGCACGCTCGCCTTCAATCCGAACGCCGCGCCAGGCTCGGCCGACTTCGGCATGCTGTATGTCTGCCTCGGTGACGGTGGCGCCGCGCATGACCCCCGCGACTTCGGTCAGTCCCTGGAGGTGCCGCAGGCGGCCATCATCCGGATCGATCCGCTCGGAGGCGAGGCCGGACGTGGCTACGGCATCCCCTCGGACAATCCGTTCGTGGGACAGGCCGGCATGGCGCCTGAGATCTGGGCGTCCGGGCTCCGTCACCCGCAGCACTTCTCGTGGGACACCGACGGCAAGATGTTCATCGGTGACATCGGGCAGAACCAGATAGAGGAGATCAATCTCGGACGCGCGGGAGCCAACTACGGCTGGCGCCTCCGCGAGGGGACCTTCTCGAGCGGGTATGCGGTGGGACGCGGTCCGGGGCCGGTGTATCCGCGTCAGGAGTCCGACGCCGATCTCGTGGATCCGATCGCGCAGTATGACCACGACGACGGCGCCGCGGTCGGCGGAGGCTATGTCTACCGCGGCAGCGCGATTCCGGCGCTGCAGGGCAAGTTTGTCTTCGCCGAGTTTCCGCGCGGGCGGCTGCTGGCGATTGATGCCGACAACCTCGATCCTGACGGGTTGAACGAGATCACCGAGGTCCGCCTCGTGTTCGATGGGCAGGAGCGAGACTTGGTGGACGTGGCCGGGTTCCCGAACACCTACGGGCCGGGCAACCGGGTGGACCTGCGCGTGGGGATCGACTCGGACGGCGAGCTCTACCTCGTCACCAAGGGCGACGGCTGGGTGTACAAGTTGGTCGCACCCTGACCCGTTCCGGAGCGGTGCCGACGACTCCTCGCTTCACTGCCATCTACCGCGTTGCTGCGACGGCGTCGACGGTCGACGCGCGTGCCCGTGCGCTCGCCGTCGAGTAGAGCGTCGAGATGCCCGTCGAGGCGATCTCCGACGCGCGTGTGGTCGTCGGGCAGGTCGAGGAGGTCGACCCTGCTGGCCGCGGATACTACCTGGTTCGGGTGGGGCTGGCGATCGAGACCACGGGCCTCGAAGCCGGGCAGTTGATGAACATGCTGTTCGGCAATGCGTCGATCCTGGGCGACGTCGAGCTCGTCGATCTGGAACTGCCTGAAGAGTTTCGTCGGGCGTTCGGATGACCCGGGCACGGCGTGGATGGGATCCGCGCCAGACTGGGTGCCCATGGGCGCGCCCTGACCGCGTCCGCACTCAAGCCTCAAGTCCTGCCGGCCGACGCGCTGGGCGACCTCGCCGGTCGCCTGGCCGAAGGCGGCATCGATCTCATCAAGGACGACCACGGTCTGGCCGATCAGCAGGTTGCCCCCTTCGCCGCTCGGGTCGAGGCCGCGGCCGCTCGACTTGCTCCGCTGGGGGCAATCGATCGTTACTTTCCAAGTCTGTCTGGCAACCTCGACCAGCTGCGGCGACAGCTGCGTATCGCGGCCGATCACGGCATTCGCGGTGCGTTGGTGGCGCCGATGGTGATCGGCGTCCCGGCGTTCCACACTCTGGTGCGGGAACACCCGGATGTGATCTTCATGGCGCATCCCGCCCTGGGTGGCGTCCCTGGTCGCCACTGGCTGCCTGTCAGTGCCCGCGGGAGGGATGGCTCTCGAGCGGGTGGAGGAGATGCTCGCGTCCTACGGGACAGACGTGGCGCTCCTGATCGGCGGGGCGCTTCTGTCGGCGGGCGACGATCTGGTCAGCCAGGCGCGCGTCTTCAGTCGGCGAGTCGCCGAGGCCGCCACCCAGAGCGCGGGGCCGGACGCATGAGTGACGAACAGGTGTTCCGGTCAGCTCGCGACGGCTTCCGCTGGGACGGCGTCGAGCGTCGTCCTTACAAGGACGAGGGTGAGGCGCCGTTCAAGGACATCAGTCGCCAGGCGCTGTTCGTCGACGAGCGGCTGGGGTGCGAGCTCCGCTACTTCGAGATGGAGGCGGGCGGGTATTCCACCCTCGAGCGGCACGAGCACGTGCATGCGGTGATGATCTTCCGGAGGCGCGGCCACGCGTTGGTGGGTGACGCGGTCAGACAGGTCGAGACCCACGCTCTGGTCACGATTCCGCCGATGACCTGGCATCAGTTCAGGGCGACCCGCGGAGAACCACTCGGCTTCCTTTGCATGGTGAACGCCGAGCGTGACCGGCCGCAGCTTCCCACCGAGGCGGAATTGGAGACACTCCGACAGTCGTCAGCGATCACCGCGTTCTTCGATGGGACGAAGCCGGGGGCGCCGGACTGATCCGTTTTCGGAGCGCGGCGTCCGACTGGCTAGGCGCAAGGAGGGAGCAACCAGGCGGGTTGTGACCGACGAAGCAACAACGCCAGACGGGATGCCCCGCCCGAAAACGCCTACTCGACGACGACGGTGAGGTTCTCGTAGCTGAAGTTCGAGCCGTCGCTGGCCACCGCGCGGAGCACGTACTCCCCCGGCTCGTCGAAGGTGACGTCGGCCACCCAGGTGTTGTCGCCAGGCACCTTGGGGAGGATGTAGGGCGGTGACCAGGGCGAATTGCCCCAGACCCGCGTGTCCATCCAGGCCTTCATCTGTTCGGGGCTGAACCGGACATGGTGGGCTGGTCCACGAAAGACCGTCCACATCATCCGTAAGCCTGGAGCGCCGGAGACCACCACCGAGCCTACGCCCCTCGTGCTGTAGAGCTCGTCGAGCGTCTTCGGCGGCTCTCGGTTGGCCCGAGGTGGGTAGTTGTCGGGGTCGACCGCGTGTGCCCGCAAACTCAACGGTTCCCCCACGCGAACCGTGCGCCTCAGCGTTCCCTCGATGCTGAGATTGGGCGCCTGGTTCTCGCGCAGCCGATCGTCGAGACTGCCGAAGGCGCCGCCCACCTCGGTCGACATCACCTGGGTGTCCATCCGGTAGTCGGGACGGAGCGACGCGTACACCCGGTTCCTGGTGCCGTGGGTCGTCAGCGTCCAGACGAGCTCTTGTTCGCCGAATTCCGCAGGGACCTCCACCGTGAAGAGGAATGGGTTGCGCCGCGGGTAGAAGTGGGTCGGCTGGCCCTGATCGATGTCCGACGCGATGATACGGTCGACCTCGATGTCGTCCATCTCGCCAGCCTCGGCCAGCGCGAAGTAGTTGTCCGGGCCCACCGGGATGTCGAACTGTTCCTCCCAGTTGGAGTTCATGTAGCCGAACCAGAGCGTGTAGGTGCCGTCGTCGTTGGGCCACCACCCCTCGAATGCCGGATGGACGCTCTGTCCCCGCAGGAACATGAACCGCGTCTGGGCGTCGAGTGCGGCCGGCCACGCCAGCACGGCGGCGAGGGCCACTGACGCCGCCGTCAGCCGTGCCGCCAGTCTCACTGGCCTTCCCCGCCGTCGGTCGTGGCGGTCTCGTCGGGCGGGATCGGTGCCCAGCAGAGCGGGCAGCCGACGTCGTACTCGTTCCGGCTCTCCATCGCGGCGCGACGCTCGCTCATCTCTTCCTGAAACTGCTCCTCGGTCAGCTCGACGGCGTAGCCGAGGTCGATGAACATGTTCGCGACCGACCGACGGCCCCCGCCCGCCCAGTTGCGGTTGTCGGCGAGGTTCTCGTTGCCGGCGGTCGTGTCGAGGAAGCCGATGATGTGGAGAATCGTGCCCTTGGGCAGCAGCGGCGCCGCGTCGTCCTCGTAGACATACTGCTTCACCCAGTTGTGGTCGTAGCCGACGCAGTTCAGGGTGAAGTGGTTGCCGCCCCAGATGGCCTCCATGCACATGCGTGTGCCGGGCGCGTGCAGGTGCGGCTCGAACGCGATGATCTTCGTGTGCTGCTCGAGCACCTCGAACGAGTGGAATTCCTGGTCGGCGCGCCCGGGCATGACGTCGATGTCGTTCCCGTTCCCCAGCCGCACCGGGGCCCGACCGCCGTACTCCGGTTCATAGCCCTTCGGATGGAAGTGGAAACCGAACTCGAGCCGGCCGGTGGTCTCCTGGATGCCGTTTGAGTGCAGGTGGCTGGCGCCCAGGTGCAGCGCCGAGTTGGCCTGCAGCAGCGTGCCAAACTTTTCGGGGAAGATGTCCGGGTTTCGGCCCACCTCGTGGATCGGCCAGCGGATCCGGGTGTCGTCGAGTACCTCGGTGCCCGTCTCGTTGAGCACGCCGCTCGAGTAGGTCATGTGGTGAAAGATGTAGCGTCCACCGACCGTGTCTGAGCCCGAGGCGGGCGGGATGTCGTTCACCTCCCGCACCTCGACGGCGCTCACGTATCGGTCCTCGGTCAACCCCGTCGGCACCAGACCGATGTCGCCCCACCGGTCGGGTCCGATCGCGGGCAGGGTGATCTCCGGTCCTCGCAGGATCAGATCAGGCTCGCCGAGCGCCCACTCACCCGCGGCGGTGAATTCGAGCGCGGGTGGCATGTCCGCCTGGTTGCCGAGCGGGGCGCCATGGTCGACCCACGCCTGAATCTTGGCCAGCTCGAGGTCGCTGAGCGACGTATCGTCCTTGAACCGCGTGATGCCGATGTCCTTTTCAAGATAGAACGGTGGCATCGCGCCCATCCGGTCCCGGATGGCGGTTCGATGCTTGATGGAGCGTGCCCAGGGTCTGACTTCCTGGTAGGTGACCAGCGACATCGGGGCGCCGCCGTTGGGCCGGTGACAACTCTGGCAGCTACGCTGAAGGATCGGGACGATGTCCTTGGCGAAGGTCACATCGGTCGGCGCGATGCCGAAGTCCGCTACGTCGTAGTAGTGGACCTCCGGATGCGGGTCCGCGCCGGCGATTGACTGACCGTTCGCTAGTGTTGGCCACGCGAGCAGCGCCAGGACAGCGCAGGCGAATGTCGCCTTCTGCATTCGATCCTCCCTCGGGAACGGATTCTGTACCGAGGACATGGTACCAGAATCGGCCGTGCACCCTTAGTCGTCGGCTTCGGCGCCGTAGATCACGACCCCTTCGAGACCGACCCGCGCCGTCTCGGTCGGGTTCAACAGCCGGACCTCGACCTCGTGAGGCCCGTCGTCGAGCGCGTAGCGCCAGAACAGGTAGAACCGTCGGGTGGTGAACTCGGTCGGCCAGCGCGCGGTCTCGACCAGTTCGCCGTCTACATGCAGCTCGGCCTCGAACACATGGTCGTCCCCTTCCGTGGTCGCGGTACCCATCAGGGCGAACCCAATGCCGTCGAACTCGAAGCTATAGCTGTCGTTCAGGAATTGCGGCTCCGGGCGGCCGTCGCCGGTCGTCACGAGCGAGCGCCGTTCGGTGGCGACATGGGCGGGGAAAGCGTCCTCGAACGGTACGATCTCGGGCGTCTGTACCGCGATGGTGACTTCCGCATCGGAGACGCTGCCGCCGCCGCGCTCGATCATCTGCAGCGCGTGCTGATAGGACAGTTCGTACGCGTCGTCGAGCGAGATGGTCGTGTAGGCGAAGTCCAGTCCCTCGATGTCGGAGAGCCCCTGCTTCCAGAAGTCCGGAATGCCCTCGTAGCCGTAGATGGTGCCGAGGATGCCCGCGGCGGTCGCCGGGTTGCAGTCGGCATCGTCACCCGCGCGGGTGGCGATTTCGAGGGTGCGTGAGAAGTCGCCGTCGCCATAGAGCAGCCCGAGCACGACCCACGCGGCGTTGATCTTCGCGTCGATGTTGAAGGGCGACATCAGGCCGCGCGGACCGAGGTCGGTGTCGGCCCATCGGTCGTGGATGCCCTGCCACGCATGGACCCAGTCATCGGGGTTCTCGTCGTGGAGCGCGAGCGTGTCCTGGATGATGCGGTGGAAGTCGCTCTCGGCCGGGATCACATCGATGGCCCGACGGACGATCGTCTCGATGTCGTCCTCGACGAAGGCGATGGAGTACATCGAGGCGACGAACACTCCGCCATACCAGCCGTCGCCATAGTTCATGATGTGGCCGACCCGGTCGCTGATCTCCACCGCGCTGTTCACCATGCCCGGAGTCATCAGCCCGGCGAAATCGGCCTCGATCTGGAAGTCTATGTCGTCGGCGGCCGGGTTGTTGCGCCAGTGGCCCGACTCGGGCGGGCTCAGCCCGTTCAGCACGTTGTAGCGCGCGACCTGGTTGGCGAACCACAGGCTGTAGTCGGCGTTGGCGAAGGCGTCGGCGAACGCCTGCGCGGGCGCATCGATTCCGCGGTCTTCGAGCACCTGAACGAAGGTCAGGTCCATGTAGATGTCGTCGTAGACGCCCGGGCGTTCGGTGAACGTCTCCCGGAGGAAGCCGTCGTACCACTCCAGCTCGCGCTCATCCGGTACCCGTTCGCTGTTGAACCGGAACTCCACCGGGAAGCCGTAGGTCACGCCGATGGTCTGGGCGGCCCAGGCGCCCCTGATCTTGCTTCGGAGCGTGTCGGTCGACATGGTCACGGTCTCGGATGCGGCCGGGGCTTCGGGGGGCGCGGGCGGCGCGGCGGTCTCGTCGCCGCATGCCGCGAGAATGAGGGTGAGCGGCAAGATGATGAGGGCGAGTCGAGTGACTCCGCGTGACAGTGGCAAGGTGCTCTCCTTCATGACAGGGGGGGCGACGGCATCGCGTCCTGTGCGCCCAGACGCGTGACCGACACGGCGGCGGCCCGGCAAGCGAACTCGACGCTCGCGGTCAGATCGAGTCCACGGGACAGTCCAGCCGCGACGGCGCCGTTGAAGCAGTCGCCGGCGGCGGTCGAATCCACCGCCGTCACCCGGGGCGCAGGAACGAACGTGGTCTGACCGCCCCCGGCGAGGCACACCCCCGCCGCGCCCAGCGTGAGGGCCACGTGGGTCGCGCCGGCGTCGACCAATGTCGCCGCCGCTGCTCGGGCCGATGCTTGATCGGCGACCTCGATACCGGTCAGGCGTTCTGCCTCGGTCTCGTTCGGGGTCAGAAGATAGGTGCCGGCAAGCAGGCTGTCCGGCAGCGGTCCGTCCGGGGCGGGAGCCGGGTCCAGGATCACCCGGCATTCGCGTGACCGCGCGACGTCGACCGCCCGCTGGACCGTGGCCAGCGGGATCTCGAGCTGAAGCAGGACCAGAGCGCCGGGTGGCAGCTCGCTACACGCGTGTTCGACGTCGGCTGGCGCAAGCGCGCTGTTGGCGCCCGGCGCCACGACGATCTGGTTCTCGCCCGCCGCATCCACGCTGATCAGCGCGACGCCGGAGGGGCGGTCCGGGTCACGGCCAACGTGGGTACACTCGACGCCGTTCCTTTCGAGACTGGCCATGGCGGCGTCGGCGAAGATGTCGGTTCCGAGGCACGCCACCATCGAGACGTTGGCGCCAAGCCGGGCGGCGGCCACGGCTTGGTTGCCGCCCTTGCCGCCCGGACTCATGAAGAAGTCGCCGCCCAGTACGGTTTGACCCGGCGCCGGCAGTTGGTCGGTCTTGACCACCAGATCCGTGTTCAGGCTGCCGATGACGTAAACCGGGGCGCGGGTCGACTCGTCCATGGCTCTTGAGCCCCGGCCGATCGCTCGAGGGGCGGCGCAGAAGGGACCCTAGCATAGATGGTGAGCCAGCACGGCGCGAGTGGCCGCCCCGCCTATTGGCTTGCTCGCGACGGACATCCGTCCACGACCCGCACGACCACGTTGCCCTGCTTGCGTCCAGTCTCGACGTAGCGGTGCGCCTCGACGATCTCTTCCAGGGGGTAGCTCCGATCGATCACGGCGCGCAGCTGACCCGCGTCGACCAGGTCCCGTACGACCTGGAGAGCCTTGGTCTTCCGGATCGACATCCCGGTCACGACCCTGGGGCCCCCTCGCACCGCCGTCCACCGTTCGAGCAGGCTGTTCTTCAGACCCACGGTTGGCGCGTAGTGTCCGTCTGGCGCGAGGACAGGCAGACAGTGCTCGAATGAGCTCTTCCGACCGTGTCGAAGACGATGTCGTAGGTGTCGTCCGCCCTCGCGAAGTCCCTATCGGTGCAGTCGATCACGTCATGGGCACCCAGCGACCGCACCAGATCGACATTGCGACCGCTGCAGACGCCGGTGACGGTCGCCCCGAAGTGTCTGGCCAGCTGAACCGCGAAGGTGCCGATGCTCACGGAGGCGCCAATGACCAGGACCCGGTCGCCCTCCCGCATGCCGGCCAGTTCCCGCAGGAAGAAGAGGGCCGTCGTGGCGCCGTTCACATAGGCCACCGCTTCGTCGTAGGGGAGCGTCATCGGTTTTCCGACAAGGGACCCGTTCTCGGGAAGCAGGGCATATTCGGCGTAGGCGCCCATGCGGAAGCCACAGAAGCCATAGACCGCTTCGCCGAGGCTGAATCGTTCCACCCGTTCGCCCACGGCGACGACCTCGCCCGCCAGCTCGCTCCCGATCACCCGCGTCCGGGGGCGCCGGAGACCTATGTCATCGACCCCGCGGGGACCGTGCGCTTCAAGCAGGTGGGGCCGTTGACCATCGAGGTGATCCGGGACACGGTGCTCCTGATGGTGGCGAGGTGGGAGCGGTGAAGGGGCCGCTCTCGCTGCTCCTGGTCGCGCCGGTGCTCTTGCTGATCGGTTGCGCTGGAGTTGCTGACCTCACGCTTGAAGACCGGGTGAGCCGGTTCCTGCGCGAGGTCCGCTGTCTCGTCTGCCGGAACGAGACGTTGGCCGAATCGCGAGCCGAGCTGGCGGACGACCTCCGCCGCGAGGTTCGAACGCAGATGGCGGCGGGGCGCACCGACGAGGAGATCCGCGCGTTTCTGACGGCCAGATACGGCGACTTCGTCCTCTACCGTCCACCGCTCCGGCCGTCCACCTACCTGCTGTGGTTCGGGCCGTTCGTCCTGGTGATCGGGGTGGGCGGATGGCTCTTTCGGCAGAGCGGAGCGCGTCGGGCCTCGCTGCCCGATCTTCCGCCGGCGGTGCGTCGGCGCGCTCGTCGGCTTCTCGGGAGCGATGGGCGTGCAGCCGGCCTGACCGAGGCACAGGCCTCCAGCCTGGCCGTCTATCGCCAGCACCACCGCGACCTGGCCCGCGAGCACCGTCGCGGAGTCATCGATGATGGCCAGTTCGAGCGAGATCTAGCCGGACTGGAGGCGCGGCTAGGCGGTCCCGCCTCAGGAGCCTCTCCTTGTCTCGGGGCGCTCCGCCCTGGTTCGCATCTGGCGGTTGGTCCGGCATCGGTGTATAAACGTTCAGCTCGACGAGGAACACTGATGACGAAGCGACGCTATCCGCTCGCCGCCGCCCTGATTCTGCTGCTGGCGCCCGTGCTGACCGTTCCGGCGGTGGTTGCCAACGAGAACGACTACCAGCCGGGGCCCGCCTCCTGGGTCGGGGATCTGACCCCCATCACAGAGGCGGACTGGAGTTACGACCGCGCGGAACATCTGCTCGGCCGCGCCGGTTTCAGTGGCACTCCGGACGAGATCCAGCGGCTCGCCGACATGACGCCGGCCGAGGCTGTGGCGTCGCTCGTGGACTTCGACGCGATCGCCAATGACCATCTGCTGGCGTTCGAGCACTCCGGCTTCTTCGATGCGTCGCTCGCCGACTTCCCGCCCAGCCGTCCCGCCGCTACCGAGCTGGCCCAGGAGACGGGTGAGAGCATGGGCATCCGGGTGAAGCCCGAGGGGGGCAACCGGCACATGCAGCCGGTGTCGGACCGCTTCTTCTACTGGCTCAGGGCGTCACAGCTCGAGAGCCGCCGGGTGGCGTATTGGTGGGCAGAGCGGATGCTCGACACCAATCGTCCGCTGCAGGAGAAGCTGGCGCTCTTCTGGCATGGGCACTTTGCCACCGCGGAAGGCAAGGTGCGCGACTACCGGAAGCTGCTCGGTCAGGTCGAGCTGTTCCAGGAGCACGCCGCCGGTAATTTCGGTGAACTGGTCGAGGCGGTCGCCAAGGATCCGGGCATGCTCTATTACCTGGATGCCGGCGTGAACGTGAAAGGCGCGGCCAACGAGAATTTCGCTCGTGAGGTGATGGAGCTCTTCACCATGGGCGTCGGCAACTACTCGGAGCGAGACGTCAGGGAGGCGGCGCGGGCGTTCACCGGGTGGAACTACGTTGACCTCGACTTCGTGGTCAACGCCGACCAGCATGACGACGGCGAGAAGGAGTTCCTCGGCCGGACCGGGAATTTCGACGGTGTCGACGTGTTGCGCATCATCCTCGAGCAGCCGGTTACCGCCGAGTACATCGGCGCCAAGCTCTACCGGTTCTTCGTTCGGGCAGACCCCAGCGACGCCTTGGTCGCCGAGCTCGGGGAGGTTTTCCGGGGCGCCGACTACGAGCTCCGGCCGCTGTTGACGACCATCTTCCTTTCCCGAGACTTCTACAGCGAAGCCTCCTACGGTGCGCACATCAAGGGGCCGGTCGAGCATGTCATCACGATGCTGAACCAGCTTGACGCCGACGATGTGCCAGGCGTGCCCGACTTCAACCGCACCACGTCCGGTCTGGGGCAGACGTTGCTCAACCCACCCTCGGTGGCCGGTTGGGCCCAGGGGCAGGCCTGGATCACCCCCGCCCTGTTGCAGCGGCGAGGCAACGTCGCGTTCAACTTCCTGTTCCCCGACATCGTGGGTTTCCAGGACCCCAACTTCATGCCGAGCGGAGGCGATGCGATCATCGGTGAGCGTCTCCGGAGCGGCCAGAACTTCACGGCGGCCATTGCGCTGGATCCGACCGCCGAGCAGACCGCGTTCAACATGGTGGCGCGTGAACGGGACGAGCTGTTCAACACGCGGGTCTCGGGCTATCGGGCCTGGGCCACCGCCGCACAGAAGCTCATTCCGACCCCGCGTGGCGCGGTCCGGATCGACATGACCCGGATGGTGCTCGACTCCGGCGCGACCACGGCCACCGAGGCGGTCGATCATCTGCTCGGCCGTTTCCTGCGGATGCCGGTGTCGGCCGAGTTCCGTTCCGGTCTGATCGAGTTCCTCGGTGACGAGCTGGCCACCGACGAGCTGGCGCGGGCCGAAACGTATCTGGAAGACCCGCTTCGGATGGTCACGCATCTGATCATGAGCACGCCGGAATACCAGATTGACTAAGAGGACATTCGCATGACTTTGTCGAATCGTGGAAAGCGGTTGATTGACGAAAGCGGCGTATCGCGCCGGCAGGCGCTCAAGATCGGCGCCCAGGGCATCGGGCTGGGCATTCTGAGCGGCGTCAGCCCCCTGCCGCCGATGTTCACCGCGGCCTCGACTGCGCTCGCGGCCACGCCCGGCAAGATCCTCGTGGTCTTCGAGTGGTTTGGCGGCTACGACGGGCTCAGCACCTTCGTCCCGTATGGCGACGATGCGCTCTACCGCCAGCGCCCGAACGTCGGCGTGCGCGAGCCGAACGTCATCAAGGTGGACGAGCACTTCGGCTTCCACCGTTCGATGCTCGGCATGCACCGGCTCTGGGACGAAGGCAAGGTCGCCGCGATCCACGGGGCGGGGTATGACCAGCCGTCGTTCTCGCACTTTGCCTCGAGCTCCTACTGGCACACCGGCGCGCCGAACAGCGGCGAGCCCTACGGCTGGTACGGACGCACCGCCGACGCGCTCGACCCCGACGGGACGCCCAACTACCTGGTGAACATCTCGTCCACTCAGAGCCTGGCCGTGCGGGCGCGCGACCACGTGCCGGTGGTCTTTCAGGACCCGACCGGCTTCCGTCGCGACCTGTTCCATCCGCAGCAGGCACAGGTGGGCCGCCTCGGCTCTGGTCAGGAAGCCAAGAACGACACGCACCGGTTCTTGCTCGATGTGAACCAGAGCGCGCGCGAGGCGTCAGCGCTGGTGCGTCAGGCCTGGCAGAACTATTCGCGTACCCGGACCCCCGACCTGCGGCTGCTCGACCTCGACAAGGTCGTGGCGCTCATCGAGAACGACTTCCCGGCGCGCCTCTACTACGTGCGGCTCCGCGGCAGCCTGTTCGATACCCACGTCAACCAGGAGAGCCCGTTCGACCGGCAGGTGCAGTACTGCTCGGACGCGGTCTGGGGTTTCTTCGAGGAAATGAAGCGGATCGGCAAGCAGGACGACGTCTCGGTGTTTATCCATAGCGAGTTCGGTCGGCGCGTACCGGAGAACACCAGCCTCGGCACTGACCACGGTACGGCCAACGTGTCGTTCGTGGTCGGCGGCGGGGTGAAGGGCGGCCAGTACGGGACGCCGCCGAGCCTCACCGAGCTGGTGCTTGGCGACAACCTGCAGCACACCACCGATTTCCGGCGGGTGTACGCATCGCTGATCGACGAGTTCCTGGGCTACAAGCAGCCCGAGAAAGTACTAGGCGGGAATTTCCAGACGCTGGGAATGTTTTAGGACCTAGCGAGTACTGGCAGGTTGAAAGAGGGCCGGCGGGAGCCGGCCCTCTTCTCGTTTAGTGGTCGTTGGCGGCCAGGTGCTCGCGGAGCAGGTCGCGCCCGAAGTCGTTCGCGAAGTCACGCCACACCGAGTGGACGTGGTTTCCGCCCCCCTGCGTGCTGTCGTACTCGATGAGGAACGACGGCCCCTGCACCCGGTAGTAGTGTCCATCGCCTCGCTCGGTGCCCCCGGCCCAAGCGAACCCGATGCTGTCCCAGTCCTCCTTGACCTGCGCGACACGCTCGGCGGCGATGTCGGTGGCCATCGTCGAGGTGTAGGACTCGATGACGTCCATCAGCATCTCCTGCTGTGCGTCGGTCATGGCCGAGGCCTGCAGCCCCGCCGGCGAGAGCGCGTCGATCTCGAGCTCGGCGCCGGTGATGATGTCGTCGGGCGCCTCTTCGGCCACGATGGCGGTCGAGCGCTGCGAGGCATCGAGGGCCTGCACCAGTGCGCGGGCCGTGTCTTCACGTCCGGCCAGCGCGCGAAGCCCGGCGTGCCGGCCTTCCTTCACCTGGGCCGGGTTCGAGCCGAAGAAGCTGGGTGATGCCGCCACCGACCGGCCGTCAACGATGGTGAAGTCGAGTGACAAGTGGTGCCCCTGCACCCGCCAGCCCCATGCGCCGGTCGGGCCGGGCGTGCCGAACACCGAGAAGAAGTACCACTCGGGGTTCCGGTCGAAACGGCCGTTGGTCTCGATGGTGGACAGGATGCCCTCGAGCTCCATGACCGTCGTGGCGGTGAGATAGCCACGCTGGCTGAGCCCGGAGCTCAGCAGGTCGTGGGCCCGCATCCGCTGCTCGGCGTTCATGTCGATGAGGGTCACGCCGTTTCGCGGGAACATCTCGGTCGGGATGAAGTGGAACTTCTCCCGTTCGTCGGACTGGATCTCGAAGGTTGCCTCCGCCCGCTGGGCTGAAGACAGGCTGTCGAGGAAGGCGTTGGCGGCGGCCGCCATGTTTGCGGCAGACCGTTCGGCGGCCACCATCGGGCCGACTACCGCGAGCGCCACGAGGGCCAACGCGACGAGAAGACGTGGAGACTTCAGGCTCATTCCGTCACTCCTTCACTGAAAAGTGGCCTCAAGGATAGCGGTCACCGCCCGGACGCATCAAGCTCGTGGCGGCCAGCGCGGCTCAGCCTTCCGACACCACGAGGTGTCGTTCGATGGTCGGGCCGGGCTCGCCGTCGAGCTCGGCGTAGGGGCCGGCGAAGAAGAGTACGGGCGACCCGGACTGGGGTGGAGCCAGCTGCAGGTCGCGGCCAACCGACCACGCCACGTGGTTCATCTCGAGTGAACCGAACAGTCCCTCGGTGCCGAACTTGCACGTGCAGGACGCATCGACGGGGATCCATCCCAGGCCGGTGGCAAAGAACTCAGCCCAGCAGTGGTAACCGCAGATGTCGCAGTCCTCTTCGCCCGGCACCGTCGGTTCGAGCGCCTGCCCCAGCACCAGCCGCGCCGGAATGCCGACCGAGCGGGCCAGCGAGATGAACAGCGCATGGATGTCGTTGCAGTTGCCGACCGAGCAGGTCATCGCATGCTGCGTGCTGCCGGTGCCCGACTGCTGAGTTGCGTCGTACTGCATCGCGCCGGTCACATAGTCGAACAGGCAACGCGCCTGACGGAGCGGGCTCGTTTCGCCCGCGACGACCGAGTTCGCCAGGGTCCGGGTCGCGTCATTGACGTCCACATGGCGCTCGGGGGCCAGGTGCTGGGAAAAGGGGGTCGGATCACCCAGGGGCCGGACGCAGCTCTCGTGGAGCTCGTGCGTGATCGGGAGCCGCTCGATGTCGTAGCGGATCTCGACGTTCAGCGGTCCGTTCATTTCATCCAGCCGGAGATGGGCCATCTGGTTCCCGTGTCCTGGTTCGCGAGTCACCGACCAGTGGTTGCCGGACGGTAGTTCGCACGCCAGCACACGCTGGTAGGGCGTGTCGGTGATGAGCGGTATCCAGAGGTCCAGACGCCCGATGGTCGAGGCGATGCCGATCCGGTCGGCGATTCCGTAGCGCACGGCGGTGGCCGTTTCGCGAGCGGTCGGTTTGGGGCACTCGGCTACGTTCATCGAGATCTCCAGGGACGGGTCCGATTCTACGGGAACCTGAGTCCGACGAGCGTGCCCGCCACGCGCGGCGAGGCTTCTTGCCCGGGATCGGGTACGACCTCCAGAATAATCCGCCGATCGACCGGGCCACAGTTGACCTCGTCGCTGACCTGTCCGCCGGGGTCGACGATCTCCACCGGGGCCGTCGCCGCGCTGCGGGCCACATAGAACCGGCCCGCGGCTTCTACGACGAACTCCAGTCCGTCGGGCGCGCACCGCAGCTCGATCCACCCGCCACTGACCTCCAGCGTGCCGTCTGACCGCGTCCGCACGGCCGGTGGCCGCGGCGGGGGCGAGGCGGGCTCGTCGGCGGCCGGAGGTGGCGCGACTGGCACGATGGTCCGGGTTCGTCGCCGTGGCGCGTCTCGCCGTCGCTCGTTCTCCACCAGCACCTCGTCGTTCCGCTCGATGGCGCCCGCCAGCGGCGCGAGCCCGCTGGCCGCCCCGGCGTCCGGCATCCAGGTGCGCGCGCGCTCCAAGGTCGTCCGCGCCGCCTCGACGTCGCCCATGTCCAGGAACACCAGACCGAGCGTCGCCCACGCTGTCGGGTCCGTGCGGTCCAGGTCGAGCGCCGAGCGAGCGAATGCCACAGCTTGCGGAAAATCGAGCATCTCGACGTAGCTGCGTGCCAGCGCCCGATGCGTCAACGGGAATCGTGGGTTGAGCTCCATCGAGGTCCGAAGCGTCGAGAGCCGGCCGCCGTGTGCATCCTCGGTCGTGGACTGGGGCGAGAGGGTGGCCAGCAGATAGTGCGTGGCGAAGTCGCTCGAGCCCAGCCGGGCCGCGGCGCCGAACGCTTCGAGGGCGAGGTCGTTGCGCCCCTCATCCAGATGGAGCCGCCCCTTGACGTCCTGAGCCAGGGCCAGGGCGTCGTCCTGCGTTGTCGCCTCGTCGACCATGGCCAGAGCGCCGCTCGGGTCGCCGCCCCAGTGTCGAATCTGGGCGCGTCGCGCCAGCGCTTCGGCCGGGCTCAGTTCGCGGGCGACGAAGCTGGTCTCCTCTACTGGGTCGTCGAACGGGCGTTCCAGCTGTCCGAACACGAGCCGACGGACGTAGTCGGCGAGCTCGGTGTCCATCTGTTCAAGATCACCGACCGCCTGGGTGAACGCCTCCACCTGGTCGACGCCTTGCTGCACCAGCGCCACATACGACTCGAGCGCCCGCTGCCTCACCAGTTCTTCGTTCCCGAGCATGAGGAAGTGGGTGAGCGCCCACGACTGCGCATAGAAGGCCCCGACGTCGCCGGCTCCGTCGTGCGGGTTGGTGGTCAGCGCAAGCAGATCGCGAAGGGCCACGCGGCGGTCCCTGAGGTAGCGGACCGCATCGGGGTCGGGACGGCCGTAGCTTGCCCGGTCGCCGTCGATGTCGGCGTTCGAGTAGAACTCGGCCATCCCCTCACGCAGCCACAGCGGGAGTCTTCCCGCCAGGGTCAGCCGGGTGAGGAGGTGGAAGTATTCGTGGTAGACCGTCTGCCGCCCGGCGTCGAGCCGGAGCACGATGTGGTTCTTGAACGGGCCGGCCCGGAAGATACCACCCGGACGTGGGCCATCGGTGTAGCGTGGGATCAGGTCGGCCAGGTCGTCCCCGTCTTCGACGACGAACACGGTCACGGGACGGAGCGGGTCGTCGACCCCGTCGGGCAGCGTCTGGGCGAAGAAGGCGTGCACCCGCTCCAGATCTCCCGCGACGTTGCGCGCGATGGCCTCGCCCTCCGGCGTGAGTACCGTGAACCGGGGGCTGACGACCTCCGTCCAGTTCTGAGCGGCGGCCAGCCCTGGCGCGAGCGCCGCCAGCACGGTGAGGGCGAGCCGACCGACGGTTGTCCAGGGGGGCATCATTGCCGGCTATCCGGAGGCGACTCCAGGCATCATATCGAACGCCGGTAGACACGGATCGTAACGCCCTCTATCCTGAGTCGGTCGTCGGATATCTGCGTCTCTTGACGCCTTGAAGGGAACTCGTCATGACTACGCGACTACGGGTCGGATTCGTCACGGTCCTGCTGCTATCATCCGCGCTCGCGGTGCACGCGCAGGAGCCGGTGCAGCTCACCCATGGCCAGGTCTCGGGCGTGGAGCTGGAGGGGGGTGTGACCGTCTACCGCGGCATTCCCTTTGCGGCGCCGCCGGTCGGCGATCTCCGCTGGAAGGCGCCCCAGCCACCGACTCCCTGGCAGGGTGTGCGCGCCGCCGACACGTTCGGGCCCGCGTGCGTGCAGGGACGATCCCAGTTGATGAGTGAGGACTGCCTGTATCTCAACGTCTGGACCGGCGCGGACAGTGCCGATGCCGGGTTGCCCGTCATGGTCTGGATCCACGGCGGTGGCTGGAGCTCGGGCGCCAGCAGCGTGGGTATCTATGACGGCGCCGGGTTTGCCGAGAAGGACGTCGTGCTGGTGTCGGTGAACTACCGGATGAACGCCTTCGGGTTCATGGCGCATCCGGCACTGTCGGCCGAATCTGAGCGTGGGGTCTCGGGCAACTACGGCATCCTGGATCATGTCGCCGCGCTGGAGTGGGTGCGCGACAACATCAGTGGTTTCGGCGGCGACCCCGGGAACGTCACCATCTTCGGCGAGTCGGCGGGTGGAGCCAGCATCTATTCGCTGCTGGCCACGCCGCTGGCCAAAGGGCTGTTTCACCGCGCCATCTCCGAAAGCACCTGGATCACGCCGAACAACGTGGCCCATCTCACCCGCCACAACGGTTTCTCTGACAGCGCCGAGGAGCGCGGCCGCCGCGCGATCTCCGCAAAGCTGGAGGAGCTTGGCCAGTTGACCGACGGTGACCTGTTGGTCACCATGCGGGCGATGTCGGCCGAGGACCTGATGGACATGCAGTTCAGCGTGTCACTGGCCGTCGATGGCTGGGTGATGCCCGAGGCGCCGAGGGAGATCTTCCGCGCTGGCGAACACAACGTCGTTCCGGTGCTGGGCGGCGTCAATGACGGTGAAGGGCTGATGTTCGTCCGGCCGAACGGCACCTTCGAGACGCTGGACGAGCAGCGCGCGGAGCGGACAGCCGAGTGGGGAGAGCATGGGCGCGGGATGGCGGAGCACTATCTGGCCACGACGGCGGACCAGCTCTACACGAGCGAAGTGGACTACAACACCGACCTGTGGTTCGCCCGACCGAACCGCGAGCTGCTCAACGCCAACGCCAACGCGTCGGGCGACACGTTCATGTATCTGTTTACCCGGAACCTGCGGGATCCGGCCGACCGGGCGCCGCACGCCATGGAGTTGATGTACGTGTTCCAGACGCTGCCGGGACAGGCGCCGGACACCGACCGCCAGATTTCAGACCTGATCAGCGATTACTGGGTGCAGTTCGCCGCCGCCGGCGATCCGAATCGGAACGGACTGCCCGCCTGGCCCGCGTACGACTCGGGCGAGCAGGCGTATCAGATTCTCGGGGTTGAGGTGGGGCAGGGGAGCGGCTTTCGCCGGGCCGAACTGGACGAAATGGACCGCTACTTCACAGCGACCTACGACAGCGCTCGCTAGGACAAACGGCGGAAAGGACGATGTCCTTCCCGCCCCATGGCCCTAGCCGAGGGCGCGCTCGAAGAGCGCGAGCAGCCGGCTCCAGGCGCGCTCCGCCTGCGCTTCGTGATATACCCGCGAGTCGATGGCGCACCACCCGTGCAGGGCGCCTTCGTAGACCTCGATCTCTGCGGGGATGCCAGCCGCCGCATAGGCCTCTCGCAGCGTTTCCTTGGCCTCCGGCGTCCGTTCATCGTCATTCGCCGCCACGCAGTGCAGCATCTCGGCCTTGGTGTCCGGGATCAGCAGGTGCGGGCTGTCGTCGCTGTCGGTGGCCAGTCCGCCTCCGTGGAACGTGGCGCCGGCGGCCAGCCGGTCGGGCACCGCGGCCACGGTGCGCATCACCATCGGACCACCCATGCAGTAGCCCGTCGTACCGATGCCCTTGCTGGTGTCGGTCTCGTCCTGCTGGTCGATGAAGCTGACGAATGCCCGGGCGTCGGTGAAGTGGGTCGTGGCGTTCAGGTTCTGGGCCATCGGTAGGACGATGGCGCGAGTCTCGTCGTCGGCAAAGCTCGCGCCTTCCTCGACCACCGGTGAGCGGGCATCGCGGTAGAACGGGTTCACCGTCAACACCGAGTAGCCGGATTCGGCCAGCCGTTTTCCCATGACCCGGAACGCCGGCCGAAGCGCGAGGATGTCCGGCCAGACCAGCACCGCGGGATGTTGCCCACTCGACGGGTGGACCCAGTAGGCGTCGCAGTTGCCGTCTGGCGTGGAGATCTCCACGTCGGTTTCGGTCACGGCCTGCGCGTTGGCCACCTCGGGCAGCATGGCGGCGAGTCCGGCGATACCGGCGATGTGGCCGAACTGTCGGCGGGTGATGCCGGCTCGGCGCGCGTACTCGTCCGCGTCTTTCTGGGTCAGTTGGTCACACATGGTCGGTGTCTCCCTGGGTTCGATGGTTACGGTGTTGCCTGGGTGACGGCGTCATCGCCTGGTCTGTTTACCAAGGTCCCCGAGGCTCGGTCGTCCGCGGCTCGACGACCTAGACGACTGTCAGCCAGCCGTGGGGATCGGGGGCCTGGCCGTAGTGCACGTCCTGCAGCGCATGCCGGAGCTTGCTCGTGTTGGGGCCGCCATGGCCGTCTCGGACGGTGATCTCACGTTCCTGATAGACGAACGTCCCCACCGGCGTGAGCCCAGCCGCGGTACCGGAAAGTGCCGCTTCGTGCGTCCCGGCCCACTCGAGCAGCTCGGTCACGGTGAAGTTCCGCTCGCTGACGCGGTAGCCAAGATCGTCGGCCAGCGTCAGGATCGACGTCCGCGTCATGCCATGGAGGAACGAGTCGTCCAGCGGCTTGGTGATGACTTCGTCGTCGGTCAGCACGATGAAGTTGGCGGCGCCAGTTTCCTGCACGTCGCCATCTGGGCAGAACAGCACCTGATGCACCCCGAACTCACGCTGGGCGTCCAGGGTGGGCCCCAGCGCCGCGGCGTAGTTCCCGCCGGTCTTGGTGCTTCCGAGCTGGGCGGTAGAGCGCGCGCGGACGTCGTCGACAAGCAACTTCAGTGGGCGAACGCCCCCGGCGAAGTAGTCGCCAACCGGCGACAGGAGCACGAAGAGCAGCGCCTCCGACGCCGGCGCGGCCGCGGCGCCGATGTTGGGCGTGGTACCCACCAGGGTGGGGCGGATGTAGAGGGAACTCGGAGGTTCGGGAATGTCATCGACATGCTGGGCGATCAGATCGACCACCATGTCAGACAACGTGTTCGCCTCGGGAATCGGGAGTCGAAGCGACTCGGCGCTCTTCCGCATCCGTGCCACGTGGTCGTCGAGGCGGAAGACGCGGGCGCGGCCATCCTGCCACCGATACGCCTTGAACCCTTCGAAGCAGGTACTGGCATAGTGGAAGACGTGCGACGCCGGATGCAGCGCCAGCGGAGCCAGCGTCTGTATGGTCGGCGTTTGCCAGGCGCCATTCTCGAAGCGCACGGTCGCGAAACTGTCACAGAATTCGGTTCCGAACTGACTCATCTCGTTCCTATCGACGGGATCCGGCAGACTGCCGGGGGGCTCATTCTATCAATTGCCTCCTCCGAGCGGAGCCTCGACCTCGAACGTCCGATACAGTACGAAGAGCCATGGACGACCACGCGATTCTCGTCAGCGCGTCCGAGCGGCCCGGAATGCTGTCGCGTCTGACGACAGTGCTGGCCGCCCACGACGTCAACATCACCCACGTCGACATCCACATCGGGCGTCTCACATCGACCATCTATTTCGAGATCTCGGTGCCGAACGGGCGTCTTCCAGAGGTGCTGGGTGGACTTGAAGCGCTCGATGGTGTCGAGACGGTGCAGGAAACGCCGTCGGCCGGTCGAATCTACGGGAAGCGGATCATTGTGATGGGAGGCGGCGCCCAGGTCGGGCAGGTCGCGCTCGGCGCCATCACCGAGGCCGATCGTCACAACATCCGTGGCGAGCGTATCTCGGTCGACACGATACCCCTGGTCGGAGAGGACGAGCTGGCCGCCGCCGTGCGGGCGATCATCCGACTGCCGCGGGTGCAGATGCTCGTGCTCGCCGGGGCGCTGATGGGCGGCGAGATCACCACGGCGGTGGAGGAGGTCCGCGCCAGCGGGCTTCGCGTCATCTCACTGAGCATGGCCGGGAGCGTGCCGGACGCCGCGGACCTCGTGATCAGCGACCCGGTCCAAGCCGGCGTCATGGCCGTGATGGCGGTGGCAGACACCGCGAAATTCGACCTCGTTCGACAAGGCCACAAACGGTTCTGACGTCCTCGTCGCGACGAGCGACTAGTTAGCGCTCAGTCGCGCGAGCCACCACATGCCTCCGACCAGCGCGAGAACGGTGGCGACGAGCAGGGCGAGCGATACCCACATCTACGGGCCGAACGTGAGCGGCGTCTTCTCCGGAGGCTGGGCGCTGATGAGCGCCCCCAGCCGGTCGGCGCACGGCTGACAGTTGCGGCAGTGGGCGAGGATGCGCTCGGTGCGCTTCCGTCCGAGCCGTTCCTTCGCCAGCTTCAGCAGGTCGTCGGTCGACGGATGCGCGCCGGCGCTCTCGGATGCAGGCATGTTCCTCGCGCACTATCCCTGCCACGCCTGGCTGCCTCTCGGATTGAGGCTGAGCGCGTGACGGAGTCCGACCAGGACCAGATCCGGGAGCAGTTCGTCGAACACACCATCGTTCTCGAAGAGGACCGACAATCCGCCGGTGCCGATCAGCAGGGCCGGCTCGCCCCCGAACGCCTCGCGCTGGATCTGCGCGGTGAGGCCCGTCACCACGGTGCGGTTCCCGAAGTACAAACCCGACTGGATGCTTTCCACCGTCGAGCGGCCGACCACCGACTCGGCCGGCACGATCTCGACTGTGGGGAGTTTCGCGGTGTTCCGCTCCAGCGCTTCCATGGCGATCCGCATGCCGGTCAAGATGATCCCGCCCAGATACTCGCGGGGCGCCCGGACGACATCGAACGTCGTGGCGGTGCCGAAGTCGACGATGACCAGATGCCGATCGGGATACAGGTGGGTCGCGCCGATGACGTTGGCGATCCGGTCGGGTCCGACCTCGAGCGGGTTGCGGTAGCCGATCTTGAGCCCGGTCTTGACCCCCGCTTGCAGGAAGAAGGGGTCGACCCCGAAGTACTTTCGGAAGCAGCTACGCAGCGAGTAGACCATGTCGGGAACCCCGCAGCAGATGGAGACCTCCCTGATCGCCGACGGGTCGCTCCCGTTCTCCCGGAGCACGCTTCGCACGAACATCCCGAACTCGTCGGACGACACCGGGGTCGCCGAGGTCTTCCGGAATCTGAGGATCAGTTCATCGTCCTGGAACAAGCCGCCGAAGATCTGGGTGTTCCCGACATCCAGGGTCAGAGTCATCCGCGTTCTCCCGTTGCGTTGTCGAACTCGATATTGTCGATCAATCCGTCGTCACCGAGGCGTCTGGCCTCGACATGACCCGTCCAGCTCGTGTGAGGCGCGCGGTCTCCCGGGCGCCGAGGGGGTGACGACGGCTTGGCGGAGGCGTCAGGCAGCCGCAGGTCGAGACCGAAAGGAGGGGAGTTGGCGAGGTGGCGGGCGACGCCGCCGGCGGGTACCTGTCGCATCGGATCAGGTCCTCGAAAGGCGCACGAGTAAGGAGTCGAGCACGCGGTCGCCGTCTCCCCACGGAGATCGACGCCGTCTCTATTCTAGCGTGAGTCCCGCTTCAGTCCGAGCGCGCGCATCCGCTTTTGCAGCCCGGTCCGCTCCACGCCAAGCTTCCGGGCGGCGGCCGACACGTTCCAGCCGGTGGCGTCGAGCACCTCGCGAATACGGTCCCGCTCGGCGACGTTCCGGGTCTCGGTCAATCCGGACGGCGAGGTGGTTGGCCCTCGCCGCAGATCGTCCGGCAACGAGTCAGCCCGGATCCGGTCGGTGGGGGGCAGGATGACGATCCGTTCGACGGCGTTTCGGAGCTCCCTGACGTTACCCGGCCACCGATGCTGCTGGAGCCGCGTCCATGGTTTCGACCGCTGGCCGGTCGGTTACTTCTTGATGCTGTAGAGTTTCGAGCTGGTTCGGACCAGCAGGCGGTCGCCGACGATGGCCGGCGTGGCCATGGCCATCTCATCGAGGCTGTTCACCCACAGTACCTCGAACTCGGGACCCGCTTTGATCACGTAGGTGTCACCCTGCTCGCTGAGCGCGAAGATCTTGTCGTTGTAGGCCCAGGGGGATGAGGTGAAGCTAGCGCCCACCCGGATCCGCTGACGGTCGTAGACCGGTTCGCCGGTGACCGCGTTGTAGGCCTCGAAGAAGCCACGATCGAGCAGACTGTAGTAGATGTCCTTGTGGACGATCGGCGACGTGTTGTAGTTGCCCGCCTTTGGCTGATACCAGGCGACGTACTCGTTCGACGTCTTGCCCTCGTCCAGCGTGATGTCGCCGACCGCGCCGGGACGGATGGCATAGGCGGGTCGATGCTCGTCGCGGAAGTAGCCCGAGTTCACATACACCAATCCCTGGGCCGAGAAGGGGGTCGGGATGGCCGCCCAGGACATACGACCGTCCATCTCCCACAGCAGGTTCCCGTCGAGATCGTAGGAGCGGATGCGATTGACGGCCGAGGTCACTATCTCGGTGCGGATGTTGTTTTCCCAGATGTAGGGCGTGGCCCAGCTCGACATCTCCTCACGGGGTTGCCGCCAGATCTCTTCGCCCGTGCGCTTGTCGAGCGCCGCGATCCACGACTCTTCCTCGTTGTCGTAGACGATGTACAGCCGATCACCGTAGACCACCGGTGAGGAGGCCGAGCCCCAGTCGGACCGGGTTAGCTTGTCCGGGATCTCCATCCGCCACACGTCGTTGCCGTCCATGTCGAAGGTGTAGAGGCCGAGCTCGCCGAATCGCACGTAGACCCGCTCGCCGTCGGTCGTGGCGGTTTCCGAGGCGTAGGTGTTCTTCTGGTGGCGCGGGAAGGCCGGTTGGCCCCGGTTGACGGCGCGCTGCCAGAGCACCTCGCCCGATTCGAGGTCGATGCAGTAGACCTGCCACTCGTGGTCGAGGGGCGGCGGTTCCGGCCGGCCGCGAGGGGCGTAGAGCCCTGGCTTCGGCCGTTCGAACTCACCGATCGCGGTGACCGTGGTCAGGAAGACCTTGTTACCCCAGACAACGGGGCTCGACCATCCCAGACCCGGGATGTCGGTGACCCACTCGACGTTCTCGGTCTGGCTCCATCGTTCCGGGAGATCCGCGTTGTCGCCCACGACGCCGGTCATCGTGGGGCCTCTGAAGTGAGGCCAGTTCTCGTTGGCGAAGCTGGCCGAGGCCAGGCCCAGCACGAGTACGGCGGCGAGCGCGCGAGCGGTTCGGGTCATCGTCGTCGATCCTGTTGGCTAGTCCGCGGTCTACTGGCCCGGAAGCATGATGTGGGCCGAGGTCGTCCCCGGTTCCATGATCCAGCTGCCCGGCAAGGTATAGCTGCCTTGCTCGGGCAGTCCCAGCGTGGCTTCGGTGGCATGCGGTACCGCGATGGTGAGGTGGACACTGGCTGATTCAGCGTCCTCACCGTTCAGGGTGTAGTAGACACTGCCGAACTTCGATTCCTTCCGGCTGCCGTCGGCTTCGGCGGCGTCGCGCATGGCGCGAATCTCCTCCGGCGTCCCGCCCGACATGTTGAACGCCCGGTTCTGCTTGACCCGCTCGAGGTTCTCTTCGCTCGAGCACTGCACGCTGAACGTGCGGTTCGGCTCGTCCGAGCGGTCCCAGCACATCAGGCCATTCGAGCCCTCACGCAGCACGGTGTGGTTGCCGTCGGCATCCATGGCGATCACCATGGCGTTTTCCCGCATGGTGGACGGCGCGGCCAGCAGGGCCTTCTCGATCGCGGCGCTCTGCGCCAGGGCGGTCAGCGGGTTCAGCCCCAGCATCAGGGCCGAGAGGATCAGCGTCGTTCGTCTCATGTGCACCTCCGAGCGCCCTACATCTTCGCACGCCCGGGGGGGCGTTGGATATCCGGTACCACGCTTGACCGAGCCCGCCGAGGCGGCTAGTGTGTCGGGCAACCGTACCGGTACGCATTCGATGAACGGCCAGGCACCTGGATCTTTCATTGCCATGTGCTGGATCACGCCGAGGGCGGGTTGCTGAGCGCCGTCCACCTCGATCTGCCGATCGAGGAGTTTCAGAACATGCTCGAGCACTAGGCTGAGCGCCTGGCGCTAGGACGTCTTGCCGGAGAGTTTGGCGCGCGCCAGGATCAGCCAGTGCGGGCATTTCGAGGTGTCGGCGTACAGCCGCTCGCAGTCGTCGCACCGCACGCACTCGGTCATGACGATCTCGGGGCCGCGGATCGCGCCCCATTCACACTTCTTCTCACACAGCTTGCAGGTGCTGCATTCGTTCCACCGCTTGATGCGGAAGACCGTCAGCTTCGAGAGGAGGCCGAGAAACGCGCCCACCGGGCAGAGGAAGCGGCAGTAGAGGTTCCGCACGAACACTGTGGCGAGAAGCAGCACCCCTAGCCCGACCCACATCGCGGTCGTCCCCTGACGGGTGAACATCCAGAACGGCTCGACGAAGCGGTAGGCGGTGATATCGGACGTGACCAGGAAGTAGCTGAGCGTCGCGCCCAGCAACCCGAACTTGATCCACGCCGCGCGCCGCTCGAGCCACCCGGGCACGTCGACCCGAAGCCGAGCCGGCACGACCTGATCCATGACCTGGGTTAGGGCGCCGAAGGCACAGACCCGCCCGCAGTACAGCCGGCCCCAGAGGACCGTCGTCACGATGGTGAACCCGGCGAACAGATACCAGGCGATGCTGTAGCGAAACACCGGCATGTTGCCGGTCATCGCCCCATAGATGTTCACCACCGAGATGAGCTGGCTCTTGGCGAAGCCCATATAGAGGATGGCGGCGCCGAAGGTCACGAACTTGAGGGGGATGCTCTTGCGAAAGAAGCTGACCATCGTCAGCGCGGCGAAGCCGGCGAACAGGCCGATGTCGGCCGCCTGATCGCGCAGAAGCGTACCCCAGGTTTCGACCGACTCTTCCTCGTCGTCGAATCCCCAGCCTCCGTCGTCTTCGTCGTCGAAATTCCACCCGCCATCGTCCGTCTCGTCGAGGGCGTCGGGCTGCGTGGCCGTGGCCTCGGTCTCGGGAGCGGGCTGCGCCCAGGCCGAGAACGGGCAGAGCAGCGCCAGGCAGAGGACGCCGCCGAGCCGGGCGCGCCAGAGCCGTTCGCTCATCTGGATTCGGGCGGGACGAGGAACCGGCGCGCGATCCGCCGGGCGCCGTTACGGATGGCCCGGGTCGCGCTCGTCATGGTGATCGTCGCGGTCGAGACGGCGTCGATGTCGGCACCCACGCGAAAACGCTCGCGCACGCTCTTGCTGACGAACTGGGCGGCATACTCCGGTTTGTCGATGGAGAAGTAGCCGTAGGGCTCGTGGTGCCGCACCATGATGATGCCCGTCAGCACGCCGTCGAGGTCGACACCGACCAGCACCTGGATGGGGCCGTCATAGCCCCGCTCCAGCGGCTCGAGGTCGGTCGTGTAGAACCCGTAGCCCACGATCTCGCCTGCCCCATCGAGCGCCTTGAAGTGTGGAGGCGAGCCTTCCTTCGGAGAAAAGCTGGCCGCGTCCGGGAAGAGCGTTTCCAGACGTTCCCGTAGAATCGGGTCCAGCACGGGCTGGCCCTCGACCACGACAACGGCGCAGAAGAGGAAGAACGGGATGAGTCGTCGCATGCGGCGCGGATAGAATGCCGCAGTGTAACAGACCGAGGGAGGCAGGATGGGCGCGATACGGGCGGGCGGACTGGCGGTGGGGTTGGTCCTGGCGATGGCCGCGAGCGCGGAAGCACAGGTGGAGCTGGTCGATGTGACGGCCCTCGACTGCAGCTTCCCGACCATTGCGAGCGGGACGTGGAACGACGGCGTGGCCGAGGCGAGTCACGACGGGGCCACCCTGACCCTGCGGTTCGAGGAGATTGACACCGACGGCGCCACCGCCGAGATCGTCGGACCCTACGGCGACTCGCAGATCATCGTGCGCCAGACCGGCGACTACCTGCATCTGGTCCAGATGTTCCTGGTGGGACCGCTCTACACGACGACGGTCATCGATCGGGAGACCAGCGAAGGCAAGCGGATGGCGGTGCATACCCGCCACGAGTACACCGACACGTCCCTTCCCGGCTTCACGTCACGACCGGAGCAGTACTACGGCGAGTGCACCCTCACGCCGTGAGCCGTCCCGAGACAGCGTCGCGGCGTGGCGTCGGAGGCCTGCTGGCCTGTCTGACGCTGGCGTTCGGCTGTGGGCCGGAGTCCGAGTTGACCCTGATGTCGATCGAGGAGGGCGTGAGCTGGGCGCTGGCCGAACACCGGGCCGCCACTGTTTCCGAGCTTCGCTATCGCTATGAGCTCCAGGTGCCTCGCGAGCGCTTAGCGCCTGTGAGCGGCGCGGTCGATGTCGAGCTGCGTTGGTCGGATCCGGACCAGCGAGACCTGGTTCTCGACTTCCGCGACCCTGGCGCCCGGGTGGGCGCGGTGATGGTCAATGGCGTCGAGTCGTCCTGGACCGCCTCGCACGACCACATCGTCGTCCCGGCTCAGGCGCTGACCCCGGACACGGTGAACGTCGTCCGGGTCGAGTTCGAGGCTGGTGACGAGGCGCTGAACCGAAACGACGAGTTTCTCTATACCCTCTTCGTGCCAGACCGGGCCCACTTCTCGCTGCCGCTGTTCGACCAGCCGAACTTGAAGGCTCGTTTCGAGCTCTCCCTCGACATCCCTTCGGACTGGGTGGCGGTGGCCAATGGCGCGAGCGGGGCGCCGGGCGCGGCGGGCCCGTCCGAGCCTGATTTCACACGCTGGCGCTTCGCCGAGACGGCGCCCCTCCCGACCTACCTGTTCGCGTTCGCGGTGGGCGCCTTCGAGGTGGAGGAAGCGGACATCGACGGTCGTCGAATGCGGATGCTGCACCGCGAGACGGACGAGGCGAAGGTCGCCCGCAACAGGGATGTCATCTTCGACCTGCATGCCACGGCGCTGGCCTGGCTCGAGGACTACACCGGGATCGCCTACCCGTTCGAGAAGTTCGACTTCGCCTTGATACCGCCGTTTCAGTACGGCGGCATGGAGCATCCTGGCGCCATCTTCTATCGGGAAGGCAGTCTGTTTCTGGACGAGTCCGCGACCCAGTCGCAGCTGCTGTCTCGAGCCAGCCTCATTGCGCACGAGACTGCCCACATGTGGTTCGGTGATCTGGTGACAATGAACTGGTTCGATGACGTGTGGACCAAGGAGGTGTTCGCCAACTTCATGGCGGCGAAGATCGTGCATCCCACCTTTCCGGACGTGCGGCACGACCTGCGGTTCTTTCTGGCGCATCACGACACCGCCTACAGCGTCGATCGCACCGTCGGGGCGAACCCGATCCGGCAACCGCTCGACAACCTCAACGAGGCCGGCGCGTTGTATGGGCCGATCATCTATCAGAAGGCCCCCATCGTCATGCGTCATCTGGAGCAGTTGCTCGGAGAGACGGAACTTCGAGACGGGCTCAGGGAGTATCTGGAGCGCTACAGCTACGCCAATGCCACCTGGCCACAGCTGGTGGAGCTGCTCGATGAGAGGACCGATCTGGATCTGGGCGGCTGGAGCGCCGTCTGGGTCGACGAGCCGGGGCGTCCGCGGATCGACATCGAGGGACTTGGCTCGGGGACGAACACGCCGACCCGGGTCGAGGTCGTGCAGGTCGATCCGGACGACCAGGGGCGCGTCTGGCCGCAGCAGCTGCTCATGCTGGCGGGGTATGAGGAGGGTCTCGAGCGGCTCGACGTTCGGCTTGATGCGCCTACGGTCGAGGTTGAGGCGCTCGCGGGGCGTGCCAGGCCACGCTACCTGCTGCCCAACGGTGCCGGGTTCGAGTACGGCTGGTTTCGCCTCGACCCGGACACCCGAGCCTATCTGCTTGAGCATCTGCCGACGCTCGACGACCCGCTGGTGCGGGGCGTCGCCTGGGCCAATCTGTGGGAGGCGGTCCTCGAAGGTACGGTCGAGCCCGAGGTGTGGCTGGCGCTGCTCATCCGCGGATTGGGAGCCGAACCGGTGGAGCAGAACACCCAACGGCTGCTGAGCTATCTGCGCACGACCTACTGGCGGCTCATCGATCGATCCACGCGGGCGCGCTGGGCCGAGGAGGTGGAGCGGACCCTGTGGGCTGGCGTGGACGCGGGAACCGCGCCCACCATCCAGGCCGCCTACTTTGGCGCCTGGCGGGGTCTGGCCACCACCAGGCCTGCCGTCGACCGGATGCGCCGGATCTGGGCCCAGGAAGAGGACGCGCCAGGCGTGCCACTGGCCGAGCCGGACTTCATCGCTCTGGCCGAGGCGCTGGCGGTGCGTGAGGTGGACGACGCGGCGGTCATTCTCGACCAGCAGGAAGGTCGCATCGAGAATCCGGACCGTCTGGAGCGGTTCCGGTTCATCCGTCCGGCGCTGTCCGCCGATCCAGAGGTACGCGCCGGTTTCTTCGAGTCGCTCCGGGACCCGACGAATCGGGAGCGGGAGCCGTGGGTCATCTCCGGTCTCGGCCACCTCCACCACCCGAGGCGAGTCGACCACGCCATCGGATTCATCCTTCCCGCGCTCGAGTTGCTCGTCGAGATCCAGCAGACTGGCGATATTTTCTTTCCCGCCGGTTGGGTGGGGGCGTCGCTGGGGGGGCATCCCACGCCCGAAGCTGCCGCGATCGTGCGGCAGTTTCTGGACAACCGTCCGTCCTATCCACAACGACTCCGACAGAAGATCCTTCAGTCGGCCGATCTGCTGTTTCGGGTCGCCGACGCCCGGCCCTAGTGCACTGCGCGACCAATTCGTTCACGAATTCGCAGCGCGGCATCCCGTCTGGCGGCGTTACTCCTCGGTCGAATACCGTCTGTATGCTCCCTCGTCGCGCCTGGCCAGGCCGGACGCCCCGCCGCGAATTCGTGAACGAATTGGTCGCGCAGTGCACTAGCGGGTCCTACTACGGGTGTCGGGGCTGGCAGGATGGCCCGGACGCAGGACGCGCGCGCAACTGGACGCCGATGGCGTCGAGAGCCGCCTCATCGAGCTCCCGCTGGAGCCCTTCGAAGAGATCGCGTTCCTCCCGCCGGACGTGCGCCGCCAGCAGCCGCCCGAGCGCCGGGAGGCGGAGGTCGAGATCGTGCTTCGGGTCACTCCGGAGCGTGCCCAGCCGAGAGCGCACTTCGTCGTGCTCGCGCACCAGCGACTCGACCAGCTCGGCGGATCGGTGCATCTTACGCTCGGCGAGCGGAAACAGCACCGATTCTTCGAAGCCGAAATGGGGCTGGAGCACCTGATCGAAGAACGCGACCACCCGCGCCACCTGGTCCTCGCGGCGCGGGGGCCAGTCGGAGCGGGGGGCCGGGGACCGGCCACGAATCAGTCCCTGGGCGACCACGAGTACGTCGTGATGCTCGTGCGAGAGCGGGATCAGGCCCGAATGCCGGCGCACCTGCCTACGATACAATATGGCGTTTGCCGTCCCTGCCCGTCGGCGCCGGCGGGTGGCTTCGCCGCCAAAGGAGAACTCGATGCGTAGCTGGTTGCCGTTCGTCTTGCTGACCGTGTTTAGCTGGGGCACCTACATCCCGACGTTGCACAAGGGGCAGGTGGGGCTGGGAGGCAGCGGCGTGCATGCCTTTCTGATGGTGGGGCTGGCCTACCTGCTGGTGGCCATCCTGATTCCGGGCACGATCATCGCGCGGGCCGGCAGCTGGCATCTGTTCTCTTCGACCGGGATGGCCTTTACCTTTGCCGCGGGCATCCTCGGCGCCCTGGGTGCGCTTGGCATCGTGTTCGCGCTGATCAACGGTGGCCGGCCCAACATCGTGCCGCCTCTGGTGTTCGCCGGGGCGCCGGTCGTGAGCGTGTTCGTCGCGATGCTCTACAATCCGCCGCAGAACAGTCCGTCACCCATTTTTTTCCTGGGTATCGTGATGGCGGCGGCCGGGGCTGGCCTCGTGCTGGCGTATCGTCCGTCCTAGGCGACGGGCGCCTGGTGTTCGACAGGCCGGGATGGATGTAGCAAGATCACTTGTCGGGTTCTGAGAACGACCGAGTTGAGGGGAAGGAGAGACTACGTGTTCGAAGAAGGAACGACGTTGAAGCGGAACGGGGTAATGGCGCTGACGGCGCTGCTGACCGTGGGGGCCATGGCATGCGGTGGTGGCGGAGACGCCGAGCCGGCCGCCGAGCCCGCAGCTGAGCCGGCCGCGGCGGCCGAGCCGACCGGGACCCCGCGGGTGTTCTTCGTGGCGCCCCGCAACGAGACCGACCACCCCACCGAGTTGCCGCTGGGGTTCACGTTCGGTATCGAGAACTTCGAGATCAGCCCGGTGCCCGAGGATCCGAGTAATCCTCGCGGTGGGATGGGGCACTACCATCTGGGTGTGAACACCGAATGCTTGCCCGCGGGCGAGATCATTCCGGCCGCGGACCCCTGGGTTCACTTCGGGGACGGGTCTGACGGCATGGAAATGACGCTCGAAGATGGGGAGTACACCTTCAGCGTGCAGATCGGCGACGACGAGCACCGGACGATCGAAGGCCTGTGCGAGACGATCACCGTCCGCATGGAGTCCGGGATTTAGGGACTCCGCGCTTTCAGAATTCGGCGCGGCGAGGTTACTGACTTCGTCGCGCCGTCACCGTGCGCTGTCGGGTGGGGCTCCGAGTGTGTAGAGTCCGGTCCACCAGCGGGTGACGGCGAGGGCCAGGCGGGTGGCGGTGCGGCTCATGCTGGCGCCAGCCCATCGTCCGGTTGATCTGCCAGGTTAAAGGCCGGTTCTCCACGTCGGCTGCGTTCGATCGCGGTTTCACCGGCGGTGGTCAGCCGATACAGCCGACGAGCTGGTCGGCTTTCGCGCGCGGCGGCCGACGGCTCTTCCCAGCGGCTTTCCACCAATCCCATCTTTTCGAGCCGGGCGAGCGCGCGGTATAGCGTCCCGTAGGCGGTCAGTGAACGAGCGTCGGCCGCGTCAACCAGTACCTTCGCGATCGCATAGCCGTGGAACTCGTCGGTGTCGCGGCTGGCGAGGAGCGCGGCGGCCTCACAGATCGCCAGCTCGAGCGGCACCAACGTCCCTGCTTTTCGTCGCATCGGATTTTTATATGCAGATATATGTCTATTGTCAACTCAACCCATCAGGCCGATCCAGCGAGCTCCGATCATCGCGCTGGTCCAGAGGGCGAGGCTGGCGGCCGGCCAGGCCAGCATGATGACGAGCCCGACCAGGGCCACGACGTAGTGGACTCGGGCCGAAGCGCTCGAGAGGAGCCAGAGGCTCACCGCCGTCGCGAGTCCCACGAGTGTGCCTTGCCAGACGAACTCCAGCAGGGTCCATCCCACGTGCCGTCCAACGCCGGTCTCCAGCATCAGGTCAAGCATCAGTCACGCTTCTGGTTGGCTGCCGCGTCATCGAGAAGCTGGCGGATCTCGGCGAGTTCCTCGGCGCTGGCGGGTCGCGCCGCCAGCGCTTGCATGACCAGCTTCGACGCCGAACCACCGAAGCCTCTGTCGAGCAGATCCCCGATCAGGTGCTGCTGGGTTGCCTCCTCCGGCAGGCTCGCCTCGTAGCGATGTCCCCGACCCTCGGCGGTCCGTGTGGTAAGCCCTTTGGTCGTCATGATCTGCAGCAATTTCAGCGTGGTGGTGTAGGCCGCCGACCGCTCTCGCTCGAGAACCTCGTGCACCTCTCGGACCGTCGAGGCCCCACGACTCCAGAGCACGCGCAGGATCGACAGTTCGGCGTCGGTCGGCTTCGGTAGCGTCGTCTTCGGCATTGCCCTGGAGTGTCTACGAGGTTCTTCGTAGTTTTAACGAAAACTTTCGCAGGTCAGCCGTCTCGAGTCTCTAGCGTGTCGCGAGAAAGGCCTCGACCCGTGCCTGTGCGTTCTGGCGAACGTTCACGTAGAACAGGGCGTAGTCGTAGACGTGATAGTTGTCGCGGCCGAGCGGGCGTTGGTTGTAACGGGTCGAGCGGATGTCGGTCACCAGCAGCCGTCCGTCTTCGACGCACTGGGCATCGGCGGCCCCCTGCTCGTAGCTGGCGTCGCCGTCGAAGTTGACGGCGCCCAGATTGAGGTCGTGCGCCGCGGCCGCCCCGTTCCTTGCCCAGGTCAACGGATTGACGCAGATGTTGTCTGGCGAGGCGAAGAGCCCGCCCGCTCGGGGTCCCACGCTGTTCCAGCTGACCTGGCAGCCAGTCTGGGCCGGCGCGGTGCAGACAGGGAGGCCGTTGCTGCCGTCAATCTCGAAACCGACCGGGTATGCGGCCACCAGCCGATCGGCCAGCGGTGTGCCGACGATATGTTCGGCCAGGAGCAGGTCGGCGTGACGCGATCCCTGGCTATGGCCCGCGAGGATGAACGGGCGCCCGTCGTTCAGTTCGTCGATGAAGTGACGGAATGCCTCGACCACGTCCCCATAGGCCAGGTCGAGGGCGCGGGGGCCGTGGCCGTCCTGGTCGAAGAACGCAGCCAGGGTCGCCTGCCGATAGCGTGGCGCGAACACACGACAGCACGCGTTGAACGCGCTGGCCTGGCCACGCATCACCGCCTCGTCGGTGAGCTGGTTCGTGGCGCCGTCGTCCAGCGCCTGGTTCCACCCGTTCGAGGTGACATAGGTTGTCGGGTGCACGAAGAAGAGGTCGACCTGCGCGGCCGATTGCTGGTCGGTGCCGCCGGGCGGCACCGCGTCGGCGAGATCCTCCCGATCCGGCAGCGCGGCCCAGTGGTCGGGGTTGTCGTAGTCCGGGGCTGACGGGGCAGCGACCTCGTCGAAACCGTGACCTGGGACGATCAGCATCGTCATGACCGCCAGGCCGATGTCGGCCCGATAGACGTACGCCGCGCCGGCCAGCACCATCAACAACCCGGTACCGGCGATCGAGATGTTCTTCAGCGTCATCGGTCGAACTCCAGACGTCGTCCTCCCGAGCCCGGCAGAAAGCGTCCGTCTTGATACCGCAGCTCGCCGTTGACCCAGGTCATCCTGACCTGCGAGCTGAAGCGCATGCCGGCAAAGGGCGACCAGCCGCACTTGGCGTGGAGCGGGGCGTCAGCCGGGGTGGGCGAGCTCGGATCGAGCAGGACCAGATCGGCCCAGTATCCCGGCCGCAGATAGCCGCGGTCGCGAATCCCGAACAGCGTGGCCGGGGCGTGCGAGGTCTTCTGGACCAGCTGTTCCATCGTGAACCGCCCGGCCGCGACATGCTCGAACAGCGACAGCAGCGAATGCTGCACCAGCGGCAGCCCTGCCGGTGCCGAGCCGTATGGGCCCGCCTTCTCTTCGAGGGTGTGGGGGGCGTGGTCGGTGGCGATGACGTCGATCCGATCGTCGCGGACCGCCTCCCAGATGGCGGCTCGATCCGCCGTGGTCTTGATGGCGGGGTTGCAGACCACATGTGAGCCATGGGTGGCGTAGGCCGTATCGTCGAAGAAGAGGTGGTGCACGCACGCTTCGGCCGTGATCCGCTTCCCGGCCACCGGACCCCGATCGAACAGTTCCAGCTCGCGTGCCGTCGTGAGGTGGAGCACGTGCAGGCGAGCGCCGTGTCGTCGGGCAAGCTCGACGGCGAGGCTCGAGGAGCGGTAGCAGACCTCGACCGATCTGATGATGGGGTGCTGGCTGAACGGGATGGCGTCGCCAAACCGCTCCCGGGCGGCTGCTTCGTTGATCTTCAACGTCGGCGTGTGCTCGCAATGGGTCGCGATGACCAGCGGTGTCGACGAAAAAATGCCTTCGAGGACGGTTTCATCGTCGACCAGCATGTTGCCGGTACTCGAGCCCATGAACACCTTCACGCCGCAGGCGAGCGCCGGATCGATACGCTTGATCTCCTCGAGGTTGTCGTTGGTCGCGCCGAAGAAGAAGCTGTAGTTGGCCATCGAGCGGGCCGCCGCCCGCGCGTGCTTGTCGGCCATCGCCTCGGCCGTCGCCGTCTGCGGATTGGTGTTCGGCATCTCCATGTAGCTGGTGATGCCGCCAGAGACGGCCGCTCGCGATTCGGTCTCGATGGTGGCCTTGTGCTCGAACCCGGGCTCGCGAAAGTGCACCTGGTCGTCGATCAGGCCAGGCAGGAGGTAGGAGCCAGCTGCGTCGATCACCTCCGCGCCGGGAGGCGGCGGCACGTCGATGCCGAGGATTCTTCCGTCGTCGACCGAGAGGCTGCCCCCGTGGATGGCGCCTTCATTGACGATCCGGGCGTTCACAATCTGATAGGCCACCGTACTCCCATGGGGCTTCGCCCCAAACCCCACGCGGCGCTAGTGGGAGCCGAACGCCCCACGCCGTGCCGCGGGGGCGCGCCGTGCGCGCCCGGCAGGCCGGTTTCGCGGGCAGCCTGCTTGCCTATCTTCTCAGAAGTTGGAGCGGTCTATTCAGCCAGCAGTTGCCGGATCTCGCTTTCGAGCAGCTCGCGGTCTACCAGACCGATATGCTCGGATGCGATGCGACCCTCGCGGTCGATGAGCCAGGTCGTAGGCAGGATGGTCATCGGGCCAAACGGCGCACCCCGCTCGGCGGTGTCGGCTAGCGCGATGCGGTAGTTGACCGGTCGTTCCTCGAGGAACGGCCGCACGATGTCCCAGCCGGGCTGATCGACCGACACTCCCAGGACCGAGAAGCCCTGGGACGATAACACGTCCTCAAAGGCGACAAACCAGGGCATCTCGGCTTTGCACGGCTGACACCACGTCGCCCAGAAGTTCAGGAGCAACACACGGCCGTCGTAGTCGGCCATCGTCGCGGTGTCGCCCTCGGCATCGGGCAGCGAGAAGTCGGGCGCCGGCGTGCGATCGGCCACCGCGAAGATTCCGGCGTGGGTCGGTGCGGTTCTTTCCGCCGCGACCGGTGGCGGCGCGGCGGGGGCAAACCGGTCGTTCGCGGGGCCCTCGGCCAACGACAGGCTGGCCTCTGGAGTCGGCTGGGGGGCCAAGGGACCGACCGTCACCAGCATCACGCCAGCCCAGAGCACCGCGGCGCCCAGCACCATCCACGCGCCGATCGACGGAGTGCGCCGTGTCTGTCTGTCCTGCAGGACGTCCAGGCCAGCGTCCACGTCCGGCCGTTCGTTCGGTTCTAGGGTTGCCATCCGGTCGTCTACCCAGTCTTCGAGCTCCTGATCGTCATCTGTCGCCATGGCGTGAGAGGTACTCCTTCCGGAACGCCTGCCGGGCTCGTCGAAGCAGGGTTCCTACCGACGTCGGTTGCATGCCGAGCGCCGATGCCAGTTCATCGTAGCTGAGATCGTGACTACGCAGCACGAGGAGCGCGGCCTGGTCCGGTTTCAACCGGGGCAGCACAGCGCGAACCTTCAACCGTTCTTCGACATCGGTCAGCGTCTCTTCCGGCGTGGGCGCGCGACCCACCAGCTTGAGCAGTGGCTCGTAGCGGCGGCGTCGGGCTCATCTCACCCCCCCCCGATGCCGCGCCGCAGCAGGCAGTACACGTCGGACTCCAGGACTTCCGCGACGAAGAGGAGCGTCGCCCAGGCGGCAAGACCGACAAGCGACACTCCGAACGGTGGGGCCTCGTCGAACGCGAGACCTCGGAAGACGCCCTGGGCCAGATGCTGGCTCGTACCCGCGACGATCGCGAACGCTCCGAATTCGAGTGGTGCGTATCGCCAGAGGAGGTGTGAGGCTGTCGGAAACTCTTGCAGGAGGAGCGAGCCGGACGCGCCCAGCATGAACCCGTTGACCCGGAGTGTCAGCAGCGTGAAGCCACCCATCGTGCAGGCCCCAGCCAGCAGCGCCCCACCGACCAGGAGGTTGCCTCCGAGGATTGTGGTGACCGCAGCGGCCCGGTCGCAGGCGGCGCCGGAGGACACGCCAACGCCGAAGACCGTCGAGGATGCGCCGAGCCCGCTGAGGTCGGCGCCGAGACAGATCGCCGCGGTGGTGAGCGCTGTGTTCAGCCCGACAAGGATCGGGAGGGAAGGGGACCATGGGATGGGGCTCCGCATCGCCTGAAAAGGTCAGCGCGATGACGAGGCTAGAGGGCTCCGGTGATGTTGCACGCCAGTCCTCACCACGGTCCGAAGAGCGAGCACTGGATGGCGCCGATCAGCCCGAAGGCGAGCGCCTCTCCGCCTTCCATGCCCCAGGCCCAGCCCCACTGAGGCGTGCTGGCGACCTGCAGCGCCCCGGCCTCGAGGGCCGGCGCGAGAGGCGCGACGGATTGCGATACCGCTGTGAAGGTGGGCAGGGCTGCGAGGGTGGTGGCGGCGAGCATACGGCGCTTTGTCATGGCGACTCTTTGTGTCGGCGACCCGAGGTCGCGAGCCCGCCGTGGGGGATTCCTCGGCGGCTTGGTCAGGAGCGCTACAAGCCGTGTGCCATCGGAGTCGACGGGACCAAACGCCCGTTTTTCAACGCGTCTGCCCCTAGTCGGGGTAGGCCGTGCCCCGAGCGGGCGTCACTCATGGAAACAGGCGTCTATCTCCGCGGGAGCGGGTACGGGAGATCGCGGCGAAATCGCCTGGGCAACGCCAGGATTCACCGCGCCCCCGGAGGTGACGCATGGCGGCTGGCGGCGTCAGACCGAGCAGCGGCTACCCACCGCCCTTGATGGGAGGGGACGTCGCGCGGGAGCCTGGGGTGGCCGGTTCCCGACGGCGCCCCAACGCGGTGATATTCTCAGCGGATGGTCATCGGCGCATGCCACGAGTGGCGAGGCGACGCCGACGGAGGTGCAGGGTGAGCGAGATCGAGCGGCTTGAGAAACCCGTCGACGAGTGGCGCGGACTGGTGTCTGACGACGCCTACGCGGTGTTGTTCAAAGAGGCCACCGAGCCCGCGGGCACGAGCGCCCTGAATCAGGAGAAGCGGACCGGCACCTTTGTGTGCGCCGCCTGCTACCTACCGCTGTTCGAGTCGTCCTCGAAGTACGAAAGTGGGACCGGCTGGCCAAGCTTCTTCGACGCCATCGACGGCCGACTTGGCTTCAAGCGCGACTTCAAGCTGATTCTGCCGCGTACCGAGTATCACTGCGCCCGTTGCGGCGGGCACCAGGGCCACGTCTTCCCAGACGGACCCGAGCCGACCGGCAAGCGCTACTGCAACAACGGCGTCGCGATCCGCTTCGTCCCCGAAGGCGACGAGCTTCCCGAGCTGCGGTCCTGACGTCCGGCTAGCCCAGACACAACGAAAGCAACCCAGGCTCGCTCTCGGAGCCCGGCGGCACGTACGGCGTGCCCGCGGCGCGGCCGAAGCCCCACCCGATAGAACCACCCGCTCCGTTTTCCTGTTGTCAGGAAAACTAGAACCCCCATTCGAGGCCGGCGTAATAGCTGCGGCCAATTTCGTTGATGCGCTGGCGCGTGAACGGATTCAGTGCGTTCAGGTGCGTGGCGTAGGTCTCGTCGGTCAGATTCTCGAGCCCGACGAGAGCCGACACCCCCTGTGCGATGGCCAGACCGGCACGTGGAGCCAGGACAGCAGTTCGCTGTCCGTGCCACAGTCGCGCCAGCTGTCGCCGTCCGGTGGCGAGGGGCTGTGCCCCGGCGCCGCGTGCATCGGGCACACCGCGCCAGTTGTCATCTCGTGCGGGCACTTGTGCTCGGCCATCTCTCCAGGCCTAGCGAAACAGCACACGGCGATAGGCGCCGCGATGAGCGTCACGTACTGCCCCAGGACGACGAGCCAGGCCGAAAGCCGCAGAGTGGTCGACATCGACGTTTTGTTTCCAGCGTCTGGTCTCTCAGACGCGGGTCATCCGCAATCCGTTTCAGTCTCGCACCGTCACCGCTTGACGATCTGATCCATGCCCGCGATACAATGCATGGATTCCGGCCGCCCCGGGGGCGATCCCGTGGGGCCCGCATGTTCGATGGAGAACCTCCAGCTTCGCCCCGTCGTCGTTGTCGCCAGCGTCGGTGTCATTACGCCGACAGCCAGCGGATGATGTACCCAGACAGCGATTACCCAGGGCCATCATCCGCAACCGGTTGATGGCCCTTTTTTTGTGTGGATTCGAACGATGAGCGGAACACCAGGCAAGACCCGTAGCGGCGCGATTACCGACGGCCCCTCGAGGGCTCCCGCGCGAGCCATGCTCAAAGCGGTGGGCTTTGACGACGAGGCGCTCGCGAAGCCGATCATCGGCGTGGCCAACACCTGGATCGAGATAGGTCCGTGCAACTACCACCTTCGCGACCTGGCCGAAGAGGTCAAACTGGGGATTCGCGAGGCGGGTGGGACGCCGATGGAGTTCAACACGGTCTCGATCTCCGACGGCATCACCATGGGCAGCGAGGGGATGAAAACCTCGCTCATCAGTCGTGAGGTGATCGCCGATTCGATCGAGCTTGTCGCCCGCGGCAACCTGTTCGACGGGATCGTCATCCTCGTGGGCTGCGACAAGACGATTCCGGGCGGCGTGATGTCGCTCGTGCGGCTGAACATCCCTGGCCTGGTCCTCTATGGCGGGTCGATTGCGCCGGGGCGCTACGACGGCAAGGACGTCACCATCCAGGACGTCTTCGAGGCGGTCGGCGCCCACGCCGCCGGCACCATGACCGACGGCGAGCTGCTGGCCCTCGAGAACGCCGCTTGCCCGGGTGCCGGGGCGTGCGGCGGCCAGTTCACGGCCAACACGATGTCCACGGTGTGCGAGCTGCTGGGGGTTTCACCGATGGCGGCCAACGGCGTTCCGGCCACCACCCTGCTCGACGAGGGCGGAGACGTGGCTACCCGGCCCGAGAAGTGCGACGTCTCGAAGCAGGCTGGGGCGCTCGTGCTCGATCTGGTCAAGCGCGACGTTCGTCCGCGTGACATCGTCACCAAGGACGCCATCGAGAACGCCATCGCCGCAGTGGCGACGACCGGGGGCTCGACCAACGCCGTACTCCACCTGCTGGCTATCGCGCACGAAGCGGACGTCGACCTCGCGATGGAAGACTTCGACCGGGTCAGCGAGCGGACGCCGCTGCTGGCCGATCTGAAGCCGGGCGGGCAATTCGTGGCGACCGACCTCTATCGCGCTGGTGGTCTCGAGCTGGTCGCGCACCGGCTCAAGGAAGTGGGGCTGTTGCACAGCGACGCGATGACCGTGACCGGCCAGACCATCGGCCAGGTGGCCGACAGCGCGCAAGAAACCGCGGGCCAAACGGTGGTGCGGCCGGTCTCAGACCCGATAACACCTACTGGGGGACTGGTGATCCTGCGCGGCAACCTCGCGCCCGACGGTTGCGTGGTGAAGGTGGCGGGACACGAACCGCAGCAGCATCGCGGGCCCGCCAAGGTGTTCGACGGCGAAGAGGGAGCGTTCTCGGCCATCGAACAGGGCCAGATCAAGGCCGGTGATGTCGTGGTGATTCGCTACGAGGGACCACAGGGTGGACCCGGCATGCGCGAGATGCTCGCGGTCACCGCCGCGATCGTCGGCGCCGGACTGGGCGAGTCTGTGGCGTTGCTGACCGACGGCCGGTTCTCGGGCGCCACCCGCGGGATGATGGCCGGACACGTGGCGCCCGAAGCCGCCAGGGGCGGGCCGATTGCGCTGGTGCGTGACGGCGACACCATCTTGTTCGACGAGCAGAACCGGAAGCTCGAACTGGAAGTGAGCGAAGAGGAGCTGGCGTCGCGACGCGCCGCCTGGCAGCCTCCCGAAGATAAGACCACCAGCGGCGTCATGGCCAAGTACGCACGACTGGTGTCGTCAGCCGCGCAGGGCGCGGTGACCACGGCGTAAGCGAGGAAGGACCATCGTCATGGCCAACATTCGAACCGGCGCACAGATCTTGTGGGAGTCGTTGGTGCGCGAGGGCGTCACCACCGTCTTTGGCTATCCGGGCGGCGCCATTCTGCCCGCCTACGACGCGATGCTCGAGTATCCGATTCGCCACGTACTCGTGCGCCACGAGCAGGGCGCCACGCACATGGCCGACGGCTACGCCCGCGCGAGTGGCGAAGTCGGCGTCGCGATTGCCACCTCGGGGCCGGGCGCCACCAACATGGTGACCGGCATCGCCACCGCCATGCTCGACAGCTCGCCCATGGTCTGCATCACCGGCCAGGTCGGCAGCAAGCTGATCGGCTCGGATGCGTTCCAGGAGACCGACGTCACCGGTGTGACCTTGCCGATCACCAAACACAACTATCTGGTGTCTGACGTCGACGAGGTGGCACCGACCATCCACGAGGCGTTCTACGTCGCCAAGTCGGGGCGACCAGGCCCGGTGCTCGTCGATATCACCAAGGACGCGCAGCAGTCGTCGACCGAGTTCGTCTGGGACGACAGCCCGGTGCAGCTCCCGGGCTATCGGCCGGAGCTTCGGGCGACCGACGCGGAATATCAGCAGGCCGTCGAGCTGATCAACGGCGCCAAGCGGCCGGTCATCTTCGCCGGGCACGGCGTGATGCTGTCGGGGGCGATGGACCTGGTGCGCGAGTTCGCCGAGCGCGCGAATATCCCGATCGCGATGACCCTGCTCGGCATCGGATCGGTGCCGGCGCTCCACCCGCTCAACCTGGGCATGATGGGCATGCACGGCGAGGCGTGGGTGAATCAGGCGATCCAGGAGGCGGACCTCCTGCTGGCGTTTGGGATGCGGTTCGATGACCGCGTGACCGGAAATCTCAAGACCTACGCGCCGAACGCCCGGAAGATTCACATCGACATCGACCCGGCCGAGTTCAACAAGAACGTACTGGTGGACGTGACGCTCGCCGGCGACCTGTCGGCCGTCCTCACCGACCTGTTGCCGCACGTGGAGCGTGGCGATCGCTCGGACTGGCTCTCGGCCATCGGGGTGATGAAGGGCGACTCGGCCGTGCGGGACGTCCAGAACATCCCTGACAGCGGACACCTGTATGCGGCGCACGTCATCAACGACATCTGGCGGATGACCGACGGCCAGGCGGTGGTGGTCACCGACGTCGGCCAGCATCAGATGTGGGAGGCGCAGTATTACCACCACCAGGAGCCGCGGTCACTGATCACCTCCGGAGGTCTGGGCACGATGGGCTTCGCGCTTCCGGCCGCCATCGGCGCCAAGCTCTCGCGTCCCGATGCCGAGGTCTGGGTGGTGGTCGGCGACGGTGGGTTCCAGATGACCATGTGCGAGCTGGCCACCATCGCCCAGGAGAAGGTGAAGGTCAACGTGGCCATCATCAACAACGGGTATCTCGGCATGGTGCGTCAGTGGCAGGAGTTCTTCTACGAGCGCCGCTACGCCGCGACGCCACTGTTGAGCCCGGACTTTGCCAAGCTGGCTGACGCGTTCGGCGTGAAGAGCGCCCAGGTCGCTCGCCGTCAGGACGTCGAGCCGACCATCGAAATGGCGCGGGCCCACGAGGGCGCCGTGGTGATCGACTTCCGGGTCGAGCAGGAAGACACCGTCTACCCGATGGTGCCCGCCGGCGCCGACCTGCACGCGATGATCCGCCGGCCCAGCTCGAGCCCGATCGTGGAAACGGCCGACGACTGAGAGCGGCGGGGCTAAAGCCCCGCCCTACAGAATCACGAGCGCCTGAAGCCTGTAGCCCGTAGCCTGAAGCCTAAGAACTCCATGCGACATACGTTTGTTGTCCACGTCGAAGACAAGCCCGGGGTGCTGAACCGCGTGGCGTCGTTGTTCCGGCGTCGCGCCTTCAACATCGAGTCGTTGACCGTCGGGCACACCGAAACCAGCGGGGTGTCCCGGATGACCATCGTGGTCGACACCGACGCCAACGGGGCCAAGAGACTCGAGGCGAACCTCTACAAGCTGGTCAACGTGTTGCGGGTCACCGACCTGACCGCCGAGGCGGCCGTGGTGCGCGAGCTGACGCTGATCCGGGTCAAGGCTGACCACGAAACCCGCACCCACATCATGCAGTTGGTCGACACCTTCCGCGCGAAGGTGGTCGATGTGGCGCCCGACACGCTCATCATCGAAGCCACTGGCACCGAGGAGAAGATCGATGGGCTGGTGGGCGTGCTCGAGCCCTACGACGTGCTGGAAATGGTGCGGACCGGCCGAGTCGCGATGTCCCGCGGCCAGCAGGCTCCGGTCGAAGTGCCCGCCGACGAATCTCCCGCCGAGGCGGACGACAACGTATCCTATTCGGTCTGATTGGACCGATTCGTGACCTCCCGGGCCCGGCCCAAATACCATCGCAACCACGAGGCAGAAACAAGCAATGGCAACGATTCACTACGACGACGCGGCAGATCTCTCGCTCATCCAGCAAAAGAAGGTGGCCATCTTCGGCTACGGCTCGCAGGGCCATGCCCATGCGCTCAATCTTAAGGACAGCGGCGTCGACGTGCGGGTCGCGCTGGCCGAGGGGAGCAAATCGAAGGCGAAGGCGAAGGCGGACGGGCTCACCGTCAACAGCGGCGCCGAGGCGGCCGCCTGGGCCGACGTCATCATGATTCTGGCGCCGGACACCAAGCAGCCGGGTATCTACGCCGAGTCGATCGCGCCGAACCTGAAGTCGGGCGACATGCTGATGTTCGCTCATGGCTTCAACATTCGCTACGACACCATCACGCCTCCCAAGGATGTCGACGTCACCTTGATCGCCCCCAAGGCGCCCGGTCACCGGGTGCGTGAGGTGTTCCAGGAGGGCGGCGGCACGCCGGCGCTCATCGCTGTCGAGCAGGACGCCACCGGCAACGCGCACGCGCTGGCGATGTCCTACGCCAAGGGCCTGGGCGTCACCCGCGCCGGGGTCATCGAGACGACCTTCACCGAGGAGACCGAGACGGATCTCTTCGGCGAGCAGGCGGTGCTCTGTGGCGGGGTCAGCGAGCTGATCAAGGCCGGGTTCAAGACCCTCGTCGACGCCGGCTATCAACCCGAGGTCGCCTACTTCGAGTGCATGCACGAGCTGAAGCTCATCGTCGACCTGATCTATCGAGGCGGACTCAACTACATGCGCTACTCGGTCAGCGACACCGCCGAGCGTGGCGACTACACCGGCGGGCCGCAGGTGATTACCGACGCCACTCGCGAGGCGATGGCCAGCATGCTCAAGGACATCCAGGACGGTAGCTTCGCCAAGGCCTGGATCGAGGAAGACAAGGCGGGCCGGCCAAACTTCATGGCCACGCGGCGCGCCGAGCAGGAGCTGCAGATCGAAAAGGTGGGTGTCGAGCTTCGGGGGATGATGCCGTTTCTCGACGCCGTCACGTTGAAGGAGAGCGTGTAGTTCAGCGCTCTCCTGGCGACGGAGTCCTGCTCGTTGCTGGCAGGACTGCCGGCTTCAGGCTTTGGGCTTTGGGCCGATCCAGTCGGCGATGACGTCCATGACGGCGTCGTAGATTTCCTGCTTCGACGGGTCTGACTTTCGTCGCACATTGAACGAATGGTCGCCGCCTTCCACCACGTGGAGGGTGGCGGCCGGCATCCTGGCCAGCACCGGCCGTAACTCTTCTTCAGTACCAAACGTATCGCGCGCGCCCTGGACCACCAGGGTGGGCACCGCGATGCGCGGCAGGTGGGCGTCGCGCATCTTTTCGAGGCGTCCCGGTGGGTGCAGGGGATAGCCGAGCGCGACGACTCCAGAGACATCGGCGGCTGGCGTTGCCTCGTCGCCGTCTGGGTCGGGGCTGGCCGCGATGTGGGTGGCCATGCGGCCGCCCATCGACTTGCCGCCGATGAACAACGGCCGTTCTTCCGAGCGTTCGCGGACGGCGTCCACCACCGCCCGATAGCATGCCTCCAGCTTAAGCGCCCGGTCCGGCGCCCGTCGGCCCTGCTCGGTGTAGAGGAAGTTGAACGTGACCGTCTCGATGCCCCGCTCGGCGAGGCCATGCCCGAACGCCACCATGAACGGATGCGTCTGTGGCGCCCCGGCGCCGTGCGCAAGGATGAGCGTGGCGCGCGCGTCGGCCGCCGGGTAGGCAACGGCGGTGGTCGAGTCGTCGTCGACAGGGATGGTGAACGGTGTACTCATCGGCAATCACGGGGACAGGACGCCGGTCCGAACTCGCTCCAGAAACCTCCCCGCGGCGACATAGAAGTCGTCGTGAAAGTCGTGCCCGCCGTCGAAGATGACCGTTTCGTGGGCGATGCCTCGCGACGTCAGGAACGCCAGATCGGCGTCGCGTTTGGGCTCGGTATACCAGTGGTCGTCCACGCCCCCTCCCAGGAGAATGGGCGGCCACCGGTCGGCCGGTTCGTCGTGGAGCTCCGGGGGCACGTCACTGGCTAGCGCCACCACGCCGTCGCAGCGGTGTCCTAACCGCAGCGCGGCGCGATACGCCATGGCGACGCCCTGTGAAAACCCCGCGAATACCAGCGGCAGAGCGGAATCGCTCCGAAGCTCGGCCACGACGTCTCCCACGTAGGCGAGGTTGTCGGCGATAGCCTGTTCCCGGTCCTGGCTGGTCATCCAACAGCCGACCACCGTGCCGGTCTTCCGCTCGTAGAAGCGATTCAGCGCCTGGACCGACGCCACCTGCCATTGTTCGATGCCCGGTATCCCGAGCAAGCCTTCGAGATGGCGTTCCGCGTTCTCGCCGTAGCCATGGAAACCGACCAGCAGCGGCGCTGGTCCCGGCGCGGCAGCAGGGACGACGACGTAGCGACCGAGCGTGCGCGCCGCGACCGTGCGCACCGCCGGTTCCGATGCCGTGAGCATGCCTCAATTGTATGGTGCCTGCCTCGGGCATGGCGGGTGGCATAATCGGCCCCTAGCTCACAGGAGGCAGCTATGCGCAGGATGCGGTATATGCGGCATGCGACCCGATGGGTCTCGTCGGCGGTGGCGTTCTGCCTGATGGCGACCCTCGTCGGGCAGGCCCAGGAGCCTCGCATTCCGCCGGTCGAGTCGGCGTCTGGCATTAATATTACCCGGACGCTCGCGAACCATCCCGACCTCTCGGAGGCCTGGTTGACCTTCGCCCGGTACGTCCTGGGCAACAGCACGCTCCCACCTCGCGAGCGCGAGTTGCTGATCCTGCGGATCGGGTTCCTGCTGGGGGCCGATTACGAATGGGGTCAGCACGCCCGTATCGGCCGGGAGGCGGGGCTCACCGACACCGAGATTCTGCGGATTACCCAGGGGCCGGGGGCAGCGGGCTGGTCGAGCTTCGACCGCACGCTGTTGCGCGCTGTCGACGAGTTGCGTCGCGACGCGGAGATCAGCGACACGACCTGGAACGAGCTGGCTGCCCGCTACGACACGAAACAGCTGATGGACGTGGTCTTCACGGTGGGCCAGTACAACCTGGTCTCGATGGCGCTCAAGACCTTCCGGGTGCCGCTGGACGAAGGAGTGACAGGCATCCCTCGCTAACCCCGGCGGGTGGGGGGCAGTTCCGCGGGCGCTCCTTGGAACTGCTCAGCAGTCCTGCGGAGCAGGACTGCCATTTGGGGCGAAGCCCCATGAGATAATCGACCCCATGCCTCGTATCGATTTCGACCAGCTTCCTCCCGACGCCCGACTCTGGATCTTCGCCGCCCAGCGGTCACTGACGGCGGGCGAACAGACGCAGGTTCTCGGTGCCGTCGACGGGTTCATCGAGCAGTGGGCCGCGCACGATCGGCCGCTGACCACCGCCCGGGATCTTCGCTACGACCGGTTCATCTTCGTCGCTGTCGATGAACGTGCCGCTGGCGCCTCCGGCTGCTCGATCGATGCATTGGTCAACCAGATGAAGCGGCTCGAGGCCGCCCTCGGCGTCGAGCTGATCAACCACGGCCCCGTGCTCTATCGGGACGGCGAGGAGATCGCCCGGGTGGAGCGCTTCCAGTTCATGGAGCTGGTCGAGAAAGGCGCCGTCAACACCGACACCGTCGTCTTCGACAACACCCTGACCACGGTTGGTGACGTCCGCAACGGTCGCTGGGAGCTCCCTGCCGGTCAGTCCTGGCACAAAGCGTTGTTCTAGTTGGAGCAGCCGGCGGTCCGGAAGGACCGCTCTGGACTCCGCGGCTGACGCCCACCCGACTGCAACGCCCGGCAACATTCCTGAGTGAGGCATGGTACTGGCCGACGGGAACCTCGCAGGTCACCCGAACGTAACGATTCCTGGCATTTCTTGGTGAGGCGTCCCTCTGGCAAGGCACGGTCGAGGGCGCAGCCCGGGCGGCTGTAACCGAGGCCGCAACGCTGTCCAGAGGGACGGATCACCAAGAAATGGTCGGGGCGCCCGGGTTCGAACCGGGGGCCTCCTGCTCCCAAAGCAGGCGCGCTACCAGGCTGCGCCACGCCCCGACACGGAGAGTCCAACACTGATTCTGTCGTACTTCCAGCGCCCCGGCCAGTCAGAGGCGGCGGTATAACTCCTGCACCGCTTCCGTACGTTCCCCAGCGCGTATGAGCAACGATTCCGCGGCTGCCGAGCAGAGTCCGATGGGCGGCTTCCGCGCCCGCTTCGGGCCGTGGCTCATTCCCGTGGCGGCCTGGATTCTCTACGTTCTCCTCTACCCCTCGTTCTGCACCACGCTGGACATCCACACGGGCGCCTTGGCGTTCGTACCGGTGTTCCTGACCGCCATCCGGGGCGCCTGGCCTGGTGCGGCGGCCGGCCTGGTGGCGGCCCCCCTGACCGCGCTCATCCACAATCTGTTCGGAATCGCCTCGCCCCTGTCATGGATGCTGGCTCCGTCGGTCCTCATCGGTGCGGCCACCATGGTGGCCATCGGCTTCGCGGTGGGACGCATGCACGACCTGGATCGCGAGCGGCAGGCCGAGATTCGCGAGCGTCAGCGCGTCGAACAGTATCTTCGCGAGCGCGAGGTGCGCCTGGTGTTGTCGAATGACATCGCACGCGCGATGCGTGACGGGCAGCCCGCCGACGCCATCATCAAGTCGGCGGTCGACAGCCTGCACGCGCACTTTCCGCGTCTTGTGCTCAGACTTCTCGCTGGTCGATCCAGACGGGCGCGTGTCGGTCAATCGGCCGTGGGACCGGCCGGCACCGACTGGCCGGTGGACGAGTCCCTCACCCTCCAGCCGGATGTGCAGACCGCTCTGCCCAAACGTGACCTGGTCGCGATCGAAGACACCAGTCGCGGGATCGAGGATGCGGGCTCGCGGCGCAGCTGATCGCCAGCAACGTGCGCGCCCTGCTCGACGCTCCCGTGCACCATAGCGACACTCTGGTCGGCCTGCTGTCGCTCGATTCCCCCCCCACCCGCGTGGTTGGACGGCGCACGAGCGGTCCATGTTGTGCGAGGCCGCCGATCTGCTCGGCGTGGCGCTCCGCGATGCCGATACTCGCCGGCAGATCGAGGAGAGCGAGCGGAAGTTCCGGCTGGTCGCCGAGAGCAGCCAGGCGATGATCGCGTTGCTGCAGGAGCACGGGGCGGTCTATTTCAACCCGGCGTTCGTGCGGATGACCGGCTATACGCGCGAAGAGCTCGCGACTACCAGCTTGTGGGACATCATTCACCCGGACGACGTGGAGATGATCCGCTCGTATCGGCGACGCCGGTTCTCACGAGAGGAGGCGCCGACCCGCTACGAAACCCGCATCGTCACCAAGGAAGGGCAGACGCGCTGGGTCGACGTGCGGGCCTCGAGTTTCGAGCTCGATGGACGACCGACGGTCTTGACGACCGGGTTGAACGTCACCGAGCGGAAGCTGGCGGAACAGGATTTGCGCGCGAGTGAGCTCCAGCTGCGAACCCTGCTCGACCATATGAGCGACGGGGTGGTGCTGAGCGTCGACAACAAGATCGTCTATGCCAGTCCAGGCCTGGCGCGCATGCTGGGGGCAACGGTCGAGCAGGTGGTCGGCCGACACCCGCTCGACAATCTCACGCCGCGTGACCGTCAGCGTGCCGCGGACCGGCTCGAGCTGGCCAGTCAGGGAGAGACTGCGGTGCTAGTGGAGTACGAGTTGCTCCGGAACGATGGTGGCACCGTGCACGTGTTGGCGAGCAGTCAGCGGATCGAGTTCGAGGGGCGTGTGGCTGTGCTCAGCGTCGTCCGTGATCTCTCGGAACAGCGCGAGCTCGAAGAGCAGCTACGGCAGACGCAGCGGCTCGAAAGCGTCGGTCAGCTCGCGGGTGGTGTGGCCCACAACTTCAACAATGCGCTGGCCGCCATCATCGGCTACGCAGAGCTCACCCTGCGCGAGGTCCCCGAAGACCATACGGTGCACGAGGACGTGAAGCAGATTCTGACCGTGGCCGAGCAGTCGGCTTCGCTCACGCAGCAGTTGCTGACCTTCAGCCGCAAGGAGCGGATCAGCCCGACCGTCTTCAGCTTGAACGACGCCATCGAGTTGGCGGCGGCCCTGGTTGGTCCCCTGCTCGGCGAGACCATCCAGCTGACGGTGAATCTCGGAGACGCGTTGGGCGAGAGCTACGCCGATCGGCGCCAGATCGAGCAGGTTGTGGCCAATCTCGCCATCAACGCTCGCGATGCCATGGAAGACGGCGGCAGCCTGACCATCGAGACCTCGGTCACTAGTGTCTCGGAGGCCGAAGCGCGGTTGTATCCAGACGCCCAGCGGGGCGTCTTCGCGCTGCTGTTGGTTCGTGACGAGGGGTCGGGGATGGATCGCGAGACGATGGCGTGCATCTTCGAACCGTTCTTCACGATAAAGGAACCTGGCCAGGGCGTCGGGCTCGGACTTTCGATGGTGCACGGCGCCATCAAGCAGTCGGGTGGATTAGTGGCCGTTGAGAGCGCTCCGGGTAGCGGCACGACCTTCCGCCTGTATCTTTCGTTCCACCATGGCGTCCCTGGCACCGACCTGGTTAGCAGCGGTTCAGCCTTGACGTGACTGAGCACGACGGTTTTTCCCGGCGACCAATCATCGGGGTGATGGGGTCTGGTGTGGACCGGCATCCCGATCTCGCCCAGCCTCTGGGGGCCTGGATCGCGCAAGCCGGGTACCACCTGCTCACGGGTGGGGGCTCCGGTGTGATGGCCGCGGTCAGTCAGGCGTTCGTCTCGGTGGAGGGGCGCCAGGGCCTCGTGGTTGGAGTCTTGCCTGCGGTCGAGGGAGCGCCTGGACGTGACTCGCCCGCCGGTTATCCGAACCGGTGGGTCGAGCTTCCCATCCGAACCCACCTGGCCTCGCGGGGATCGCAGGGAGACGACCCCTCCTCGCGCAATCACATCAACGTGCTGACGGCCGATGTGGTGGTCGCCCTGCCCGGGGGGGCCGGTACTGCGAGCGAGGTGCGGTTGGCCGAACGTTACGGGCGTCCCTGCGTGGCCTTCGTCATCGACGCCGACCACGCCCTGGGCTTGCCGCCGTCGGTGCCGGTCGTGGGATCAGTGGACGCGGTGGCCGATTACGTCCGCGCCCACCTCAGGTTTCTCGGCGAGGCTTCCGTCTAGCGGCGTTGCGAGCTCAGTCACAGACCACGGCAGTTCCGCCACACGCTCGTGGAATTGCGTAGCAGTCCTGCGAAGCAGGACTGCCGTATGCCTCCTTCGCCCGCGCCTTGCTAGACGGAAGCCTCGCCAAGAAACCGGTGCCGAGCTGGTGTTTCGACAGCCTCCTAGGAGGCCTCGGCCAGGCGCTGCCGTACCGAGGCCAGCTGGACACACACGACGAACACCTGCATCGCTTGGTCGAGCTCACCGAGCTCGGGGAACGTCGGCGCCAGGCGGATATTGGCGTCGCGCGGGTCGCGGCCGTAAGGGAACGTTGCGCCGGCCGGCGTCAGCTTCACGCCGGCGTCGGCCGCCAGGCCGATGATCGCCGAGGCCAGGCCTGGCCGGGCGTCGAACGACAGGAAGTAGCCGCCGCGCGGGTTGGTCCACGAACCCATGCCCGTGTCGGCAAGCGCGCTGTCGAGGTGGTGCACGACCATCTCGAACTTCGGCCGCAGGATGGCGGCATGCTTCCGCATGTGCGCCCGTACCCCGTCCACGTCCTTGAGGAACCGGACATGCCGCAGTTGGTTGATCTTGTCCGGTCCGATCGTCGCGACCTGGAGGTGCTTCCGGAAATGGGCCAGTGTCGCGTTTGAGCCGGCCATCCAGGAGAGCCCGGCGCCCGCCCACGTGACCTTCGACGTGGAGGCGAACTGGACCACGCTGTCTTCCGTGCCGTGCCGCCGACAGGCCTTCATGACGTTGGCGAGGACCGGCGGGGCGTCGTCCAGATCGTGAACCGCGTAGGCGTTGTCCCACATGATCCGGAAGTGGGGACCAGCCTTGGTGGCCACCGCAGCCAGGCGGTCGACCGTCTCATCGGAATAGACCTGCCCGGTCGGGTTCGAGTACTTCGGCACGCACCAGATGCCCTTGATCGTCGGGTCGGCCGAGACCTGGTTCTCGACCGCGTCCATGTCCGGGCCGGCGTCGGTCATCGGCACCGGGAGCATCTCGATTCCCAGGTCTTCCAGGATGGCGAAGTGTCGGTCGTAGCCCGGGACCGGGCACAGGAAGCGGACCGTGTCGCCCTCGCGCCAGGCGCTCCCTGTTCCCGCGGGGCCGTGCACCCACGCGTTCGTCAGGTAGAGATACATCAGAGTGAGGCTGCTGTTTCCGCCGACAAGAATTCCGTCCGTCTGGACGCCTAGCAGCTCAGCGCCCAGCGCCTTCGCCTCGGCCAGTCCGTCGAGCCCGCCGTAGTTGCGCGCGTCGGTGCCGTTGGCCGACTGGTAGCCGTCGTCGAGCTGCAGGAGGTCGTTCGAAAGGTCGAGCTGGGCCGGACTGGGCTTTCCGCGGGTCAGGTCCAGGGCAAGGTCCGCAGCCTGGAATTTCTTGTAGCTCGTTTCCAGTTCTCGCTCGCGGGCCAGCAGCGCATCTCGTGAGAGGTCGTCTAGTCGCACGTCGTCAGCATCCTCCGATCCTCCCATGCTACCGCAGTCGGCCGGGGCCGACGGGACCGGCGACGGAGAAACGGCAGCGGTTTGCGCGGCGTATAGAGGAGCGTGACCGGAAACGGCGTTGTCCTCGTGGTGACGGGTGGGGGGGCGGCCAGTCCCTTCGGGTCGATGGTGCATGCGGGTGGCTATCGCGTGTCGGCGCTCGTGACCAACGGCTCCGCGGCGCTCGACGCGGTTGGCCGCGACCGCTCGGATCTGGCCCTCATCGAGATCGACAGGGTGCTGGGCGGGGCGATGGACGGTCTTGCGGTGGCCCGTCAGCTTCGCGAACGGAACGGGGTCGTCGCGGTGCTGGTGGCGTCAGCGGACCCGAACCTGGCCGAGCGTGCCGCCCTGGTCGAGCCACTGGCGTATCTGGTCAAGCCGGTGCAGCCGGCGCAACTCCTGGCCACGTTGCGACATGTCACGGCCAGGACGCGGCGGCCGAAGCGCCGGACCCACGAGTCCTCGTCGAGGTCTGCTTCAGAGTGGAGAGGCTCGACAAGTCTCACCCCGAGCGAGCTCGACGTCGTGCGGCGGCTACTCGACAACGGGCGCGTGGCGTCAATCGCCGACTCGCTTGGGGTCAGCCCCTACACCGTCCGCAACCACCTGCGCGCCGTCTATCGCAAGCTGAACGTACATTCGCAGGTCGAGTTGATCCGCATGTTGACGGCGAAGGATGAAGACGAGCCGGCCGCGTCGCTGGTAAGCTGACCCCATGCTGCAGGTCCGTGGTTCGACCCGATGGCTGTTGCTCGTCTGGGCGTGCGCTCTGGCGGGCACCAACGCTGCCGCCCAGGCCGGGCCGGAGCAGCGGGTGGCGATCGACGAGCTGAAAACGGCGCTCGACGACGGCGCCACCATGCTGTTGATCGACGTGCGGGAGGATTGGGAAGTGGAGTCGGGTTCCATGCCTGGGTCGATCCACATTCCGCTCGCCGAGCTCGAGTCGCGCATGGACGACATCCCGAAGGATGTGCGCCTCGTCTTCTTTTGAAACGGCGGACGCCGAGCCTCCCGTGCTGCGGAGCTCTTCACCCGGAACGGCTACGACACCGCACAGTTCTGCGGCCTGAACGATTGGAAGGCCCAGGGCTACGAGTTGGGCGAGACCGAGAAGCCCGACGCGGGCGCCATCAGACCGCGCCAGTAGTCCGAGGTGCCTCGGCGGCCGGCTCGGACGTGACGAGGGTCGCCAGCACTCCCGCCAGCAGCGCCACCAGAAACGCCGGCGCCAGTTCTTCGGCGCGCGCGACCAGGGGGCCCCAGCCGGGCACCAGCGGCACGGCGAACTTGAACAGTGGCACCGCCACCATCCCGGTGATCATCGACGCGAGCGCGCCCCACGCGTTGTAGCGCGGCCAGACCAGCGACAGCACCATCACCGGACAGAAGGTGGCCGCGATTCCAGACCACCCGAAGATGACGTACCAGAAGATCGTGCGGCCGGGCGCGGCGGTGGCGACGGTCAGGGCCATCCCGAGCGCGACGAGCCCGAGCACGAGGGTGACCCGCCGCGAGAGCCCCGTCAGAGTTTCCCCGGCGTGTTCCGGGTGAAGCGTCTGCTGGTAGACGTCCCGGGTCACCGCGCTCGACGCCACCATCAACAGCGAGTC
>MDTE01183594.1_pt1 | contig 88357 bp, 92 predicted proteins | sample 811231 | NCBI WGS metagenome assembly MDTE01 (sample SAMN05326651, study PRJNA326480) | marine metagenome | isolation source: seawater | place: Indian Ocean: Red Sea | collected 2010 | reverse complement strand
TGATTATATTTATTCAGTCAAGAATGATCCTCGCCAAACACTGCGCGTTCTCGCAAGGGTCCAAGAAGAATATGGTGCAGAAAGCCAGTTCACCCAAGCCGTTGAATATGCAAAAGAAGTAAAAACATATGATAATGCCGTGCTAAGACAGCTTAAGAAAATACAAGAAGAACATCTGTTGTGCATGAACGCAATTAATGATCTACTTCAAGAAGATTAATTCAAACCAATAATCGAATCCATTAGGCTATGCGCTCGCCGGGAATTGAACCCGGGCTTAGGGCTTGGAAGGCCCTAGTCATACCACTAGACCACGAACGCTTACTATACTTATTCACTTTCATCTGATATGGATCTTCCCATTTCCAAAGGCACCCTCTCCATCAAATCTCAAATATGATCTCACAATCAGCATGCCCTTCTCCTTGGAATAATTAGTTTCAACAAATGACTGCTCTTCCCCTCTCAAAACGATTTCTTTTAATTTTAGGTATGATACTGATCTCATTCAACTTCCGTCCTGCCATTTCTTCTGTTCCCCCTCTACTAGAACTGATCAAAACAGATCTAAATCTGAGCTATTTTATTGCTAGTCTCTTAACTACTATCCCTACCCTTTCAATGGGGATATTTGCTCTTTTGGCAGTCCCATTTTCCCGATTTTTCGGACGGGAAAAGGCAATTTTTTATGCCGTTTTTTTAATCGGTATTGCAACCTTCTCCCGGCTATGGGGTTCTAACTTACTTTTGCTTCTTGGAACGACCATAGTTCTCGGTGTGGGAATTGCAATTGCACAAACATTACTCCCTTCTTTTGTAAAAGCCCATTTTCCCAACCGTGCAGCAATTATCACCGGACTTTATGCAACTTCTTTAACACTAGGGGCTGCAGTCGCAGCTGGACTTTCTGTCCCCTTATCTGACCTCTTTGGAAATTGGACATTTTCACTCGCATTTTGGTCTATTTTCTCTATTATTGCTTTGATCGTTTGGTTTCCTCTCATAGGACAGAAACATTCTGATTCTCCGTCTCATGTCTCTGTATCTTCTGTTTTTCCAAAAACAACTTGGTCTAACACTTGGGTCTGGGCAATCTCTTTATTCCTCGCCCTTGTGACTCTTCTATTCTATTCAGTATTATCTTGGCTTTCCCCTCTCTATATGTCACTAGGCTGGTCCGCAAACGATGCGGGTGTATTGCTCACTGTGTTTTTATTAACTCAATTACTTGGAACTGCAAGTATATCTGCTCTTGCAGATTCTAACATAGACCGAAGACCCTGGATTTTCTTCAGCTTGGCTCTAAGCGCCGTTGGATTATTTGCCATCACCATATCTCCTCTCTATGCACCCTTTTTGTGGGTTAGCATACTTGGAATTGGTCTAGGTGGTATTTTCCCCCTATCTATGACATTGCCAATTGATTATTCGTCAGATGAGGGTACAGCAGAAAAACTCACTTCAATTGTTCTTTTCTTCGGCTATTCCCTCGCTGCAATAGGTCCTTCTGCAATAGGACTCATTCGTGATATATTCGGAGATTACTATCTCGCATTCTTCTCTCTATTTTTCATCAACCTCCTCGCTTTGCTATTTACCTTCAAATTCAAACCTGGAATTTCAATCAGTCTCCCTTAATTAACCCTTGTTCACAACAGCATAACAATTCCCTTCATTCGAGTATATGTCAACCACTTCTAATTTACTCTCATTGATATCTCTCTCAAATTCTTCTATATCATAAATATGGTAGTATCGTGGGACCTTAGTTCCATCTTGTAAAGTCCAATTAACAATTGTGTCAAAACCAGTTTCTTGATCAAACCGATCATGTTCTGTACACCAAGACCCTATTATGGCGATCCCATCTTCAGTCAACACGCGCTCTAACTCATCCAAACTAGCAATTCTATATTCTGTAGTGGGGAGGTGATGTATCGTCGCAACATAAACCCCTATCTCTATACTCTCTGTTTGGACGGGCAATTCCATCACATTACCTCTGATAGGGTTGGTTTCAAATCCATTATTCTCCCCTCTGTTAATAGTTTCAAGTAACATCATAGAGCTCATATCAATTCCAACAACTCTCTCCACGCATTTTGATAGTAGTTCCGAGTGCCTCCCATTTCCACAACCCATATCGAGTGCGGTACTTCCTGATAATTCTTCCAGGAATTTCTCCACTTCTGGCCATGGATGAAATCTAGTTTGGGAAAAATGTGGCCCTATCTTCTCATATGTTTGCATAACCTCTTTGATGACCTTGTAATCTTCAGAAAGCTCATCATATATCGTCCATTCAGGCATCTCCTCGTAACATTACTCCTTCCTTCTATTTCATAGTATCTCCCATTGTCTGACGTTGAGTGTAATCAAAAAGACTATTATCATCTCTCTCTAAACGGCTCACAATGGTTGCTATAGTACCACTCCAGTTCGGCATCCCTGGTGGAATGGAGCTCGCTGTCATCTTGCTCATCGCAATACTTCTATTCGGGGCAAATAAGATTCCGCAGTTGGCCAGATCTACCGGACAAGCAATGGGCGAATTCAAACGAGGAAGAGAAGAAATAGAAAAAGAAATCGGTGATTTGACCGGCGGATCAGATTCTGACTCCGAGGAAGAATCAAAAGAAGAATCCAAAGATTAACTTCCTTAAATAAAACCACGTTTTCTATACACCCCACTGAATGGTGGTCTCTTTTCTCCCATCGATGAAAAGAAGTAACTGCAAGCAATAATTTGTTGTTAAGGACGCGTGGCCTAGCCAGGATAGGGCGAGAGGTTCCTAACCTCTAGATCGCGGGTTCAAATCCCGTCGCGTCCGTTTTAGATTCTAGATCTGCTCATCAATCTTAAGTATTCATTTTCCTGTTCCCAAAATATCTCAATCAAGGTTCCTTCATATGCTTGAGTCACTATTGTATCTCCCTCTTTGATAAAATCAATTCCACCTATTGGTCTGCCCCTTCCCTCTACCGTAATAAGTATACTATCTGCTCTAATTGAATCTCCAGAAACGTGCTCTATTGAGATGTGGGTGGAATTAATTCTCACAACTTCCCACTTTATTTCTGGCATATCCCTTTCCTGAACCTTGGGCGTTTCAGTTATCTGAATTGAAACTAGTAATACACTCAACACAATCCCAACTATAAGTGCAACTTTCCCAATTTTCAATGCCCACTTGACAAATTCTGTATCTTCCATTAGTTCTTTATGTCCTCTGATTAGTTCTCTATTTAATCATCCTACTTATGCAACTTGACTCCCAAGGATCATGTGTCTATTGATGTCTATCTTGCTGCTCTCGCCGCAGCAATTGTTTGGGGAATTGATCCCATCCTGTCCAAACGTGGAATGGCCTATGGAGGCCATCCCTTGCAAGCTGCTTTCGCTATCATCTCTATTGGGACTATAATATTTTGGGTTGCACTCTTCTTGACCCAAGGTTCAAATGCCATATTGGGCATCTCTCCTCGTATTGCAATAATCTTCTTAGCAGGTGGACTTTTAGGAACTACCTTGGGGCGAATCTCGTTTTATATTGGCATCGACAAAGTTGGAGCTAGTATAGCAGGTATCGGCGCATCAACTCTACCCGCATTCGCTGCCATACTAGCACTATTTTTTCTAAATGAACCACTCTCAATTCTTCATTCTTTGGGAATTCTCCTCGTAATTATTGGACTTTCTCTACTTGCCACCTCCAAAGGAGGGAATATTTCTGGTTGGAGTTTTAAAGATTTATCTTTGCCAATTTTTGCAGGATTTGCCTTTGGTCTGGGGCAAGTAATTCGTAGATATGGACTTGTAGAAACACCTGCAACTGTATTGCAAGCAATAGCTCTAAACGATACTGCAGCTTTCCTTGGCCTCTTTTCATTTTTACTCTTCTATCGTCGTGATTTACTATCTCTGCCACCTCTTCCTGCAACTATTCGTTTTGTAGCTGCTGGAATCATATCTTCTCTTGGCCTTTTCTTAGCATTCACGGCTCTAGATATAGGCCGAGTGGCAATTGTTTCCACATTAATCAGTACTGCTGGATTATTCACTGTATTGCTCTCCTTTCTTTTCCTTCGAGACCTCGAATTAATTACTAAAAAAGTAGCCATTGGGGCCATATTCGTTGCTGTGGGTGCTGGGATTATGATCTATTTCTGATGATCTATTTTCATTCGATACTCTAAAACAACAGTGGTGTGCTATATTTATAATATGAATAGAAAAATTGAAGAATTTAAACAATCTGCCCGCAGATCTTTCTCTCTATCTACTCCTTTGATGGCTGAACAGTTCTTCAATACTTTAATGCGAACCGTTGATATTTTTATAACTGGACTTTTTTCACCTGCAGCAATAGCTGCAATCGGAATCGCAGACGTCTATGCTCAACTCTCCATGAGAGTTGGCCACGGCCTCGGGGGAGGTGCCATCGCACTATCTAGTCAAGATACCGGTGGACAAAATTTCACTAGTCGGGATGAGGTAGTTTCTCAATCTTTATTACTTGGATTATTCCTTGGTATCCCACTTGCTCTGATTGGAATTCTATTTGGCCAAAATGCACTTGATCTCCTTGGAGCTCCCCCCGAGGTATCTAGACTTGGTGGAATATATTTAGCAGTGGTTCTCTTCGCTGCTCCTGCAGATATAATTACTATTGTTGGGTCTAAAGCTCTCCAAGGAACGGGTGATACCCGCACCCCTACCTATATACTAATTGCTGCAAATATACTCAATATTTTCGGATCCATTTTACTTGGGCTTGGAATTGGCCCCTTCCCCGAACTATCTCTTCTAGGGGTAGGAATGGCCACTGCGATTGCACATTATTTTTCAGCAATACTGGTCTTATTCGCACTCGTTTCAACAGGGGTTTTAACAACGTTCAAATTTCCTCGAAATCTTATCATTACTCGACAACTTCTCGTAATAAGCACTCCTCAAATGGTAAGTGGAGTCATTACTACTGCTGTATATTTCCCCTTTAATGCATTACTCCTAATCTTTGGAACTGAAGTCACTGCAGCATACCATATAGGCCGGAGAATGTATCATCAATTAACAGGTCCATTTTATAGGGCTTACAGCACCGTTTCGAGCATAGTCGTTGGACAATCAATCGGGAAAGGAGATCTCAAGCAAGCAAGATTTGAGGGTTGGTCCACTGCCGGAATTAGTGTAGTACTTCTCACAATTGCAGGTTTTATTTTATTCATCCAATCTGAATTTTTTGTGAGCTTCTTCACTTCCGATTCTCTGACCATCTATCATGCTACTAATTTTGCAAAAGCATTTTCCGTTGCAATAATATTCGTCTCTCTTTATTTCTCGCTAGCAGGTGCTCTTCAAGGTGCTGGGGATGCGATGACACCATTTATAGCTAGAACCACTGGATTCTTTGGAGTATTCTTGGGTTTGTCCTACCTACTAAGTGTACCTCTTAATTTTGGTGTTTTCGGCATTTATGTTGGAATCGTTTGTTCTTATATCTGGATGGCAGCAATAGTATTTTATGGATTTTATCGCAGCAAGTGGGAAATATATACAATGGATTCTATGCATAAAAGACATGAATCAACCCTCTCTAAGTGATAAAGATCTTATCAATACTCACCGGAACCTAATTAACATAGTCTACCCAAACCACAACAATGGTACAAAAATCTATCCCTGCAACGATAATTAGGGGCGGGACTAGCAAAGGTGTTTACTTCAAACGCAGTGATCTACCCGACGATGAATCTAGATGGGATCAAATATTACTCAGGACTTTTGGAAGTCCCGACTCTATGCAAATTGATGGTATTGGGGGGTCCCATTCCACAACTAGTAAAGCTATGATCGTTTCCCCGTCTGGGAAAGAAAATTTCGATCTGGACTACAAATTTGCCCAAATCTCTGTCAACCAAAATAAAGTGGATTGGGGTGGAAACTGTGGAAATCTCACTTTTGGAATCGGAACTTTTGCAGTCGAATCTGGAATGGTAAAGACAACCCCATCTCAATCCTTAGATTTGACCTTGTACAATGAAAATACTAGTTCGACCATTGAACAATCACTTCATATCAACGAAAATGGTTCTCCTGAATATGATGGTAATTTTACAGTATACGGGGTGCCCGGAACTGGGAGTGCAATACGATCCCGATTTGTAGATCCTGCCGGATCTGTGACGAATAAGTTATTCCCCACTGGGTCTCCATCGGAAACCATTTCTATAGATCATATGGGCGATGTCACAGTCTCTATAGTGGACGTAACAACGCCCTGTGTTTTTGTTCACGCGGATGATATCGGCGTTTCACCTACTATATCTCCTTCAGAAATAAATGGAAATTCTGATCTTCTATCTTTGCTGGAGAATATTCGTTCAATCGCATGCGAACGTGCCGGAATTGTCAAAGATTTTAAAAATGCAACTTCCCAAAGCCCCGGTTTCCCAAAAGTAGCTTTAGTGGGAAGTCCACGCGATTATGATGCTCCATCTGGGGATACAATACACTCTGACCAATATGACATCTCCGCTCGAATTATGTCTATGCAAAAAGCACATCCTGCATATGCAGTTACAGGCGCAATGTGTACTGCTTCAGCATCACTTTTAGAAGGAACAGTTCCCAACAAAGCAATTTCTTCTACACATGATAAAGATTCTGTAATTCTTGGCCACCCCAAAGGAGTCATGCGGATAGGTGTGGGCTTGGACGGTGATAAGATCACTTACACCGAAGCTGACAGAACTTCTCGAACAATTATGATGGGAAATCTCTTTTACTAGTATTTTTTCTATTTTATCTTCACCACTTGCACACACATTTACACTATGCAAAAAACAAGAAGTAATATGAGATTATTAGTGCGGGTATCCCACTATACAAGGTAGCAATAATGGCCATTCTTGGTGTCAATGCTATTGCAGGAAATAGTGCATCCCCATCATTAGCAATCGCATTTCCTATTAACCCCGCGAATGGAATAATTCCCTGGAGATACAGCGTAGTAACTAGTATCTGGGGACCGCATCCTGGTATGAACCCAATCAACACAGCCAATAATGGAATATATAACCATGCAGCTTGTGCTATTACTGCCAGATCTAGGCCAAAAAATGCATAAGAATACTCGTACAATAGAAATGCAACGAAGACCCAGATGGTAACAAATGAAGTCTCTTCCGCTGTTCGAGTAAAAGGATGGTCATCTGAAAGTGTTATTGCTTGCACAGGAGATATGCACCATATTAGAATAGATATTATTGCCCCTCCTATGCCTAGAGCTATAATAGATGTGCCAAAACCATATATGTCTATTTGCATGAGACCAAGTATTCCTAAAATCAATCCGGGGACTGCAAGAACTATATATGCTATGTCCCTCATCCTGATCTCACCGACCACGTGCAAAGTTCTCACTTTTGCAACCGTATAAATTTCTCCTGGGTGATATTTATCCACCATCCACCCTGTCAATATTCCTGCTATTGCAGATATTAAAATAACTTTAACATATGTGGTGGGCTCTTGGGTCAAAAGAAGAAATGCTGCATCTCCCATAGTTGCTATCAAAGCACCAACCATCGCACCCAATGTGACTTTCCCTCTAGCAAAACTAGTAATGACGATTATTGCACCTCCGCAACCTGGAAGGAGCCCAAGGAGAGTCGCAGTTGGGACTTGCCATTTTTCCCCGTCTTGCATCACTTTTCCTACATCTATGTGGAGGTATTTTTCCAAACTAAAAAAAATCAAAAGAGTCACAGCGACAAAAACCGATACCTGAAAATAAGCGTCCATTATCGGACCAACTGTTACTTCTTGGATTTTATTCGAAGTTCCAAATACAAAATCTGCCACTCCTGAGATTAAAAATATTAATAAAATTGATATACCGACGCGATATGGTCTATTTTTTAATGTGGAATATATGTTACTATTTGCCATACCGTTTTGATCCATTGATGATCTGATGCACAATCTTAGATATAAAACTTTTGGATTTTATTAGTCTAAATATAAAAGTCATCTAGTCTCAATCTCACTCAGAATGGTGCCTCTCTGTTTATATCACCAACCCTAAATATGGCCGCATACAACGAACCATTGTCTGATGAGGTCGAGGTTAAGATCCAAAATACACAGAGCAACAGTCACTGACACTAGCCTTGACTATGAAGGTAGTATCACTATCGACAAATCACTCCTTCGGGCTGCAAACATCGCTGAGTATGATCAAGTTCAAGTTGTAAATCTAACCAATGGATCTCGATTTTGGTCTTATGCAATTGAAGGAAGAGCAGGAGAAATATGTATCAATGGGGCAGCTGCCCACCTTTCTAACGTGGATGATTTGGTTATTATCATGGCCTACGGCACCTATCAAGAAGCTCTCGGTCTACCTTCGTGGATACAATCGAGGATATATGGACTATTCGATCCAACCATCTTGCGCTTAGACGAAAATAATAAGATTATCTCGCCCGATCAGGTCATCTCTCCATACGACTAGCCTAGCTAATCTGTGTCCTATTTTCAATACTTTAAGAAAATTTTCTGTATCTCTTCTGGATCTGATGTTTTTGTAAGACTCAGAGCTAGTAGTATCGCCGCTTTTTGAGGCGATAGTGTATCACCCCAAATAAACGGTCCTCCTTCCAATACCGTACGTCTACGGTATGGCCATCCATCGGATCCTCTGTGGCTCATTACCACTGGGACAATTTCTGCCGCACACCGCAACTGCTCTGCCTGACCTCCTCCATTTGGTTCTGCAGGGGCACCTGTTGGGAACCCTGCATAAACAACCCCTTGTGCTCCCATTTCAATTTCATGAGGGATTCCACTCCCATCTGCATTGGCTATTGAGTATTCCACCACGACTTTTGGAAAAGTTTCTGCACTTGATGTAGAGAGATCAAAAATCACATCTGGTGCATGCCCCCTCTGAGTTTCTCGGTAATATTGGACATACCCATATTTGTCACACAAACCTAGCACTCCTATGTCTCCTGAAGACCACGCATCAGGACGGCTAGTAACCACTTTAGTAACTTCTCTTGCAGAATGAATTTGATCATTCAATACAACTAACGCCCCTCTATTTTTTGATTCCTTTCTGCTCGCAACCCTGATCGCATCAACGAGATTTCTATCGCCATCATTCCCAACCATTCCGTGATTTCTCTGAGATGCAGTCAACACAACAGGCCTCTCTGTTTTCACCACCAAATTCAAAAAATAAGCCGTTTCTTCTAATGTATTTGACCCACTCGTAACGACAAAACCATCTGGGCAATCTTCCTCTTCTGTGAATGAATTAATCCTCTTAGCCAATTCATACCAAATTTCAGAAGTCATTGATTGGCTCCCCACACTAGCTACATCTTCGACCGTTACCTCTGCAACATCTCCTATCTCTGGAATCCTGTCTAATAACTCTCTCCCAGGGAGATATCCTTCTACATTTAGGTCGTTTTGGATAGTTCCGCCCGTGGTCAGAACATGTACTCTAGGCATAGAATTTACCATATTAATAACCTCCACTCCCTCGTACTAAAACTTAGCTTGTTCACTTCAATACCTCTTCTACTACTCAACAATTGACGTTCTCCAAATAGACCATTGTAGTAAAGAAGACCAGTGAATTTAACTCTCGGATACATCTTTTCTATTCATGGATGAAAATCTTCAACGCGTCTTCGAACAAATTAATGAAGCAGACACATTATCACTAGCAAAACAATTAATATCCATCCCAAGTCCACCTGGGGATGAAGGTCCAGTAGGGGTATTTATGGCAGATTGGATGAAAGAACACGGTCTTTCTGGAAGATTGCAGGAAATTGGCCCGGAACGTTACAATGCAATCGGAAGAATTCATGGAATAAATCCCGACGAAGGAAAGTCTCTCATGTATAATGGCCATCTTGACACGAGCCAAGGGGGACTCGATCCCCATGATGAATATTTGGTTTATGGCGAATTATCAAATCATAAATCCTGGCAACCTGTGCCTTACATGGAAGACGGACGGCTCTATGGTGCTGGAAGTTCCAACTGCAAAGGAAATGTAGCAACTTTCATGATTGCAGCAAAAGCGATTAAAGATTCTGGCATTGAGCTCAACAACGATTTAATTCTGGCAGGAGTTGCAGCCGAAACTGGAAAAGCGGAGATTGATCAATATCAAGGTCCTCGCTACCGCGGTCATGGCATTGGAACTCAACAATTACTCAATGCGGGGGTGACTTCAGATTACGCGGTTGTAGTCGAAAGTTCACGTATGTTGGTAAATTGGGCTTTGCCTGGGGTTCTCTATCTTAAACTAACTGTAAAGGGCCACCCTGCATACATACCTTATATTGACAATTCCCGCCATCCTATCTATAAGGCACTGCCTATCATCGATGCGATACGAGAATGGGGTGAGCAATACACCAAAGATAACATTTACACATATTCTGGCGCGGATGGAAAACCACGGGGCGAGATCCGACCAAATGTAAATGTTGGTTCTATCAGGGCTGGTGCTCCTCCTAAACCAAATTACCAACCCGCAGTATTGAATATGTATGTCGATATTCGAACCTCTCCTGCCCGATTACCTCAAGATGTGGATAGGGAATTCCGTGCCTTTGTTCGGAGCCTCGACCCCGAAATTGAAATTGTAACATATCGATCTCAGACTGGATCTGCCCCCGAAGCAACATTTGTCGAAGATCTAACCAATCACATAGAAAATTCATATCGAACTGTGTATCAAACAGATCCGATACCCCTCCATTGGGAGCAGCATAGCAGATGGCACGATGTTATCATCTATCACGAACATGGAATCCCTTGCGTCAAGTGTGGACCTGGACCTGGACCTGAGGGATCTGACTACACTCGAAGATCTTTAAGCCCCGAAGAACTAGTACAGGCGGCAAAAATGTATGCATCAGCCGCTTTATCCATTTGCAAAGTCGCCGAATAGAGCATTAATTCATTTGAAAATTAATAGGAATTTGAACTCCAAAAAGTTACCAGGAGCCGAACCCCTCGTAAGATCGCCTCGGCCGGGATTTGAACCCGAGTCACGACCGTGACAGGGTCGTATGATAGGCCACTACACCACCGAGGCTTGTGTATCGCTATCCGATTTTAATCGACAGCGCTGCAAGCTACCCCACATTTAAACTTAAAACTTTGCAAAAAAATTTTCAGATATGGAGAAACTATTTGTATGTCGAGTCCCCACACTTAGACATCGATGGGCGCAGTTAGCCCATCTCCCTCCCCCCCATTAGCTGTGCGTTTGTTTTAACAAGTTTTAAATGGGTGCTCTCCTTATATTAGTGCAGTCTTTCGTGAGCAACGTCTCTCAACCCCCAACTTTAAAAGCAACTATGTCAGATAGATCTAATCATAAACTTGTACCTTTACATGAACGCTTAGAAGATGAAGAAGCACATTCTCTACTCGAGGAATATCGTATCTCTCTAACCGATCTCCCAAAAATACGAATCTCCGATGCTGCATTACCTCCTGGTGTCTCAATAGGCGATGTAATCAGAATCACTAGGGATTCTCGGACAATTGAAAAAGCAATAGCATACAGGGTGGTGGTCGAATGAAACTCACCAATGAGGACAGAAGGGCTCTATCTGAGTCATATTTCTCAAAAACCCGCCTCGCAGAACACCATTTCCGCTCTTTCAACGCATTCATTGAACACGGAATGCAAGATGTGGTTTCTGAAAAACGTGTAATTGAGACTGACATTGGAGACAAAGGAGATGTCCCTCCCATTTATGTCGAACTAGGGAATATAAGAGTGACAACTCCTCGTGTAAGAGAAGCAGATGGATCAGAAGAATTGCTATATCCTCAGGAAGCCCGACTAAGGAATCTTACCTATTCTGCTCCTTTATTCATGGAAATGAGCATCTTACAGGGACGTGGAGACCATGCCAAAGTCTTAGATGAAGCAGAAATCAAAATCGGCAGAATGCCTATTATGCTCAGGTCTAGTGTCTGTAATATCTCTAATTTTTCTCACGAAGAGCTAATAGAAATTGGAGAAGATCCTGAAGATCCTGGTGGCTATTTCATAGTAAATGGATCTGAACGTGTTCTAATGACCTCCGAAGACCTATCTCCTAACAAAATCATAGCCGAATACGATTCTCGATATGGCGACCAAATCCAAGTGGCAAAGACGTTCAGCCAACGAAGAGGATATCGCGCATTAGTACTCGTTGAACGCTCCCGAGATGGTATTCTCGAAGTCAATTTCCCTAGCATCTCTGGTTTTGTGAACTTTGTCACATTAGTGCGGGCACTCGGACTAGAGAGCGACGAAGAAATTGTCAAGAGGGTCTCAGATGACCCTGAAATTATCAAATTCATGTTAGAAAATCTAGAGGAGGCCACTGTACAAACCCACGAAGAAGCAATTCAAAAATTAGGCAGCAGAGTAGCAAGTGGACAGGGAAGAAATTATCAATTAAAACGTGCAACATATATTATCGATCGTTATCTATTACCTCATTTACATCAATCTGGATTTTCAGACGAGGATACTCGTATTGCTAAAGCGTATTATCTCTGTCGAATGGCAGAAGCCTGCTTTGAACTTGCATTAGGAAGACGTGCCCCTGATGATAAAGACCATTACTCGAATAAACGTTTGAAAGTATCTGGGGATTTAATGCAAGATTTATTTAGAACGGCATTAAACAAACTCGCCCGGGATGTCAAATATCAGCTAGAGCGAGCACACATGCGAAATCGAAATCTAACCGTCAGTACTGTCGTAAGATCGGACGTCCTCACCGAGAGACTAGAACACCCACTAGCCACCGGAAATTGGGTAGGGGGCAGGTCTGGAGTTTCACAACTAGTTGACCGGACTGATTTCATGGGTGTCCTCTCACATCTGCGAAGACTAAGAAGTCCACTTTCACGCAGCCAACCACATTTCGAAGCCCGAGATCTCCATGCTACTCAATGGGGTCGAATCTGTCCTTCTGAGACTCCCGAGGGACCAAATTGTGGTCTAGTAAAGAATTTCGCACAGGCAATGGAACTCTCCCAGTCTGTACCTGATGGAGATAAACTTGTACAAGAACTCTTTTCACTCGGGGTAAACCGACTCCCTGGATTCGCCGAATTAAATCCAAACTTAGAGGAGGAGGCATCTTAATAATGGCAAGAGAAGCAAAAGTTTACTTAAGTGGTAGTCTCATTGGGACTCACCCAAAACCAAAGGTTCTCGTATCTCGACTAAGAGAACTTCGGAGAAATAATTCCATGAGTGGCATGGTAAATGTTTCTTATAATGCTGGGACGAATGAAGTCATAGTCAATGCAGATGCTGGCCGGGCTAGGAGGCCCCTTTTAGTTGTCAAAGATGGAGAACTAGTCATCACTCGAGAAGAAATGGATTTATTCCACTCAGGAGAAATCACCTTCCTCGAGTTAAGCACTAATGGGAGGATCGAGTTCATAGATGCAGAAGAAGAAGAGGACTTGTTGGTGGCGCTCAACGAAAAAGAAATCACTCCCGAAACTACACATATGGAAATTGATCCGCAGCTCATTTTTGGAATAGGGGCTGGAATGGTTCCTTACCCTGAACATAATGCATCTCCTCGAATTACGATGGGATCTGGTATGATGAAACAATCTCTAGGCATGTGTGCGGCAAATTATCGAATTAGACCTGACACTAGACAACATTTACTTCAATATCCGCAGCTTGCTCTAGTAACTACTCAAACCTCCCAGCAAATTGGATATGACGATCGTCCAGCGGCACAAAACTTTGTTGTTGCAGTCATGTCATATGAAGGTTTCAATATAGAAGATGCTCTAGTTATGAACCGAGGATCAATCGAACGGGCACTAGGTAGGTCTCACTTTTTCAGGACATATGAAGGTGCAGAACGGAGATATCCTGGTGGCCAAGAAGACCGATTCGAAATACCCGATCAAGAAATTAGAGGGGCAAGAGGGGAGGAGTCTTATACTCATTTGGCAGAAGATGGTATCATTGAACCAGAAACTATTGTAAATGAAAATGATGTTCTGCTGGGAAAAACTTCACCTCCTCGATTTTTAGAAGAACCCAATGATATGGGTGGCCTCTCCCCTCAAAAAAGGAGAGAGACTAGTGTAACTATGAGATCTGGAGAAAAGGGTATTGTCGACACAGTAACTCTGATGGAAGGTGATGATGGATCTAAATTGGCCAAGGTCAGTGTCCGCGACGAGCGGATACCCGAACTAGGTGATAAATTTGCATCTCGTCATGGTCAGAAAGGGGTGTTGGGCCATCTAGCTCCTCAGGAAGATATGCCTTTCACTAGCGAAGGCGTAGTGCCCGACTTAGTCATAAATCCACATGCACTCCCCTCTCGAATGACTGTCGGACATGTCCTCGAGATGCTAGGTGGAAAAGTAGGCTCTCTTGAAGGCCGAAGAGTCAATGGAACTGCCTTCACAGGAGAAGACGGAGATAGCCTTAGAAACTCACTCGAAGAACATGGTTTCATGTCTTCCGGAAAAGAAACAATGCATTCTGGTGTTACTGGGGAAAAAATTCAAGCTGATATCTTCGTTGGGGTTATATTGTACCATAAACTGTACCATATGGTCAGCAATAAATTACATTCAAGGTCTCGTGGACCCGTCCAAGTTTTAACCCGTCAACCAACCGAAGGTAGGGCCAGGGAAGGTGGACTCCGTGTGGGTGAAATGGAACGGGATGTACTCATCGGACATGGGGCTGCACTTACTTTGAAAGAACGTTTATTGGACGAATCAGACCGCGAGTCAATTCCAATTTGTGGTTCCTGTGGTATGGTTGCAATAGAACATAGGGCACATCGCCGAGTATATTGCCCCAATTGCGGCGAAGAAACAGACGTACATGATGTGGAGCTGAGTTACGCGTTTAAATTACTCCTAGATGAAATGAAAGCACTTGGAATTTCCCCACGATTACAACTAGATTATTCGGTTTACTGATAACTTATGAGAACACTACAAACACCAAAAGAAATTAAATCAATCAGCTTCGGACTGATGGACCCCGATGAATATCGAGAAATGTCTGCAACTAAGGTTATTACTGCAGATACCTACGACGACGATGGGTTCCCCATTGATATGGGTTTGATGGACCCTCGATTGGGTGTAATTGACCCTGGTTTGGAATGTCGAACATGTGGCCAGAGAGCAGGATCTTGTAATGGTCATTTTGGCCATATCGAGCTAGCAGCACCCGTCATACATGTCAGCTTTTCAAAACTCATCCGAAGGCTTCTCAGAGCAACTTGTAGAAAATGCTCCCGAATCTGCTTGACAGAAGAAGAAAAATCCAGCGTTATAGAACAATACAAACGTGCCCGGGAATTAATGCATTCGCCAGAAACTGTAGCAAAAGATGTCGTTAGAATGACAAAAAAACATGACTGTTGTCCCCACCCCGATTGCGGCGCACAACAATACGATATCCAGCACGAAAAACCCACTACTTTTTACGAAGTACAAGATGTTCTTTCAACTGATTATTCCAATCTAATCCTCAATGCCATGCAACCTGATCCAGAAGATGAGGATTCAGTTGGACTTTCCCCTTCTGAACTAGCAGAATCAACAAAAATTCCTCTAGATCGCATCAACCAAATAATATCTGGGGAATTCCGCCCACTAGAAGAAGATAGAATTGCAATTCAAAAGGTACTCAAAATAGATCTAACCGTAAAAGACGCGAATAAATTAATGCCCTCTGAAATCCGTGATTGGTTTGAAGACATACCTAACGAGGATTTAGAAGTACTAGGTATTGATTATTCCAATTCTAGGCCCGAATGGATGATTTTAACTGTTCTTCCGGTACCTCCTGTCACTACCCGGCCATCAATAACTTTGGACAATGGACAAAGATCTGAAGATGATCTGACGCATAAACTTGTGGACATAATCCGAATCAATCAACGTTTCATGGAAAATAGAGAAGCTGGGGCGCCGCAATTAATCATTGAAGATCTTTGGGAGTTGCTACAATACCACGTAACTACTTTCATGGATAATGAGATTTCTGGAACTCCTCCTGCCCGCCATAGATCCGGTCGGCCACTAAAAACCCTTTCCCAGAGATTAAAAGGGAAAGAAGGTAGATTCCGTGGCAGCCTCTCTGGAAAACGTGTCAATTTCTCTGCACGTACTGTGATTAGTCCCGATCCAACTCTCTCTTTAAATGAGGTCGGCGTCCCCGAACCCGTCGCAATTGAAATGACGCAAACTATGATCATAAACGATTCTAATATCGAACGTGCACGTCTCTATGTGCACAATGGGCCTTTTGTTCATCCTGGCGCAAATTATGTCACACGTGAGGATGGAAGGAGACTTAAAGTAACTGAGAAAAATTGTGCGGAACTCTCTGAAAGAATTGAGGCCGGCTGGACCGTCAACCGCCATTTAATCGATGGAGATATCGTTCTATTCAATCGGCAACCTTCCTTACATCGAATGTCTATCATGGCACATGAAGTTGTAGTCATGCCGTATAAAACCTTCAGACTTAACACAGTCGTCTGTCCTCCTTATAATGCTGATTTCGACGGGGATGAAATGAATTTGCATGCTCTACAGAATGAAGAAGCACGGGCAGAAGCACGTGTGCTTATGAGGGTACAAGAACAAATACTCTCTCCCCGCTTTGGAGAAAATATTATCGGAGCAATTCAAGATCACATCACTGGAACTTATCTCTTAACTCACGAAAATCCTAGTTTCAATGAAACCCAATCATTGGATTTACTCCGAACTACAAGTATTGATGAGCTCCCACCTGCAGATTTCGTAGGAGAAGATGGACTAGACCGGTGGTATGGAAGGACAATTTTTTCTGAACTTTTACCTCCTCAACTAGATCTAGAATTCTCTTCTTCTGTCGGAGATACCGTTGTTATCCAAAGTGGTCAGTTAATAGGTGGTACGATAGATGAGAAAGCAATCGGTGCATTTGGAGGTGTCATCGTCGACAAAATTTTCAAAGAATTCGGTTCTAATCGTGCAAGAATATTCATCAACGAAGTATCTGGATTAGCAATGCGATCTATAATGCATTTTGGATTCTCTATTGGAATCGACGACGAATCTATCCCAAAAACAGCACAAGGAGAAATCGACAAAGCAATTTTGGAAGCTCACCAAGAAGTAGCAAATTTAATTCAATCTTATGAAGATGGAGAACTAGAGACACTTCCTGGTAGAGATGAGCTAGAAACACTTGAACTAAAGATAATGGGTGTTTTGGGAGAAACAAGAAATACCGCAGGAACTATTGCAGAGCAAAATTTCCCTGATATAAATCCTGCAGTTATCATGGCTCAATCTGGGGCAAGAGGGTCTCTGCTTAATCTAACTCAAATGTCGGCAGCAGTTGGTCAGCAAGCTGTTCGGGGAGAGCGCATAAACCGTGGTTTTGAAGACAGAACTCTTAGCCATTACCCTCGAAATGATCTCACAGCACCTGCACGCGGATTTGTTGAAAATTCCTATACAACCGGACTAACTCCAACAGAATTTTTCTTCCATGCAATGGGGGGCCGAGAAGGACTAGTGGATACTGCCGTTCGAACTTCCAAATCTGGTTACCTCCAACGTAGGTTAATCAATGCGCTTTCTGAACTTGAAGTCCAATACGATGGGACAATTAGGGACAGCAACGATAGAATTGTTCAATTCGAATTTGGTGAAGATGGACTTTCTCCAACTCTAGTTTCTCACAATAGTGAATTTTCTATCAACGTCCCTGAAATTGCCCAAAGAATTCTTAATCCAGAACACCAGTCCGCGCAAACCGAAGGTGTTGGATTCAGTGTTCGATCAGATGGGCCCACTCAACTTTCTGAACATGAAGATTCCCAAAAAGGAGGCAATTAATAATGGCAAACGTAACACCAGCAATACAAGAAATAATAAACTCCAAAGATCTCCCCGTCCGACTTAAAGAAGAGTTATTCTCTACATTTCAAGATTTGGAAAAAGTCACCAAAACACAAGCAAAATCTATAGCGGATGAAGTCGAATTGGTTTATCTCCGATCCAGAGTGGAACCACTCGAACCTGTCGGAACCGTTTCCGCACAAAGTATTGGGGAGCCTGGAACTCAAATGACAATGAACACCTTCCACTATGCAGGCGTTGCCGAGATCGATGTAACTCAAGGTCTCCCACGTTTAATCGAGCTAGTGGACGCTCGCCGAAATCCAAAAACCCCTACTATGACAATATATTTGGAGGATGAGTATGCACAAGACCAAGAAAAAGCATACTCGGTAGTTTGGGAAATTGAATCATCCCCCTTGATAGCTCTTGGGACCATATCTACCGATCTAGTCGAGATGCACCTCAAACTTAGTCTAAATAAACAAACCTTGATCTCTCGAGGAATGAAACCAGAACATATTGCAGCAACAATAGGGGAAAAATTAGATGTGACAATAACTAGAAAAGGACACAAAATCATCGTCGCACCCAATACTGCCACATTCAGAGAATTGCTCCAATTAGTCTCTACACTTAGAACTTTGGTGTTTAAAGGAATTGAATCTATAGACCGAGTAGTACTTAGGAAAGAAACACTCGAAAAAGAAGAAGGAGAATATGTTCTTTATACTGAAGGTTCTGCCCTTGAAAAAGTTCTCAAAATAGAAGGTGTAGATGCTACTAGGACCACTACCAATAATGTCCATGAAATAAACCAAACTCTGGGCATTGAGGCCGCTAGAGAAGCAATCATAAATGAGACAAAAGACACCTTAGATGGACAAGGTCTGGATGATGTTAATGTTAGACATTTAATGCTAGTTGCTGATATGATGACCCATTCTGGATCTATTAAATCTATAGGGCGGCATGGTGTATCTGGAACCAAAGGATCCGTTCTTGCCCGGGCCGCATTCGAAGTAACCGTGAACCATCTAATCGAGGCCGCGGTATATGGGGAAAGAGATGATCTCCATGGGGTAACTGAAAATGTCATTGTAGGAAAACCAATCCGATTGGGAACTGGGGATGTTCAACTTCGAATGAATCACGGATCTCATGTACCTCCTGGTTTGAAAAAGAAAACCAAACCAAAATCAATTCCAAAAACCAAACCTGCTACTGAAAGTCCATCTACTGAGGAACCAATATTCAATTTAACAGATCTTCCTGGCGTTGGTCCAAAGAAAGCAGAAATATTGTCAGAAGCAGGATTCAATACTATAGAATCTCTTTCTGAAGCAACAGAAGATGATCTATGCGCCTTATCTGGGATAAGTGCTTCTTATGCACAACAGCTTAAATCTACAATCGAAACGCTTCTAAAATGAAAATAAAAAATAATACTATATATAAAAATATAAAAGAAAGGTCTTTAAATATGTACACTCGAGGAACAATTCAATAATAATGTCTAACGGTAAATACGCAGCAAGAAAACTAAAGCAAGATAGCCAAAAACAAAGGTGGTCCAAGCCAACATACGCAAGACGGAAGAAGGGCCTAGGGAAAAAATCAGACCCTTTGGAAGGCGCTCCCCAGGGACGGGGAATTGTCTTAGAAAAAGTAGGCATTGAAGCAAAACAGCCAAACTCCGCAATACGAAAGTGTGTCCGGGTCCAATTAATTAAAAACGGAAAGCAAGTAACTGCATTTTGCCCTGGGAATGCTGCCATATCGTTCATTGATGAACATGATGAAGTTCTTATTTCTGGAATTGGAGGTGCAACCGGGAGGACCATGGGGGATCTTTCTGGTGTGAATTATAAAGTAGAACAAGTCAATGGTGTTAGCCTTCTTGAAATGGTTAGGGGCAACCGGGAGAAACCAGTACGCTGATCATGGAAGAAGAAGCACAAAACAACGATTCTTTTGCGGAAGAACCAAACGTTCTATTGCCTCTGTCCGATCTATTTGGAAAATGGAGTCTTCAAGAGATAGAACACGCCGATATAGGTCTCCAACGTTATATCGTCCTCGACTCCTTTTCCGATTCTCGTGGAAAACACTCTGCAAAACAATTCCAAAAATCCGAGGTTAGTTCATTAGAACGGCTATCCAATCGAATAATGTCTCCCGGAAAGAATTCTGGAAAAAAACAAAAAGCATCTCAGATACTCAAAGATTCATTCGATCTAATTCACACAAAAACCGAAGAAAATCCTGTTCAGATTTTCGTCCGTGCCATTGAGAATGCTGCCCCTCGTGAAGAGACTGTCCGATTAAAGTACGGGGGTGTATCAGTTCCAAAAGCTGTAGACGTTTCCCCTCAACGGAGGGTAGATTTGGCTATAAAGTTCCTTGCAGAAGGAACTAGGAGTGCTTCTTTCAAAAAGAAAACTTCTGCACATCAGGCACTCGCGGCACAATTAATTGGAGCTGCAGAATATGATGCATCTACTTATGCAATCCGTCACAAAGAAGAGAAAGAGAGAGTTGCAGCCGCAGCTCGATAATTCTCAAAATTAAGTTATATTTCAAATCCGTTATTTGATAACAGCCCAATTCTAATCTTATGTTGAATAATGACCACTTTAATTATTGGGGCATCTGGCTTCATTGGAATTGATTTAGCTAATCACTTAGCAGATATGGACAATGACGTAGTGTGTATGGACGTCTCCCCAAATGAAATTTTAAATCACCCCTCCATTGAACTAGTTCAAGGAGATGTCACCGATTATGAATACCTCTCTAATCTGATCGATACAAAAAACATTGAAAAGATTGTTAACTTATCAGCAATTGTAGGTGGGGCTTCTCATAAATTTCCAACAAAAGCGGTAGCAGTAAATTGTATGGGATTTGACAATGTCCTTCGTGCAGCCGTTGAACACAATGTCTCTCGGGTAGTTTGGACAAGTACATATGGTATTTATGGAAAATCATATGATTATCCTGATGGACATACCATCACAGAAGAATCAAAACCACTTCCCTCTTATTATCGATATCCAAATGAAACTCTTTACGCTGCGACCAAACAATTAAATGAGCACCAGTCTCTTGTTTATGCAACCAATCACGGATTAAGTGTTCACGGAGTTAGACCTAGCTTAGTATTTGGCCCTGGAAGAATTCGTGGATATATAACCTCTCCCGGAAGGAAATTCATGTGGGCAGCAGAATTTGTGCAAAAAGCCGTAGCAGGAGAGGTGTGTACAATAGATCTTTCACCCGACGATCAACTCAACATGGTGTATGTAAATGACGCAGTCCGTTTAATAAGTTTAATTTTAGACGCCAAATCTCCTTCCTATCCTGTTTATAATACTGGGGGGCATACAATTTCTGTCCGGGATCTGGCAATACTTATCGAAGAACTCACTGGTACTTCTGCTACTTGGAATGAGGGTGCAAAACCATGGGGGCGGCCACCAATTGTAAGTCATTCTCGGGCGGCCGAAGACTTTGGTTACGAATTGACTCCATTGTCTGATTCCATATCCGATTATATCTCTCGAGTATAACTATTATTTTTTTATTTCTTAGTGCGCTGGTCCCTCTCCTAATTCTTCAATATGGGGGCCTTCCTCTCTTCGAAGGAATGAAGTTGCACATTTGATCCCCCCGCCATAACTTTTAGCATAATCAAAATCAACTGGGATTGTTTCTATCCCTCTAGATTCCAAATTTTTAATTGTCTCCTTCGCAGCACCATTTATCATTACTTTTCCTGGCTCTAGTATTATTAAATTACAAGGGAAACTTTCTCTTTGTTCTTTCTCTGACACTTCTATGATCTCTACATTTTGACCCTTTAACCATCGTTGTGTTTCATAATCACAGAACCCCGGATAGAGCAATACTAGTCCAATATCTACTGGCGCGAACCACATATCTAGATGCATACAGTGGGCATCTCTCCACGAAAAAGATTCATGAGGCCCTGGCGGCCGAGTAACTTGAATGTGTTCTACTCCCGAAGCGCGCATTACAGGAGTAATTTGATCTATTGCTTCTTGATTCCCATCTGTGGATAAATATGTCATCCAAATATTCTCTGCTAACCACTGGGTCGCCCCAATCTCGTGAATTCCATGTCCATGTATGGTCAAAAGTATGGGGATTCCCATTTCTACATAACATTGCATTGCATGCCGTGTTCTCCCTCGTATCCATGGGGCAGCAGCCCTGGGCATGATTGCACCACCATTTATTACCAATCCAATATTGGACATGGTCCTTTTTAATAGGCCATGGGGCCCCTCAGGCGGAAAATCAAATTCCCACCAATGGAGATTGACCCCTTCGTCTTTCAGTATGTCTGTCATCATGTCATGATTCTTCCTGATTTCTTCAATGGAGGGAAATTCTTTGGGTGCCATAAAATAAGCCGAATCATCGGACCACATGGGGTGGACCTCATGGGGCATGGGGTACCGAACAGCCACATCCGTTAAACGGCCAATTCCCTGTGATCCCCAATCCTTTCCCCAGTACTTTTCCATCTCATCAAGCCAACCCACTTCTTCTTGATATTTTACAAAATTAGGTACTTTGTTTTTCTCATAATACGGGTAATCCTCTGCAGAATATTTTTCTAATATCTTTGCATGGTCCTCATAATTTCCTTTATCGACAATATCCGCTTTATTTTTTCTGTATGGCATTCTGATTGTACTTTATACTCTCACACGTATAATCTGAATGCCGATTATTCCAAAGATGTTATCTATTCCTATTTCTATATCCTATTCATGCTCCTAGAATCAATAAAATATGTTACAAATAACCTCAAAGCGGTATTATTTTTGACCTTACTTATAATCACAATGATAATTCCAAATATAGGTATGGTGTTTGGTGGATATTCTTTTATAGTAAATGGTTTGAACCCATTTTCAGTGGTATTGTTGATATCTTCTCTAATCCTGATTATCCTATTGACATTATTTTTCCAAGGATACATGGTCCAATTTCTCCGCTCCCGTTCCTCAGGAGGGGAGATGGCACCCGATGTTATCCCCGGATCCATCTCCGATCTTAATGTCATGCTCAAAGAAGGTTTTTCGTTTACCCTAATTGTCATTATTTATACAATTATACCCCTTGTTCTATTTTCTTTGATCTTTCTATCTATATACCCAATTTCTATGTTCATTGAATACGGTATGGCTTTGACATACGCGGGAGATTCTGAGATCGCATCACTAACTGAAGGAATGCTACCTGCAATTTTTTCGTTGATTGGAATTTCTATTTTACTCGCCGCATATTCCTATTATGTCATCCCTGCTCCAATTTTAGTATATGCAAATAACAGAAATTTTGCTATGGCATTTTCCTTGAATAAAATAACCAATTTGCTGTTCAACCGTGCATATATCATTGGATTTTTATACGTTTTATTGGCAATTTTGCTGATAACAATCATTTCAATAGTTGTAGCATTAATTCCTCTAATTGGGTGGCTAATTTCAATCCCAATAAGCATTATGGGTGGTTTGACCGTATGGTCTATCTGGGGCCAGGTCTATCGTGAAATATTCTCGCCATTGGGCAGTTGATCTTTCCAAAATTAGTATTGGTATTTTTTCCACCAGGTAGTCCATTGAGTTTCACTATACGGGCCACGAAATGGAGGCGGGAGGTCCCGATTTGCATTTGAATCAACTCTAAATGTTTGCGCAATTCCATATCCTACCAACCAGGAAAAATATTCTACAGTTCTACTTGGTATGTTAAGAGTTAGCTGGTAATATTGATCATATATTCCATCTCCTTCGTAATCATTCCCTGTGAATTCACCACAAAAATATTCTTCGTCGTTTGGGCAATCTGAAGCATCTGCGAATTTAATCACAATCTCTGAATTGGAATTATCTGACAACACAAATGAAACCTGCCTTGATAAATAGTTATGTGGATCAACTTCCCAGTACCTCAGTGCATATTCTACTTGGCGTTTTATTCGATTATGGGTGTCTTTGTAAAATTCACCATAATCAACGTATACATTAAAATCAGTAATATTCCAATTGTAATCTTCTCCCCATACTCCCTTTCTTAAACTCCCCATCTCCGATGGAATCATACTCCTCATTAATTTTTTTAACCCAGAAGTGGCATTATCAAATTGATTTCCAAACTCAGGATCATCAGAATGTTTTAACCCTATCGAATGTCCTATCTCATGTTTCGTAACCTCAATAGTGTAGTCCTTCTCAAATCTATCTGATATTACCGGGTCCACTGGAAAAATAGGCGGCGGTGAACATGCATGTATAACTGGTGCACACCCTACTATCTCAGGACCTATCTTTTTACCGCACCCATCGGGTACTCTAAATGAAATCAACATCTGTGCATCTGATCTTTTCTCAGTATATTTTAACAAAAATGGATATGGGAGTGGACTTTCAATATTATTCCAATAGTAAATTGATTCTTTGATCACCTCTTCATATGTAAAATTATCCGGTTCCGAAGACCCAGGACTTTCATATGCCACTAGAATTTCATAAGTCCCATACGGACTACATGACAAATCATTTTGGAATTTTCTCCCATCTTTGTATACATAACTTTTAGGAGTGGCCGTAACAGGGGCTTCAGGAGTGGCCGTAACAGGGGCTTCAGGAGTGGCCGTAACAGGGGCTTCAGGAGTGGCCGTAGCAGTAACTGTTGGATTCCAAACCTTGGCAAAACTGGGCTCTGATGTCTCTGGTGTTGTGGTAGAATTTCTTTTTTTTGCAACACACCCTGCCATTCCGCCAACTAAACTTAATATCACTTCTCTACGTGATATGTTTAAACGTGACATATACCTTGTACATCATTTGCCATCCAGTTTTATAGCCTTTCGTAGGTTGTTATTTGGACATTTAAATTTCCCCCGTCGATTATATAATCTCTCCCTTCCAATTGCACTCATATGTCAATTGGAAAAGAGACTTCGCGTAAGTTAGGTATATATGCGGGATTAATTGGCCCGGCAATTGGACTCTTATCAGTCATCATAGCAATTTATTTCGCCCCATGGTTTAATTGGACCGAATTTGCCCTCAGTGATCTTGGAGTGGGCGAATTACCCGATCGAATTGCCCGATCTGCCCCTTCTAATAATTTGCATATTTTTATATTTAATGCTGGAATGATGATAGCAGGAATTGGACTGTCAATTTTCGTCGTTCTAACTAGGAGTCTCCACATTGATTCACTTATCTCAAAAGTAGGCTACTCTCTCATATTTATTGGAGGTATTAATCTAGCATTAGTCGGGGTGTTCCCTATCCCCTCTGCACTACACTTCCCTGTAGCAGCAATCTACTTTATTGCAACCCCTATCGGACTAGCTCTAGTTGGTGGGTCTTACTTATCTGAAAACAGAAACTTTGGAATTTTACTAATCTTATTGGGGATCGTGGCCTTTTTATCAATTGTTGAAATAGTTGCTCCTTATTTGTTGAATCTCTATAGTGAAGGAATCGCAATACCTGAGATGGTTGAAGCGACCATTCTATCACTTGGTGCATGGCTTATTTCTTATCGATTCTGGTCTCAAGAGTCTAAAAAATAGACTTTATTGTTCAATTATCTCCTCAATTTTTCGATAGCAAACTTGATATCTACGTATTATTATTTATTTTGTATATATGGTAACAACAGCAGATCAACTAGTCAAACCATCTGACTTGAGAGATATACCTGTAGGTGCAGTTCAAGTTTGGTGGACCTGGTTACTTGGAGCAATTGGACTTGGACTTTTTTACATGACAATAATAAACGAATGGAACTTCCCATGGCTTCCCCTGGGCGGGGCACTATTTTTGTTTGGATATGGGGCCCTCAAAACTTTCGATTATCGGAACGCAACAATTCAACATTATGACTATATGATCAAGTATGGATTAAAACGCGAAGCAACAATGTTCAAATGCAATCTCTGTGGGGCCATTTTCAACCAACCAGAAGGGGCAGACTTATGCCCTGAGTGTTATGAATCTGGCATTGTAGAAGTGGAAGCATAACCTATAATTATAATCCATTTTCAATTTCTCTAATAATCATTTCACTATCAATTTTTTCTGCTTCTAATGGATATTTTCGTTTGAAATATCTAATTATATTTTTAACATCTCGTCTAAGCAATTCCATCGCGTTTGGATGCGAAACTTCTACAGCCTGTGGCCAATCAAAAATAACTATATTTTCACCTTCTACAAATATATTGTATTCGCTTAAATCCGCATGTATGTATCCCTCTCCGATACTCTTCATCACTTCTTCTAAAATTAAATCAAATGTTGATTTTATGCGATCTCCTTTTAGTCTGACATCTGATAAATTATTCCCATCTACCATTTCCATTAATATGGCATGGCGATTTTGATCTATGGGGCATGGAACTGAAACTTCTGGGTATAACTGCGTTAAAATTTCGAATTCTTTCTCAGCAGCCTTCCTAGCAGTATACATCCACGAAGTGTGTTTTTTTTCTGATGTGTAATCTCGATTTTGTTTTACTCTTCTAAAGTTAGTATGTCCTTCACGGTGGTATTTTAATGCAAATGATTTGTATGATCGAACTTCATAAACCTCTGATTCTTTCCCAACTCCTATGATGGGCCCAAACCCCTCTATTACTCCCCGTTTTACAAAACTTTTCAGTGCAAGGGCATCGTAACCCTCAAACCGAAGACGATAGCCTATATATTGCATTGTTTTTTGTTCAATTAGGTTGTATCTCCTACATCTTTCCAAACGATATGATATTTCTTTAGATGGAAGTCCCGTGAAACTTGGAAGTTTTTCCCCATCCACCCATTGAGAAAAACGCATCCCTTGTTCTATGCCTGATAGTAAATAGAAATCTTCATCTTCCATTTCACGAAAAAAAGATGAGACATTTCGAACCATATTTGTAAATTATTTGAGTTCTATAACTTCGTAATTAATTTTATATTCTCTAAGCTGATCAATGTGATTTAAAACTGCAGTTTCTGTTACTATCAACAATACATTCAAACCCCTGATTGCTGCCTCTGAAACTGCCATGGGAGTTCCAAATTTAATATCTACTGTATATCCCATTCCCCTAGCCGCAACTAGTGCTTCAACTCCCGAAACTGCAATCAAATCATAATCGATCTCTTTGTTTATATTGTGATAACTTGGAGGTTGTTTTTCTATGGATACTGAAGGAATGGACATTATGCACACAGAACCAATTTCGTAGTCTATAATCCCTTCAAAGTCAATTAAACCAACCATTTCCCCTTCTCCGGCATCCCCAACTGCTTTTGCCGAGATGGATTTCCCTCCTTTTTGCATGGTACTTGCGTGAAGGAATCCCTCTATCATGGATAGTGTCACTCTTTCTCCCGATTTGATTTCATTTTTTGCAATCGCAGCTTCTATGTCCACTCTAGTCAAAACATCTTCTGCAACATGATTGGCTAATTCTCTCAATTTCTCATTCTGAATTATCAACCAATTTACTCCTTTTGTAGTGATTTCATACCTCCCTCTTCCCAACTTCGATACATGTCCGCTATCTGATAGCTCTTTGATATATTCACTGACCGCTTGGGCTGTAATTCCAATTGCATCTGAAATCTCCCCTTGGTTAATTGCAGGTTGGTGCTTTGCGATTTCTATAAGTATTAGGTATCGCCTCGATTCGCGCTTTCGATTTAGTATGGGTATGTCCACCCTGCGATCCCCGTGCATACCTGCTTTATGTCGGAAACGAAAGTAAATGTATCTCTAAATTCAACAAAAATTGATTTATTCCTGGCAATATACAGTTCCTGTATGGCCAATCGTTGGAGGTTCATTCCAGAAGAATCTTGGGATGGGCCGATGAATATGGCTCTAGATGTAATCGCGGCAGAGACTGCACGAATAGAGGGTATCTCAACAATCAGAATTTATCGATGGAAGCCTAGTTCCCTTTCTATTGGATATTCTCAACAGAGCTCATCCGTTAACTGGGAATACTGCATAAAACAAAATATTCCTGTAATCCGGAGAAAAACAGGAGGTGGTGGAATTTTCCATGATTATGATGGTGATATCTCCTATTCAATAATTGCACCCGTATCTTCATTTTCTACAGATATCTCCGAATCATATCGTCAGATGCTGAATCCGATTTTATCTACCTTTGAACAATTAGGCATTTCTGTAAAATTTGCAGACTCCAATAATCCTGGATTGTATTCTCCTTCTTGCTATCTTCGAAAAACAAATCCTGCTCACGATATAATGGCATCTGGAAAAAAAATAAGTGGAAATGCACAGAGAAGATCTAATGGCGTAGTCATTCAACATGGGTCTTTGATCTACAATTATGATATTGATCATTTCCCCTTTCTATTTTCTAATTTTAATATCCCTCCTGAAACGATACAAAAACATATGACTTCTCTCTGTGAACAATCAAAAGCAACTAGAAAGGATGTTATTTTGACCTTGGAAAATTCATTATTGGCTTGGTCTTCAGCAGAAAAAGGAACTTGGGGGTCCTCTGAACTCAACCAAGCAAAAAAAATAGCAAAAGAAGTATTCTGTTCCACTGATTGGACGCGGAGACTATAGGATAAAAGCATAAATCTATTGCATTCATTGATTCTTTATGAAGTGCACCAAGTGTGATCAGAATGCAATTATTTTTACACCATATTCTGGATCTCATCTTTGCTCTGACCATTTCATCAATTCTGTAGAACGAAGGGTTCGTCATAGGATTCGAACCGATGGATTAATCAAAGGATCCACTGAAGATTCTCCTTCTAGATGGGTGATAGGGGTTTCTGGAGGAAAGGATTCTGCAGTATTGACTCATATTTTGCATAATATGCTAGATAAGGACCCCCGTGTACAACTCATCGCACTAACGATAAACGAAGGAATTTCTGGTTATAGGGATGAAAGTATTGAAGTTTCCAAACAACTCACCAATTCGTTGGGAATTGCCCACAAAATTTTCAGCTATTCCGATGAGTTTGGAATAGATATGGACGAAGTAGTCCAAAAAAACCCCTTGAAGCTTAATGCTTGCTCCTATTGTGGTGTTTTCCGAAGAAACCTTCTAGACCTCGGTGCAAATGAACTTAATGCAAATAAATTATTTACTGGACATAATCTCGACGATGAATCTCAAACTGCATTCATGAATTTCCTCTCTGGGGATGTGTCTAGGATAACAAAACATTTCGATGCTTCTTTGGCCCCTTTCCCACAAAGAACAGAAACCGCATTCATCCCCCGGTCAAAACCACTTAGGGATATCCCCGAAAAAGAAGTGGCATTGTATGCCTATGTTAAAAATATTCCCTTCTATGATGGGGATTGTCCATATGCTGTGGATTCTTTTCGTGGAGAAGTGAGAAAATTAATTTTAGAGTTAGAAGATAACCACCCTGGAACTAGGCATTCTATTATGGCGGGTTATGAGGAATTCGCCACTATTGCATCTTCTCATTACCAATCTAATAAAGAATCATCTCTGCAGCAATGTACAAAATGCGGGTCTCTTACCACTCAAAAAATCTGTCAGAAATGCGTTTTCGTCGAAGCTGTTAAAGCTGTCTAACGAATAACGTCTAGTCCATTCACTTGTTCTATCTCGCGTCTACCTCCATCGGACCAGCGGGAATCTCCATCCGCGAGACTTCTAATAGGTGCGCTTTGCATCCTCGACGATGGCCCTAATACTTGGGCACTCTGCACACCTGTCATTATTGCCAATACACGAACCTTTCCTTTGTATTCTTCTTCCACTCTAGCCCCCCAAATGACATTTGCAGTTGGATCAAGACGTTCTGTAATATTGTCTGCAATGCCTTCTGCCTCTTTTAATGTCAAATCTGGCCCACCAGTTATGTGGACCAATGCTCCCGAAGCCCCTCGGTAATCTACATCTAGCAATGGGTGGTTCATGGCGTCCCGAACAACTTCTTCTGTCTTGTTCTTATCTTGGGTCTCTCCAACTAACATTACCGCAACACCACCCGAAGACATGACCGCCGCCATATCTGCATAATCGAGATTGATTAGAGATGGTTGGGTTATTGTTTCAGATATGCCTTTCACAGTTTCTGCGATAATCTGATCCATTACTGAAAATGCCTTTCCAATTGGTAAATTAGGCACATAGTCCAAAAGTCTATTATTGTCTAACACAATTATGGAATCTGCACTTTCTCGTAGTGCTTCTAGGCCCTCTTCTGCTTTAACGGTTCTAGCACGTTCTATATTGAATGGAGTGGATACCATCCCGATGACTATTGCACCTTGTTCTTTTGCAATTTTACAAACCACTGGTGCAGAACCGGTTCCAGTTCCGCCTCCCATACCTGCAGTTACAAAGACCAAGTCTGCTCCTCCTAGTACCTCCTTCACAGTTCCAGCAGCCATTTCTGTTGCACGTTCTCCCATGGCTGGATCGCCACCCGCCCCTAGGCCACTCGTCAACGATTTACCTACAAGAATTTTAGTGTCGGCTTCTATCATTTTTAGGTGCTGTTTATCTGTATTTATTGCAACAGTTTCTGCACCATGGATCCCTATATTATATAGTCGGTTGATGGTGTTGTTACCTGCACCTCCACACCCCACAACAACAATGCGTGGCTCTCCAAATTCGTCATCCCTGAGGGATGTTTTTTTCGCTCTTTCCTTTTCCTCATTTTGTAATGCTTCCTGAACAATATCTAACATAATTATACCCTCACCCACGGCCTTGAATCGTTAAACTCATATGGCACTTCGTTCTCTCTCAACATTTCTCTAATGGCAGATCGAATTGCCTCACTTCTATTAGGAAATTCTCCTCTTTCGACCATCTGTTCAACTTCTGCTATCTGTTGCTTCGGAATTCTAAGTGTTATTCGTTCCATTTTAGTTATTCTCCCCGTGTTTTGTAAGACGCTAAGTCATCAGGTGTATGACGGTCCTCGGAAACACTGTAGGCGTTTTGTCCTACATTGTCTGCTATGAGGCACGTATTTGTCTTACGTGGGTGTACCTACTGGGACCAAGTATATAAATTTATCGCAAAATTGTAGTACAAATGCAAACTATTCTTGCAATTTTATCCTCATTTTTTATCTAAAATATAATCCATTTTCGGCATTATAGTGTCAATTTTTTCATATTAATTCTTGAAAAAATACTTTATGTAATGTCTTACGCAAATTTATAATTTTCAACCAACTTCTATCTATTTGTATTACAATATGGAGAAAATCCGGCTTCCCCGATTTGAACGGGGGACAAAGCGGTCTACAGCCGCCCACTCTACCAGGCTGAGTTAAAGCCGGATATGCTCCACTATAGTGGTTTTTGCGATTTAACTATTGTCATAATGAAGTAAAGATCAGGAGGGCGGACCACAATTCTCAACCGCAAATGATAAACGCAAAACAGCAGTAACCGTGATTGGTGCCAAGTTAGCCTAGCCCGGCCAAGGCGGTCGCCTCGAAAGCGACTGTCCAATAGGACACGGGAGTTCAAATCTCTCACTTGGCGTTTTTAAATTTACAACATTTTGTGCCAATCCATTTCCCATCCCGAAGTATTATGTAATCCACCTCCTTATATTTATACAACAAATTATCTCTTCAATTTTATTTAACTATGTCTCCTTTTTTCACTTTAAAAAATTTAAGTTCGGAGATCCAAACCCTCCGAAGTGATAAAAGAAGCAGAGTTCTACTATCTGTGGCTCTTGGCTGGTTTCTAGTTTTGGGAATGCGATTGGTCATCCCTGTGATCTTGCCTGGAGTTATTGAAGAATATGATTTATCTTTAACTGCGGCCGGGGGTGCACTCACTCTACTGTGGATTGCCTATTCCATCGTACAGTTCCCTGCTGGCATTTTCACAGACAATTTTGGCGAACGGAAAATTCTAACTATGAGCATTTTCATCGGAACAATTGGGGTTTTTCTCTTTTCATTTTCCATTAATTTTAATTTTTTCTTATTTGCTTGTATAATATTTGGCCTCGGATCTGGACTTTTTGGAACTCCTCGTGTAACTGCCCTCTCTAAATTATATCCTGAAAATGATGGGACCGTTCTAGGCTTTACTTTTTCTGCAGGCAATTTTGGATCTGCAGTATTGCCCTTTATTGCCGGAATTTTTGCCACATACCTTGGATGGAGATTTGGATTCATTTTCTGCATCCCCATTTTTATAATAACTATTTTGCTACTCTGGAAATCTCCGTTTAAACCACCTTCTTCATCAACTTGGGGGCGTTCTGATTTCTATAAAAATATTCGGCTATTCATACGTGGACTTTCCAAAAAAGATGTTTTATTAGTGAGCAATGCTACTCTTTTATCCGTTTTTACATTTCAAGGATTCACATCATTCTTCCCCTTATTTCTAATCACTATGAAAAGTACTAGTGTTACAATGGCAACAACTCTTTTCTCTGTATTTTTCATTGTTGGGTCCATATCCCAACCCATTTCTGGAATTCTGTCCGATAAATATGGTGAAAGGCGCATATTACTCTATCTCGCAGCGTTACATACAATTTGCCTCTTTGCTTTGCCATTTGTACATGGTCTTATCCCTCTAATTTTCCTCTCCATCCTCCTTGGAACTCGAGCAGGACTAGCGCCCGTAAATAATGCCTATCTTGCTTCTTCAATACCCCCAAAAGTACAAGGATCCGGTTTGGGTTTCCTTCGATCTATCTTCATTGGAATAGGTGCATTTGCCTCCTTTATTGTGGGATTTCTAGCAGATAATTATTCATTCGATATAGCATTTATATTCTTGGGTTTTCTGTTCTTTATAGCCACCATTTGTTATCTTTTCCTCCCACCATCCCGGGAATAACTTTTCCTTATATCTCTAAGACTTCTACACCTCTGCTTCTAACTTCTACTGGATCCAATCTCGCCTCTCGTAAAATTTGATCATATTCTCTTTCGCACCTCTCTGATACCTTCTGTCGTTCTTGCGCCCGTTTACACAAACCATCTAAATTATTGGGTATCTCTTTAGTATGGACTATCCAATGATTTACCAAATCGCTCATCCTCCGAATAGGGGATGTAAAGTGGCCGTATACATCAAAATTTAGTGCGTGGTGCCCTCCGAATGGATCTGGCATATACATAGCTCGGGGCATTACTCTTAATACTGCCCTTCTTATCTTTTCAATTTGACGCCCATCTGCCGATTCTATGGCACTATTCACGGCCATTCTAGGATCTTCCAAAGTAGAAGATGGTATCTGCACTCCCTCTAATTTTTGTATCTCTTGCAATGCAGAATCCCATTCTCTCGGGGTGGGTTGAGGATGAACTCTATACATAGCTTCTACTCCTCGGTTCCACATCAATTCATGAGTTACTGCTTTGTTTGCTTTAAGCATGCATTCTTCAACTATCATGTGGGATCTATCGCGATTTTGGTTAAGAACTAGCGATCCATCCTCTTTCCTCTGTCTCTGCAACCTTTCTGTCACTTCACAAATCTTCATACATTCTTCATGTAGTGGCAGGTCTGGATCTTCTAATCTTTTTTCACATTCTCTATATGTCAACCTTTCATCAGACCTAATCACTGCCTTATAGATATCTATTGATTCATAACTTAGACTATCCTTGTTAATGTACATCTCTACTGCATGTGCTAACCTATCTTCACCAGGGACTAGAGAACAAACATCTTCTGCTAGATATCTAGGTAACATGTGTATTGTATGCCCTGACAAATATGTTGAATTTCCACGTTCCATCGCAAATTCCCATGTTTTTGTACCTGGGGCAACATAGTGGGTTACGTCGGCTATGTAGACCCAAATTCTATATCCGTTCTCATCTATCTCCACACTAAGAGCATCGTCAAAATCTTGCGCACTATATGGATCTGTTGTCCAAGTGATGAGCTCTCTGAGGTCTTTTCTATTTTCAAGCTCAAGTTCTATTTGTCGCTTATTATTCCCTGCCCATCCTTTTGATTCTTCAATAACATCTTCTGGAAATTCATCCCTTATGCCGAATTTCTCCAATAGTGATTCTCTTTTCTCAGTTACTTCCTTATAAACCTCTTCTGAGATGCAAATCGGCTTTTCATCTATGGGATTTTCCTTTTCATTCTCCTTCATATTTTATATCATAAATTTTAAAGCTCCCCTCCGATTTATTTTTTTCCATGCAGGTTATTTCCCGCCACAACCTCCGAAACGATTCGATACGCGAATTCAAGTCTTCAATATCTTCTTATTTTGATGTCGAATTGCCAGGATCAAAATATGAACTCGTTGAATTGTCTCACCCCCTCATTGATATTGTACTTATTGACAAAAACCCTCTTGCATGCTATATTGACGGCTTCCCTTCCCTTACTATAAAAGGTGCAAATATTTCCCCCCCTTCTAACAAAATAGTTTGCGTAGATAAAGGGGCAATCAAATTCGTATCCAATGGTGCAGATATTATGAAACCCGGGATCACGCGGGCCGATTCCTCTATAGAGTCCGGGGACCTCGTAATCGTAACAGAAGAAGTCCATGGAAAAGCTCTTTGTGTGGGTAGGTCACTCAAGCCTTACGAATCCCTCCTTGGGAATTCAGGAAAAGCAGTAGAATCGATACACTATGTCGGCGACGAATTATATCATTTCTTCTAATTATGTCTATGCTCCTCCTTCTTCCCCTTCGATATCATATCGCATATCTCCCTCATATATGTAAGTCACATCTTCCAGTTCATCTAGTGTTTTCACATGAGAATCATCACAATGTGGCTTTCCCTTTGATAATCCACACATGCAAATCAAGACTGAGTCCTCACTAGCCGGTAATTTAACTGGTCCTTTCTCTTCATGTATAACAAATCTTGCCATACTTCTATTTCTATTTTTAAAATTTAAAAACATTACAATTCAACTCTCCTTCATCCTCTCTATTTTCCGTTCTGGCCATTAAAATTCTATATCTGGGTGCCCATTTTCGAAGGAAAATCCGGCCGTAAGAACTATGCCCTCTCCTGCGCTCTATCCACATATGGGAATTGTGGATAAATTTCTGAGTGGTGGAAAACGAACCATCCAAGATTATATATCTCTAGATAGTGATGATATTGAGAAAACAACAGCAGAAGCATTTCAAGTCCATATTGCTGAAATTTATGATATAGAAGATGTCATCGCAGTCAAAGACAAAATCTACGATGGGGATCTAGTTATTGCCGATATAACTCGTCTAAGAACTAAGGATTCTGTCATGAATCGAATCACAACCGAACTAAACCAAGTGGCACAAGAAGTTGGTGGGGATATAGTTCTAAGCGGGGATGATCAAATAATAGCTGCACCTGCTGGAGTCGCAATCAACCGTGAGAAAATCGGACGGAAATAATTTCTAAACCAGACTACTTTTCTTATCTTATTCAACTTCTCGTTTCATTGCTGCTCGACGCGCTTTCGAATCCTTTCCAGTTGCTTTTAATAAAAATTCATTTTTCACAGAAACGGCATCTCCTGCTAGTTCTATGTGCCCACTTGCAATGATTTCTGCTATTGGGAGCTCTTCAAAATCCACAATAAGCGTATCTTTCTTACCTGGATATTTCCCCGCACCAATACTCACCTTCTTGAATATTGGGTTAGTTGGAGATTCCACTACGTATAATTCTTGACCATCTCTATTTTCTGTACTTGTTATTGGGCCAAAATATCCTTCAATCGATTCTTTAAGATCTGCTATTCTTTCCTCTAACGTGGTTCCTCTTTTAATTTCATATTCTTTCATTTTATAATTCTCCTATCTTTTTCTAGATCTTCTATCAATCAATTCTTAATCAATATATCCTTTCCTGCATGCTGGACAAATATCTCCTTTCCTCAACGCAGATTCATATACGGGAGTCTGGTATTCACATTCTTTGCACACATAGGCAGTCTGGGTATCTTTCTTCCTCCTGCCTCGGGCACTCTCTGACTCCTCAGCTTCATCTTCATCCCCTTCCGATCCGATATCATTTTCCAATCCAATGTCTTCTCGCTCTGGAAACTCAACAACATTTTCATTATTCTCTTCTTCTTCCTTCAAAGATTTAGGAATTAAACCCCCTCCAAATTCCATATTTTCAACAAATGATTCTGGTATGTTGGCACTGAAACCTTCGTCTTCACCTGTTGCTTCGGGCCATTCCACTACCTCTTCATCGACCCATTCTATTGTATTCTCTTTATCAGTATCTTCTGAATTTTCTTCAGATTCTTCTATGGGTTGGTTTTCCATATTTTCCATTATTGGTTCAACAATTGGTTCGGCATTTTCCATCTCTGGCTCGGCAGCAATTTCTGACCCAACACTAATTTCTTTATATTCACTTAGTATCCGAACTTCATCACATCTATAACATTTCTTGTATTCGATAATTGTTGTAACCATTTCTCCCCCTTGCTCATTTTTTTCCTCAGATCTTTGAATGCCGCTATACGAATGACCAAAGATACATAAAATGCCCATTAAATTACTAGACGCTTCCCTCTACTAAAAACCCTATCTTTTATCATTTCATTTTTTATTCCCTTTCATGGCATTAAATTGCCCTCTCGAAAATAAAGACGTGGGCCTGTCCATATGGACTCCTATCTCGCCCGAGAAAAATTTTAAACCCATTTCTTGTACCACTCGTGGGAGCGAATAACCTTTTCTTATCCATTTCCCCATCTCTATTTCCCGACCTATCTCTTTTCTCCATCTCGATTCATACATTTTAATAGTGTTTATCTCATTTGAATTTACCACCTTTGCCGCACAATTTGAAGCCATCAATCCGTAAATTATTCCACCTCCTGTAAATGGCTTTGTCTGGCTAGCAGCATCTCCTATTAGGAAGCCTCTGTTAGTACTAACACTTGCAGGGGGTCCTATTGGTATCATCCCAGAACACCTTTTCTGGATATGGGTTCCCATTGAATCAGTTAATTTTTCAAATCTTCCTATTATGTCTGTATCTGGGGACCCCGCAATCCCGTATTCTACTCCTGCGGCACCTCTAGGTATTCTCCATGAAAAAAACCCTGGAACATTCAAATAAACGTCAACAAAATTCCCAAAATCTTCTGTGAAATCAAACCCCAAAATCCCATGTAATAATTCTTTTGGTTCTTCCAAACCCAATGAACGTCTAACTCTAGAATTAGGGCCATCACATCCCACAACGACCTTGGTATCTATCTCTTGTTTCCCCTCTGGACTTCTAACTTTGACAATTACCTTTTCTTCCAATTCTTCTACACCAATTACTGTATGTCTCTCTTTTATTTCTGCACCAGATTCGATTGCCATTTTGGACAAACAACGATCCAATTCAACCCTATCAATCACATTTGATATTGGCTCCTTTTTATAAAAAGTATGAGTTTTTCTACCCTCTCCTCTCACATGAAATCTTGCCCCATAAATTTCATTTTGAATCAATCTAGATTTATTTTTATGGGGTATGTATCTCCACAAATCCAAACTAACATGTCCTGAACAGGATAATGGAGTTCCTATTTCTCCTCCTTCTAGTATGATAATTTTGTTTCCCAATTCTGCACTTTTATGCGCAAAATGGGATCCTGCCGGGCCTCCCCCTGCGATCACAAAATCATACATAATATGACTTATATTCGCATCCCATTACTTGAGTTTCTCTTTTAGATATTTTCCCGTATATGACCTCTCATTCTCAATTATTTGTTCAGGAGTTCCTTCTGCTATCACTTCTCCTCCTTTCTCACCACCTCCTGGTCCTAAGTCAATAATATAATCTGCATTTTTTATCAAATCAAGTTCATGTTCGATAACTACCACTGTATTCCCTCTATCTACTAATCTATGCAATACTTCAATCAGTCTGGCTTCATCTTCCGAATGGAGCCCTGTAGTAGGTTCATCTAGTAAATACAAGGTGTTTCCTTTTTCTCGCTTCCCCAATTCTTGCGATAGTTTGACCCTCTGCGCTTCTCCGCCCGATAGTGTTGTAGAAGATTGTCCAAGTTTCATATACCCCAGGCCAACATCGCATAGTAACTCTAGATTTCGAAGAATTTTCTTATTATTTTCAAAAAAGCCCCTTGCTTCTTCTATTGACATATCTAGAACTTCTGCAATACTCTTGCCCTTGTATCGAACCTCTAAAGTCTCATCATTATATCTGGTCCCTTTACATTCGTCACACATAATATATACATCGGATAAAAAGTTCATCTCTATTTTTACATCCCCTTGACCATTACAACTCTCACATCTGCCCCCTTTAACATTGAATGAGAATCTACCTGGTTTATATCCTCTTTGGAGAGACACTTTTGTTTTAGAGAATAACTCTCGAATATGTGTAAACACGCCTGTATATGTCGCGGGATTCGATCTAGGGGTTCTTCCTATTGGATTCTGATCAATCAATCTAACATTCTGAATTTGATTGTGTCCCTTTACATCTTTGTGTTCCCCTGGAACCATTGATTTATTTTTGTGAATCTCGCGAGCTAAGTTTTTATACAAGATTTCATGAATCAACGTAGACTTGCCCGATCCAGATACGCCCGTAATCACTGTTAAAACACCAATTGGTATGGCTACATCAATATTCTTTAAATTATGTTGGGATGCTCCTTTTATCTCTATATTTTCACTACCCTTCCTCCTAATTTCTGGAACAGGTATTTGTTTCTCTCCTGAGAGGTATTTTCCAGTTAGGGACTCATTGGATTTCATAATCTCACCCACCGTACCTTGTGCTACCAATTCTCCCCCATTTCTCCCTGCACCAGGACCTATGTCGGCAATATAATCTGCCCGGAACATAGTTTCTTCATCATGTTCTACCACTATGAGTGTATTTCCCATATCTCTCAGCCCCTCGAGAGTCTTTAACAACCGATCATTGTCTTTTTGATGAAGTCCAATGGATGGTTCGTCCAATACATACAAAACTCCCACCAAGCCCGATCCAATTTGTGTTGCAAGTCTTATTCTTTGGCTTTCCCCTCCGGAAAGCGTTCTTGCTTCCCGATCCAATGTCAGGTATTCTAGCCCAACTTCGCACATAAAATTCAGTCTGAAATGAATTTCCTTTATAACTTGTTCTGCAATCCGCTTTTCTCTATCATTTAAACTTCCATCCAACTCTGAAAAATAAGACAAAGCATCTCCTATTCCCATCTGATTAATTTCAGTTATGCCCCTTCCTGCAACTTTAACCGCTCTACTTTCTGGTTTTAATCTCGTACCTGAACATGAATTACAGACACTAACTGCCATGTATCTTTCTATATGCTCTCTTGTCGATTGAGAATCTGTCTGAATATATCTCCTCTCCAAACTAGGGATCACTCCCTCAAACGGACCCTCTCTCCACCGCATCCCTCTTCGGGTCCATCTTCTTAACTTGACCCTTTCTTTCGTACCCCATACAAATGCATCTTGTATTTCAGGATCTAGTTCTCCAAATGGTGTGTCAACTGATACATCAAAATGCTCTGCTAGAGAATCTATCCAACCTCTATATACTGGGGCTTTATAATTCCATGGTTCAATTGCTTCTTTTAAAGGTAAATTTTCATCTTTTATTATCAGCCCCTCGACCACTTCCTTTAGATGACCAAGACCTTCACATTTCGGACATGCACCATGAGGACTATTAAATGAAAAAGATCTAGTCTCTATTTCTGGCAAATCTATTTTACAATTACTACATGCAAACTCTTCGGAAAATTCTACAATCGATCTAGAGTCCGTTTCGCCCGATAAATCACCCGTCCTTCGAACTTGAGCACCCAATTTTATATCTGCCGTGTCTCCTGAAACAATTACTTTCACTATGCCCTTCGCCTCTCTTAATGCCGTTTCAACTGAATCATTAATTCTTGAACGCACACTTTCGGATATCTCGATCCTATCTACTATTACATCAATTGAATGATCATATGTCTCTTCCAATTCTGGAATTTCCACTGCTAAATCATATTCTGTGCCATCCACTTCTATCCTTGTATAGCCCCTCGCAATTAAGTCCTTAAATAATTCTTTGAATGATCCTTTTTGATCCCTAATTATTGGGGCAGCTATTTTTATCCTTGATAATTCTGGCAATTCTAGAATTCGATTTACCATTTGTTGAGCAGATTGTTTGCCAACCACTTCTCCACAATTTGGACAGTGAGGTATTCCTATTCTCGCATACAGTAATCTCAAATAATCATACAACTCTGTCACCGTTCCTACAGTTGATCTAGGATTATTGGCCGCATTTTTCTGGTCTATAGATATCGCAGGAGAAAGCCCTTCTACTGATTCAACATCCGGTTTATCCATCTGACCCAAAAAATTCCTAGCATATGCACTCAAAGATTCTATATACCTCCTTTGTCCTTCTGCATAGATAGTGTTAAACGCCAAAGAGGATTTACCAGAACCCGATACTCCTGTTATCACTACCAATTTATCCCTCGGAATTTTAATGTTTAAATTTTTAAGATTATTTTCCGATGCGCCTCTTACTTCAATATACTCTTTTGCCATTATCAATCAATTAAAATCTAACTAAGTACTCTATTAATCCTCACTTTACCACTACACCTTTTCTGGTAACCATCCCCCATGAATTTCCAAATTGGAGCCACTGATATATTCTGCATCTTGGCCGATGAAAAATAACATTGCATTTGTCATCTCTTCCAACCTAGCTGGTCTCCCCATGGGTATTTGATCCGGGAAAGTATCTGAATTTTCAACCACATATGGCGATAGTAAATTAACTGTAATTCCACTCCCCGAAGTATCCGAAGCAAGCATTCTTGTAAACATTTGGACTCCCACTTTAGAAACAAAATATGGGAAATTCTTTGCACTAACCAGGCCCTTCCCACTTGACGCATAACCTATGTTTATTATCCGCCCCCATGATTTTTCTCTCATTTTTGCAAGTGCTCTTTTTGAACATAAATATGTGCCAGTAAAGTTAGTTGCCATCACCCTTTCCCACGTCTCAAAATCAATATCTTCCCAGTGCTTAGGGGAATGATCTCCTACATTATTAACTAATATATCTACTGGGCCTAGTACTTCTTCTATCTCTCCAAATAGGCATTCCACTTCCTCTGGCTTTCTGATATCCGATCTGACTTTGATGACCTCTGCCCCTTTACTTTTGATTTCTTTTACTGTATCTTGTGCCACATTTTCACTTTCTAGATAATGTACAACCACCTTCGCACCACAATCTGCCAATCCTGATAAAAGGCCTTTCCCAATCCCCTGGGAGCTACCCGTCACTAGTGCAATCCTACCCGAAAGATCTAGCAAATTGTTCATCTACATCTCCTACGTCCCTCTACCTACTATACACTATCCATCCCCGTGTTCATCAACAATTACCACTTTTCCTTTAACAACATCAATGTTTATCAAGCTTTTAACTTCATAATTCTTGCCAGTGGTTTTATTTTCCCCTCCTACTTTATTTATCACTGCAATAACATCTACAACTTCTGCACCTATTTTCTCTAATGCTTCCATTATTGCAATTATGGTGCCTCCTGTAGAGATAACATCATCTAATAACAGAACCCGATCTCCCTCCCTGATGTCATTTATATACATTTCACTCTTTGAATACCCAGTCTCTTGCATCAAAGCAACCTCTCCTTCAAGCCCATATTGTCTTTTCCGGACAACCACTAATGGTATGTCTGTAACTAGTGATAGTGCAGTCGAAATATGTATTCCCATGGCCGCAGGAGTAACTATCTTATCAATATTTTCTAAGTTCTCTCTCTTAACTTTATTAATTATTTTAATAACAATTTCCCTTAGTAATCCAGGCTCTAACATTGGGACTCCATCTGAGATAGGGTGCACAAAGTAGTGGTATCCGTCCTTTTCTATTATCGGGGCCTCTAAAAGTGACCTCTTCAACCAATCCATGTTCTATCTGTCCTCTGGGGTACAAAAAGATCTTCGGAATATATTTTGTTTAAATTGGAATTTTAGTTTCTCCTCCTCTGACGCAGAACGAACCTATTGTTCATTCATTTTCAATCTATATTCTATCTCCATTTGCATGAAATATAGGTTGGTTCAATATTCAAAACGTTTAATTAAGTTTAGAGTCAGAAACGTTTGATTGTGGAGCTCAATTTCATTTCTTTGGCTATAATTGTCTTCTTACCTTTCTTAGCAGCAGCCATCACTTTCTTAATCTACCCTCTCTTGAAGGAAAAAACAGCTTACTTTTCGGCATTAATCGCTCTCACCTGTGCCTCTCTAATCCTGACTCTATTTGGGACCACTGGGTCTACTTCTGTCCCTCTACTATCCTCTTTGGATGTCCACCTTCGATTTTACGTCGATGGGCTATCACTCCTTGTTGGTCTATTGGCATCAGGCATGGGTGTATTGACTTTCATTTATTCTCTTGGGTATATGAAAAACCAGCGTCATAGTCCTACTTATTATGCAGCTCTGTTAGTATTCATGGGGTCCATGCTCGGAATAATTTTTTCTGCAGATTTGATTTTTATTTTTATTTTTTGGGAATTGACATCTTTGTCATCTTATTTCTTAATTGGATATTTCAACAATGAGAATTCTTCCAAATCTGCGGCAAAAAAAGCATTAATTATTACTTCCATTGGGGGTCTGCTTATGCTCCTTGGATTTTTACTCATCCATTCTATTACTGGAACTTTTGATCTATCTCTCCTCCTATCCGAACCCACTTCTGTTCAATCCTCTCTTCGAGCCCATGGATTATTTTTACCCACCCTAGTTGTTATTATTCTCGCGGGAGCATCCAAATCTGCACAGATTCCTTTCCACATTTGGCTACCTAGTGCAATGGTTGCCCCGACCCCTGTATCTGCTTTTTTACATTCTGCAGCAATGGTGAAAGCTGGTGTTTATCTTCTCGGGAGATTCCATCCAATTTTATCCGGCGATGAATGGTCCTTGATCCTCCTTACCATTGGGATCATCACCATGACTCTAACTGCCCTTTTCGCCGTTATCTCTACCAGTATAAAGGAACTTCTTGCATACTCTACCGCATCCCATATAGGGCTAATGTTGATGGGATTTGGAATACCCATTACCTTGACTGGAGTTTCCCCATCACTTGGTTTTGTATCTGGATCTTTCCATTTACTAACTCATGCTTTGTTCAAAGCAGCATTATTTTTGATAGCTGGAGTCCTAGCTTGTCAATTGGGGATCAAAACATTTTCCGATGCCAAAGGGCTATGGGTAAAAATACCTTTAATCGCAATATTTGCGGTATTTGCCTCTCTTTGTATGGCGGGCATCCCTCTCACCAGTGGTTTCTATTCGAAAGAATTACTCTTCCAAGGGGTCTATACTCTTGCTAATAATTATGGTGGAATCTGGTGGATTTTACCCTTACTTTCAATAATGGCTAGTTCTCTAGCAGTTGTCTATTCACTTAGATTTATAATGATGTTTTTTGGATCGCAGCCATCTCATAAAAAAGACGTCCAACCTCTCCCTCCCTCTATGGTTTTTCCAATTTCAATTTTGATTTTATTATCACTTATAGTGGCTATATCTCCCTCCATAGCAATTGATTTCATTTCCCATTCTTCCTCTTCCTATCCTCCCGGGCATCTCCCTATTCATATTGGAATTCCAGATCATGTGACGCCTCCACTTTTAATGAGTTTATCCTCATTAGTTCTTGGAGTGGCATTGTATACTAAACACAAACAAATTTCAAAAGCTACTACCTCAGTATTATCTTCTAAACATCTTAGTATTGATTCGATTTACTCCTCAATTATCTTGTCACTTGAAAATTACGGACTTGCCCTCATTTCTAAAACAGAAAAAACTTCGATGAGGACTCATATTATCTGGTTAATCGGAACCCTGGGAATGCTACCTGCAATCACTCTGTTATATCTACATCAAAATATATCCATCTCCTCCTCACTTCCCCATCAACCTGCGTTTTTGATAGTCCTTCTTATAATTATACTGGGAACAATTTCTGTAGCACGATCAAATTCTCATATAATGGGCGTTTTATTTCTCTCAATTGTCGGGTTCATGATTGCAGTATTTTATCTATTATCCAATGCACCGGACGTTGCATTGACCCAACTCGCAGTCGAAACTCTCATTCTAGTTATATTCTTAGTAATAATTGGAAAATTACCTGCTTATTATGGGGAAGCATCGCCCATCCGAGTCAGACTCGATACCATCTTGTCAATCTTCATTGGCACCGTGGTTTTCTTTGCAGTTATTATCTCTACTTCATCTTTTGCTCCAAAAGATATTGTGGCATTTTTCTCCAATCGAGCTAGCTATCCTATTGGGTCCACTGAAAACATAATATTTGATTACGGTGGTGGGACTAATATAGTCAATGTGATTCTAGTGGATTTCCGAGCATTAGATACTTTGGGAGAAATATCTGTTGTCGCACTCGCCGCACTTTCAATCTTGACCCTTTTGCATTCAAGAAACCAAGGGGGTGTCAAATGACAACGCTGATTACCAAAACCGCAGCAAAAATAGTCGCACCTTTGATCTTTGTCACTTCGATGGTCCTTTTCGTCCAAGGGCATAACACAATAGGTGGTGGGTTTGTTGCTGCAGTATTGATAGTCTCTGCAATATCCTTGCTTTATATAGCGTATGGAACTGAGAATCTCACCAGATTATTAAATATTTATCCCTCTGAATTAAACAGAAAAATGCTCGTATCTGGCTTGATGCTAATACTCTTAACAGGAAGTATCCCCGTTCTATTCAACATGCCCTTCCTGACACAAGCATATTGGGTACTACCTACCATTTCATTTTTAGGAGAATTAAAAATTTCAACTGCTATATTTTTTGATTTGGGTGTCCTTCTGACGGTTACAGGATCTTTACTTTCTATACTGTCGGGGGTGAGTAGATAGAATGTCTCAATTATTCTTGGCACTAACCATTGGATCTCTCTTTTCTCTTGGCACTTTCTTACTTTTAAGAAGGGATTTATTAAAATCAATCCTAGGTGTCATAATCTTTGGACAGGCAGCAAATGTGTATTTGATTACTATGGGGGGTTTCTCTGGAACTGTGCCTGTTTTATATGGCGGCGAAAATTTGGTTTCTACAACTGACCCTCTTGTTCAGGCATTGGTCTTAACTGCCATAGTCATCAGCTTGGGAACCACTTCATTTATTCTTGTACTTTTACTTCGAGTTTATGATGAGCATGGAACTTTGGACATAGATAGATTATGGGGGCAATCATGATCGAATATTCCCACCTTGTAGCCCATTCGCCAATGCTGCCAATATTAATTTCTCTTCTATCTGCATGTATAATTCTACTATCGAGGAGATCTCTTAAATTGACCATTATATTCAGTTCATTTGGCATGATACTTTATTCGGTATCTATTCTATTCCTTCTACTTCTTGTCCAAGATTTTCCTATATCTTATCAATTTTCTGCTTGGCCTGCTCCTTATGGAATCTCATTTGTTGCAGATCCATTCTCCCTTCTTCTACTATCAATAACTGCTATAATTTCAATCGCAGTTTTATTTTATTCAATATTAACTATAGATGCGCAAAAACAAAAATTTTCTTACCATGCATTTTTACATTTCTTACTCTTCGGAGTCACTGGCGCACTCCTGACTGGGGATTTATTCAATCTATTTGTTTGGTTCGAAGTAACTCTTTTAACTAGTTATGTTCTCGTTACTTTCGATTCTAATTCTCAACAAACTAGAGCTGGAATGACATATGTTATTCTTAATTTAATCGGGGGTGCATTCATGCTGATCGCTATTGGCGGGATCTATGCCACCACTGGTACACTAAATCTAGCAGACCTCTCTCACCGACTATCTCAACCAGATGTGTACGGCATTTCCATCCCCTCTGTGATGGTATTTTTTATGATCCTCTTTGTTGTTTTTGCCCTTAAATCAGGTTTGGTCCCTCTGCATTTTTGGGTACCGCTGGTTTATCAAGCCGCACCTTCTCCTATTTCTGCACTTCTCTCTGGAGTGGTAAAAAAAGTTGGACTCTATGCTATGATAAGAATATTCTTTACAGTAATCCCTCCCACTTCGATTTCAATAGGGGAAATTTCAATTTTAACAATTTTTGGATTTTCTCTTCTTATTCTCTCTTTCTCCAGCATAGTTATTGGTGGGATATCTGCACTTGGCCAAAACAATATGGATGGCTTACTAGCTTACTCTAGTATAAGCCAAATGGGTTTCATAATGCTGCCGCTTTCTATAGCTGCTTTGTTCCCCGCTGTAAAGGGGATGGCTCTGATAGCAGCGATAGTCCTTTCCTTGAATCACTCACTTGCAAAAGCATCCCTTTTCCTTGTTAGTGGGCATATAAAAAATTCTGTTGGATCTGTAACTCTCTCCGATTTAGGGGGCATGTCTACTCACTCACCCATTCTATCTATTTCAGTATTTATTTCTTTATTCTCCATAGTGGGTGTGCCTCCTATTTTTGGATTTTTAGGAAAAGTATATCTCCTAATTCTATCCTCAAATACTCAATCGATTCTGCCAAATTTTTCTATCTTATTCATCTCTGTCATTTTAGTTGGTTCTCTGCTTTCCCTACTCTATGCAATCCGCCTGTGGAATACTTGCTTCTGGGGGGAAGTTTCTTCAAAAGTATCTACTTCTTCTCCCATTTATTTGACCCAATATTCATTTATCGCCCTTTCCCTCCTCCTAGTCTTAATCACTCTTGGATTTGAGTTCATTTCCCCCTTAATCGAAGCGGCATCAATTTCCGCAGTAGATAGTTCTGGCTATATAGACGCCGTTCTGTATCATAAGTAGATCAATCACTATGGCTCTCATACAAAAAATAAAAACTTGGATTGCATTGGGTGCTTTTTTATCTTTAACTTGGGTTTTCATTCGTGGTGCACAACCACCTCTCTCTAATTTCCTCTTGGAGTTTATCTTTGGACTTGCAATTTGCTTACCGCTTGCATACCTTTTTCGAAATTTCTTTTCCCAATCCATTCTTATAAAATCAATTATCACTTCTTCTCCCTATATGCTATTATTTATACTAATCTTTCTCCGAGATATGGTCACTGCAAATATAGATGTAGCCCGGAGGATTCTCAATCCAAATTTGCCCATCAAACCCGCCGTCATCACAGTCCCATTACGGGTCAAAAAACCATTTTCTATCACAACTATAGCAAACAGTGTTACTTTGACTCCTGGAACTCTTACCTTGGATTATGTAGAAGAATCGAATAGTCTATTGATTCATACAATCGATGAAAATAATGCTAAATCTACTCTCAAAACAATCAGAATCTGGGAAGAATATGCACTCAACATATTCCATGAATTGCCTACTAAAACCCCGATAGTGGAAATCTTTTTATCTTCCGTCAGAGGTGGGAATAATGACTAATCTTGTCCCCTTTAGTTTTATATTGACCTTTGCATTGGCATTGGTCTGTACCCTCACCTTACTTTGTGGCTATCGAGCATTCACTGGACCCACTCTCCCCGACCGAGTAATTGGAATTGATGCAATTGGAACTAATATAACTGCAATAGCCGTCTTGCTCGCTCTTCTAACACATTTCGACCGATTCATTCTTGTAGGTCTCGTTCTAGCAATCATAGGTTTCATAAGTACAATTGCAGCAGCAAATTACATTTCTGAAAGTGAGGTCATATCTAATGATTAATTTTAATTTTTTCTCCACCATTTTAAATTATCCACTCTCTCTACAGGATTTGCTGACCATCACTTTTGTACTCTTGGGATGTTTTTTCCTCTCCGTTGGCACTATAGGGTTATTGCGACTACCTGATGTCTACAATCGACTCCACGCAACTAGCAAATCCACTACGTTAGGTGCCGCTTCTATTTTCTTTTCAGGATTTTTATATTATGGATTCGAAGGAATGGGATTGACTTCACTTGTTGGGGTTTTTTTTCTATTTCTAACCGCACCAACTGGGAGCCATATGATTGCTAGAGCAGCCCAGAAAATGGGAGTTGATTTTTTCGGCGACATATCCTGGCCAATTTCTTCTTCAACCAAAAATAAGAAAACAAAATAATGAATCTGTTTGGATTTCTCCTCTCCGACCCACTGTCACTGAGATTTAATTTCTTTAGATAGTTCTTCTGCTATCTCCAAACCTATCTCTCGCTTTGAACCCTCTCGTTCTAGAATGCTATCCCTGCGAACAATTTCAACTCTTGTTTTTTCCAATCCTATCACGTTTGCATTATTTGCAACAACAAATGAGAGTCTAGCACGATTTAATAGCTCTCTAGATCTCTCAATAACTAGATTTCGATCTTCTTCCACTTCTGCCTTAAAACCAATGATTACCAAATCTGGAAATTTCTTTCGGATAATGTCCAATAATTTTGGTTTTCGATGCAATTTCAATTGAATTTCTTCCGCCCCCGATTTCAATTTTTCTTTCGATGGCTCCGTACCATAGTCTGCGATTGCGGCTGCAGAAATCAACCCATCTGCTTCTTTTGAGAGATTTATTACATTTTCAATCATTTCTTCCACATTTTCCACCTGATATGTGTTGATATATGGTATGTCACCCCCGTTGTGCACAAGACTCACTTTTGCACCCTTTATATAACAACCTATGGCAACCCCTTCTCCCGTTTTTCCAGACGAACAATTTGTGATCATGCGCACTGGATCAATTTTTTCATGAGTAGCCCCTGAAGTAACTATTATATGTTTTCCTTGGAGTGGTTTCAAATCAATAGCCCTCTCAACTTCTACAACTATAGTATCTATATCTGCTATCTTTGCCTTTCCTTCTTCCATAACTGGTTCTGCAAAATTAACCCCCCATAATTTAAGTTTTTCTTGCGCCTCTATGATTCCTGGATGTTTGGCCATAGGTTCATGCATTGCAGGGGCAACCACTATTGGGATTTTTGATCCTATCGCGGTAGTTACGCAGGTAGTCACACAAGTATCATCAATCGAAGCTGCCATTTTCCCAATAGTGTTTGCGGTAGCTGGGGCAATAACCAGTACATCTGCCCAACCGTTTTCACCACACAATTCTATATGTTCTACTCTGCCCGTTATTCCTTTTATTATTTCATTTTCAGTTGCATATTCCACCGCCCAAGGATGAATAATATTTGTCGCATTAGGTGTAATTATTCCTTTGACATTGGCCCCCCTCCTTCTGAATTCATGAACAAGTTCTACCACTTTGACTGCAGCAATACTACCTGTAATTCCCAGCGCTATATTCACTCCTTTGAGCATCTATTAGATACCTCTGAATTCCTATTTTATAACAGTGGCGATGTGAGAGGGGCGTTTTAGTGAATATCTTTCTTCTCGTGGTGTGTTTCTTTCTACTGTTTAAGTTCTAAAATCGATAAACTAAGGCTCACTTTTTCTAATTATATTTAATTTCTTCCATATCCCCCTCAGACGAAACACACTTATACTTCCCTTGGCAATCGGGCGGATAGGTACACGCAAGTGCGCATTCTTATAATTGGCGCAGGACAGGTTGGATACAGCATCGCAGAAAGCCTGTCTGAAGCCCATCAAATTGTTGTCATGGATATCAATCCAGATCGCGTTTCTGAATTGACATATTCTCTTGATGTTTTGGCTATATGTGGAGATGGCAATGATCTCAACAATCTAGAAGAAGTGGGTCTTGTCGACATGATTATCGCTTGTACGAACGACGACGAAAAAAATCTCATCGCATGCGAATCTTCCAAATTAATCGGCGAAACATTCACCGTAGCTAGAGTGAAAAATTCTACTTTATTTGAATCATGGTCCCGATCAATTGGTGCATTTGGAGTGGATTTCATGGCCTGTTCTGATAGATTAACTGCAGAAACCATTGTCAATATAGCTGGCATTCCTGCAGCCCTTGATGCCGACTCATTTGCAGGAGGAAAGGTGCAAATGGCTGAGTTTGAGGTAACTGAAGATAGTGCATTAGTCAATCAAACAGTTAGTGAGGCAGATCAATTCGCCTCATTAACATTTGCCGCGATAATAATGGAAGATCAGATTGTCATACCAAGTGGATCTACTAAGATCCCTATTGGTTCTCGATTAGTGGTTATTGGGACTCCCGAAAGTGTCCAAAAGTTCTCTTCTGTCATTAAACCAACTACTAATAAAACTGAGAATATCGCAATTTTAGGAGGGAGTAATATTTCTGCAGAAATAGCATCTATCTTTTCAACCCGTGGCATGAAACCGACTCTAATGACTGCCGATCGAGATTTATCGATCAAACTAGCAGAAAAATTACCAAATACAGTGGTCATGTGCCATGACGTAACTGACATTGAATTTCTCAAATCTGAAAATATAATTCAAGCCGATCTTGTAGTCATACATTTGGATTCTGATGAAGAAACACTCTTAGTCTCTCTATTGGTCAAACAATTAGGCGCATCTAGAGTGGCATCCATCATAAACTCTGGAGACTACGTTTCTCTATTCGAAAATGTAGGGATAGATGTAGCTGTAAATCCCCGGGAAGTAACTGCAGAAGCACTCATCCACTTCACACACAATGTAAATACAAAACGTGTGGCAATTCTAGATTCTAATAGGGTAGAAATTCTTGAAATTGAAATTGATTCAAATAGCAAATTATCTGGAAGAAATGTTAAAGCAATAACTGCTGATATGCCTGCCTCTGTAGTTATAGGGGCAATCGTACGAGACGGCCAAGTACTTGCCCCTCGGGGTGATACAATGATACAATACCAAGACAACATAGTCATCCTTGTCGATGTATCTGTATTGGACAATATTTTGAAACAACTATGATCCTTAGAGCCAATTGGAAAGCTGCACTTAGTCTCACTGGAACCATCACAAAATGGCTGGCAATCGCACTTTCTTTACCTTTGATAGTGGCAATTTACTACGGAGATTCTATCTTCCCCTTTGTAATAGCAATGGGTGTGTCTTTATTCGTTGGATCTATTCTTGAAAGATTGGATGGGGATCCCCAAATGAGCTTGAGAGACGGTTTTTTAATGCTAGTTGCAGCTTGGATCATAGTCGCTTGTATTGGTGCAATACCTTATCTAATTGCAACAGCTGGAACATCTTCTACATTATCTAGTCCAATAAATGCGTTATTCGAAAGTGTAAGTGGATTTACAACCACCGGGGCCACCGTCATAGGCGATTTGTCATCCGATCATTATTCTCCATCTATACTACTCTGGCGCCAGTTCACCCAATGGCTAGGGGGAATGGGTATCATTGTCCTTGCTCTAGCAATCGTACCAGAACTATCCTCCGGAGGGGCCCGATTATTAGATGCAGAGGCACCTGGGCCTAGTATCAAAAAACTCACTCCAAAAATAGCCGAAACAGCACGATTCCTTTGGTTAGTGTATCTCGGAATAACCTTTCTCGAAGTATTCATTTTATATGGACTTCATTTAATTGGATTTGCTCCAAATATGGACTTCTACAATGCTCTTTGCCATGGTTTTACAACACTAGCTTCTGGAGGATTTTCACCAGCAGTTAGGAGCATTGAGACATTCTCAACGGCAGTCCAATGGGTAATCATTCCTTTTATGGTTGCATCAGGGACTAACTTCGCTCTATTCTACCATTACTTAAAAGGTGATAAAAAAATCTTCTTAAAAGATTCAGAATTTAAATATTATCTCTTATTTATGGGGATTTTATCACTCTTATTCACTATCCTCTTTTTAAATAACAATTGGTCAAATTCAACCTTCGAACAAACGCCTCTATTGACTACCCTTAGGCACGCCATCTTCCAAACTGTTTCTGTAGTGACTACCACTGGTTACGTTAGCTTTGATTTCACAACATTAAGCATGCCTGCCCAATACTTACTGTTATTTTCCATGTTTATTGGAGGTAGTATCGGATCAACTAGTTGTTCAATCAAAATCCTTCGTTGGATAGTAATTCTGAAATCCCTTCGAAAAAGTCTATTCTCTCTTATCCACCCCGATGCAATCCTGCCACTCCGATTCAACAACAATGTTTACGACGAATCTGAAATCAAAAAAATCCACACATTCACTCTATTGTTCATATTAATCTTCGCATTATCTACTATCTTCATAGTTCTTGATGCTTCACGTGTGGGCCTCAACCTCTCTTTGCTCGAAGCTATGGGTGCAGTCGCAGCAACTCTTGGCAACTTTGGTCCATCTTTTGGTGCATCTGGTCCTATGGGCAATTATCTTCTGTTCCCCTGGACTTCAAAACTATATATGTCCCTATTAATGATAGCAGGACGACTAGAAATATTCCCTCTCGTAGTTTTACTAACCCGAGCATTTTGGAGATCTTGAGTTTTCTCCCTAAATGTCACTCTATATAGGGACTGATTTCAAAGATAGTTCTATCAGTCTAAGGGCATTCGGCCCATCTCTCCATTCCACAACCACCTCTATCCTTCTTTTTACCATTCTAATTTCTTCAATCAAAACCTCATTAATGTGGCAGATTAAAATTAAATGGCTCAGCACCTTTGCATTTATATCTCCCTCAACCAATATCTTTGATTGTTTTCCACTTTCATCAGAACTAATGGTTATGTTGGCTTCAACATTTATTACTTTCAATGGGGGTAGTTCATTTCTCAACCTTTGTAATGATACTGAAATGGCAGTATCTTCTCCTTCTAATCCCAACGAACGAGCGGTTGCAGAATAATTAATAATTCCTGCCCTGAGTGCCTCACATAAGTAAGGAATATTTTTTACTTCTCTTCGGGTATCGGATGCAAGTGACATACTACTTTACATGATGTGTCATAAAAACAAAACTATGTTGTGTTCACCGTTTGATCATTTGGTATGCAATATATACTCCTAATGCAATCACTATTGTTCCTATTATAATTACCCAATTTTGTATAATTGCAAGGGAAGCCGCAGCCATCGTAACTGCAACCATCATTAATGCAATTAATGGAATTTTGCCTGTTGGAACTACTGGGTCCGAATCCACTATCTTTGGTTTTGGAATGGATAATCTTTCATCAATTTTAATTTGACCCCTAGTGTCTCTCGCATCTCTAACTACGACGTTAGAGTATGCAGTTTCAGAACCATGGCCTGTTACTATTTTGATCACTCCTTCTGTTTCTGGGGCACCCTCGCCAACTTTGACATCTAGTCTCACATTTTCCCGATCTTTTAGAAACCGGTTCGAAACACCCATGTGTGCAAAATCTGCAAGTTCATCACTAAGATGTAAATAAACATGACATGGGCCACCGTGGTTGTATAATATAATTCCAAATGATCCACTTACTTCTATCGGCGTTTCTTCAAATTCTATCGAATTGGGAAACATTCTATTGATGTGGACTTCTAGATCTGCAGTCACAGCCTGTATATGTCTGAGCAAGGTAAAAAGATATCTGGCTAATCAGATTGGAATTCCCTAACGTAAATTTGGAGGTAGCATATTGGGTATCTCATCTTCAATTTGATATTCTTCTCCGCACTTTGTACATGTAAGGGTGCCTGTAATGACCACATCTTCCTCCTCCTTTGTTATTTTCAATTCCAATTCTTCTTTACAAATGGGACAACAAAGAATATCCACAAGATCTTTCCTCATAATTTCTAAGAAAACATATGATATTAAAAATGTGACGGGATCTTTACCAATTAAATGGCCTTCTCCTCAATACAGTTTCTGATCGACTAGGTCCCACTCCGACTGCTATTATGTCCGCATCAACTTCCTTAGCTACATAATCCATGTAATCTTGGGCTGTTTTAGGCAATGCTTCATATCCATTTTCTGCTATATCTCTCCAATCACATTCTGGCCAACCAGGGAAAGTTATATATTCCGCTTGGCATTCTCCCCATAGTTCTGTAGTGGGTGGTAAAGTCCGTATACTCTCTCCTCTAAATTCATATGATTCGGCCACTTTTATGTCTCCCATTCCTGCAAGAACATCTATATGGTTTATCACTATGCCTGTGAATCCATTCACTCTCGCAGCATGGCGCAGCATGGGCATGTCTAACCACCCTACCCTTCGAGGACGGCCGGTAACGGTTCCATATTCGCCCCCCCGTTCCCGTAGATCATCTGCAAACTCCCCCTCCAATTCTGTAGGTAAAGGCCCCGTTCCTACACGTGATAAATATGCTTTTACTATCCCTATTATCTCTCCATTTCCTATTATCCTAGGTGATACGCCACTCCCTGTAGCTGCATACCCCGAGGAAGAATTAGACGAAGTAACGTGGGGATAGATACCATGATCTATATCTAGAGATGTCCCCTGTGCACCCTCGAATATGACTTTTGCTCCCGATTTTATCTCTTTGGTTATGAACTCCCCTGCAACAATGGCCATATCCTCATTTTTAATTCTCTTTCCATATGCACAATATTCTCTATATATTGCTTCCACATCAAATGCCTCATCTACAACCGAACCAAATACATCAGAAGCTATTTTTGACCGCTTCTGAACTAAATATTCTAATTTCTCTAAAAAAAGTTCTTCATCGAGGAGATCTCCGACCCTAATTCCCCTTCGACCCGCTTTATCTTCATATGTGGGGCCAATACCCCTGCCAGTCGTACCTGCATCCAGTTTCATTTCCTTTTTAGCAACTTCTTCTAGATTATCCACTATTTTGTGAAATGGAAATATTATATGTGCCCTTTGGGAAACATAGACTTTTGGATCAATCCCCCTCTTGCGCAAACCATCAATTTCATCAAATAATGTTTTTGGATTTACAACACACCCATTTCCCAAAATTCCTATCTTCCCGCTAATCGCACCACTTGGAACTAGTGATAATTGATATTTTTCATCACCTATAACCACCGTGTGCCCTGCGTTATCTCCGCCTTGATATCTGACAACTATGTCTGCTTCGTCACAAAATATATCTACTATTCGGCCCTTTCCTTCGTCCCCTAGTTGAGAACCAACAATTGTTATGCTCATCCCTTATATGTCTCAATCTGCACACTCTGCGTATACATATTTCGATCCCTCTCTCCACTGACGATTAATTTTTTCCATTTGGATAACAAATTCTCAATTACTACTATTTCCACCTCCCATTTCCAAAAACTAAATCCATTTTCGCCAAAATCGCAAAAAGACTTTTATCAGCTATCCTCCTACTCAGCCTATGATCGATCGTCTTGAGAAAGAAGTCGAGATGTTACACCGACATCTTGAAATTCTCCAGCTAGTCATTTCTAGTGAACCAATTGGGATAGTTAAAATGTCCAACGAAACTGGACTCCAACACCACAAAATAAGATACTCTCTTCGAGTCCTAGAGGAGGGTGGTCTAATCGCCCCATCTAGTCAAGGTGCCATCTGCACAGACCAAACTTCCGCATTTGTTGAAGGCCTGGGCGGCAAGCTAGATGCCATTCGATCTAGTCTAAATTCACTTGGTATCTCTCCCTCTGATTAAACCTGATTTTCTACAATTCTGGGAACAATAAATGTACTTCTTCCCCTTCTCTACATTCAACTAAACCTAAGTAAAAACTTTTCTTCCTTGAAACCTTGATTCTGGGGTCTCCTTTCCAAGAACGCTTTTTACCTTTCATCTTTTGAACAGCCACTTCCCGGGCTTCTTTAGAATGGTAGCTTGAACTAACCAAAAACGCTGCCACCAATGTATCTTTACCTTCTGCAAGCCTAGACGCAGATTCCACTAATTCTGTTACCATCTCCCCACCAGTCGGATCAAGATCATCATTCACATTAGCAACAATAAGTGGATCTCCTTCCTCATTAAGTACAATAATATCAAATCTATGTCTTCTAGATTCGCCCTCTTTTGATATGGTTTCTACCGACTCTCTCAATTGAATCCTGTCCATATCTGGAATTGCCCTATACAATGATTTGAACAACTTGATATTTTTAGTCCCTTTAATCTCATAAGGCAATTTTAAATATGCCCATTTCGAAAATCTGTATTCTGGTGTTTTAAGTATATATTCTTTGACACTTTCAGTACCACCTTTACACTTCACCAATGTTGTGTCTGTATCAAATCTACTATGAATTTCATATCTCAAATTCCTTTCAACCGCCACCGATCCAACTGCCTTTCTACCTCGCAGTGACATCGAGAGAGTTGGGCCATCATCATTCTTATATCTGATAAATATATTTGACCTCTCCTTCGCAAATTCTGGATCTACTATATTTTGAATAATTTCATTTTCATCAGACTGGGATTCTTTGCCCACTTGGACTTGTGTTTTTTCTTCCCTCTTGGGAATAACTCGCTCTTCCACAATTTCATTTATTTTCTCTACAATTGGTTTTTGCACTTCCGGATCTTCCAACTCTGTCTCATTTTTGAGTATCTCAATCGCCAAACTATCTTTGGTAGGGTCAATTGAAGGCACTATTCTTGATGTTCTCCATTCCATCTCCTGGTTAAATTTAATTTCATTTCCAACTACTTCTCCCTCGACTTCTTCAGTAATATTTTCCAACACTACCTCTTCCTCCATTGCGCCCCTATCTTCTGCCAATTGTTCTTCTTCACTTTGGACTTCAACATTTTCTGCACTATCTGGAAAAGAGACATCAGTATTTTTTATCCCTGGGATTTGAATGGAATCTATACTTGCCGGGTTCACTTGGTATATCCCAATCTCACTTTCCATCTCTTTTCTAGCTTCTTCATCTACAAGCAATCGATTTGTATTTCCAATAAATGCCACTTCCATCACTCTGCCTTTGTGATAAACGAGATAATAATCTCCACTTAAAACATTCTCTGAAAGCTCTACATATCCTGTGAATTTCGCTTCTTTCAATGTAGTGTCCATCTCTCCAATTGGTTTATTCTCCGTATAATATTGCATTCCTTCTTCTTTAGTTTTGGATTGCATAGAAAAAAGTAAAGGAAGAGCTGGGTGGGGGGATACATAAACAGTTCCTTCACCTCTCTCAAAATCATCTATTCCCCTTCCTTCCATTCCTATGATGTTCCCCTTAACCATGAACAACCATGACTCTCCCATTTCTATAGAGCCCGAGAACCCATTTTCATTCATTTCCTGCAACTCAGAATAACCCCGTGTGAAAGAATTCTTTTCCCAAGATTCCATTTTTGAGATTATGCTGTGGTCCATACCTTATATTAAGGTCGTACGTTGTAATTAGTTTCGGTTCCTGCCGAGAATCTTTTTTAAAATCATAAAAGATGAAACTGCAAATGGAAACCTAATAATTTCTAGACATTCATTCACTGCTATCGCTATTGCCGCATTCCCTATAGTTGGGTCAATTGATTCGAGGGGGATGATCGAATCAAGTCGAATCCATTCAAGAAATAAAATTGCATCTGCGCCTCCTATCATTCCATATTCCAACAACAAAAATATGATAATGCCCGAAACTGCCCATAAAGCAGTCCAATACACGAAGAAAAATATTCCATATTCTTTGATAATTTTTTTCCAACCCATGAAAAATCACTTAATAGCTATTGAATCATTCTTGACGATTAATCGTTTTCTTTTTAATAATAGTTATAGTCTCTTCTCCGCATCGGTTGCCAATTCTCCCATCCTTTTAGAAAGCCTACCTGCATTTGAAAATTCATAATCACTCATGGCATCTGCTAATGATTGACCTAAGACAAACACTGCATGCTTATGTTCACTTTTAGATTTATGAACATGAGATGGATTCACATCAAGCACTTCGTACGGAGAAAAAACCTCTACATCTATCTCATCTTGTTGTATAAAATAATCCATTATTGTTGCCAAGTGTCCATGCAATTGAATTAATTCGTCTTTATGCATAATTCCACTTTGTACCTGCAATCTCTTAAATACCGCTTGAGATAAGTTAAACTATGACTCAATTTCTCAATTTGGACCATTTCTCTCGATTTTGGCTCCTTTTACGGGCTAACTACCAATTATCCCCATTCGTTTACTTTGACAAGGTCCAAATACGTACCTGAGATATCCTCACTATAGATGCCTGCATCTGCACAATTTGAAAATATAGATTCGACACTCTCTCCCTCGGAGAGTGGGATTTTAGTAAGCAGGAGTATTGATATTTCCTCTATTGATGTCCGATCCATTTTTCATAAACTAAATTCTCCTCGAATTCTTTGGTCTTCTCCCAATCAAGCATTTACCCTCTCATTTGGGTCTGCAATAACACTATCTGCTACTGGGGACCTTCGATTCGAGAAAATAAAAGAAGCAGCCGATCTCTCATTCGCCGATGCGGATATTGATTCTTTTAATAACCATTTACACACACCGAAATTCTTCGGTGGTTTTTCGTTCGACCCAAGCCACAAGGAATCTCCTCCTTGGTCGGGATTTCATTCTTCACTTTTCATTTTACCAAAGATCAATATCGTGCAATCTGATAATGGCTTTGAACTGACTCTAAATATGTATGGCGAAGACATCGATCCATTCCAAGTAGAATCCGATCTCATTTCGTTAAAATCAGATTTAGAATCCATGCCACTCATCCACTCCTCTACCAATTCACACCAATTCGTTAAATTGACCCCTTCAATTTCCAATAGTCTCTGGAATTCTCAAGTAAACGAAATTCTAGGTTCAATTAAAGACGGATCTGTACATAAGGTTGTACTTGCACAATCTCTCCGTGCAACCCTTGAATGTCCCCCTTCTCTTCTTGATGTTTTCTACAACCTATGTGATCAAAATCCAGGTTGCTACCATTTCTTATTTGAACCACTGGAAGGTAATACTATGTTCGGAGCCACGCCCGAACTTTTAGTTTCCAGAAATGGAAATCTAATCCAAACAGAGGTCTTAGCAGGATCCATAGCTCGAGGCAGTTCCCAGCCAATTGATGAGGATTTATCAAAAAAACTTTTGATGAGTTCTAAAAACCAACATGAACATTCTATAGTTCTCGATAACTTGAATTCTAAGATCAAATCATTCTCAAATGATGTAGAAATCAATCCTCAGAAAATAAAGAAACTAGAAACAGTTCAACATATTTGGACAACAATGAAAGCACATATGCATACTAACGATCATATTTTGTCCATCACCAATACATTTCATCCCACTCCTGCCATTAGTGGCATTCCTTCTGATGTTGCCCAAAACTTCATTCGTTCCACGGAACCCTTCGAACGTGGCTGGTATGGTGGCCCATTTGGTTGGTTTGATCCCACTGGCAACGGAGAATTTGTTGTTTGCATCCGATCTGCCATAGCACATGAAAATGAGGTAGTTTTGTATGCAGGAGCCGGAATTGTTCAAAATTCCGATCCTCAAGAAGAATGGGAAGAAATTCAACTAAAATTCCAACCCATTCTCAATTCATTCAATTCACCATGACTTCACATAGCATAAATACACTCTGGAGTCAGGCGATCATTGAAGAACTACTCAAAGCTGGAATCAATAAAGCTTGTATAACCCCCGGGGGCCGATCTGCACCGCTATCTTTCTCTCTGCTAAACCATTCTGAATTCGATACATACGTCCATTTAGACGAACGATCTGCTGGATTTTTTGCACTTGGAATGGCAAAACGAACCGGGATCCCCACTCCTGTCGTTTGCACATCCGGAACTGCAGTCGCAAATCTTCACCCTTCTGTCATAGAAGCAGACCATTCTCGTACACCTCTGTTACTACTAACTGCCGACCGACCCTCTGATCTCCACCACAGTGGTTCAAACCAAACTATATCTCAAGATAATATTTTTTCAAACTCCATTCGATGGAGTCAAACATTACCCGAACCCGAATTAGACGACCGAAAATTCCGCTCTCTGCGTTCTTCCATCTCTCGATCTTTATCCAAATGTAATGGGACACTACCCGGCCCTGTACATATTAATATTCCTTTTAGAAAGCCACTTGAACCCAATGACCATCCTGATGAAAATATTGAGAATTTCATACAAAATAATCCTCTCGCTTCTCAAGGCAGGATCGGACCTTATACTCGAAATACTCCTGGGATTAGTACTCTCTCCATCTCCAATCTAGAACGAATATCCAATCTCATTTCCAATTCTGACAATGGGTTGATCATAGTTGGTCCCTCAAACCCTGGTTCCATCTCTCCAAAATCTATCTCTGCTCTCTCAAATTCCCTTAATTTCCCCATATTGGCAGATCCTCTATCTGGACTTAGGTACGGTAAACATATTAAATCGACACACATATGTGGAGGGTATGATTCATACCTGCGTCCTCCTATAACAAAAGATTGGCCAAAACCCGATGTAATCTTGCGATTTGGGGCTGCACCCATTTCCATACCTCTTCAAAAGTATGTTCTTCAAACCGGGGCTTATGAACTACTAATTGACCCTGCATCCCAAGCAAGAGATCCTTCATTCACCTCTTCTGAACTTGTTTCATGCGATCCAAATTGGTTCGCAGATACTCTATCGAGTCAACTTTCTCTCCCTTCTGGAACTTTACTTGACCATTTATCTCATGCCGAATCTACTTATTGGAATTTAATTAAATCTCAGGATTCTTTCTTCGAGGGTTCAATCACATCTTCCATTTTGGACATGTCTCCTGAAGATTCAACAATTATCATATCAAACAGCATGCCTATCCGGGATTTAGATCGGTTTGGAAAACCCAATCTTAAAAAATTCACTTTGATTGGAAATAGAGGTGCGAGTGGAATCGATGGGATGATAAGTACCGCACTCGGGGCAGCTAGTTGCACCGAAGACCAGGCAATTTTATTAATTGGAGATGTCGCATATTATCATGATTTATCCGGTCTATTAGCACTCAACAAATTTGATTTAAAACTGATAATAATTGAAATTAATAACAATGGAGGGGGTATCTTCTATAGGCTGCCAATTTCTAAATATGATCCACCTTTCACAACGGGATTCCGAACACCACACAATTTAGATCTGTCCCACTCTTCAAATCTATATGGATTTGATTTCACTCGCGTATCTTCTTTAGAGGAATTTAACCTCGCATATGAGGCCGCTCTTAACAAAAACAACTCCTGTGTCATCGAAGTTCTCAGCGACCCCTTAATTAACCAATCCGTCCATGAACAATTACAAGACCTTGTTATCAAAAAAATAAACTAAACCTTTCCTAAAAAAGAAACCTTTATCTTTTTCATTCCTTCCACCCAATCATCTTCATATGACATCTTCAATTATGGACGAAAATAGGTGGGTTTCCATAGATATACAAAAATTCGAAGATATAACTTACCACAAAGAAAAAGAGGGGAATGCAGTTAGAATCGCATTTAATCGACCCGAAGTTAGAAATGCATTCCGCCCACAAACCATCGACGAACTATACGTTGCACTTGACCATGCACGAATGCAAGCAGATGTTGCATGTATACTTCTCACTGGAAATGGACCTTCTCCCAAAGATGGGGGGTGGGCTTTCTGCTCTGGCGGGGATCAAAACTACAGGGGAAAAGCTGGCTATGAATACGAAACTCGATCTTCAATCGGCAGATTGCACATACTAGAGGTCCAGCGATTAATTCGTTTTATGCCAAAACCTGTTATTGCCGTTGTACCTGGGTGGGCAGTTGGAGGCGGACATAGTCTCCATGTTGTTTGTGATTTGACTATAGCAAGCAGTGAACACGCAAAATTCCTTCAGACCGATGCAGATGTGGCCAGTTTTGATGGTGGATTTGGATCTGCATACTTGGCAAAACAAATTGGTCAGAAACGGGCAAGAGAAGTATTTTTCATAGGGAAAACTTACACCGCACAAGAAGCGAAAGATATGGGCATGGTGAATGAAGTAGCTCCTCACCCCGACCTAGAATCTATAGCTTTGGATTGGGCCCACGACATCGGTGCCAAATCTCCAACAGCAATTAGGATGCTAAAATACGCATTTAATCTATCTGATGACGGATTGGTAGGTCAACAATTATTTGCGGGTGAAGCGACTAGACTTGCATACGGAACCGAGGAAGCAACGGAAGGTAGGGATTCTTTCCTTTCTAAACGAAAACCAGACTTTTCGAAGATACCTTGGCATTTTTGACCCTTTCTCATTTTCCCATTTCTACTTCGTAACTATTTTTCTCCTCCCTGCATTTAATTAAAATTGATATGGAATTTGTGAAGAATCTTTCTACAAATCCCTGGGTGATGGCAATTCGTTTACATACACTACCTGCCATTGTCGCTCCTATCTTTTTAGGAACAAGCATAGCAATTCATGATGGTGTATTTCAACCATCCATTGTATTTGTCGTTCTACTCTGCTCTCTTCTGATCCAAATAGGAACCAATCTGGCAAATGATTACTATGACGCATTAAATTCCGTCGACACTTCCGATAGAATCGGATTCAAACGGGCAACAGCGTCAGGACTCATCTCCCCTCCTCAGATGAAAAAAGCTTGGATTATGACATTTTGTTTTGCAATGTTATTGGGATTTTATTTACTTTATATCGGAGGTATCCCCATACTTCTAATAGGACTGCTCAGCATCACCGCGGGGATACTTTATACTGGTGGGCCATACCCCTTCGGATACTATGGACTCGGAGATGCATTTGTATTTATTTTCTTTGGAATCATAGCAGTAACAGGAACTTATTATGTCCAATCTGTAAGTGCATTTTCCCAATTTCCACTATGGTTTCCTCCTGGGACTATCACAACATTACCTATCATAGCTAGTATCTCCATGGCCTCTCTTACTACTTCTATATTGGTAGTAAATAATATCAGAGACATGGACACTGATAAAAAAGCAGGTAAGCTTACACTTTCTATCTACCTTGGAGAATTCTGGGGCAAAATGGAGTATCTACTTCTCATATTACTAGGTTTTTATATCCCTGTCTATTTCTATACCTCTCTTAATTTTCCATTAACTGTACTTCTCCCCCTTCTCTTATGTCCTTATGGCATTCTGTTAATTTACAAGATATTTTCCAACCCCGCTCCTATTGATTTCAATCAGATCTTAAAACACACAACATTCTTAACATTATTTTTCTCCATTTTATTTGGAATTGGAATCTTCAATCATTTTTAGTTTCTACCATCCATCTCGAAAAATTAATCTGATAGAAGGTACTTATCAATACAATGATCTCTCTTCGTGAATTTTCTTTAACTCTAAATAAGCCATTTTCCACATCTTTTGGAACTATTAAATCACGGACTGGATTTCTTGTTAAATTCTCACAATCAAAAGCTGGCTTCGGCGAATCTACTCCTCTCCACGGATGGACCGAATCTCTGGCATCTTGTAGGGGTGCGCTACTATCTGCTAAAAAGGAAGCATTACTTGGAACTCCTCCTGAAATTATTCTAAAATCTCTTGATAATGTCCCCTCTGCACGCCATGGAGTTTCCCTTTCTATACTTGATGATCTTTCATATTCTCAAGGAATCCCTTTGTATAAATATCTAGGTGCAAAACATGTGGATTATGTCCCCGTTAATGTGGCGATAGGCGATTCTTCAATAACTTCCACTGTAAACCAATGCTTGACAGCAATCAATTCCGGAGTAAATTCGCTTAAAATTAAAATTGGAAAACGGCCTATAAAAGAAGACCTCCGCCGACTCACTGCAGTCCGAGAATCAGTTGGACCGGATGTAGAATTGCGAGCAGATGTAAATGGATCATGGTCCCTCCAACAAGCACAAAAAGCTATCAAAACATTAGAAAAAATAAATCTAGCTTACTTGGAACAACCCCTTCCTATGAATGATTTAGAAGGGCATGCAATTCTCAGAAATAATTCTATCAAAATAGCCTTGGACGAATCCTTAATCTCAAATTCCATAACTAAAATACATGAAATGGGGGCTGCAGACTATATCGTGTTAAAACCAATGGTATTGGGTGGAATCGATAACTCATATACCCTTGCACAAGAAGCTAGAAGTGTAAATATAGAACCTGTGATAACTACTACAATTGACACCGTCGTAGCCCGAACCGCAGCTGTCCATCTAGCGGCTAGTCTGTCTCCTATAGAAGCTTGCGGCGTCGCTACTGCAGGTATGCTAAAAACTGATGTATCTGACGATCCTACTACTTTAAAAAGTGGCAATTTAATGGTCCCTCAAACTCCTGGAAATGGGGTCTTAGTAGATTGGGAGTCCGTATGAAAGATTTTCTTTTTTATCGTGCTATGGCCTCTCCTGACCAAATTTCAATTTTAGACACTGCAACCAATGAAAGTTGGTCCTACTCCTATCTCAATGAAAAAGTAACTCAACTTTCTATATTTCTATCCCAAAAAGGGATCGAACCCCTGGATAAAGTTGGGCTTTTTTTAGACACTTCTATAAAATCCGTTATCGCACTTCATGCCACCCTGAGAATTGGGGCATGTTGCGTTCCCCTATCTATTAAATCCCCTCCCGAGGAGTTGTCGAATCATATCCAAGTGTCATGCCCGGATTGGATATTATCTCAAAAAGAAATTTGTATAGATCTTGATAGTTTTGAAATTCCAATTATTTCCTTAGATGATTTTCATTCTCCTTGCCCCTCCATTTCATTCAATTCTCCAATTTTTCACTACCCCGAATCAAACCTCGATGACACATGCCTTTTGCTCTTTACCTCTGGCACCACCGGGGGATTCCCTAAAGCCGTTCCTATAACTTATCAAAATTTATTATCTAGTTCTATATCTTCTTCACTTAGACTCAAGACAAAGAAAAATGATATTTGGCTATTATACCTCCCATTAAATCACATGGGTGGGATTTCTCCCGTATTGAGATCAGTTTTGGCTGGCACCACTCTCGCAACAATGGATTCCCCCACCATTGAAAATTTAAAATTTTGCATGGAAAACTATGATATAACGTGCCTTTCCATAGTCCCCACTCTTCTAGAAAAATTCATACAAGAACAAGTTGATTTATCCACCCTCCGATTCTTATTACTTGGAGGGGGGCCTATCTCTATAGATCTGTTGTCCCGTTGCAATTCACTTTCTATTCCTGTACACCCCACTTATGGGACGACAGAAACTTCATCCCAGATTGCCACGGCACTTCCTTCTGATTTAGATAGGCACTCTGGAACTGTGGGCAGACCTTTGGATTTGCTAAATATAGTCATTAAAAATGAACAAAACCAATCTGTAAATGAGGGCGAAATAGGGGAAATAATTGTATCTGGGCCAATGGTCTCAAATGGATATCTATCTCCTGAATATTCTGACTCCTCCCGGCTGTCTAATCACACTTTTAGAACTGGAGACTTGGGCTATCTAAAGAACGGCTTCTTATGGATCTGCGGTCGTATGGACGATTTAATAATCATCGGCGGCGAAAATGTGTATCCTATTGAAATTGAAACTATTATTTCGACCCACAAAAATGTTAACGATGTAGCAGTTTTTAGAGAAAAAGATGAAAAATGGGGATCTAAAATAGTGGCAGTTGTAGTCCGAAATAATTCTATTCTCTCTGAACAAGAACTCATTTCATTCTGTGAAAAAAAACTATCAAAATATAAAATTCCAAAAACAATCCATTTTGTTGATTCTATACCAAGAACTGTCACTGGGACTTTCAATTCCCACACATTCACATCTAACAACAAATAAGTCTGCTCCCTCCCTTACTACTCCTTATGGTTACTTATCGAGATGTCCAAAATTTAACTGAGGATGAAAAAAATGGGCTTGCTCTTATTTATAAATCCGGGGGAATCCACCAAAGTACTTTTTGGAAAGAGCTTGACCTGACCTCTGCAAAAGGGGGAAAAATTATCTCCACTTTAATTGAAATGGGACTTGTTACTAAAACATCAGTTACATTTGAAGGTAGCAAAACTTATTTAATCGCCCCCTCTCCTCTCGAAATTGACTATTCCCTTCTAATGTCAGAAGGGGGGAATTTGTCCCCTTTCATCTCCCATAATGATATAGACGAATTTTCACCCGAATTCACCGAGTGGTTACTGAGCTTGCCAAACCCCGAAGATTAACTATCAAGTTTTTGTCTATTCAATCTCAACCGAACTACCTAATTGTATTAGTTTTTGTTCTTGAAATCTTGGGCCTACAAATTGAATCCCAATGGGGCCGTCTTTCTTACTAGATTCTGAAGGAATTGAAATAGCCGGCAAACCTGCCAAATTGACCGGAACTGTATTTGCATCTGCGAGATACAATTTAAGCGGATCTTTGTGCCCTTCTCCCAATTTGAAAGGTAAAACTGGCATTGTAGGTGATGCAATGGCATCCACCTGGCTGAATGCATTCTCAAATTCTTTACGGATCCAAGCCTTTGCTCTCTGAGCTTTCGTATAATATCTATCTTGATATCCTGCAGATAGGGCATATGTCCCTAAGAGTATCCGTCGCTTGACCTCGCTCCCAAAACCATTCTCCCTCGAGACCGAAAACATCCGATTCCAATCTCCTTCAAAACCACTAGATATGCCATATCTAACACCATCATACCTTGCTAAATTAGAAGAAGCCTCTGACATAGCAATTATATAGTAAGCAGCAACTGCCTTTTCAAGAGAAGGAAGTGTAATTTCTCTCACCATACAACCCTTTTGCTCCATCCGATCCATCGCAGTTTTAAACGATTCTAATACGATTTCATCTGCTCCTTCTATCAATTCGACAGGGACTCCTATCGCCATTCCATCTACCTTTTCACCAACGAAATCTGTGTACTTATCGCAACTCTTTCTTTCAACACTAGTTGAATCTTTCACATCATGTCCTACTATTACATCTAATAGTGTGGCTGCATCTTCTACAGTTTTTGCTATGGGTCCAATTTGTTCCAATGAGTTTGCATATGCTATTAATCCATATCTCGAAACTAACCCATAAGTGGGCTTTATCCCCACCACTCCACAAAATGCAGCGGGACACCTAATCGATCCCCCCGTGTCTGTACCCAAACCCAACATGGCTTCCCCCGAAGCAACAGAAGCGGCAGATCCTCCTGAAGACCCTCCTGCAACCCGACTATTGTCATGCGGATTCAACGTAGGCCCAAAATAAGACGTTTCTGTAGTGGTTCCCATTCCAAACTCATCCATATTGGCTTTCCCTATTATAGTTGCACCTGCTGCTTTTATTTTCTCTACCACTGTTGCATCATAAGGGGGAATATAATCTTTCAGCATAGCAGAACCACATGTAGTGTGTATTCCTTTTGTAGAAATATTATCTTTCACAGCAATAGTGAACCCGGCCAAAGGGCCCTCTACACCTTCTTCTAATTCGACCTTGGTTATGAATGAATTAATATCTGTCATCGAACTTTAGGGCCTTTGAAATAATCATTTTTTCCAGTTCCTTCCGAATTCTGAAAAATTTCATTTTGACGTAACGATTCTGTCTCTTCATCTTTGCGCAATATATTTCTAATATCTGATTGTATTTCTACCTCTGGCACTTCCTCTAAAATTTCAAAATAGCTGATAATGTCTTCAAATTGCTTAGTAAATATTTCCACTTCCTTTTCATCAAGATCAATCTTCGATAGCTCTGAAACATGCCGAACTGCTTCCCTTTCCACTATGATCTTCTCACCCATGCCCCCGTTAATATCGACCAGGCGGTAAGCCTTTCGAACTACTAACTCTACTTTTTCATCCCCATTTTCATCTTACTTTTTACTACTCTATTTACTCCAGACGCACCTTGCGAAATAGTAATTCCCATAGGAGTTCTACTTCCCCAAACTTCTGTTTCCCCTCCTCTGATGGCTTTTACAATTCCATCTACTGTATTCTCTTCCACTTGAACTGTGACTCCTGCACTTCCTACCATCTCTGCTATATGTGCATCCGAACCACCTGTCATTGCAATTCCATTTATTTCTGCAAAACGTCTCGCTCTTCTATTTCCCCAACCAGTCAATAATCTCGAATTATATACTTCAATACCGTCCACTTTGGATAACCTCTCTTTTGATATCTTTGCCCCCACACCATGCCTAGTTTTTTGGAATGGATGTGGTATTATTGCAATTCCCCCCAATTCACGAATTTTGTCTACTGTTTTTTCAAAAGAAAGTCCTTTCTCGATATATTCGCGCACCCCAATAGCTAGTATATGCCCCACGTCGCTAGTCACTTCCATTCCTGGAATTGCAATGATGTTATATCTGGATGATTTTTTTTCTGCCTCTAAGCTAGCATCTATTTCGTCATGATCTGTTATTGCTATCGCATCTAGTCCCACAAAACTAGCCTTTTCTAATAAATCATCTACTGTATCCTTACCATCAAATGATAACTCCGAATGTGTGTGTAAGTCAGTTTTAATGAACATATTATTCAAATCAAATCCCACTTTATCAGAGTGAATCCTCCCTTTAAAAGTCACTCGAATCATTTTCTGTCCTCATTTCGCCCAATCTACATCCCGCTAAAGTCATGTATATAGTGAACATAGAATCTTTGTAGATTATAATTTTATTTCACCATGACACTCACCAATCGCATCATTCCTTGCATCGACGTAGATCTGGACTCTGAAGGAAATGCGGTTGTATACACTGGCATTAATTTTGAGAATTTGCGCTACACTGGAGATCCCGTGGAAATGGCAAAAAAATACAATAATGCCGGGGCAGATGAATTTGTTTTTCTAGACATAACTGCATCTTCTGATTCTAGATCCACTATGCTCAACGCCGTTTCTAGCGTTGCAGATGAATTATCTATCCCTTTGACAGTTGGAGGGGGGATCCGAACCCGGGAAGATGTCAAGAAGACCCTCCGCGCAGGTGCAGACAAAGTTTCAATCAACACGGCTGCCCTCTCTAGGCCAACTTTGATCACCGAGTCTTCCGAAGCATTTGGAAATCAGTGCATAGTCATTTCTGTCGACGCACGTAGGAGATTTGATGAAAAAGGTGAGCATTATACTAAAATCAATGGAGAATCTTGCTGGTTTGAATGCACAATAAAGGGAGGCAGGGAAGGAACTGATATTGATGTTCTATCTTGGATTCAAACTGCACAAAAATTGGGGGCGGGAGAAATATTTGTTAACTCAATCGACGCCGATGGAACTAAAGATGGATATGATTTGGCCTTGACAAAGTCCGTTTGTGATTCTGTTTCCACCCCTGTCATAGCTTCATCTGGGTGTGGCTCTCCTCAACATATGTATGATGTATTTGTAGATGCTGGAGCAAACGCAGCTCTAGCAGCCTCAATTTTTCATTTCGACGAATATACTATTCAAGAAACCAAAGAATATCTCCAATCACGTGGGATACCTATTCGATTGCAATAGTGTACTGTCCGACCTATTTAACTGCCGATTGATACGCTTTTAAAAACTCACCATATGATTTTTCTATACTTTTTGTTGCATCTCCTAGTGCATCCAATGGGTCTCTTCCATCCGTCTTTAAAGATAAAATTGGATCTATTTGGCCCCCCGATTGGATGGGATTCAAATCATAGGTTGCTGCAGTCACTCCTTCTGTTTCCAGGAGGGCACCTTTCAAAACGTTCATGAACGTGTGATTCTCCCCTTTGATTTCTATCATCAACTCACTACTTTCTTTACTTAAGACCCGCAATTCCATATTGTGCCTAATAATGTTAGATGTTTGAACGTTTCGTTCAAGTTGTGGACTTAAGTTACTACGTTATATTGCATTTCGTTCTCCTAATACCAAGCTATTTTTATAGTCCAATCCTCGATTTCTTAACTATGACCTCAAACAAAATGCGGGCCCTGGTATTCAATCAACATGGGGGGCCAGAAGTTCTAGAATATTCTGAGGTGGATATTCCAAATTTATCTCCCACCGATATGTTAGTCAAAGTACATGCATGCGCCCTCAATCATTTAGACATATTTGTCAGAGAGGGGATACCTGGATCTCATCTATCATTTCCCCACATTTCTGGAGGTGACATATCTGGAGTTGTTGCCGAAGTCGGTTCACATGTAAAAGAGGTAAAAAAAGGTGACCGTGTACTGATCGACCCCCGAATAACTTGTGGGAAATGCAGCTATTGCCTCACTGGAGAGTCAAATCGATGTAAGGGGAAAGAACACGGAAATCTCGGAGAGGAATATTGGGGTGGATTGGCAGAGTATGTTGTGGCACCTGCAAAAAATGCCATAAAAATGCCCGAAGAAGCTAGCTTCGAAGAAGCTGCAGCTCTACCAATTGCATATGCCACCGCATGGAGAATGCTCGTAACACGCGCACAACTCCAACCCGGTGAATCTGTCCTGATCCTCGGCGCATCTGGTGGTCTTGGAACTGCAGGAGTCCAAATTGCAAATCTCATGGGGGCAGAAGTATATGCTGCAACTAGCACTGAAGAAAAAATGCAACTCGCTCTCGAACGCGGGGCACACCACGTAATTAATTATGCAGAAGAGGATTTTTCACGATCTATATGGAAATTGACAGGTAAACACGGTGTGGATGTTGTATTTGAACACGTGGGAAAAGAAACATGGAATGGGAGCATTCGATCTTTAGCAAATGGGGGGAGAATGGTTACTTGCGGTGCAACTACTGGCTATGATGCTATGACTGACATTCGCTACCTATTCAGCAGGGAAATATCTATTCTTGGAAGTCGGGGTTGGCAACGTAAGGATTTACAACAATTGGCTTCTGTAGTTTGGCGTGGAGAATTGACCCCCATAATTGATAGGAAACTCCCTCTCGATAATGCTATTGATGGCCTCTTAGCAATGAAAAACAGGAATTTAACAGGAAAAGTGATAATAACTCCCTAATGCCAAATAGAACTAAAAATCTAGGGGAAATTTTTCACCCCTCTCTTTTAAAACATCCCAACAAAACAGCCCTCATTGATGGGGAGAGTGGGGTGGAGTTATCCTTCCAGGACCTTGAAGAAAACATAGCAAGAGTAAGTTCTGTTCTCACTTCCTTAAACATCGAAAAAGGCGACCGAATTGCATTATTTTTCCCCAATCAACTGGAATTTCTATATGCTCTATTTGGGGCGATGAGGATAGGGGCAGTACCCGTTCTAATCAATATAGAATTACCATTAGAAACTTGCTCCTATATAGTGCAAGACTCTGGTTCTTCTCTTACTCTCTCCAGCTCTAGAGTTGATGTTTTACAACGGGCCATCCATGCCACAAAATCTTCGGGAATAAGTGATATGATTGTAACAGGGGATATAGAAAATGGCACCCTGTCCGAATCGCCTGACATAACTTTCCATGACTTTTCCGATTTGATGAAAGCCACACAAAAAATAAGCGATCCTATCTCAGTCTCGCCAAATGATGCTGCATTCCAGCCCTATACAAGTGGATCCACGGGAAATCCAAAAGGAGTCATCTTGACGCACGGCGGGTCTTTTTGGAATGCTAGTACTATTTGCAAATTTCATAGATTTAGTGATTCAGATCGTGCTATAGTTGCCGCTCCCATGTATCATAGCAATGCATTAAATGGGGCAATACAACCTATGCTAGTTGCTGGAGGTTCAACTGTCATTTTAAGTAACTTCAATTCACAAAAAATGATCAAATCCATAGACCAATTTAAAGTAACTTATCTTCGTGGAGTTCCTGCTATGTTCAAACTTCTAGTTGAAGACAAAAAATCGTTATCTAATCATGACGTTTCTAGTATCGAATGGGCCGTATCTGGGAGTTCTAGCTTACCAGAATCTCTAATAACTTCTTTTGAAAAGGCATTCAATGCCCCCATGGGGATGGCATATGGGCTCACCGAAGGTGGTCCAATTGTTACTCTGTCTCCTCGAGATGGAGTTAGGAAGATCGGAAGTTCTGGCATACCCATCCCAGGGGTAGTCACTCATATAATTGACCCCTCTACCAATGAACAATTGCCTCCTAATTCTATCGGAGAATTAATCATATCTAGTCCTGGACTGGGAACTTATCACAATTTACCTTTCGTAGAAAAATCAACTTTCAAGATGATCGGATCCTCTACGTTCTTACATACAGGCGATCTAGCATATGTCGATGATCAAGGGTATCATTACATAGTAGGTAGGATTGATGATATGATGAATGTAGGGGGTGAAAATGTCTATCCTGCAGAAGTTGAGTCTTTGCTATCTTCTCACCCCTCTGTACGAGACGTATGTGTCGTTTCACTTCCACATTCTACCAAAGGAGAAGCCCCGATTGCCCTTGTTGTATCTGACAAGATAACTGCAGAAGAACTTAAACAATTTACTTTGGATAATGGCCCTGCATATGCCCACCCCCGACGAATTCTATTTGTTTCAAAATTACCTCTTTCTGGAACTGGAAAGATTGATCGAACCGCGGTAAAAAGAATAGCAATAGAAGAAATTCCCACTCCACTTTGATATCTCTTACTTACCTCGATCTGTAACTGTTATCCATTTAATTATACCGATGGAGTTTTGCTTGGAACTATATTCCTTTTTACTATGGACCGATCTACCGCAGAAAATTTACTCCAAAATTCTCCATTTCACCAATTCCTTGGAATCAAGTTCGAGGGATACGAACGCGGAAATGTTATATTAAACATCCCGTTCCGAAAAGAATTCCTCGTCAATCCCGAAATGGGAATAATTCATGGGGGGATTATCTCTAGCGTATTGGATATTGCTGGCCATTATGCCATCTTTTCTATGGTTGGATCTAAATCTCCTACTACCAATCTTTGCGTAGATTACCTTTCTCCTGCAACTACTTCCGATTTAATGGTGCAAGCTAGCGTAATCAAAATTGGATCTTCCATTGGAGTTGCAGACATGACACTTTATCACCCTGAAGAACCCAAAAAAAACATCGCAGTAGGCCGGGCAACTTACAAACACAAATAGATCTTATTTCCATACTATTCGGTGCACTTCCATCTGGAGTTCTTTTTTACTCTGCGAGTGAAATTCTTGGCTCTTTTTCAATATCATGACACTAGAATAAGAATGGGAAATAAACCCTCCTTTTGCTTCTACAAAGGTTTCTATGAATTCCACACTTGATTGATTGTGCATCGAATAGGAAACCGATGCAATCTCTGACATTTTCTCTAAAAATATTCTATCAGCATGTTTATTACTTCTCTGGGCACCAAAAGGAGGGTTCATCACGCCCGTAATTTGCATATCTCCTCCAATCTCGATTGGAATGCATTCTACATCTGCTAATACCCAACTCAATTCGGTATCTGGAGCGATCAATCTCGCATTTTTTTTTGCTATCGAGAGGGCGTTTTCATCCCTTTCTACTCCTATTACTAATTTTGCATTTCTTAGGGCTGACCCAATTGCCAACATTCCTGTACCGGCGCCCAAATCTACAACAATTTTTCCTTCTATGTCTCCATTCATGTCTGCCATATGAACCAATGTGGATGCAACTTCCGCAGAGGTCATATATTGTTCATATCTCACATCCGGATTTTCAAAATCGGATATCTTGGACAATTGCAACTCTAGATTTTTCTTTCCACTTGCCATCTCTACCATGTCCCATGGAATGTATCAAAAGACAACGATTCCAATGGGTCTCTTCCTGTAGCTATCCAATACTCTTGTGGTGTCAACATGGGTTTCTTAAACCTAGGCCCGTCATCCGTTGATATTCTCGGACAACCTGTATTTACAAATGCATCTAATTTAAAATTTAACAATCTTTCTGGAGTTATTTCATCTAGTGTGATGACATATGCATTCTCATTATCTTTAATTATTTCTTCTACTAGTTCCCACCTACCCTGTCCAATTTTCGTACAATATACTATGCCCCATGTCTTGGCATTCATCGCTTTGTGAATCGCGGCATATCGTTGCTTGATAAATTTATTTGCATCCGCAATAGAAACCAAATTATTTACTGGATCTGCAATAATTACTTTCTTTTCTCTATGCACCATTGCCAACCCCAGTGGGTGGAATTTTCCCCCTCCTACATACATCACTTGATCTGCATCTACCTCTGCAGAAGCATAGTTGCAACCTAGAACTTGTCCTTCATATGTCAATCTTTCATCCCCCCTCCTCGTATGGACTATGTATCCCTCTTGCTCTAGGAATTCTTTCATCTCTTCAAATCTATTCCAATGCTGCGTAGTTGTTACAAGCCCTATGTTTGGATTTACATCAGAATTCTCTAATTTTTCTAGTGCAAGCTTCATTATTGGGATTACTTCCACGTTAGAATAAAGGGGAACATATATTATCTTATCAGAGGTTTTCATGGGACTATGTCCAAAATGAATAAAAATATCTGATCTCTTCAATAAGTGCGTATCTATGTCACAAGCGCCATAACAAGGTTGTCCTGAAATGGCAACAACAACATCTTGTCTTACTCCGTTTTTGATGTCACTTACTATCTTCGGACCTCTGCGTTTCAACCCCTCTGGAAATTGCAACCCAACTGTTTTCGCTTCTTTCTTTTTAATGATCTCTAATATTCGATCGAGCTCATAATCCCATTCCCTCTCATAAGTAAGTTCCATTTTTGTTTCTGAATTCCCTTCAATTCCTTCTATGACTTCCTCATGCATTAGTTATATTTATTATATCTTTCAAATCCTTTAACGTCGGCGCTTCTGTTCTGCTGTATTTCCCCCATTCCACTTATTTATAATCCTTCACTTATTTAATTAAGCATGGCGAAAAATCTACAAATTATTAGTAAACATCATGGAATCTCCTGAAATACCTCTAACCTTTGAAATTTTACAACCAAAAATTCGAACAGAATCTTCATCTCCCGCGGTATTTTTTCTACATGGATACGGGGCAAATGAGCTGGATCTTATGTCTCTATCCTGTTACTTCCCCTCTGATACTTTCATAATCAGTTTGCGCGCCCCATTCCCTTTAGTTAGTGGCCATTGTTGGTATCCAATTAACTTCTCTGCCATTGGAGGGGTCCCTGAACAACCCGACCTTGATTTTCTAAACCAAAGTATGGGTTTAATCAAACAAAGTAGAGACTCACTCATAAATTTATACAACCTCGACCACACCAGAATAGGTCTATTGGGATTTAGCCAGGGAACCATACTTTCTCTCTCCCTCCTGTGCACTTCTCCATCTGATTATTCTTGGTGCATAGGTTTTAGTGGATATTTGCCCAATCACTTTTTTGATTCAACTTCTTCAGAACTCCTGAATAAACCCATATTTATATCTGCGGGAATCGAAGACGAACTTATCCCTTTGGATCGGGTGGAAACAACCAAAAATAAACTCATAGAACTAGGTTGTAATGTTACATTTTCATTACATTCCGGGGGTCATTATATCGAAGAAAATACTATTTTGGAATTACAAACCTGGATGTCAAAATACGTCCTTTAATACCTCATCCGGTACACCTAAATCCTCTCCTGCAAAACCTCCCTTTATGAGCACCGAAACCGATTCTAATGATCTGACTGCAACTTCCGAAATAGAAACAATTTGCAAGCTTCTTGGAGAGGCCATTTCTAATTTACCCGAATACAAAGAATACGAAAAAGCCCGTGATGAGGTAAAAGGAGATTCAGAAGCACAAGAACTCATTGATGAATTTGAAAAACAAAGGCAACTATTTATCATAAAAAGAGCTAGTGGTGAAGCGACCAAAGAGGACTTGGACAAAGTTGGGGAATTCCAAGAACAACTCAATAATCTGCCCATAATGATGCATTTCCTTTCTACTCAGAAAGAACTTCTATCCCAATTCGAAAAGGCCAATGAGTACATATCCGAACCCCTCTCTCTAGATTTCGGAGACCAAATTGGCGGCTGCGGATGCTCCTAAAAAGTATCTCACTTCACCACGATTTATATTGTCATGAATGAAATTATCCACTCAACTTGGGGCGATTATCTATCAAATGAGATTTACAACTCTTCTCCCACGGGCGTGTCCATTTGGTACCTTGGATGTCAAGGTTTTGTACTCAAAGCTAGCGACGGGACTACAATTTTCATCGATCCATATCTTGGAACTGGAGATCCCCCCCGAACAATAAGAATGATTCCCGTTCCGTTCCATCCATCTGATATAATTCGGGCAGACGCAATTCTTGCAACTCATGACCACACCGATCATGTCCATGAGGAATCACAAGCACCAATCCTCTCAAAAACCAATTCATGCTATTACGCACCCGATGCTAGCATGCATATAGTAGAATCTGAAAATTGGACTGAAAATTGGGATATTAGTCCTTCTAAATTCATCGAAGTATCCGAAGGAGATAGTTTCACTGTAGGATCCTTTACAATCTATGTAGAACCTGCCTATGATCCTGGTGCCCGTCACCCCGTCTCCTATGTAATTAAACACGATTCGGGCACTTTCTTCCATGGAGGTGATACAAAACCACACCCCTGCCTTGATGACATTGGAAATAATTATGATATAGATTTAGGATCCTTGGCATTTGGATCGTCTGGAATCATTCTCAACAAAAAAACACGTAAACCCAAACTTACTAAATGGTATTGCGACGAATCTGATATCATTCAGGCTTCTTGTCAATTACATCTCAAAAGATTGATACCCGCTCATTGGGACATGTGGAAAGGATTGACAGCAGATCCAGCTTCATTATTCCACCATTCAAGGGGATTTGAATATCCTCGCCACATCGAAATAGTTGAAATTGGGGATGTATTAACCCTTTAGTGAAAAAATTTCTTTATTTACTATATTTATTGGCCCCTTTCCTTCTAACACTGCCTTAACATTATTTGCAATTATTTCTCGTTGTGCCAATTCACTTTCAATTGATCTGAAAGCAACGTGAGGTGTCAAGACGACCTTTTCTATGTTTTTCAATGGATTATCTTCTCGAAATGGTTCGTCTTCATAAACATCTAGCCCGGCACCTGCGATTTTTCCTTCTTCTATTGCCCAAACTAGACTGTCTTCATCAATAACTCCTCCCCGGGAAGTATTGATAATAAAACCATTTTCTCCTATAAATTCCAATTCTCGCTTTCCTATCATTCCTCTTGTTTCGTTAGTTAATGGAACATGAAGTGAAACTACATCAGATTTTTTAAGCAGATCTTCAAGAGTCTCAACACACTTTGCACCCGCCATCATGACCTCCTCCGGATCTACATATGGGTCATAGGCCATTGCTTCAAAGCCCAGTGCGATCGCTTTTCTACATACTTCTTTAGGGATTTGACCAAAAGCAACAAAACCTATAGTTTGGCCTTCAATCCTCCTCATGCCCTCCCATTTCAACCGTGCCTCTTTCCACCCTTCTCTCCTCAAATCCCTGTCAAAACAGGTAATCCGTCGTTCTAGTGTCAAAATCAATCCGATAGTGTGATCTGAAACTTCAGGTATGCAATAATCTGGGACATTACTAACGTATATTTTCCTTTCCGTTGCGGCTTCTAGATCTATATTTTCAAAACCAATCCCTGTCCTACTAATCACTTGGCATTTCTCCAACGATTCAATCACTTCTCTATCAAATTCCATTTGGCTTACAATAATGCCATCTGCTTGTCTAATCAGTTCTTCAATCGGGCGATCTGATAGCTCTGCGTCAATCAACTCTACACCAATTTCATTCAATATTTTCCTTTCTATATCCAATCCCCCTTTCGAGTTATCCGTATAAACTACTGAAAGAGGTTCCATATATGTCGACTTGTTTCTATCACTAAAAATAATCCGGTCTAATTCCTAATTGATTGCTGAAACCATTCCATGGGGATTTCTTCCCCCAATTTTAGCTCACTTGCACGCTCGTAGATTAAATTACCAACAGCTACAAATTGTATTCCTGCAGAACGGTTATGATAATATATTGTCTCTTTTTTATCTTTCCTTCCTATCTCATCCTTGCAAATAATTTCAGATAAAGTACTATATCTCGTCTGGATAAAACCCCGTTTCCCTCTTTTCAATTGATATTTTTCAGTCCCCTCTCCTCCTATCGATTCAACTCTATGATTTTTGTTAGTAGTAGAAAATATTTGATCCACCTCTTTTATAGTCCGATTGTCAATTTCCGTACTTCTCACATCTATTAAAGTCATTCCTGGCTCTAACCATTTTTGTGAGAAAACAGGTGTCTGCGACGCAGTACATGTAGCAACTATGTCTGCCTCCTTGACTGCACCTTTTGGAGTTTTCATGGCCTTTACTTTCACCCCCAATTCTTCTGATATCTCCCTTTGAAATGAAATCCTATTCTCTTCCGTCGGGGAGTATACTTTTATTTCTTCTAATTCTCTCACCTCTGAGATATTCATGGCATAACTTCTAGCCATGCCTCCAGACCCTATTATTCCCAAAATTTTGGAATCATCGTTCGAAAGATGGTCGCATGCAATGGCGGCCGTCGCACCCACTCTTTCATGTTGTATCACTCCATCGTTCATTATTGCCAATAACGAACCATCTCTAGTGTCAAAAAGCAATATGACTCCCATGAATTTCCCCGGTGTCCCATTGAATTTTTCCTCTGATAGGTGTCCTCCTTTGTCTACATACCTTATTACATCAGATTTAAATCGAAGTGATAGTCTCGGTGGATCTACCATGGCACCAGACATAGATCCCCATGCAAAATAATCTCCCATCGTGGTGGGAGAAACTATGTCTTCTCTAGAAAAGAAAGTGGCATCCCCATTGCCCAACTGCCTAAATGCAATCTCTATGGATTCTATAACTTCCTTTCTAACTAAAACATCCTTCACAATTTCATTATTTATCAACACGACCATGCTATCACTTACTATTCTTTTACCCAAGAACTTAGCCTAATCTCCTCTTTCCAACAATCAATACGTGACATTTTAACTGGGTGGGGAGTTAGCCGATATATGAATAAGAAAGATATGGGACAAGCATGGTTTTATCAACTCGATCCTAATGACGATCTTTCTGGGTCGGTTGCAATAAATGATGGATATTGCAGTTCTCCACACGATTGGCCCTCTCTCGCAATAGAATATGGTTATGCTTCTACACCTGCCGAATACTATTCAAATTTACACGAATTAACATTTAAAGCTGCCCAGAAATTTGCATCTGAATTGACCAAAACACCCGACAGACAGATCTCTCATGCAATTCGTACTGTGGATGATTATTCTCGAATAGAAAATGAACTCTCAACACGACTATCCGAATGGATTGGGGATTATGTTGGCATCTCTCAGGACATTCCCTCTTCTCTCGCCATCCTTTCTAACCAATATGAAAATCACAATCTAACCGAACATATCTTTTCTCTTCACGATCAATTAATCTCCATATCTAGTAAGCGTGAACAACTTGTATCTTTCATAGAATCTGAAATGCCAAATATAGCACCGAACCTGGAACAAATGGCAGGTCCTCTTCTTGCAGCCAGGTTGATTTCTCTAGCAGGGGGATTGGAAAAACTAGCTAAGAAGCCATCTGGAACACTACAAGTACTCGGCGCAGAAAATGCACTCTTTGCTCATTTACGGGGACATGCAACTTCTCCTAAACATGGGGTCATTTATACTCATGAACACATTTCAAAATCACCCCTTCATTTAAGGGGAAATTTGGCCCGTGCATTTTCAGGTAAACTTTCAATCGCAGCTAGGATTGATTATTATTCAGGTAACTTGAATCCCGAATTACACTCTGATCTCTTAAAGAAAATAGATGAAATCAAATCCCGCGGTGTGCGCAAATGAATGCCTCTCCATCTTATAAATATTTATCAATACAAGGAAAAAGGTACATAGTCACAAAAGGACCTCCTGTCTATGGGGAATTAACAAAAGATGGGTGGAGACAATGGGACTCCTCTAGATCTAAATTGGGATCTATTTTATCACAAAACATAGAAGTTGGTCTGTGCCCCAATGTAAAAGTTCTCTACCTAGGTGCGGCAAATGGGACAACAGTTAGCCATGTCGCAGATATAGCTTCTATAGTTTATGCAGTTGAATTTTCACCCCAACCTATGAGGGATTTACTCAATGTTTCACGTTCTCGGACAAATATTATCCCTTTATTAAAAGATGCTAGACGCCCTGAAACTTATTCTCACATAGTAGAATCAAACCTTGATCTTTTAATACAAGATGTCGCCACCAGAGGTCAAGTCAAAACTGCCATCGATAATAAAAAATTTCTATCCTCTACTGGGAAATTATTCCTTGTAATCAAAGCAAGAAGTGAAACTGCAACTGCACCTCCCGATGCCGTGTTTAAACAATCCCTCGAGCAACTATCTAAAGAGTACAATATACTTCTCACTCAAAAACTTACCTCTGATCATAAAGATCACCTGGCCATCTTGGCAGAACCACTTCCTTAATGAGTTAATTTTTATTCCTATCTTGGTTATTATACCTGATGAAACTAGGCTCTGCAACCAATTTTAATACACTTGGTACTCTTGGAATTGAAGAAGAGTATTTCCTTGTAGATTCTAGTGGGAAACCCACCAATGCACCCGATTCACTTTCCATGGCATCCAATGCCCCTGGGTTTCTCAAAAATAATATCGACCATGAACTTTTCAAGTTCATACTTGAATGCAGAACCCCCACTATGTCCACTCTCAACGATGCACATGATGCCTTATTCGAAATGAGAGCAAAAATAAACTCATATGTCCAAGACTATGGGTTGAAATTGGCAGCATCCGGGTTGCACCCTTTGGCACTATGGCAAGAACTCGATCATATAGAATCACCTAGATATGTTTCCCAATTAGATAGAATTCAATATCCTCAAAAAAGAAATACTACTGCGGGATTGCACATACATTTCGGTGTAGATGACGCGGAAAAGGCGATATGGATGGTAAACCAATCCCGTCCCTATCTCCCACTGCTACTTGCACTTTCTTCCAATTCTCCATATTGGAATGGATTCGACACGGGATTACAATCTGCACGAGCGGTCATCTTTGAGTCTCTGCCAAACACTGGAATGCCCACTGAATTTTCTAGCATGTCTGATTATTTACACTTCGAACGTTTGATGGTGGAAATGAATTCGGTTCAAGATCGAGGTGCCCTCTGGCATGACGTCCGTCCACATACTAAGAATGGAACTGTTGAAATTAGAATCATGGACGCACAGACACAACCTGAACGATCTGGTCACCTCTTGGAATACGTTTATTATCTGCTATCCGATCTTTCCGAACGATATGACGATGGCGAATCAGGAGTCTCTCCAAGATTTGAAATTCTATGCGAAAACAAATGGAGGGCTCTTCGATATGGATACGATTCCACTTTCATTAACTGGGAAAACTCCAATCAAATCTCCATTATGGATATGATTGAATCCGAGTGCCAACGCCTCGGAACTTATAGTCTACGTAACTTGTACGATTTAGGCTCTGGATCTTCCTATCAAAGATCTCAATATGACCAGGGCGGATTTGGCACTCTTTGCAGGGGTCTCATTTTTCAATGAATTCGCCCCCAAAAATCATTTTAGGAGGCACTTTTGATCCCATACATGATGGGCATAAGAGTTTACTCGAAACCGCATTTAAAATGGGAAATGTGACGATAGGTCTTACTAGTGACCACTTGGCATCTAGTACTCGTCCTGCAAACAGGCCCATCCGACCATTTTCTAATAGAAAACAAAAACTTGAATCCGAACTGATTTTTTATTCCAATGTTCACTCTCGAAAATTTGAAATCGTGGAATTAATCACTCCCACTTCTATAGCAGATGAAGGAGAATACGATGTCATACTCGTTTCTCCTGAAACCGAACCAACCGCTCATTTGATAAACCAAATCCGAAACGAAAACGATTTGAAATCAATTAAAGTGGTTGTCATCCCATTTGTTCTTTCCAAAGACGAAGGTATCATCTCTAGTACTAGGATTTTATCTGGAGAGATAGATGCAAACGGCAACATCCTCTTACCATGAGGGGGGGTCAAAACCTGCATTTCTTAGGGTAAATTTCCATCTCCCTTGTATTGCCAAACGTGAAACGCCCATTTTCTCTGCAACTTCTTGCTGAGATCTCTCCTCTCCTGCGATCAATAAACCCACATAAATTCCAGTCGCAATGGCTGCAGGTTTTGACCTGTCCATTTCTGGTATGTCTGATAAATATATTTCAACCGCGTATGACTTTGCACGATCACTGATCCCCAATTCCTTTGAAACCCGGTCAATTTCAGAAATCCACTCCAATTGGTCGATATGATCTTTCGCCTTGTGCACAATACACTTTCAATTTTCTATTATATATAACCTCGCTCCCCTTCCCCTTGATTCAAAGAAAAACATATTAAACCATCCCCACAAAATAGTCACAACCTGCATAGGTAGCCGAGCCAGGTCAAAGGCGCAGGGTTTAGGACCCTGTCTCGTAGGAGTTCGCAGGTTCGAATCCTGCCCTGTGCATACACTTTCTATATCAGTCCAACTCGACACTAGGAGGGTATACTCCCCTTCTCAAAACCAAATCACTCTGGGGACGTGCCATACAGGTCAAAGCATATTTTTCCCTCTCCTCTTCCGTCAATGCATGAGCAGCTGGCTGTACAACACTCCCTTGAATAATCTCTGCACAACATGCTAAGCACATGCCCACTCTACAAGAATATTCTTGGGCAATTCCGTCTCTAAGGCACCCTCTTAATATAGTTTGTTTATCTGAAACTTCAAGGGATTCTCCAACATCTTCATATTCGACCTTGTATTCTACCATTGTTATTGTTAGATTCTTTCGTCCAATTAAGCTTTTCTCATTTTCCTTCAAAAACATAATAACTAATATATTGCCGTCACTTTTATTCCGTCATGGATTTATCTGAAACATCTTCTGAAATGATTTATGGGGGAACAATTGCAATCGTATCTGGTATTTATTCCTTTTTGATGGGCTATTCTGTCCCTAATATGTCCTCTTTGGGCCTCTCTACAATTCTTGGTGCAATTGTTTTCGTACACGGGGCATTGTTATTGTTCTCTCCCGATTCCATCTCTAAATTTTCCAGAGAAAGTGGTCTAATTATGATGTTTTATGCAATACTCATGTTGACAGATCAAGTGTTCGTTCAGTTCACTTCAATGATGATGGCAGAATGGGATATAGGGATGATTTCTCTAGCCATTTTAATGTTAGTCAGTGGTCGAATTATGGTCAATCAAGCAATATCTATGTGAGGTAACTATGAGTCAAAAATCTTATACAACTAGTTTTGATGTTAGATTCAGAGATCTAGATTCTATGGGTCATGTCAACAACGCAGTCTATGCAACTTATCTAGAACATGCGAGAATAAAATATTTTGATAGTATTCTTAATCTGTCCTTGGCAGAAGTAGACACCGTCATTGTTCACTTGGAGATTGATTACATCAAATCTTTACAAATGGGAGAAATTGTCGAAGTATCTTTGATCGTATCCTCAATAGGAACTTCTAGCATCACTATGGACTATATTTTGACAAATGGTTCTGAAAAAGTTGCCACTGCAAAAACAGTTCAAGTTTTACTCGATGGAACAACTGGAACTTCTACCCCAATTCCTCAAGAATGGAGAGATTTAATGAATTAATTTTCATCTCACCTCTCTGGAATTGCCCCCTCCTCTCGAAACATCTCAATATCTTTCTCTGTATATCCCATCTCATATAGTATTTCTTCAGTATGTTCTCCAAGAAGTGGAGGGGGACCTCTAAAACCACTTTTTGCATTGTTATAATTCAATGGGTGATTAATAACTGGAATTTTTCCAATTCCTTCTCTAACCATCTCTGAAATAATTCCTCTCGATTTTACTTGCTCATTGTACATGGCATCTTCCACTGAAAGTAAGGGTCCTATTGGCAATTGCCGCTCTTCAGCTAGCAGTTTCACCCACTCTTCTGTAGATTTATCCTCAAAAATAGAATTAAAAATATGCTCTAGTTCATCTACATTTTCAACACGATCTGCGTTCTGTCTAAACCTGCCATCTTCCACTAGATCCTTTCTCCCAATGGCATCACACAATTCCGCCCATAGTTTTTGATTTGCACAGGCAACGTTGATGTATCCATCTAGAGTTCGATATGATTGATATGGTGCCAGAACTGGATCTTTAGTACCCATTCTGACAGGACTTCCTCCTGCAAACACCTTTCCTGCCTGTTTGGTCAACCAAGGTATCGCGGCGTCATTCATACTGAGCTCAATCAATTCTCCCTCTCCCGTTCTCTCCCGGTGTCGGAGTGCACATACTATTCCAAAAGCAGCCCACATGCCTGTAATTAAATCTGTCTGGGGCAAGCCCACTTTCATAGGATCTCCTCCTTCTTCTCCTGTCACATCCATAATCCCTCCTGTACCCTGTATGAGTAAATCATACCCTGGTCTACTAGACCATGGCCCACTATTTCCAAATGCAGATATTGAACAATAAATAATATCTTCTCGACACTTTTTGATATCCTCGTAACCCACATTTAGCCTTTCTGCAGTACCTGGTCTAAAATTCTGTACAAATACATCGGCATGGTCACATAATTTATATAAAATTTCAATTCCTTCTTCCGACTTTAGATCTATCTCTATACTTTTTTTTCCATAATTTACAGTCCAGAAGTATGGGGACTCTCCTCTCTCCGATGCTGTTATTCCTGGCCCTTTTCTTTCTTCAACTTCCACAAAAGGAGGCCCAGAATGTCTATTATCATCTCCTATGTTTGGCTTTTCCACTTTTATTACATCCGCGCCTTGAAACCCAAGCATAAGGGTTGCAAAACCCCCTGTTACAAATGTAGTCAAGTCAACGATTTTTATATCCCCTAGTAGACCATCTCCACCTTCCATATATTTGAAAATAGAAGTACGTACTAACCAGTTTCGACTCATTTTTGTTCACTAGCTTACATTGACTAGCTATATGTTTCACAATACGTACGACTTAACATTGCCACTCGATGAAGGTACCATTCGCCCTGCCAAGAGGGTTGGATTTGAGGCAATACAAACCTCTTCTGGAGAAATAGAGAATTTTGCTAGCGATGTCCGAGCTTTCTCATCATATGTCCACACTGGCACTCACATAGATGCGCCAATACACTATTCTCCTGGTGGAAAAACGATAGATCAAATTGATGTGGGCATTTTCTGTGGACTTGCCCGGGTTTTTGATATGCGGGCCTATGCAAGCAAACTCATTACTGCGGAAATATTGGAAGAATGCGATCCTGGAATCTCTCCTGGAGACCGAGTTGTCTTGTTGACTGGGGACATCGACAAACAATTAGAAAATGGAGATTATCCCGATGGTGTATATGTGGAATCTGCCAGTCTATCTCCCGACGGCGCAACATGGCTTGTTAATAAACAAGTTTCTTTGGTAGTCGTGGATTTCGTCACCGAATCTGTTGATGCTTCAAAATATCATGTTAAAGATCCCTCCCGCCCCGTGCATGTCACTCTATTGGATGCAGAAATACCAATCGTTGAAAATATTTGTAATATCAGTGCAATTGTGGATCAAGATACTATTGAGATCTTTTGTCTACCCTTACTACTCCCTAGATTTGAAGCTGCACCCGCACGTGTGGTAGCTCGCCTGACTCACTGACTTATACGTACTTACATTTTTCCAATGCCATTGTTAAAAATACCTCAAAGTTCTGACCCCCCTATCTCCCCCGAGGACTCTGCTGAGTCTTCATCCGATGAAATAAATTTTTCTTGGGAACTAAATACCTCATCACATCATAGAATACGTTTATTTCTCTTATTGGCCCCTGGATCTGTAATATTTTTATCTACAATCATTGCAATGAATTGGGCCGATCCAAAACTACACGTATACATGGCTTTAGGTGGATTTGTACTCACCTTATGGGCTATTTTAAAAGGTGGGGATCTAGTTAAGATATATGACCAAAGATACAAGAAGAAGAGATTGGAAGAATTGAATTCTTAGATCTCTATACTTCTTTGCAATCAACTCCCACTACTTCTTCAATCGATGTGTACCCATCCCTCTCCATCAGATCGATTAAACCCGAAGTTATTTCGTGCGCGAGCGAGGGCCCCTTGTAAACAAAACCGGTATATGTCTGAACTAGAGTTGCCCCGTGCCTGATTTTTTTATAAGCACTTTCTGCAGAATCTACTCCTCCCACTCCGATAACCGGTAGGTCTGTCAGGCCATATATACATTCGACAGTTTCCGTGGCTTTCTGTTCTAATGGCCTTCCACTAACTCCTCCCCATTCTTGCCCATGTTTGGATTCCAACCCCGAATGATCTGTAGTCGTATTTGTTGCTACAATGGCCTTTATTCCTTGATCTTCTGCAACTTCGATCGCCTTCGATAGGTTGGTCAATTTATCCTCTGTATTGTAATCTGGACCAACTTTCACCGCAATGGGTTTTTTATCTTTATTCTTGTCTTGTAAAGCTCCAAATACCTCGGCAAGACGTTCTGGACTAGACTCATCATATACTTCCGGTGTATTTGGGCACGATACATTAATCACGAAGTAATCTGGAAAATCATATAGTGTCTCAAACACTTTCACATAATCTTTCACAGCATCTTCCGGTCCTGATTGATTCATTTTTCCTATGTTCACCGAAATGGGTGCAGAAACATCTCCCATGGCTTCCATTCTTTCTTTAACTCTCTCTGCTCCCTCTCCATTGAACGCAAGTCTATTGATCATACCTTCGTCTTTTGGCAACCTGAATAATCTAGGTTTTGACTCCCCCTCTTGTGCATATGGGGTAACTGTTCCTATTTCTGCAAATCCAAATCCTAAGTCAATTAAACTATTTGTAATTTCACCATTCTTATCAAATCCTGCTGCAATTCCTACTGGATTTGAAAACTCAGAACCAAGACATTTCATCTTAAGTGCGGGGCTTTTAACTTGATAGTGGGACCTCACTCGCTCTCTAATTAATTGGGCAGAACCTCCCATTTTTAGAATATTTTTTCCAAAACTATGGGCTACTTCTGGCGGCAGTTTGAAAAAAACCGGCCGAACAATATCATATAATGTCACAACCAATGTTTATTCTACTCATACGTACTTTTATCGTTCTACGCACGAAAATCCAATCAATAGAATAAATAATATTTCATCATGGCTTCTAATTCTCACACGGTACGCCTAATATGGAAAAATGGAAACGTCGATACGATCAATGTTCCCTCTGGTATTACTATTCTAGAGGCTGCCATTTCAGCAGGCTGCATAGTACCTTTCGAGTGCAGATGGGGCTCTTGTGCCAAATGTACGGGTCATCTAATAAAGGGGAATATAATCCACACATCTCCTCCACGTGTACTCCGAAAAGAACATTTAATTAAAAATTATGTCCTCCTTTGTGTTGCAGAACCCACTTCTGATTGCTCAATCGAAATTGGATCTCATCTGAAAGATTCTCTATCTGCCATTTCTAAAAATCTACCCCATACTATTTCTTCTACCTCCTCTACATCTTCTGCTTTTGGTTGGAAATCACAGAGGAAAAATAGTTGAATTTAACCCAATTGGCTATATTCTACCTTTATTCCTCCCAAACATATTTATACTCCATCCTCATGCTTATAGCAAAAGTTAAATACGCTAATCATAGATTAAGTTCAGGTTTATTGATGATAATTTCTGTCAGAAATGTAAACGCAATAACCTGGAATAATTTAAATTATGAAAGAAAATCTTAAAAGACGACAATTTTTAAAAGCCTCAGCCGTAGGTGCCGGTATTGCCGGTATCGCTGGCTGTACGGGTGGAAGCGGATCATCTGGATCTGCAGCCAACCGAGAAAAGTCAGGGTCAACTACCTCTACTAACGTTGTTAAAGGTGGAAGCGCTTCTTCCTCCGCTGGACGTTCCGAGAGAAAACCTGCCCCTGGAGCATCTGCAGGGTTAAAAATTGGGTCCATAACTGTACCTAGTGCTGTCATAGCGAAAGCACAAGAAGAGGGAGAATGTCTCCTTTACGGTGCAATGGACGAGCCAGATATGCTCGACCCAATCAAACCAGCGTTCGAAGAATCTGTCCCTGGTGTAAAACTTACACCATGGGGTGGCGGTTCTTCTGAAATCGCATCTAAACTCATTGCAGAAAAGAAGGCCGGCATCGTCAGTTCCGATGTAAGTCTTTACTCACTTCCAACAGCACGTGCTGCAGCAAGTGCCGGTGTATATCGTAGACTCGAAAACGATCACTGGCTCAAACAAGTAGCAGGTACTCTTGGTTACCCAGAAGGTCAATGGAAAGCACCTGGAGCTCCACGATACGAGCTTCCCGGATACGGACTTCCATACACCCTCCACTACAACACCGACATGATGTCTGAAGGAGATGTTCCAAGTACATACGAAGAATGGACT